>Ga0265314_10006502_pt1 | contig 10330 bp, 6 predicted proteins | sample 4126metaG_FD_203106 | JGI IMG/M metagenome (GOLD analysis project Ga0265314, IMG submission 203106) | Rhizosphere microbial communities from Carex aquatilis grown in University of Washington, Seatle, WA, United States - 4-1-26 metaG | ecosystem: Host-associated > Plants > Roots > Rhizosphere >... | reverse complement strand
AGCAACTGCTGGCGCGCGCCGCCGCCTGCGGTGACTGACCGCCCCGCAGCCGGATGCGGGGGGGGGCCGGCTCAGGGCGCGAGCGTGCGGATCGCTTGCAGCTCGGCATCGAAATACACCGGCAGCTGGCCCCACGGATTGGGCTCGGACTGATCGGTGGCAAACACCCAACCCGCGCCGTTGGCAATCGCGCGAGAGATCGCCGCCCCGGCGTCGCTGGCCGGGACGTCGCTGATGAAGTGGCAGAAGCGTTCGGGCGAGCCCGACGGCATCCACGTGGGAACGACGTACGATTGATAGTCGCTCCAGCTCATTGCGAACTCGACCATCAGATCGAAGAAGTAGACGTAAGTCGGGCAGTAGTGCGTACCGACCGCGAGGTAGGCGTGCGCGTCGCGCGCGTGCGCGGCGTCGGCCACGCTGCGGTATTGCGCCTCGAGCGGCGTGCAGTCGGCTTCCATCGGCCCTTCGGCGAGATAGATCCCCGACAGTGAATAGAGGTTGTAGTAGCTGTTGACGTCGGCGATGACGTCGGCCACCGGGCGCTGCCCGTAACTGGTCGACACGTAGCCGAGCACGACGATCCCCGCGGCGCGCGCCTGCGCGATCGCCTGCGTGTACTGCGGATCGGTGCTGGTGCCCGGCCCGCTCGCCGGGTTGACGATGATCATTCCCACCGTCGGAGCCGCCGCGATCAGCCGCTGCCACTCGGGTCCGGGCGCGAAGTAGGCCGGCACGGCCATGCGCACGCTGCCGGGCAGCACGCCTTGCGCGTCAACGGTGATGGCCGTCGCTCCGTCGGCGGCGTCGCCGCGATCCGGCGGGGCACCGTCCGGATCCGCCGCCCCACCACCGCCGCCGCACGCCGACAACCCCAGCAGGCAGACCGCACCGAGCGCTCGTGTCCGACAGGATCGCATCGCGACCGACCTCCCCTTCCCGCGCATCGCTCCTCGGAATTAATCATCCGCCAGCGGCGGCGGAAGTCAGTTGCGCTATGTTGATGCCTTGATGGCTCCGACGCCTCCTCCGGCCGAGATCCCAGCGCAGGCGTCCCCCGACGCAGTGCCGTGGTTCCTGCGGGGCGGCGGTATCTCGGGCGCGACCGCGCGCGCCGTGCGCTGGGAGGAGACGCCGCTCGGCTCTCCCGACGGCTGGCATTCGACGCTGAAGACGACGCTGGCCACGATGTTTCGCGCGCGCCAACCGATGTTTCTGTGGTGGGGGCCCGAGCTGGTCCAGTTCTACAACGACGGTTATCTACCCAGCTTCGGCAGCGGCAAGCACCCGCGCGCCATGGGGCAACCGGGCCGCGACTGCTGGCAGGAGATCTGGCCGATCATCGGCCCGCAGATCGACGATGTCATGCAGCGCGGGATCGGCAGCTGGAATGAAGATTCGCTGGTTCCGATCCTGCGCAACGGCCGCAACGAAGAGGTCTACTGGACGTATACCTACTCGCCTGTGTTCGGCGACACCGGCGCCGTCGAGGGGACGCTGGTCATTTGCACCGAGACGACAACCCGCGTGCTCGGCGAACGGCGCGCGAACATGCTGCACGCGCTGGTTGGCGAGACGTCGATCGCGGACGATCGAGCGTCACTGATCGCAAAGGCGTTGGCGACCATCGGCCGCAGCACGGCCGACATTCCGTTCGCCGGGATCTACGAGCGCGAACGCGCCGGCGGCGCGCTCTCACCCGCTGCCGCGGTCGGAATGGACGCGGAGGCCGCGCGTGTGATCGCCGAGCGGGTCGGCACCGAGCTCGAGCACCGCTCGGTCGGCGGGCCGTTCCTGGTCTCGTTGGCGGACGGACCGGCGCCGGCGCGCGCAGGCGAGGCGACCGCGGCCGAGCCGGTGCGCGACGTCTACGTCGCGCCGCTGGTCGTGCGCGCTGGCGAGAAGGCGACGTTCCTGCTCCTCGGTCTCAGCCCGCGCCTGTCGTTCGACGAACCGTACGGTCGCTTTCTCGAGCAGATCAGCGGGAATCTGCAGCTGGCCAAGACGCGCGTCGACCACCGGGCCGAACGCGAGGCCAGCGACCTCGAGCGGCGCCACCTGGTCGAGCAAACGCAGGCCGAGCGCGAGGAGCTGCTCGGCGAGCTACAGGCCGCGAGCCGCGCCAAGGACGAATTTCTCGCGATGCTCGGCCACGAGCTGCGCAATCCGCTGTCGCCGATCATCACCGCGCTCCGGCTCATGCGGCACAAGAGCCAGGGCGCGTTCACGCGCGAGCAACTGGTGATCGAGCGGCAGGTCAACCACCTCACCCGCCTGGTCGACGATCTGCTCGACGTCGCGAAGATCGCGCGCGGCAAGGTCGACCTGCGGCGCGAGATCGTGGATCTCGCCGACGTCACCGTCAAGGCGGTCGAAATGGCGAGCGATCTGCTCGAGCAACGCCACCACCGGCTGTCGATCCGTTGCGAGAAGGGGCGCTTCCTCTGCCATGCCGATCCGATCCGGCTCGCGCAAGTCATTGCGAACCTCTTGACCAACGCCGCTCGCTACACCGATCCGGGAGGGGACATCGAGCTCAGCGTGGAGGCGCGCGACGAACAGTTGATCCTGACCGTGAAGGACAGCGGCATCGGCATCTCGGCCGAGATGCTGCCCCGGGTCTTCAATCTGTTCGAACAGGCTGCGCGCTCCGCGGATCGCGCGCAGGGCGGCCTGGGGCTGGGCCTGGCGCTCGTGAAGAATCTGGTGGTTCTGCACGGAGGCACGGTCTCCGCGCACAGTGACGGCCTCGGACGCGGCAGCACGTTCACGGTGTCGTTGCCGGCCGCCGCCCATCAGACGCGCCTGCCGTCGCCGGCGAAGGGGAGCGTGGCGCAGGCGGGCTCGCGCTCGGGACGCGTGCTCATCGTCGACGACAACCTCGACGCGGCTGAGTTGCTGCAGCACGCGCTCGAGGCAACGGGCTACGCGGTCGAGATGGCGACGGATCCGATGACCGCGCTCGATGTGGCGGCGCGCTTCGCGCCCGAGGTCGCGATCCTCGACATCGGGTTGCCGGTGATCGATGGCTACGAGCTGGCGACGCGACTGCTCGTGTTGCCCGAGACCGCCGATTGCCGGCTGATCGCGCTCACTGGCTACGGCCAGGAGCACGATCGACAGCGCAGCCTCGACGCCGGGTTTTACGAGCATCTGGTGAAGCCGGTCGACGTCGATCGGCTGGTCCGTCTGGTCGAGGCGGTGCGCGCCGCGCCGCCCTGGCCATCGCCATCGCCCTCGCCCTCGCCGTCATCGGGCGGCTGAGCGGACCCGAGGCGGCGCGTCCGCTGCGCTCCCTGGGGTGCGCCCTTGACCGGACAGCGCCTGCACTCAATTTGGGAGTAGCAACCGAAACCACGGAGGCGCCATGCGAATCACAACCGCGTTCGGGAATGCGTTCAGTCGGGTCGTTGGGTTCCTGCCCAACCTGATTGCTGCGCTGGTCATTCTGGCCGTGGGCTTCCTGATCGCCATGGCGCTCGAGCGGATCGCCCGACGCGTCCTGTCGGCGATCGGACTCGACAAACGGCCGTGGGCCCGCCGGTTCCTGGGATCCACGGCTGGCCTCCAACGCTTGCCGAGAACCGGCGGGCGGATCGTTTACTGGGTCTCGGCGCTGATCACGATCGGCGTCGCGATCGACGCGCTGGATCTCTCGTGGCTGAGCGCCGGCCTCGCGCGCGTCTTCGCGTACCTGCCCAACGTCCTCGCCGCCGCCGGCATCGTCGTCGTCGCGTACATCGCCGCCAACTTTCTCTACCGGGAGACGCTGGCGCGTAGCGCGGGCACGGTCCTCTGGGCACGGCTGGTGCGCGGCGCCATCCTCACCGTCGCTGGGTTCATGGCCCTGCAGCAGCTCAACATCGCCACGGCGATCGTGACGATCGCGTTCACCGTGCTGATCTCGGCAATGGCGGTCGCGGGCGCGCTGGCGTTCGGGCTCGGCAACCGCGAGCTGGCCGGCCGCGTCACGCGTGACTGGTACGAACGGATCTCGGCGCCGCGCCTCCGCCGTTACGAAACCGCCGCCGGCGAGCACCGCGGCCTCGAAGAGCGCGACGACGAGGATCGCCCCCTCGACATCCCGCCCCATCACTGAGTGGCGAGAGCGGGCGCCCCCGGGCTCGGCCGCGCGGGCGCCGCGTCGTTGCCTTGCGCCAATTGTTACGAATTCTTAAGACCGGGTCATCATCGCGCTGCCGCGCTATCATCCCTGGCACATGGACGCCGCCGCGGCGAACCCGCCCTTCGAGGGGATCCGGGTGTTGCTGATCGACGACGACGAGAAGTTGTCGCGTCTCACCGCCCGCTACCTGGAAACGCACGGGTTGGTGGTCGATCGCGCCTTCGACGGACCGACCGGCGTGCGCGCGGTGGCGCGCGCGGTTTACGACATCGTGCTGCTCGATCTGATGCTGCCGGGGATGGGTGGCATCGATGTCTGCCGCGAGATCCGCGCGCGCTCGCACGTGCCGATCGTGATGCTGACGGCGCGCGGCGAGGAGGCCGACCGCGTCCTCGGTCTCGAGACCGGCGCGGACGACTACATCGCCAAGCCGTTCTCGTCGCGCGAGCTCCTGGCGCGCATCCGCGCCCAGGTGCGCCGGGCCCGAGGCAGCAGCGGCCCGTCCGGCGAGGTGTTGATCGTCGGTCCGCTGCGCGTCGACACGACCACGCGGTCGGTCACGCTGCGCGGCAAGACCATCAACGTGACGACCTACGAGTTCTCGTTGTTGCGCGCGCTGGCGGAGCGCGCGGGCCGCGTGCTCAGCCGCGAGCAGATCCTGGATCTGGCGCGCGGCAACGCCGAGGAGGCGTTCGATCGCTCGATCGACGTGCACGTCTCGCGGCTGCGGCAGAAGCTCGAGAGCGATCCCCGCCATCCGCATCTGCTCAAGACCATACGCGGGCTTGGCTACATGCTGGCCGACGGGTAACCGGGGCGCCCGGGCCACGCGCGGACACATTTCGTAATAGTGGAGCAACGAACCCGACAAATCGCCGGTCCACAATTGGCACCATGAGACTTTTATCGGTTCCGGCGATCGCTTCGACCACGGCGCCGGCGGCCGCGATGGCATCGCAAGAGCTCGCCCCGTTTCGGCTCTGGCTGGCCGAGCGCGACCGCCGCCCCCGTCCGGTGCGTTTCCCGAGCGAGGCGCGGCGGATCATGGTCGGCATCGACTTTTCGCACGCGTCCGACTCCGCGATGGGGCTGGTGCTCGGAATCGCCGCCACCACCGGCACGGTCATCGATCTGGTGCACGTCTTCGACGGGTTCACCGAGGCCTTCGTGTTCGGCAACCGGCGCGCGCTCGACGACATCGACGCCGTGCTCGCGCGCGTCGAGCGTGGGTTGCGCGCGCGCACCACCGCGGCCGCCGCCGAAGGTGTGCGTTGCGTGGCGACCAGTCTGGTCGGCGCGCCGGGGATGGAGCTCACCCGGCACGCGCGCTGCACCGGCGTCGACCTCTTGGTGCTGGGCATCGGCGCCGAGAGCCGCGGACCGTTCGGCCGCGCCTGGAGCGCCGCCGCAGCGGTCCAGACGTTGCGTACCGGTGCTTGGCAGCAACGCCCCTTGTTCCCCTCGGCATCCTTTTGAGCACGCGCGCCACAGCCGGGGAGCGGATCGGCCGGCGCACGGTGCCGCTGGTTCTGCGCGTGTTCGCGATCGGCGTGGTGACCGCGCTCGGTATCGCGTTCAGCTGGTACACCGCGCACAAGTTCATCCACTTCCAGTGGCCCAAGAGCGCCGCGCTGGGCCGCGAGGTCCTCCACAACATACCGTCGCGTTGGAACGGTCCCGGAATGCAGGACGACCTCGACCGCATCCGACACAGCGCCGGGCTGCTCACGTCGATCTACGACACCAGCGGCGCGCTCGTCGCGACCAACATCCGGCCCGCCTTCCGGCCGCCGACGGAGGCGGAGCGGCGGCGCGCGCTGTCGCGCGACACGAACACCCCGTTCTTCGGCCCGGTGGTCAGTGCGGTGTACGACGGCGACCGCCTGCTGGGCTTCTGCGTCTTCGACCGCGAGCTGCTCGATCCGCCGTTCTGGGGCGTGATGATGGATCTGACGATCATCAGCACCTGGATCAGCGTCGTCGGACTGCTGGTCTGGCGCACGCTGGTGCGGCCCCTGCAACGGATCGCGCGCGCGGCGGAAGCATTTGGCGGCGGCGATATGTCGGTGCGCACCGGTGTCGTCCGTGGCGACGAGATCGGCCTCGTGGCGCGCGCGTTCGACGGGATGTCGGAGCGGATCGCGCGCTCGCGCGAAGCGGAGCGCGAGCTTCTGGCAGGACTCTCGCACGAGCTGCGAACGCCACTGGCGCGCATCCGGGTGGCGCTGGACCTGGCGGCCGAGGGCGACGCCGAGACGGCGCGGACGTCGCTGGCCGACGTGGCCGAGGATCTGACGGAGCTCGAGACGCTGATCGGCAACATCTTCTCGACGACGCGGCTGGAAATGGCGGCGCGCGCGCGCGGCGATCAACCGGTCCCCTTGCATCGCGCGGAGGTCGATCTCGGCGAGCTCCTCGAGAAAGCGGTCGCGCACCAGCGCGCCCTCCACCCGGAGCGGCCCTACCAGCTGAGGGTCTGCGAAGAGGCGACGCCTCGGCGCATTTACGCAGACGCCGTTCTGGTGCGCCGCGCGATCGAGAACGTGCTCGACAACGCGCACAAATATTCCCCGGCGGGCTCCCCGGTCGACATCGGCGTGACGGCGGCGCCCGCGGCCCTGCTGGTCGAGATTCGCGACTGGGGCTTCGGCATCCGTCCCGACGATCTGTCGCGCGTCTTCTCGCCTTTCTTTCGCGCCGATCGCAGCCGCACGCGAGCCACCGGGGGCGTCGGGTTGGGCCTGGCGCTTGCGAAACGAGTCGTGGAAGCGCACGGCGGCGGAATCGACGTGGCGAGCGAGATCGACGTGGGCACGACCGTCACGTTTCGCCTGCCGCTCGTCGACCCCTCCCGCACGACGGGCGCGCGCCGGGTGGTCTAGATTTCTGGGGCCACCCCGTCGTCGCTACCGGGATCCGCCGTTGCCGCTACTCCCCGTCGAGCCGCCGAGCCAGTTCGGCGATGCGCCGGTCCCCGTGCCCGGGTAGGTGTGGCAGTTGCTGCAATCGGTGCTGCTCGAACTACTGCCGAAGTTGCTGTGATTGAACACGGTGTACGACGACTTGGGGTTGTCGTTCATGTGGCAGTTGCTGCAACGGCCGGTGGTGCCGTTCATCGTCAGCGGCGTGGTCGTCGGAAAGCTGGCATGGAACCGCGCCTGGGCCCATTCCTTGCCCTGGATCGGCGCTGACGTCGCCACGCCAACCTGCGTATGGCAGTAGTTGCAGTCGTGGCTGGCGACGTTGATGTCGTCGTGGGTGATCTGCGACAGCGTCGCCGACGGAATCCCGGTCGCCGCGCTCGCCGACGTCGCGACCGTCGAGCTGGTGAGCCCCGACGGCAGGTTGTTCTTGGTGCCGGAGACACCACCGCCGCCGTTGACCAACCCGTGGCACTCCTGGCAGGTGCGCGCCAGCGGCGCGGCGGCGTGCAATGAAATCGACCGGCTCCAGGCGCTGCCCGTTGCCTGCGCGTCGTTGAGGTGGCAGGCCGCGCAATCCTTGCCGGCGACGAGGCTCGAGCCGTGGTTCATCCATTGCGGCCCGTTGGTCGCCGTGCCGCCGCCGGTCTTGAACGCGTAGCTGACCGTGCTCTGCGTCGGCAGATTGGCGGCCGGCTGCGAGACCAGGTGACAGTCGATGCAACCGGTCGGCTGCTTCGCGACCGACGTCGAGCTGTGGAAGGTGCCTCCTGCGAACAGCGTGGACACCGCCGGCAGCATCGCGCGATTGGCCACGCCTGTCGCGTGGCACGGCTTGCACCCTTGATCCGGCACCAGAGGCGACAGGTGCTTCATCGCGTACAGCGTGCCGCTCGTGGTATCGGCGACCGCGGTGTCGGCGATGAGCACGTAGTGGCAGCCGTTGCAGTCGGAGACCACCGCCGTCGACGGCAGGTTGGCGTGGAAGATACCGTCAGACCAGGCCTTGCCCGGGCTCTTGTGACAGAACGAACAATCCAGGTCGGAGACGCGCGCCACCGTCGCGCCGTTGACCGTGATCGGCATGGCGAGCACCGCCTTGTGATCCATCGGCCACAGATTGGAGCCGTTCAACTCGACGATCCCATCCGGCATCATGTACGAGTGGCAGTCGATGCATTGACTGGTCGGCTGCGGGTAAGCCGCGATCGCGCCCGATGGCGTCGGGCGGAAGTTGGTGAGCGCATCGTGGTACTTGCCGTTGTTGAACTGCGTGACCGTGCCGTTGTTGCTGGTGTGGCAGTGCCAGCACTTGCTGTTGTCGGGTGCGTTGGTCGGCCCCGCCGACAGCGGCGCCGGCAGGATCGTCGACGAGTGCAACATGCCGTTATAGATCGTGTCGGTGACCGTCGTCGTGCGCAGCACGTTGTTCGCGGTCGTTCCGTCGCGGACCAACGCCGTCTCGGTGACGTTGATGAACTGATCGTTCGAGCCGGCGAAGGACGATCCCGGATAGCTGACCGCCCCCTTCCAGTCGCCGCCCGGAAGCGCGCGTGTCGACGGGTTGGTGTAGTCGACGTAGCGGTTGGTGGCGGTCGTCGCCGCGTGGCAACCCAGGCACTCGCCCGAGCCGCTGGTCGAGTGGTCGAATCCCAGCAGCGCCGCGGCGCTCGCCGCCGTCGTATTCGGCTGCAGATCTGGACGCTGCGTCGAGTGGCAGACGATGCAGCTCTGCGCTGATGGCGTCGTCGGACCGTGGTCGAAGTGACCGCTGGCCCAGGTCTGGGTGCCTCCCCAGGCGCCTGTGCCGGGCCCAGAGTGGCAGAGCACGCAATCCTGCCCGTCGCCGTGGGTCGAGCCGGCGGCGTTGGTCCCGTAGTCGAACGGCGAGTTCTTGTACGTCGTGCTGATCCAGGTGCTGTCGGCCGCCGCCGGCCGTTCACCCCCATGACACGGCAGACAGGTCGGTGGCGTCGTCGAGTCGGACAGGTGGAACCGGCCCAGCTTCCACGAGGAGAACGACGGCGCCGCGGTCGTCGCGTGGCAAGCCGCGCAATCGCCCGGCGCGGTGGCGTGGTCGAACGAGATCCCCGCCGACAGCGCCGAGTTCGTCTTGGTCAGCACGCCCAGCGGCCGCGAATTCGCGTGGCAATCCAGGCACGACGCCGGCTGCGGCATCCCCGTGTTGTTCAGCGACGCGTGGAACTGCACGGCCCCGCTGCCCGACTTCGCGGTGGCCCAGGTGACCTTGTTGTTGTCGGCGGGGTGGTGGCAGATCCCGCAGTTGGTCGACACGATGCGGGCGCTGCTCGGCGCGTCGCTGACCCACGCCACCGCGTCGTGCCGCATCTCGCCCGACGGCGGCATCCGCGCGGGACTGGTCGCCGTGGGGCCGACGAAGCCGGTCGGCATCGCGTCCAGGTGGCACGACGCGCACGACGTCGGCTGCGCGAGCCCGAGACCCGACAACGATTGGTGAAACGAGCCCGGGAAAAAGCCGCTCTTGTTCGCGTTGGGGTGGCACCCGCTGCAGTCGCTCATCACCGCGGTCGTCGCGTCGGTCGAGCCGTGGTTCATGGTCATCGACAGGGTCTCGCTCTGCGCGGCCAGGTTGACGATCGACGTGCCCGCGAACGTGGGCAGCAGCGTCGCGACCACGATGTCGTTGGCGGCGTTGTGGGCGTTGGGCGCGCCGGCCGCGCCGGCCCAGTCCGTGGTGTTGTGGCAACCGCTGCAGTCGACACCGCCGGTCTCCGGGTGCGTGAAGTTCGCCTTGGGCAACGCCGCGAACGGGTTGCCCACGTCGTGGCAGGCCGCGCAGTTGTTGGTGATGCCGGCATGGTCGAAATCGACGCGAGCGCCGGTCGGATGGCACGAATAGCAGGCGGAGCTGTCCTTGAAGTCGTACCCGGGGACCGTCAGGTGCAGCCTGTCGGTCACGGCCGAATCATGGCCATGGCAGCCGCCGCACTGGATCTGGGTAAAGCTGCTGGTGTCGGCCGGATGGCACGACTGGCATTGAATCTGGCCTTCGGCGATCGCCTTCCCCAGCTCGTGAGCCGTTCCCGTGGTGATGTTGAACCAGGTGTGCTTGGCGGGAGTGATCCCGAGGGAGACGGGGCCCTGGGACGAGCCCTGGCAACCCGCGACCGCGAGGCAAACGACGCCCAACAAGAGCGCAGCGAATCTGGAATTGCGAGCGGCAATTCGGTTCGCGTGTGCGCTAACGCGCTTCACGAGATTACAGTACCCGATAGCGGTCTCGAGCAGGCGGCCCGACACA
>Ga0265314_10006501_pt1 | contig 10331 bp, 8 predicted proteins | sample 4126metaG_FD_203106 | JGI IMG/M metagenome (GOLD analysis project Ga0265314, IMG submission 203106) | Rhizosphere microbial communities from Carex aquatilis grown in University of Washington, Seatle, WA, United States - 4-1-26 metaG | ecosystem: Host-associated > Plants > Roots > Rhizosphere >... | reverse complement strand
AATGGATACCGTGGTGCAGGAAGAAGAGATCAAGAAGTACTTTAATGACCACGCCCAGAATTTTCTCCTTCAAACGCCCATCCTCCGCATGCGGTACCTTATGGTTCCCAATAACAGCCGGATCCATGCAGACTCGGTGGCCGACTGGCTCCGGTCGCCCAATTCTTTTAATATCGCCAAACTGAAAAGCTTTGCCCGTTCCTATGCCGTAAAATATAATCTCGACGAAAACCTGTGGATCCGGAATGAGGAAGCCCGAAAAATATTGCCGGCCGCAAAATTTGATTTCAATTCGGCCGTTGCTAACCGGAGTTTTCAGCAGGTAAGCGATAGCAACTACGTGTATCTGTTCCGGTTCGACGACACCCGGAATGCAGGAACCGAACCGCCTATCGAATATGTGAAGAAAGAGATTGTCGGCATCATCATCAACCAACGGAAGATCAACTTTGTGAATAAAGCCCATCAAACCATCTATGAAGAAGCAGCGCATGGAAAACAATTCGAGATATATAAGTAAGGCCGCCGGCATACTTCGCAGCCGCCTCGGCCGGGGTGGGGTGATCCTGATCCTGTCCCTGTGGCTGATGCCTCCGGCAGGGGTCGCTCAGCCGAATGTGGTGGCCGATAAGATCGTGGGGGTGGTGGATGATAAGATAATTCTGCTCTCCGATATTCAGACCCAGATTCAGCAATACCGTCAGCAATACAAAGAGGAGATCCCGCCTTCTTTTGCCTGCTCCCTGCTCGATCAGATGCTGACACAGAAACTGCTGATGACGCAGGCCCTGCTCGACAGCGTGAAAATTACCGACGAAGAAGTGGCGGGAGAGCTGGAGCGGAAGATCCGCTATTACAGCAACCTGCTGGGCGGGCAAGATCAGCTCGAGAAATACTATGGCAAGTCGATCTCCCAGCTGAAAGATGAATTTCAGCCTCAGATCCGGGAACAGATGCTGGCCACCCGCGAGCAGCAGTCGGTCATCAGCGATGTGAAGGTGAGTCCAACCGAGGTAAAGAGTTATTTCAACAGCATCCCTGCCGACAGCCTGGCCCTGTACAATTCGGAAGTGGAGCTGGGGGAAATCGTGATATATGCCACCGTGAATCCGGAGATGAAACAAGCGGCCTACGACCGGATCCGGGAGATCAGAGACCGGATAGTGCAGAAGGGAGAAAGCTTTGTAAACCTGGCCAAATTCTACAGCGAAGATCCCGGGTCGGCCCCCTCGGGGGGGGAGCTTGGCTTCCGCTCCCGCGGCGAACTGGATCCCGCTTTTGAGGCCGCAGCCTTTGCCCTGAAAAACCCGGGCGATGTGTCGGATATCATAGAGAGCTCCTTCGGGTATCACATCATCCAGCTCATTGAGCGACGGGGCGAAAGAGTGAATGTGCGCCACATCCTGATCATCCCCAAAACCACGCAGGATGACCTGCATCGCGCCTCGGTGCTTGCAGACAGCGTGCAGCAGCTCATCAGCACCGGGAAAATTACTTTCCAGGACGGGGTAAACCGGTTCAGCATGGACCAGGACAGCAAAAACAACGGGGGCATGATCGTGAATCCCAAGACCTCTGCCACCACCTTCGAAACCGACCAGCTGGGCGATTTTGACAAATCGCTCGTGTTCGATATCGCCAACATGAAGCCTGGCGATTTCTCCACCCCTAAAACATTTACCACCGATGCCGGCAAGCAGGGCTATCGCATTTTATGGCTGAAAAACGAGACGAAGCCCCACCGCGAAAACCTGAAAGACGATTACGACCGGATTCAGCAATCGGCCCTTCAGAAAAAGCAGATGGATGTGCTGAATGCCTGGCTGAACGATAAGATTGCACACACTTACGTGCATGTTGACTCGGATTACCGAGACTGCCCCGACATCAGGAAATGGATGCAGCAAGACCTTAAAAGATAACCCTGTTTCACCACTCAAACTCCCTACACCAATACCTATGAAAAATTACAGCTCCGATGCCCAGGCCATTGATGGAATGGCCGCCGACTACCAACAGCTCCGCAAAGAAATTGGCCGGGTCATTGTAGGCCAGCAGGAGGTAGTGGAGAATGTGCTGATCTCCATTTTCTGCGATGGCCACAGCCTGCTGGTGGGCGTGCCCGGGCTCGCCAAGACCCTGCTGGTGAAGACCATTGCCGACGTGCTGGATCTGAGTTTTAAACGGATTCAGTTTACCCCCGACCTGATGCCCGGCGATATCATTGGCTCGGAAATACTGGACGATAAACGGGAATTTCGCTTTGTGCGCGGCCCCCTGTTCGCCAATATCATATTGGCCGATGAAATAAACCGTACCCCGCCTAAAACCCAGGCGGCACTGCTCGAAGCCATGCAGGAACGCAGCGCCACCGTGGGGGGAACGCTCCATCAGATGCCGCTTCCGTTTTTTGTGCTGGCCACCCAGAATCCGATTGAGCAGGAGGGCACCTATCCCTTGCCCGAAGCTCAGCTCGACCGGTTCATGTTCAATATCACGCTGGGATATCTTAATCATGCCGACGAGGTGCAGATGGTGAAAAATACCACTGCCGAAAGAAAGGTGCAGTTACAGAAGATCCTGAGCGGCGAAGACATCCGCTATTATCAGAACCTGGTTCGCCGCATCCCGGTGGCCGATAATGTGCTCGAATATGCCGTAAGCCTGGCAGAACGTACCCGCCCCGGTACCGCAGCCGCCACCGAATCGGTGAACAGCTACCTGTCCTGGGGTGCCGGCCCGCGCGCCTCTCAATATCTGGTGCTTGGAGCCAAGTGTCATGCGGCCATTTCCGGCAAGTATTCACCCGATATAGAAGATGTGAAAGCCATTGCCCTGCCCATTTTGCAGCATCGCGTGGTACGCAACTACAAAGCTGAAGCTGAGGGGGTTAGCCTGGATGATATTATCCATGGTTTACTCTGAGTTAGGTGGCGGAAGTTTAAAAATAAAGAGATTTAGCCCCTGATTCCGTTGTTTTTATCCGAACAAAAATTATCTTTGCCCCCTTCCAAAAAGCACCATAGGCCGGAAAGTGCCCTGCCCATGGTTAAATCCACACAATAAAATGGCAAATACCAAAAACGCTAAAAAAGCGCATCGTCAAAGTGAACGCCGCAGAACGGAAAACCGTCTCCGCGCCAAGACCACCCGTAACGCCGTTCGTAAGGTTCGGCTCACCACCGACAAGGCGGAAGCCAAAAAGTCGTTGCCGGATGTGGTAGCGCTGATTGATAAACTGGCCAAGAAAAAGGTCATTCACAAAAACAAAGCTGCGAACCTCAAGTCGAAACTGGCGAAGAAGGTGAACAGCATGAAATAAGGCTTTCCAACTATTTTGGATATAACCTCCGGCTCCCCAAGCCGGAGGTTTTTTTGTGCCCGGTGCCGGGCGGCCTGCAATAGCAAAAAACTGATTTTTTGATTAGGTTTGAAGGATTAAAGACCACCGTATGCCGTTCAGGCTCCTGCTTGTATTCCTTTTTTCAGGTATAACCCTTGTATGCCGGGCACAGGGAGAGTACAACAACTGGTATTTCGGAAACCTGGCCGGCATCACCTTTAATACCACTCCGCCTTCCGCATTAACCAACAGCCAGATGTATACCAACGAAGGCTGTGCTTCGGTTTCAACAGCCGGCGGGCGACTGCTCTTTTATACCAATGGCGTAAGTGTTTGGGACAGCCTGCACCAGCTCATGCCCAACGGCACCGGCCTGATGGGCAATGGCTCTTCGTCGGAATCGGCCCTCATTGTGGCTCGCCCGAACACCCCCGGGCAATATTATATTTTCACGGTCGATTGCTACGAAAACAACCTGGCCAACGGGCTGCGTTATTCCCTCCTGGATATGAGCCTGAACGGCGGCCTGGGCGACATCGATCCGCTGCAAAAAAACATCCTGCTGCTGTATCCGGTTTGCGAAAAGCTCACTTCCGTGCTGCATGCCAATGAACAGGATGTGTGGGTGGTAACGCACCTGTACGGAAACAATGCGTTTTACAGTTACCAGGTAACCCCGGCCGGGGTCAATACCACGCCGGTGATTTCGGCCAGCGGGTTGCCGGTTAGCTCCAATATGATTTATTCCATCGGATGCATGCGGGCCAGCAAACAGGGCAACCGCCTCGTTTCGTGCGTGGATTACCTGAATTATTTCGAGTTGTTCGACTTCAACAAAAGCACGGGTGCCGTAAGCAATGCGGTGAGTTCGCCCAACACGTTTCAGGGCGCCTACGGCTGCGAATTTTCGCCGGATGGCTCCCGCCTTTACATTACCTGCGAATTCAACAATGTCATTCACCAGTTCGACCTCACCCTGGGAGCCCCCGGCCTTGTGCTTGCTTCCGACCAGGTAGTGGGTACCTCTGCGGCCAATACGGTGTATGCATTGCAGCGCGGGCCTGATCAGAAGATCTACGTGATACGGGCCGGGCAAAGCTGGCTGGGGGTCATCAACAACCCCAACCAATTGGGCCCCGCCTGCAACTATATCGATAATGGAGTGGATCTCCTTCCCAACTATTCGGTGATCGGCTTACCGAATATCATCAATACCCCCTTTTATGTAAACGATTTTAACGCTTTGCATTTCTGCCTGGGCGACAGCACCTTGTTTACCGCCGACCTGAGGCCGGTCATCGACTCGGTGCGCTGGAACTTCGGCGACCCGGCCTCCGGTGGCGCTAACAGCGCAGCCGGTGATACTGTAAAACACTGGTATGCACAACCCGGCCTATACACCGTGCACCTGTATTGCTTTCAAAACGGGGTGCCTGCCGATACCGTGGTCAGAATCATCACCATACTGGGTGCGCCGCAAATACACCTGGGAAACGATACCACCATCTGCAACGGCGCCCCGCTGGTGCTGCATGCCGGAACCCAGGCAAATACTTATGTATGGCAGGACGGCAGCACCGACACTTTTTATACGGCCACCCATACCGGGATTTATTTTGTGACGGCCAACAACAGTTGTGGTTCCGATATCGACTCCATCACCCTCCATTTTTACCAACCACCCCAGCTGCACCTGCGCGACTCCGTTTTGTGTACGGGTCAAACAGAGTTGCTGGATGCCGGCAACCCGGGCGCTCAATATCAATGGCAGGACGGCAGCCAGGCTTCCACCCTGCACGTAAACCAAACCGGAACCTACTGGGTTACGGTGAGCAACGGATGCGGCTTCATTTCCGACACGGCACAGGCCCTGTTCGATACGTTGCCCAAGCTCTCGCTGGGGCCGGATTTAAGCATTTGTGCCGATCAGAGCACCCTCCTCACTCCGGATGCGGATTCCACCTGGAGCTACCTCTGGCAGGACGGGAGCACGTTGCCGCATATCACCGTTTCTCAAACCACCACCCTTTGGCTTACGGTGAGCAACCATTGCGGGAGCGCCACCGACACCCTGCAGGTGCTGGCTTCGCCTTGTCCCCAATGCCTGTTTGTGCCCAACGCGTTTTCTCCTAATGCCGATGGGTCCAACGATATTTTCAGACCCCTGATATATTGCAACCTTTTGCAATATAAGATCCAGGTGTTTAATCGCTGGGGCAACCTGCTTTTTGAATCCACCGATAAAGACCAGGGCTGGGATGGCACCTATCACGGGTTACCCCAGATGGCCGGGGTCTATGTATATTCCATTTCCTGCACCATCGGGCAGGCCTCCGGGTCGCATCTGGAATTATTATCGGGAAATGTGACCCTGCTGCGTTAGGAAATATATTTTTGCGGGATGACACCGCTGCTCCGGATCAGGTTTAACCTGTTGCTTCTTGCCTTGCCCTTTTGCTGGACCGGCTGCAACTCTACCTATGTGAGCAAGCCGGCAGGCTATCCGGCCGTTTACTTTCCCAAACACGAATACCGGGGCTATTCCCCATCCACCTGCCCGTATACGTTTGAATACCCGGTGTATGCCACCATCACCCGCGACACCTCGTTCTTCGGGGAACCCACCGAAAACCCCTGTTGGTTCAACCTCAACTTCCCGGATTTCAATGCCACCGTTTACATGAGTTATAAGGAAATCAGCTCGGCCGATGACATCGACCGCCTCGAGCACGATGCCCATTCGCTTTCTTACAAGCATACGATTAAAGCGGAATACATTGACGAGGGAAGGCTGAGCAGCGCTCCGGATGTGAAAGGGCTGATCTACGAAATCGGGGGCAACGCGGCCAGCAACACCCAGTTTTATCTCACCGACAGTATCCGGCATTTCATCCGGGGCTCTCTCTATTTCAATACCGAGCCCAACGTGGATTCGCTGGGTGTGGTGATCAATTTCCTGAAACAGGATATTTATCATTTCATCAAAACCTTCCGCTGGAAGGAGGAGGGTAAGCCCGCGCCGCCGCAGGCCAGAAAGCCGGACTAACCGGGTTGCCGTCTTCCGCTGCTACGCCATGCAATACGATTTGCTTGCATCACCCATAGAATACCTGAAAGGGGTTGGCCCTGCCAAAGCGGTGCTGCTGAAGGAGGAGCTGGGCATCTTCACCTTTGGCGATCTGTTGCTGCATTTTCCTTTCCGGTATGAAGACCGGACCACCTTTTACCAGGTAAAAGATATCAGCCAGCTCACCCAAACGGTGCAGTTGCGGGGGGTGATTGAAGAGATGCATGAATCCGGAGAGGGCCGGAAACGAAGGCTGGTGGCGTACTTTAATGATGGCACCGGGGTGGTGCAACTGATCTGGTTTCAGGGGGTGAGCTGGGTGCGCAACACGCTGAAGACCGGGTGCGAGTATATTGTGTTTGGGAAGCCTCAGGTGTTTAAACAAACCTATTCCATTGCCCATCCGGAAATATCGCCCCTCGAAGAGGAAGAAAAGACGCCGGCCGGGAAATTACAGCCGGTATACTCGTCTACCGACAAGCTGCGCCTGCGTTTTCTCGACAGCCGCGGCATCAACCGGCTCCTGCGGCAGCTGCTGGAACAGATACAGCCTGCCGACCTTCCGGAAATATTACCCCCGGAGCTGCTGCTGAAATACAAGCTGATTTCCAGGAACCAGGCCTTCCGGGAGGTGCATTTTCCACCCGGGGAGGCGGCGCTCCTGAAGGCCACGAACCGCCTCAAGTTTGAAGAGTTTTTTCTGTTGCAATGGGAGATCCTGCGCAATAAGCAATATGCCAAACAACAGGGGGCCGGCTTTATCTTTAAAAACCTCGGCGACTTTTTTCACGGCTTTTACCAGGACCATCTTCCATTCGAACTCACCGGCGCACAAAAGCGGGTGGTTCGCGAAATCCGCAACGACCTGTTGAGCGGCAAGCAAATGAACCGGTTGCTTCAGGGCGATGTGGGCAGCGGTAAGACCGTGGTGGCCCTGCTGGCCGCTCTCATGGCGGCCGACAATGGGTTCCAGTCCTGCCTCATGGCACCCACGGAAATACTGGCGCAACAGCACTACCGGACCCTAAAGGAGCTGGCAGAGGGGTTGGGGTTACGCATGGAGCTGCTTACCGGCAACGTAAAAGGGAAGGAAAGAAAGAAGATGCTGGAGGATTTGTACCAGGGACATATCCATCTCCTCATCGGAACGCATGCGCTCATTGAAGACGAGGTGCGCTTTCGGAACCTGGGGCTGGCCGTGATCGACGAACAGCATCGCTTTGGCGTGGAGCAAAGAGCCCGCCTCTGGCGCAAGAATACCCCGGCACCCCATGTGCTGGTGATGACCGCCACCCCCATTCCCAGAACGCTGGCCATGACTTTATACGGCGACCTCGATGTGTCGGTGATTGATGAATTGCCGCCCGGGCGAAAGCCCGTGCAAACCTTTCACCGCAGCGATGCGGCCCGGCTGGCCGTATTTGGTTTTATGAAAAAGCAGATTGCCGAAGGAAGGCAGATTTATGTGGTGTATCCCCTCATTGAAGAAAGTGAAAAGAGCGACCTGAAAAACCTGATGGAGGGATATGATGCCATTGTAAGGGCTTTCCCCATGCCGGAATACCAGGTGAGTATTGTGCATGGCCGGATGAAAAATACAGACAAGGAATACGAGATGAAGCGCTTTGTGGACGGCATTACCAACATCATGGTAGCGACCACCGTGATAGAGGTAGGAGTGAACGTGCCCAATGCGAGTGTGATGGTGATTGAGAGTGCGGAACGCTTTGGGTTATCGCAGCTGCACCAGCTTCGCGGCCGCGTGGGGCGCGGTGCCGATCAGTCGTATTGCATACTGATGAGCGGCGACAAGCTCACAAGGGAGGCCAAAAAGCGTATGCATACCATGTGCACCACCCAGGATGGATTTGAGATTGCCGAGGTGGATCTGGAGTTGCGTGGACCGGGCGACCTGGCAGGCACCCAACAGAGCGGCGTGCTGAGCCTGCACATAGCCAGCCTGAGCAAGGACCGCCGCATCCTGGAAGCAGCCCGGGAAGAGGCCCTGCAGCTCATGGAAAGAGACTTCACGCTGTCGCAGCCTGCACACCAGGCCTTGCGCGACTTTGTAAACCGGAAGCATGGAGCCGGGCAGCAGTGGGGCAGGATTTCTTAAGCAAATGGGGGGTTAACCCCGGGCGGCAGGTGATGGAGCCGGATCCCCAAAAATAAAAAGTCCGGCACCCAGGCCGGACTCTTCCGCAGCAAGGCTGCAGCTATTATTTATTGGGCTTGCTTACCCAGTTGTTTCCTTTAATGTAAAAGCGATAAGGCAATTCCGAATGCTCTTCCGCATATTCTACCCCGATGCGGGGTCCGGCGGTGACGTTGGCTTCCGGTATTTTGGTGCCCCGGTCTTCTATCCATATCAACTCCGAACAAACCGAACTGCCGTTATGGTTGAGCCCCAGGCCAAAAGCCTCGGCCACAGCTCCGGGCCCGCGGGTAAGCGTATACTCGGCGCGCAGCTTTTTACGGCGTTGCAGCATGAATTCCAGTCCGTCGATGGGCTCTACCGCGCGGATCAATACCGCGTGAGGCGTATCCTTGCCGCCGGTCACCACATTAAACATCTGGTGCAGGCCGTAAATCAGATAGATATAGGCAACCCCTCCATCCTGATACATCACTTCCGTACGTTCCGTTCTTTTGTTTTCGTAGGCATGAGATGCCTTGTCGGTATGCCCTTCGTAGGCCTCTGTTTCCACAATAACTCCGGAAGTAACTTTGCCGTCGAAGCAGGTAACTATAACCTTGCCTAATAAGTCTTTGGCGATTTTCTGAACATTATCGGTCTGAAAGAAATTTGGATTAAGTTTGGCGTGTGTCGTCTTCTTTCGGGTCAATGTCATCATAACGTTTCTCCTTTTTATGGGTATGCAAAGATATAAAAAATAAAAGGATAATATCAAAATCAAACTTGATCCTTGAACGAGAAGGCCAAATTAGTATTGATTCCCAGTGCTTTAGGTGAGGATGGGCTGGGCGCCATCCCCCCGGTGGTCCTTCCGGCCTGCCTGGAACTTCGTTTCTTTATTGTAGAAGAGATACGTACTGCCCGCCGGTTTCTCCGGAGCATTGGATATAATATTGATTTTGAATTAGTTACATTTTTTCACCTGGATAAGAACCTGGACACCCTGCCCTACCGCCGGTTCCTGCAGCCTGCCCTCGAGGGCCATTCCATAGGGTTATTGAGCGAAGCCGGGTTGCCGGCAGTAGCCGATCCGGGCGCCGAGGTAGTTCGGCATGCGCATGCCCTTGGGATCGCCGTTCGGCCCCTGCCGGGGCCCTCTTCCCTGCTCCTTGCCCTTATGGTGAGTGGTATGAATGGGCAACATTTTGCCTTCCGGGGTTATCTGCCGGTAAAGGGTCCCGACCGGAAGAAAAGGATCAGGGAATTGGAAGAAATATCTTCCCGGGAACAACAAACCCAGCTATTTATTGAAACCCCTTACCGGAACCAGGCCCTGCTGGCAGATTTGCTGGAGTCGTGCAAGGAGGATACCCTGCTCTGCGTGGCCATGGCTCTTACCACTTCCGGCGAATGGATCAGGAGTTGCTCTATCCGCGAGTGGAAGCAGCAACCGGTCGGTTTGCCTAAAAAACCGGCTGTTTTTGTCCTGTTAAGACCCCGTTAAGGCGAAGCCTGGGCGCTGTGCGTCGCCAAGGAGCCCATCGGAGCTACCGTAAAATGATAAAATCACTTCCGGTAACCAAAGGAACATCATAGATGAGTTCCACGGTCTCTACCTGGGCCATAGGCGGCCCCTTCCGGCACCAGGCAATCAAACCGTCCAGCGCTTCGGCAGTTCCACACGCCTCTATTCGCACCCGGCCGTCGGGCAGATTTCTAACCGATCCGGTGAGCGCAAGGTCCCTCGCTTTTTCCAGGGTACGGGCCCGGAAGAAAACGCCCTG
>Ga0265314_10006496_pt1 | contig 10339 bp, 8 predicted proteins | sample 4126metaG_FD_203106 | JGI IMG/M metagenome (GOLD analysis project Ga0265314, IMG submission 203106) | Rhizosphere microbial communities from Carex aquatilis grown in University of Washington, Seatle, WA, United States - 4-1-26 metaG | ecosystem: Host-associated > Plants > Roots > Rhizosphere >... | reverse complement strand
GGGGTGTTCGGGCGCCCCGGCGGCACCACGACGTAGGGATCCCCCTTGTGCTGGTCGACAAACTCTATCTTCACCCCCTTCGGAGCCCGCGCGAGGATCGCCTTCCTGACGAGATCCTTGATCCGGTCGGGCTCCTGGTTCGGGACCAGGCGGCAGCTGATCTTCACGAACGCCTTGCTGGGGATCACCGTCTTCGTCCCCTCCCCCTGGTAGCCGCCGCCGACCCCGTTGAATTCCAAGGTGGGCTGGAACCTCACCGACTCGAACGGCGAGAAGCCGGGCGAGGTGTAGAATGCGTCGATGCCCAGGAAGTCCATGTAGGCCTTCCCGTCTCCGGCAAGCTTCGCGAGCTCGGCGCGCTCCCAGGGCTCCACGTCGAGGACGCCGTCGTAGAATCCGGGGACGTTGACGCTCCCATCCGGGTTGTGGAGCGTCGCGCATATCTCCGCCAGGGCCTGGATCGGGTTGCGAAGCACCCCGCCGTGCAGGCCCGAGTGCAGGTCGCCCTTTGCCCCGGTCACGACCAGGTCAAGCAGCGCCAGCCCCCTTAGCCCGCACGTGATCACGACCTGCTGCTCGTTCGGAAGGGCCGTGTCCGAGAGGTACACGAAATCGGCCTTCCGCAGCCTGTCGGCGTAGGCCTCCAGGAACTTCGGGAAGCTCGGGCTTCCCATCTCCTCCTCGCCCTCCACGAGAAACGTGATCCTTAGCGGCAGCCCGGGGTTCTCCTCCAGCAGCTGCGCCACGGCCGCGATATTGGTCATCAGGGGCCCCTTGTTGTCCGCGGCCCCGCGCCCGTAGATGCGGTTGCCGATGATGGTGGGCTCGAACGGGGGGGTCTTCCAGAGCGCGATCGGGTCTGCCGGCTGGACGTCGTAATGCCCGTAGATGACCACGTGGGGCCACTTCGGGTCGCCATCCCTGCTCGCAAGGACGATCGGGTGAACGTCCGTCTTGACGACCTCGACCTTGAAGCCGAGCGAGCCCAGCAGGTCGGACACGAACTTCTGCGAGCCAACCATGCCCTCCTTGAACTTCGAGTCGGTCGAGACGCTCGGGAAGCGGATGAATTCCTTTAGTTTTTCAACGGGGTCGAACATCCGCCCACGATGCGAGATGGCGCGGCCCCTGCCAACTCCGAACGGTTCGGCGGAACCCTAGTGCCTGAAATGCCGGATCCCCGTGAAGACCATGGCAACACCCCGGTCGTCGGCGGCCTTGATGACCTCGACGTCGCGCACGGAGCCGCCCGGCTGGATGGCCGCGGTCGCGCCGGCCTCGGCGGCGGCTATGAGCCCGTCGGGGAACGGGAAGAGCGCCTCGCTGACGACCACGGAGCCCTTCAGGCTAAGGCCCGCCTCCCCCGCCTTCCATACGGCGATCCTCGAGCTGTCGACGCGCGCCATCTGGCCCGCGCCGATGCCAAGCGTCTGCTCCCCGCGGCAGTAGACGATCGCGTTAGACTTCACGTGCTTGCACACCTTCCAACCAAACATCATCGAGTCCCACTCCTCGGCGCTGGGCTGGCGCTTCGTCACGACCCTGAAGGCCGAGCGGTCGCCGAGCACCCGGTCGCGGTCCTGCACGAGAACCCCCCCGATGACGGAGCGGATCTCCTGGAGCGCATCCGCGCCCAGGCCCTCGGCGGCGACCATGAGGCGCAGGTTCTTCTTCTTCTGCAGCACGGCGAGCGCCTCGGGGCTGAAGCGCGGCGCGATGATGACCTCGGTGAAGATGTCCGCGATCAAGGCGGCGAGGGCGCCGTCGAGCGTGCGGTTGACGATGATTATCCCGCCGAAAGGGGCCTGCCGGTCCGTCGCATAGGCCTTCTCCCAGGCCTCGGTGAGTGTTTCGGCGCTCCCCAGGCCGCACGGGTTCGTGTGCTTGAGGATCGCCACCGTCGGCCTCTCGAATTCGCCGATCAGGTAGGTCGCCGAGGTGATGTCGAGGATGTTGTTGTAGCTCAGCTCCTTTCCCTGGAGCTGCTTGAAGTGCTCATGGAAGGTGCCGTAGAGGGCCGCCTTCTGGTGGGGATTCTCCCCGTACCTGAGGGACTGCGCCTTGCTGAGCGAAAGCGTGAGCTTCGGGGCGAACCCGCTGAGTGCCTCCAGGTCGGGCGCCGCCTCCTGCGCCTCCAGGAACTTGGCGATCGCCGCGTCATAGGCCGCCGTCCGCTGGAACACCTTAAGCGCCAGGCGCCGGCGCAGCTCCCCGAGCGCGCCTGCGCCCGCCTTCATCGCGGCAAGAACCCCGTCGTAGTCGGCCGGGTCGCACACCACGGTCACGCTCTCGTGGTTCTTGGCCGCGCTCCTGAGCATCGACGGGCCGCCGATGTCGATGTTCTCGATCGCCTCCTCGAGCGAGACACCCGGCTTGGCGACCGTCTGCTCGAAGGGGTAGAGGTTGACGACCACCAGGTCGATGAGCTCGATCCCGTTGGCCGCCGCCTGCTCAAGGTGCTCGGGCTTGTCCCGCCGGCAGAGCAGGCCCCCGTGGATCTTCGGATGGAGGGTCTTCACCCTACCCTCCATGATCTCGGGGAAACCGGTGTGCTGGCCGACCTCGGTGACTGCGATCCCTCTTTCGTGGAGGAGCCTCGCGGTGCCCCCGGTCGAGAGGATCGTGTAGCCGTGGTCCTTCACGAGCGAGGCCGCGAATTCGGCCAGACCACTCTTGTCGCTGACCGATAGGAGGGCGAGTTTGCGCATGTTCCCCGCGTTTGTGCGGCCCCCTTAGCCGGGCATCAAGCGGAAAGCCACTTGCGGACCACCCCAACGGGCGCACTGTGTATCATAGTGAAGTGCGGCTCATCCCTGGAATTACCCGGCCTTACCGCCCGGCTCGACAAGCTTGTCCACCACCACGGGGGCGCGAGCCTGCCCGAGGACAAGCCGCACGCGTTCGTGTACTACATCACGATCCGCAACGGCTCCGACAGGAACGTGACGCTCCTTGGCCGCAAGTGGGTCATCGACTACGGCAATGGCAACAGGCAGGTCATCGAGGGCGACCGGATCGTCGGCGAGACGCCGCGCCTGGCGCCCGGGGAGGAGTTCTCCTACAACAGCCACCACGTCACCGGGTGCGACGCCCACGTGATCGGCAGCTTCCACGGGGTCGACGAGTCGGGGACCAAGGTGCACGTGCTCCTGCCGCCCTTTGACCTGATCGTGCCCCGCTGAGCAGTATTTTCGGCGATGGAGCCTCCCGCGCTTGAATACTTCGAATTCGCTCTCAACGATGTCGGGTAATAATGAAGCTCATTGATCTGAACCGCGATGGCGGCATCGGTGCCAACTCGCTGTTCGTGCAGCTGGGTGACCTGAATATCCTGATAGACTCCGGCCTGCATCCGAAAAAGGTGGGGCGGCGCGCCGCCCCGGACCATACGCCCCTGCGGGGAAAGCACCTCCACCTTATCATCATAACCCATTGCCACCTGGATCACATAGGGAGCCTGCCGGTGACGATGAAGGAGAATCCCGACACCCCCGTCATCATGTCGAGCTCAAGCCGGATGCTGATCGAGCGGATGCTGCACAACTCGGCAAGCGTCATGATGCGCCAGCGCGAGGACCAGAACATCCCCGACTACCCGCTTTTCACCCACGAGGAGATCGACCGCCTGTCCAAGCGCCTGACCCCCGTGAACTTCGGGGTCGTGAAGAAGTTCAAGGCGGGCCACGACGAGGTCGACGTGATCCTGCATCCCGCGGGCCACGTGGCCGGGGCGGCCGGCGTCGAGATCCGCCACAAGCACCGGGCCATATTCTTCACCGGGGACGTCCTCTTCGAGAACCAGCGCACCCTGCCCGGCGCCAAGTTCCCGGCCGGGCACTTCGACACCCTGGTGACGGAGACCACGCGCGGGACGACGGAGCGCCATCCCGACAAGACCCGCGGCTACGAGATGAAGCGCCTGGTCGAGTCGATCAACGACACGATCCAGCGCGGCGGCTCCTTCCTGATCCCCGTGTTCGCCCTGGGCCGCATGCAGGAGGTGCTCTCCATCATCCACGATGCGCGCAAATTCCGGCGCCTGGTCGACTGCCCCATCTACGGCTCGGGCCTCGGCATGGACCTGGTCGACTATTTTGACGAGATCAGCCGCAAGACCAAGCACATCCAGTTCAGCCGCGGGATCGTCAAGGAGCTGAAGGTGCGGCCCCTGCCGAGGGTCCTCACCCCGGGCGAGGACCCCCAGCAGAACGCCCTCTACATCATCAGCAGCGGGATGCTCGTCGAGCGCACGCCGAGCTACACGCTGGCCTCGGGACTCCTGGGGCACGCGCGCAACACGATCGGCTTCGTCGGCTACTGCGACCCCGACACCCCGGGCGGGATGCTTCTCGCCTCGAAGCCTGGCGACACCTTCCTCTTCAAGACGGCGAACGTTAAGACCAAGATCAAGGCGAGGGTCGAGCGGTTCGAGCTGAGCGGCCATGCCGACCGGGAGGAGCTCCTGCAGTTCGCCGTGCAGACCCAGGCGAGGAGCGTCGTGCTCACCCACGGCGATCCCGCGGCCCGCCAGTGGTTCGCCCAGCAGCTCGCCGAGAAGATGCCCAAGGCGAAGGTGGTCGATCCGGTGCCCCTGCAGCAGTACCAGGTCTAGCGGATCCCCCTGGACTGCGGGGCCGCGCGCCTCAAGCCCCGGTCGCCCGGGCGGGCTCGCCGCCCGCCGACCCGTCGAGCAGGGACGCCACGGCGGACCTCATCGTGTCGATGTCGAAGGGCTTCTCGAAGACCCGGGTAGCGCCGAGGACCTTCGCATAGAGCAGGTAGTCCTCGGCGCTGCCGCGGCCCCCGCCGGAGATCGCTATGATCGGGACCATCTGGCTCTGCCTGCGAAGCTTGCGGATGGTCTCAATGCCCTCGACATCCGGCATGATGATGTCGGTGACCACGAGGTCCGCAGGCTGCGCGGCGAAGGCGGCCAGGCCCTCCCGGCCGTTCGCCGCCTCCGCAACCTGGTGCCCGGATCTTTCCAGGGCGATGCGCAGGGCGCGCCGCAGCGTTGGGTCGTCGTCAATCAGGAGTATCTGGGGCATGGTGTCAGCGGGGAAGGACGGTAATCTCACGCGGAAGGTGGCGGCGGACCGCCGCTGCCAGCGCCTCCTTTGAGAAGGGCTTGCCCAAGATCTCGCGGACCCCCGCGGCTTCGACGGCCTCCGGGGTGAGGGCGTAGCTGTGGCCCGACACGAGCACGACCGGAAGGTCGGCCCTGAGCGCGCGGATTCTCTGGGCGAACTCCAGCCCGGTGAGCAGGGGCATCGTCTGGTCCGAGACCACAAGGTCGAAGGCGAATGGATCGCGCTCGAGGAGGGCGAGCGCCTCGAGAACCTGGCTCTCGCCGGTGGCGTCGTAGCCGAGCCGGCGCAGGGTGAGCTCGCCGGCGCGGGCTATCGTCTGCTCGTCGTCCACGACGAGGATGCGCTCACCGTGCCCCAGCGCGACCGTCCCCGAATCGGCCCTTTCCGACGGGGAGGACGCCGTGCCGACGGGCAGGAGGACCTCGAACGAGGAGCCGAGCCCCACCTCGCTCGCCAGGCGAATCGCGCCGTGGTGGCCGCGCACGATGCCGTGCACGACAGAGAGCCCTAGGCCCGTGCCCTCTCCGGGGGCCTTGGTCGTGAAGAACGGCTCGAACATGCGTTCCTGCGTCGCCGCGTCCATCCCGTCGCCGGTGTCGGAGACCGTCAGGCGCACGTGCGGCCCCGCAACGATGCCGGGCAAAGCACCCGCCTGCGCCTCTCCCACCACGCAGGCGTCAAGGCAGATGCGCAGGCGCCCGGGCCGGTCGCGCATCGCCTGCACGGCATTGGTGCCGAGGTTCATGACGACCTGGTGCAGCTGCGTCGCGTTGCCGTAAACGGCGGGCAGTTCAGGCGCGATCTCGGTTTCAAACTCGATCGTGCTCGGGCTCGTCGCTCGCAAGAGCTTAGCCGCCTCGGCGACGGCGGGCCCGAGCTGCACCGGCCCCTTGGCCTGGTCGCCGCCCTGCTTGCGGCTGAAGGTCAGGATCTGCCTTACGAGCTCGGCGGCCCTGTTGCCCGCCCTGCGAATCTCGTCCATGTAGTCGCGCAGCTCGTCGCTCGCGCCCGCGGACTCCCGCGCCAGCGAGGTGAATCCGTATATGCCCGTGAGGATGTTGTTGAAGTCGTGCGCGATCCCGCTCGCGAGGGTCCCGATCGCCTCGAGTTTCTGCGATTGGCGAAGCTGCTGCTCGAGGTCGCGCGTCGCCGTGATGTCGATCATCAGCCCGCGCAGCCACCTGGGCTTCCCGTCCTCGACGATCACCGTCACGTCGTCGCGGATCCATACCGTCCGGCCGTCCTGGCTCATGAAGCGGTACTCGAACGCATGGTTCTCGACGCGGCCGGTCCGCTCGAGGCAGTACTGCACGGCCTGGTCCCGGTCCTCCGGATGGATGTGGCTCGCCCAGAAATTGGGCTGCAGCCAGTCGTTGACCGGGTATCCCAGCAGGCGCTCGACGTTCGCGCTCACCTCGGTGAAGGCAAACGTGACGGCGTCGGCCTCCCAGACCACGGCATCCGTGGAGTCCACAAGGTCGCGGAATCTCTGCTCCGTCTCGTGCTGGGCCTTTTCGGCCTTCTTGCGCTGGGTGACGTCCGCCTCGATGGCGATGAATCGCTCGGGGCGCCCATTGGCGTCGGCGATGGGAACGATCGTGCTGGCAACCCAGTAGAGCGAGCCGTCCTTCGCCCGGTTGCAGATCTCGCCGCTCCATTTTCGGCCCGCAAGGATCTCAGTCCAGAGGGAGGCGAAGAACGCCTTCGAGTGGGTTCCCGAATTGATCATGCGAAAGGTCTTTCCTATGAGCTCTTCGCGCGAGTACTTGCAGATTCCGCAGAACAAGTCGTTCACCTCTATGACGTGTCCCGTCCGGTCGGTCACCGCGACGATCGCATGCTCGTCGATCGAGCGCTTAAGTTCCGAGAGGCTCTGGTGGAACTCCCGCGAGCGGGTCTCGGTCCGCGCGAACGTGAGCGCGAGGTACGCGAAGGCGAAGCCCACGTTGCACGAGGAGATCACCGCGTAGGTGACCACCTGGAAAAGCTTGTTGATCCCCGCGACGCTCGTGGGCTCAAAGCCCAGGAGGTACCCCATGCGTATCGCCGACCACACGACGTAGATCTGCGCGAAGAAGACGAGGCAGTTGGCCGCGTGGCCGATTGTCGCCTCCAGGCGCGCCGAGCGCACGACCCGAATCTGGATGACCTGGTTCAGGGCGAGCGCGGCCGATAGGACCACGATGCGGGTTATGCGGTAGTCGGCCCCAACGGAGAAGACGACCGTGGTTGCAACACCGAGGACCAGCGGGCCGTAGATCACCCAGGCGCCGAGGCGCCGCCCCACAAAGCGGCTCGTCCCAAGGAGCGCCAGGGTGGTGTTCCCTATGAAGAAAAGGTTGCCGATGACCACGAGCGGCAGGGCGCTGTGCACGCTGTACAGCCAGTTCACGAACAGCCCCGCGCCGTAGCACGCGATGGAGGCCAGCCAGAGCCTGTAGCCCGGATAGGTGGCGAGGCGCAGGTAGACAAAGCCCATCAATCCCGCCAGCAGGATGCCGAGCAGGGCGCCAAAAAAGTATACCGTGCCTATATCAATGCTGGGGAAGATGTTTCCCCATCGGCACTTCCGGCGCCGATTTTAGCGCATTTTTGGGGCTCCCCGGGCCGGGGCACCCCGACCCCTAGACGAGGCCCAGACGGGGCGCCACGAGGCCCGATAGGCGCTCGGCCATCGCCGGGGCGCCCGCCACGTACATAATGCGCCCCATCTTCAGGTTAAAGACCCTCATCGGAAGCTGCTCCCCGTTGAGGAAGATGACCCGCCCGCCCGCCGCCCGGCACATGGGGATTGCGGCCGCCAGGTCCCATATCTTCACGTTGAAATCGACGGCGCCCCCGAAGAGCCCCGCGGCGACGTACGCCAGGTGGAGCGTGGCGCTTCCGAGCCCCCTGATCTTGAAGTGCGAGAGCACGGCGTCGGCGGCGGGAACAAGCGCCTTGTCGCTGGGGCTGTGGAAGCCGATCAGCGTGTCCACGGTCGGCTTCTCGGTCGACACGCTCGCCCTGCGCTCCCCGTCGAACATCCCGAACCCCGGCCCCCCGTGCATGAGGACGCGCCGGCTCAGGTCGTAGACGACGCCGTACACCGGCTCGCCCCGCTCGATGAGGGCCAGCGAGATCGCGCAGTGCGGGATGCCCAGGGCAAAATTGTTGGTGCCGTCGATCGGGTCGAGGACCCAGCCGTAGCGCGATGTGACCGGGATCGGCCCTTCCCCCTCGGGAAGCTCCTCGCTGAGCATCTGGTCTTCGGGAAACTGGGCGCGGAGCGCCCTGAAGATGTTCTCGGAGATCGCGATGTCGATCGCGGTGACCCGCGTGCCGTCGCCCTTCCAGCGGCTCTCGGCCCGCCCGAACTCCCGGTGCAGGAGGCCGGTCTCGGCGGTAACCGCGGCCTTCGCTGCTTCAATTCGCCTCGTGATCTCGCTCGGGGATTCGCTCATGGATAGTCGTACAATTTGGGGTCGCGAACGGGGGCCGCGCGCCCCGCCCGGGCTCGCCCTCGCGCCGCCTTTTCCCCCGGCGCCTGGGGCGCCTGCGGATCCCCACCGGGATCGGCTCCGAGTTCCTCCTCCAGCGAGTCGGGATCGGCGCCCTCCTCGAGCTTGCGCACGACCTCCTCCATCGGGCCGTCAAGGCGCTCGCCGGTCAGGTCGGCCATCCGCCTCATCATCCGGCCCATCGCCCTGGGGTCGTTCTCGTCGACGCTCGAGAACTCTCGCTCCATCTGGCCCATCGCGGCCTCCATCCGCGAATCCGCGGGGTCGCCCCCAGGCGGCTCGCCCGCCGGCCCGCCCGGCGCCCCCCCGGCCTGACCCCGCCCCACGACCGCAAACGACGAGACGACCTTGCGCATCGTGAACTTCGGGTTGTCGGGGCACTTGGGCACGACCTTCCCCTGCGCCAGCGTCCGGGCGTAGAACTGGTAGATGCGGTGGTTCTCGGGACAGTAGAATTCGTAGATCGGCATGGCCGCGCCTGGGCTAACGTATCAAGGTGAAGCTGCCATGCCACAGGAGCGACAGTCAAACTTCGACGCCGCGCAGGCGGCCTCCGCCGCGCAATTTGACCGGCAGAGCGACCGCTATGGAAAGTCCCACATCCTCGCCGACACGTCCGATGTCGCCGAGGCCCTGGGGGGCCTGGCGCCGTCCCCCGGGGACCGGGCGCTCGACGTCGCAACCGGGGGCGGGCACACGGCACTCCTCCTCGCCCGCATGGGCTGGAGCGTCACGGCCGGCGACATCTCGGCGCGGATGCTCGAGAACGCGGGCCGGCTGGTGCGGGAGGCGGGGCTCCCGGTCGAAACCCTCCTCTTCCCCGCCGAGGAACTCCCCTTCCCCGCCGCGGCCTTCGCCCTGGTCACCGTCCGGGTCGCCCCGCACCACTTCAGCTCGCCGCGACGGTTCGTCGCCGAGGCGGCAAGGGTCCTTCGCCCGGGCGGGCACCTCCTCGTGATCGACGGCAGCGTGCCCGACGATGACCCGGGGACCGAGGAGTGGCTCCACCAGGTCGAGAAATGGCGCGACCCGAGCCACGGGCGCTTCCTCTCGAGGTCGGCCTGGGAGGGCCTCGCCGGGGAGGCGGGGCTCACCGTCGTCTCCAGCGCCCTGCACGCGAAGAAGCAGCCCGACCTCGACTGGTACTTTGAGACCGCGGCGACCTCCGGCGAGAACCGGGCGCTCGTCCTGGAGGCCGTCCGCTCGGCCCCGGAGACCGTCCGGCGGGCGCTGCGCCTTTGCGACGACGGAGGGAAGATCAGCTGGTGGTGGCCCATGCTGCGGCTCCTGTGCAGGAAGCCGTAGCGCGCGAAGGCGGGGTTGCCATTTGGGCCCCGTCCGGGAGAATCGCGCGATGAATCTTGTCGCCCCTTCCTGCCTGCTTTTGGCGGCCGTCACCCTGTCGGCGCAGGTGCCGCCGGCGGCCGCGGACGAGGCCTCCGCCGCCCGCATCCTCGAGCACATCAGGGTCCTTTCCTCGGATGAATTCGAGGGACGCGGCCCCGGGACCCCGGGCGAGGAGAAATCCGTCGCGTACCTCCAGGGGCAGTTCGTCAAGCTGGGCCTAGCCCCGGGCAATCCCGACGGCACCTTCATCCAGAAGGTGCCGATGGTGGGGATCGTCTCCTCGGCGGGGTTCACCGTCGAAGCCGGCGGGAAGACCCTCACCCCCGCGGTCCTCAACGACTATGTCGCCGTCTCCCGGCGCATCGCGCCGAAGGTGGAGGTCAGGGACAGCGGGATCGTCTT
>Ga0265314_10006495_pt1 | contig 10339 bp, 11 predicted proteins | sample 4126metaG_FD_203106 | JGI IMG/M metagenome (GOLD analysis project Ga0265314, IMG submission 203106) | Rhizosphere microbial communities from Carex aquatilis grown in University of Washington, Seatle, WA, United States - 4-1-26 metaG | ecosystem: Host-associated > Plants > Roots > Rhizosphere >... | reverse complement strand
CTTCCTCAATGGCGGCACGGGCATCGTCAATCTGGTCACGACAGTCGGCGGCATCACCGACAGCGGCTCCGGCAAGATCACGGCCGGGACGCTGACCGGTTCGTCGGTCGGCGCAGTGGCGCTCGACAGTACCAGCAACCTGATCAGCAACCTCGGCGCCTTCACCAGCACCGCCGGCTTCTCGCTGAGCGATGCACATGCCCTGGCCGTCACTGGCGCGGTCGACGCGGGAAGTGGCGTGCTCACGCTGAAGACGACTACGGGCAACCTAACGCTCAAGTCGCTGCTGACGGCTAGGACAGCGAATTTGATTTCGGCAGCGCAGGCGCTGGAAAGCGGCGCTGGAGCGATCCACGCGACGACGCTCAACGTCACAGCCGTCACTGGGATCAACCTATCGGGCGCGAACGTAATCAGCACGATCGGGATAAACCACACCAATTCGGGGCCTGACATCATCAAGCGCTAGACTCACTACGCACTACGGATTTTGCGTTTCGCAGGAAGATCGCCTGCGTGCGAAGGATGGTTTATTGCTGATCGAAGGACGCAGGGTCACGTTCGCCGGTCGCTGCAGCGGGGTAGTTACCCATAGCTCCTACGTTGCGCGATGGGGACGCGATCTCTAATTTCGCATATGTACACGGATTATTGTGTGCATAATTGTTCTGCTTCTGCGACTAACTGAGTTATCGGAACCCACCAAGAGATGGTTGGCAAAATCCGCAAAGCCATGGACCCCGGTTCAATTCCGGGCGTGGCCTCTATTCAAACAAATTGCTTAGGGAACATGCATGTTAAGGGTTTGTTAACCCTGATGAGGCATCTTCCCCTCGTCTTCCCTTGAAGACACCCCACCATTACCCAACGCCTTGGGGCCGGGCTAACCCCCGGCCCTCTTCTTTTGTGCTTGTTAGCGCTGATTCGCGACAGAACGTTTACGCTTCCGGCCCCACCAAACCTCGAAGCGGCGGCGGAACCGCCGAATCGGGTGGTATTCCACCGAAAGCACCAGAATGCCTAGAGGCAGCATCCAGAACCCAACCACCGGCAGAAAGCCCAACACACCGCCGATACACAGCCCGACACCTAGAACCGTGCGTTGGCCCCGCGTCCCTGGCACATTGATGCTGAATCGACCAAACCGGATTTTCGACTTATGCGGGGCTGTGTGTGTCATCTTGCCCAATCAATGAATTGGTTTCGCCGGATCAGTTTGATATAGCCACACAAGGCGGGACGCGCTAGACAACGCGCCCTTACGTTCCCCGGTAGCTCAGTGGTAGAGCAACCGGCTGTTAACCGGTTGGTCGCTGGTTCGAATCCGGCCCGGGGAGCCATCTCGCCTTAATCTCGTGAGCGACGCGATTTGGAGAATATCCGCGAAAGCGGGAACATTTTCCTAGTCGGATTTCTTTGCTGGCATGTGCCGTAGACCATCCTCGATCATCAGCCGCAGATCGGCGCCCGGATGCGTTGCCGCCAGCTCGGCCTTTACGGCTGCCATACGTGGTGTGTCGAAATGGGCCGCGAAGCTGTGCGGGGCATAGATCGCGTAGGCGATCGTAAAGCTGAAAACGGCTCGAAATAGCAGGCCCATGATCCGATCCGGGACGAATTGGTGTTTCGGACCTGCCGCACGCAAAATCTGGGCAAAATGGTCGCCACAGGTGTGAACCTTGAAGCCCCCCACCAGGGTCTCTAGGTTAATTGTCATGGACATCAAACACGACGCCCTCGCCGCCATCGGCAACACGCCGCTGATCCGCTTGAAGCACGCGTCGGACGAAACCGGCTGCGAAATCCTGGGCAAAGCCGAGTTCATGAACCCCGGCCAATCGGTTAAGGACCGCGCCGCGCTCTTTATCGTCAAGGATGCGATCGCGCGGGGAAGCCTGAAGCCGGGCGGCGTGATTGTGGAAGGGACCGCCGGCAACACCGGCATCGGCCTTGCCGTCGTCGGCAACGCGATGGGCTTTCGCACGGTGATCGTCATCCCCGAGACGCAGAGCCAAGAAAAAAAGGACGCGCTGCGCCTGCTCGGCGCCGAGCTGATCGAAGTGCCTGCCGTCCCTTACAGGGACCCGAACAACTACGTGAAGATCTCGGGCCGTATTGCAGAACAACTTTCTCAAAGCGAAGCGGACGGCGCGGTGTGGGCAAACCAGTTCGACAATATCGCCAACCGGCAAGCGCATGTGGAAGGCACCGGCCCGGAAATCTGGGAGCAGACCGCGGGACGCCTGGACGGCTTTGTGTGCGCCGTCGGAACAGGAGGCACGCTGGCTGGCGTGGCTATCGCGCTCAAGAAGCGCAATCCGAAAATTCGCACCGCAGCTGCCGATCCGTTGGGCGCGGCGATCTATTCCTGGATCAAAATCGGCGAATTGAAATCGCATGGCTCGTCGATCACCGAAGGCATCGGGCAGAACCGCGTCACCGCCAACCTCGACGGCGCGCCGATCGACGACGCCTATGAAATTACCGACGACGAGATGCTGCCCATCGTTTTCGACCTTTTGGAACATGAAGGTCTGTGCATGGGCGGATCGACGGGCATCAACATCGCCGGTGCGATCCGCATGGCGAACGAGATGGGGCCGGGGCATACCATCGTCACCATTCTTGCCGATTACGGCACGCGCTATCAGAGCAAGCTGTTCAACCCCGAATTTCTCAAGTCCAAGGGACTTCCCATGCCGCATTGGCTCTCTGAGAAGCGCACGCCGATCGGCGTGCCATACGTGCGATGAGCGCCCCGCTGGTCTCCACCGCATGGCTCTCCGAGCGGTTGAGCGAACCGCATATCCGGATTGCCGACGCCTCGTGGTATCTGCCGCAGGCAGGCCGCAATGCCAGAGCTGAACATGCGGCGGCCCACATCCAAGGTGCTGTATTCTTCGACATCGACGATCTATCCGATGAAACCAGCCCCCTGCCCCACATGCTGGCGCCGCCGCACAAATTCGCGGGCCGCATGCGAACATTAGGGCTAGGCGATGAACATCTGATCGTCGTGTATGACGGCGCAGGCCTTTATTCGAGTCCGCGTGCCTGGTGGATGTTACGCGCGATTGGGCACCGTGACGTTGTTGTGCTGGATGGCGGGTTACCAAAATGGCGGCGTGAGGGATTTCCAGTCGACAACGCACCAGTACAACCGCGTCCGGCTGAGTTCACGCCACATCCGGATACGACGATTGTGCGCGGTTATGAACAGATGCTGGAGAACCTCGACAGCCGGGCGGCACAGGTCCTCGACGCGCGCGGCTGGCCCCGCTTTTCCGCCCAAGAAGCCGAGCCACGGCCGGGCGTCCGCGGCGGACACATTCCTGGAAGCGTCAATGTCCCCTACGTCCTGCTGACCAACGCCGACGGCACGCTAAAATCGCCCGAGGCGCTGCGTGTATTGTTTGCGGCAAAATGCATCGATCTGTCCTTGCCGTCCGTAACGACTTGCGGCTCGGGCGTAACCGCCGCCACTGCTATGCTGGCCCTTGTCGTCGCGGGTGCAAAAGATGTTGCCCTGTACGATGGGTCCTGGGCCGAATGGGGGACGCGCGCCGACGCGCCGATTGAAACGGGCTGAAGGCCATGCCGGGAACGCAAATCAAAAAAACCCTTGCCATGACGGTGACGTTTCTGGAGATGCGCGCCAGGTCGGCGGCGCTGCCGCCACCCCAGCCAAAGGGTAAGATCGCGATTCTCAGAGCGGAAAACCCGCCCATCCACTTTTACCGCTACCTCTACAACACGATCGGCGGCGACTATTACTGGGTCGATCGCCGCAAGCTGGACGATGCCAGCCTGGAAGCGGTCATCCATGATCCCGAGGTGGAGCTTTACGTCCTGAGCGTGGACGGATGCCCGGCGGGCATGGCCGAACTCGACTTCCGCGACGCACGCACGGGTCTGATTGCCTATTTCGGATTGATGCCGGAATTCATCGGAAAACGACTCGGATATTTCTTCCTGTACCATGCAGTAGCGAATGCCTGGGCCAAGCCAATCTCGACTCTGCTGGTCAACACCTGCACGCTGGACCATCCGCGCGCCTTGGCCCTCTACCAGCGGGTGGGCTTCAAGCCCTATTCCCGCGAGGATCGGATGGTCGAGTTGCCTTGATGCGGGTTTCCGCGCGACACTCCGGCCCGACATAAGCGGGGAGCCGGGCATGGCGACGAAGGGCGGTGAATTCAAAGAGCGTACTCTGTTCGGTCATCCGATCGGATTAAGCTATCTCTTCACCACGGAAATGTGGGAGCGCTTTTCCTACTACGGGATGCGCGCCCTACTCGTCCTGACGCTCGCCAACTATCTTCTGCTGACGCCCACTACCGAAAGCCTGATCGGCTATCACGCGCTCAAACATTTCTACGAGGTCGTATTCAACGGCGGCCTACCGCTCGATCCCAAGCCGCTGGCATCCCTAATCTACGGCAACTACACCGCGCTCGTTTACCTGACACCCATCCTCGGCGGCATCATCGCCGACCGCTGGCTCGGCCAGCGCAAGAGCGTCATCATCGGCGCGATCATCATGGCGATCGGCGAATTCACGCTGATGTCGCCGCACCTTTTCTTCCTCGGCCTTTTGCTGCTGATCGTCGGCAACGGATTCTTCAAGCCGAACATCTCCACACAGGTCGGCAATCTGTACAAGCCGGGCGATCCTCGCATCGACAGCGCATTCTCGATCTTCTACGTCGGCATCAACCTTGGCGCGTTCTTCTCCCCGCTGATCTGCGGCACGCTGGGCGAAGCGTACGGCTACCACTGGGGTTACTTCGCCGCCGGAGTAGGCATGGTGTTCGGCCTGCTTTCCTACCTCGTGGCATTGCGCAAGTTGCCTCATGACCGCCAAATGCGCGTCAAGGCCAATAAAACGGAGAAAAAACCGTTCACCGGCGAAGACTGGAAAGCCACCATCGCACTGGCTCTGCTTTTCATTCCTGGAACACTTTTCTGGGCGGCCTACGAACAGCAAGGCAATGCGATCAGTCTGTTTGCACAGGATCTCACCGACCGCCGATTCATTCCGGGCATCGTCAATTGGGAAATTCCCGTCACCTGGTTTCAGGCGTTCAATCCCGGCTTCATCATGCTTCTGACGCCCTTCGTCGTCTGGTTATGGGCATGGCAGGCAAAACGCAAAGCCGAGCCGAGCGTGCTGACCAAGATGGCGCTCGGCAATTTCATGATGGCGGGCTCCTACCTCATCATGATGGCTGCAATGTATTTCACAGCGGCGGGCGGTCAGGTAAGTTGGCTTTGGCTGTTGGCATTCTTTGCCGTCATCACGCTGGGCGAGCTTTATTATTCCCCGATCGGGCTGGCGCTGACGGCACGTGTCGCGCCGCCCTCAATCGTCTCGATGATGATGGGCGTGTGGCTGATGACCAGCTTCACGGGCAATCTGCTGCAGGGTTACATAGGCAGCTACTTCACGCGCATGGACAAGATCCATTTCTTCCTGCTGTGCGCCGGGGTCAGCGCCGTTCCCGGCGTCGCGTTCTGGCTGTTCAATTTCCCGCTCAGATCGATCCTGGCGCATCGCTCGCAGGTGACCAAACCGACAGACGGATAGCAGCTTTGCGCCCCACACGCTTGTCATAGCTCGCCGCGCGACCGATAAGTCAGTGGGCAAAGACGAGTGGTTGCGCACGTGGCAAACGACAAAGACAAACCTGATACGATTGCCGTCTCCGCTGGTCGGATGAGCGATGAGCATTTCGGAACGGTCAACACGCCGGTCTATCGCACTTCGACCATCCTACACGCCGATCTGGCGTCTCTGAAGGCGGAGGCGAAGAAGCGATACACCTATGGGCGGCGCGGCACGCCGACCACGCGCAGCTTTGAGGATGCGGTCAGCGCGCTGGAAGGCGCTGCGCGCACCTTCAGCCTGCCCTCCGGATTGAACGCAATCGCGACGGCGATTCTCTCGGTCTGCGGCACAGGCGATCATCTTCTGGTGGCAGACAGCTGCTATTGGCCGACTCGCCATTTCTGCAACACCGTGCTCAAGCGCTACGGGGTGGAGACCAGCTACTACGACCCGCTGATCGGGGCGGACATCGCCGCACAGTTTCGCTCGAACACCAAGGCGGTGTTCTGCGAAAGTCCCGGCTCGCTCACCTTCGAAGTCCAAGACATTCCGGCGATAGCCGAAGTAGCGCACGCACACGGCGCCTCCGTCCTGATGGACAACACTTGGGGAACACCGATCTTCTTCCCGGCGCTGGCACGCGGCGTCGATCTGTCGATCCAGGCGGCGACAAAATATATCGCGGGGCATTCCGACGTGATGATCGGTTATGTCGGCGCCAACGAACCACACGTGGCTCGGCTGCAAAACTATGTGGGCAGCACGGGGCTGTATGCCAGCGGCGACGATTGCTTCCTGGCGCTCCGGGGCTTGCGCACCCTCCCCGTGCGGCTCGCACGCCATCAGCAGACCGCGCTGACGCTAACGCACTGGCTGGCCACGCGGCCGGAAGTTTCGCGCGTGCTGTATCCAGCGCTGGAAAGCGATCCCGGCTATGCGCTTTGGAAAAGAGACTTCCTCGGCGCCTGCGGACTGTTCGGTGTCGTCCTGAAGCCTGTCGGCGAAAAGGCGCTCGCCGCCATGATCGACGGGTTGCGGCACTTCGGAATCGGTTATTCCTGGGGCGGCTATGAGAGCCTGATCATTCCGGCGGAAATCGTCCGCACGGCGCGCAAGTTCGAGGCCGAGGGGCCGGTTATCCGTATCAATGCGGGTCTCGAGGATCCGGGCGACCTCATTGCCGATCTTGAAGCAGGATTTGCCAGGATGAAACCCTCATGACGGACCCGATCTCCCGCGAGGCGTTCCTGAGTGCCGTGAAGTTCGACGAAAAAGGGCTGGTGCCGGTGATCGCCCAAAGTCATGCATCCGGCGCCGTGCTGATGCTCGCCTGGATGAATCGCCAGACGTTGGAGGAAACGCTGGCCAGCGGCCACGTCACCTATTGGTCGCGATCGCGAAAACAGGTATGGCGCAAGGGCGAAACATCGGGCAATACGCAGCGCCTCGTGGAAGCATGGATCGACTGCGATGGGGACACGCTGCTGCTCAAAGTCGATCAGCTGGGACCGGCTTGCCACACGGGCGCGCCATCTTGCTTCTTCAGAAAACTCAAGAGTTGAACCGGCGGTCCGGACCGGACGAACTCACTCTATGTTCGAAATAGCCCACGCGCGGATAGATGTGGCAGAACAGCAAAACCGAAACACCCACGCCAGCGCCGATGATCATTCCAAGCAGCTGTCCGGATTCGGCAACCAGGCCGCCCAAGAAACCGCCGGCCAGCGCAGCCCAAACATATTGAACGATTCTTCGCATCCCGAGCACTCCCAAGAACGCTCTCACTCGAACATAGCACGTAGATAGCCGTTCAAGAACTTTCCTTTCGGATCGAGCTTGCGGCGCAGAGCGCAGAATGCCTCATACTGCGGATACAGTTGCGCCAACTCGCGGGCCGATCGCGTGTGCCGCTTGCCCCAATGCGGGCGCCCGCCATGGCGGCGGAAAACCGCTTCGCACGCCTCGAACAATTCGGTCGTATCGACCTTATAATATTGATGGACGGCGATTGTGGCGCAATCGCGGCCGTTGAACGGGCTGAGCCAGACGTCGTCCGCGGCGACCGTCCGGTATTCTATGGGAAACCCGGTGAATAACTCGCGTTTGCGAATCGTTTCCACGATTTCGCGCAACACTTCGGGACCTTTCTCGTAGGGAACGGCGTACTCCATCTCGTTGAAACGGATGGTGCGCGGACTCGGAAAAATCTCGTGGCTCCAGCGAACGCGCTCTTTGCCCGGCATCAGGCTGGAGAAAAGCCTGTGTGCCGGCTTCAGCAAGGCGGGCACATAAGACAGGAGCTCGTTGAAGGCGGCAAAGACGATTTCTTCCGCGCTGGTACGCTCGCCGCGCGCCCGCAGGGTTTTCGCACTGTGCCTTACGGGAGCATCGGCATCCGTCTCGTTGAGCGACTTGCATACTGCGACATCGGCGTAAGGAAACCAGAAGAACTCGAAGTGGCGGTTTGCCGCGACGAGCCCGTCAAGCTGCCGAAAAAGTTCGTCGATGGGATGAAGGAAATGCTTTTCCACCAGCTTGTAGGCAGGGCGGACGTTCATGTCGATTTCGGTCATCACGCCCAACATGCCCATCGACGTGCGGCCGGCACTGAAAATCTCGGCGTTTTCGGTGGGAGAACAATGGATCAGTTCCCCGTTTGCCAGAAGCAGACGGAAACTTGCGACATCGGCCGAGAAGCTGCCGAGGGTGCGACCAGTTCCGTGGGTACCCGTGCCGACAACGCCACCCAGAGTCTGGCGGTCGATGTCGCCCATGTTCTTGAGGCCGGAGCCCAGCGGATCAAGCAGCGATCCGATCCCCCACAACGGCGTCGCGGCCGCGATAGTGGCCACCTGGCGTTCCGGATCGAACCCTTGAAGCCCGACGAAAGCCGAAAGGTCGATCAGCGTTCCCTCGGTGGCATTGAGCGGCGTAAAGGAATGACCGGTCCCGGGTACGCGCACATTGCCTTCGGCTTTGCGCACGGCCACCGCCAGTTCCACGTCGTCTTTCGGCGCAATGACCGCACGCGGCCTGCACACGACTCCGCCCGACCAGTTCGACCATCTGCCACCGACGATCTTCATGCATACCGTTCCCAAAGAGAATGCGGGCGGGCGTTATGGGCGGCGCGGTGCGCTCGCGTCAATCCTGGGATTGTACTGACTTTGGGGAAACATTTTATAGTGGCGACCCCGGCGTGACTCGAACACGCAACCTGCGGCTTAGAAGGCAGCTGCTCTATCCAGTTGAGCTACGGGGCCGAACGGAACTCGGAACCTATCATATTGCCGCGTCCGGTTTCCGGATTTTGAATTCCGCGTTAGTGCGACCAGGGAACCTTCCGGTCATACCGAAAATTGTCGGCATAAGCCTTCGGTTTGGGTATCGGTCTGTGCGGCTCGAATAGGTCGAACGGGATGCCGTGTTTTTCGGCATAGGCGATCGCCTCTTGCTTGGTGTCGAATTCCAGCTGTATCTGCGACAGCATGTCGGCCGACCCGGTCCAGCCCATCAATGGGTCCATCCGCCGCGGAACGGCCGGCTCGTATTCGAGTACCCAGGCCTTGGTACGAGCCTTCCCGGACTGCATCGCGTTCTTTGCGGGTTGGTAGATGCGCGCGCGCAAGTGTCACTCCCTGAAGCCGGAACGAATTGGTCGGGGCGGCGTGATTCGAACACGCGACCCTCTGCTCCCAAAGCAGATGCGCTACCAGGCTGCGCCACGCCCCGCGAGAGCCGTTCCCTATCTCTCCAGATAAGGCCGTACACGAAAGCACGGCTTGTCTTCAACCCATCCCCTGCCCGCCGACCCATCGATCATGGATTATCGCCGAATATGGCCCCATGAACCTTCTCGCCCGGCCGGATGCCCAGGGCGGCCGAACGCCCGCCGCCAATCTCCAGCACCGCGCGCACCGGCTCGCTGGATGGGATTGGGTCTTCCGAATATGGGATCGTATTGGCCGCAATAGTCGAAATCGTGCCATCGGCGCGAATGAACAGCATGTCGAGCGAGAGCGGCGTGTTTTTCATCCAAAAGGCCACGGGACCTGCCTTGTGAAAGTCGAATAACATGCCCGCGTCCGGCGCAAGCTCAGTCCGATACATCAGACCCTGTTTCTGTGAGGCTTCGTCGGAGGCAACTTCCACCGTGAATGCCACCGGCCCCTTCTCCGCATTGACCACCAACCGTGTGGTAGGAAGCGGAGCCTGGGACTGACTGGGCGCGCAGGTGGCTAGGAGCACACAAGCAAACAGGGCGGCAAGAGTTGGGCGCATGACGCAACCTAACGCATTTTGGCGGCCCTGCGCACGCCAAAGCGAGCGTAATCTTCGATGTTCCTGTCACGCGTCGATTATCACGATTTCCGCGGCCAATTCGCCCTTGGGACCGTCACCGGTGCGGACACGCACGCGCTGGCCTTGGCGAAGTTCGCGGATGCCGCTGCGGCGCAAGGTCTCCATGTGCACGAAGATGTCCGGAGTGTCCGGTCCGCGCGAGACAAAACCGTAGCCCTTACCGCGGTTGAACCATTTGACGGTTGCATCGAATGCCGGGCCTCGCGGTTCGGTCGTGTAGTGCGCCGTGCGCTGCTGCGCAGTCTCGCTGGGTTGTGCGGTCGAGTTGTCGAGCGAGATCAGCCTGCGCGCCTGTAGCCCTTTAGGGCCCTGCACGGCTTCGCAAACAACGCGTGCGCCTTCATAGGCCGCCTTGAAGCCCGACTGCCG
>Ga0265314_10006492_pt1 | contig 10341 bp, 8 predicted proteins | sample 4126metaG_FD_203106 | JGI IMG/M metagenome (GOLD analysis project Ga0265314, IMG submission 203106) | Rhizosphere microbial communities from Carex aquatilis grown in University of Washington, Seatle, WA, United States - 4-1-26 metaG | ecosystem: Host-associated > Plants > Roots > Rhizosphere >... | reverse complement strand
CAGAGCACGATCCACGGCCGCGATCACATCACCTACCTGGAGATTGCCGGGACGCGCCAGGGCGAGATCACCGGGCTGCGGGTCAAGACCTTCGCCAACCTGGGCGGCCGGCTGTCGACGATCGGACCGGGCATCCCCACCACGCTCTACGGCCGGGTCCTGTCGGGCTGCTACAAGATCCCCAACGTCTACTGCGAGGTGACCGGGGTCTACACCAACACCACCTTCGTCGACGCCTACCGGGGCGCCGGCCGGCCCGAGGCGACCTACGTGGTCGAGCGGGCGATGGACCTCTTCGCCGACGAGATCGGGATGGACCCCGCGGAGCTTCGCCGGCGCAATTTCATCGCCCCCGACAAGTTCCCCTACGACAACCCGTCGGGACTCGGCACGGCGTCCAACGGCGAGAAGATCTACATCGACTCGGGCAACTACGAGCCGGCCATGGACCTGGCCCTCAAGACGGTCGGCTACGACTCGCTGGCCAAGGCCAAGACCGACGCCCGCGCCCGGGGCAAGTACCTGGGCCTGGGCCTGTCGACCTATATCGAGGTCTGCGGCGTCGCGCCTTCGAAGTGGATCGGCGCCGTCGGCGAGGGCTGGGGCGCGGCGATGTGGGAGTCGGCCAACCTCAAGATCCACCTGACCGGCAAGGTCGTCCTGACGATGGGCACCCAGCCCCAGGGCCAGGGCCACGAGACGACCTATGCCCAGATCATCGCCTCGGAGCTGGGCCTGACCATGGACGACATCATCGTCCAGCACTCGGACACCCAGGGCACCCCGTTCGGCTACGGCTCGTACGGCAGCCGGACCTCGTCGGTCGGCGGCACGGCCGCGGTCAAGGCGGCGGGCAAGGTCCGGGAGAAGGCCCGGATCTACGCGGCCCACATGCTCGAGGCCTCGGTCGACGACATCGAGGTTGTCGGCGCCGAATACCGGGTCAAGGGCTCGCCCGAGAAGAAGAAGACGCTCCAGGAGATCGCCTTCGCCCTCGACCTCGGCTTCAGCCTGCCGGCCGGGATGGAGCCCTACCTCGATGAGACGGTCTATCACGACACGCCCAACTGCACCTGGCCGTTCGGGACCCATATCGCGGTCGTCGAGATCGACGAGGAGACGGGCAAGGTCGACCTCGTCCGCTATGTCGCCGTGGACGACGTGGGCAAGAAGATCAACCCGATGATCGTCGACGGCCAGCTCCACGGCGGGATCGCCCAGGGTGTCGGCCAGGCGCTCTGGGAAGGCGCCGTGTACGACGACGACGGGCAGCTCCTGTCGGGCTCGATGCTCGACTACGCGGTCCCGCGGGCGTCGTGGTTCCCCAACTTCGAGCTCGGCGAAACGGTCACCCCGTCGCCGGTCAACCCGCTCGGGGTCAAGGGTGTCGGTGAGGCCGGCGCGATCGCCAGCACCGCCGCGGTGGCCAATGCCGTGATGGACGCCCTGAGCCCGTTCGGGATCCGCCACATCGACATGCCCTTCACCGCGCCGAAGGTCTGGCGTGCCATGCACGACAAGGAGGCCCGCTCGTGATCCCGGCTGCCTTCGACTATGCCCGACCGGCCAGCCTCGACGAGGCGCTCACCCTCCTGGCCCGGGGCGCAGGCTCGGCCAAGGTCCTGGCCGGTGGCCAGAGCCTGCTGCCGCTCATGCGCCTGCGGCTGGCCAGCCCGGGCAAGCTCATCGACATCGGCCGGATCGCCGAGCTGCGGGCGATCCGCGACCTGGGCAACGGCGCGACAGCGATCGGCGCCCTGGCGACCTACCGCGACGTCCTCGACTCGGCGCTCGTCGGCCGCAACCATCCGATCCTGGCCAGCGCGATCCCCGGGATCGGCGACGTCCAGGTCCGCAACCGGGGCACGCTCGGCGGGGCGATCGCCCACGCCGATCCCGCCTCGGACATCCCGGCGATCCTGCTCGCCCTCGATGCCTCGATCGCGATCCGTTCGGGCAACGGCGAGCGGGTCGTGGGCATCGACGGCTTCTTCCAGGGTGCCTTTGCCACGGACCTCGCCGAGGACGAGATCCTGACTGAGATCCGGCTGCCGGCAACGCCGGCCGGAGCAGGCATGGCCTATTGCTCGATCGAGCAGCCTGCCTCAGGCTATTCGATGGTCGGCGTGGCAGCCGTCGTCGGGCGGGCCGCCGGCTCGATCAGCTCGGCCCGCGTCGCGATCACGGGTGTGGCCGATGTCGCCTACCGGGCAACGGCTGTCGAGAAGGCCCTGATCGGCAGCGATGGCAGCTCGGCCGCGATCGACGCGGCCGCGGCCCATGCCACCGATGGCCAGCAGGTGACCTCGGACTTCAACGCCAACGCCGAATACCGCGCGGCGATGGCCGCGGTCCACGCCAGCCGGGCCATCGAAGCGGCGCTCGCCGCGGCGGGCTGACCGGTCAACGGGTGCGAATCGAACAGCTCGTACCGGGGGACCGCCCCGACCCCGACCTGGTCGGCGCGGTCCTGACCGGCGACCTGCAGGTCGCCGGTGAGCGCTGGCCGAAGGGCCGCCGGCTGAGCGCGACGGACCTGGCCACCCTGGCCGCGGCCGATCCGTCGGCCGTGGTCGGCCAGCGCGAGCGTGGCCGGGCCAGCCTGACCGTGCTGATCCTGGACGACGGCGACGTCCACGAGGACGAAGCGGCCCTCCGCCTCGCGGCGATCACCGCCGGCGGGGGACTGACCCGGCGCGGTCCGGCGGAGAGCCGGGTCGACCTGCTGGCCGCCGCCGCGGGCGTGGTCCATGTCCGGATCGCCCTCCTCGAGCGGATCAACCGGATCGATCCCCTGGAGATCTTCACCGTCCTGGACGGCCAGGTGGTCGCGGCCGGCGACCTGGTGGCCAGCACCAAGGTTGCGCCCCACTTCGTGCCGGCGAGCGTCCTCGAGCGGGCCGCCTCGATCGTCGCCGGACGGGGGATCGTGGGCGTCGCCCCGTTCGTGCCTCGGCGGGTGTCGGTCGTGGTCAAGGAATCGCTGCACACCCCGGCTCGGGAGCGCTTCGAGGCGAGCGTGCGGGCCAAGGTCGAGTCCCTGGGCTCGTCGGTCGCCGGCTTCGAGTACGTCGAGGACCGCCTCGACGCCGTCGCCCGGGCCCTCCGCCACGGCGCGGCGACGGCCGACGTGATCCTGACCGCGGGTTCGGCGTCGACCGACCCGGCCGACCCGTTCTTCGTGGCCATCGACCGACTCGGAGGTCGGGTGGTCCGGCGGGGCGTGCCGGCCCATCCCGGCTCGATGCTCTGGCTCGCCCGGCTGGGGCGAGTCGACATCCTGGGCCTGCCGACCTGCGGGGCGTATTCGAAGGCGACGGCCGTCGACCTGCTCCTGCCCCGGCTGCTGACCGGCGAGCGGGTCTCGCGGGGCCTCGTCGCCAGCCTCGGCCATGGCGGAATCCTGACTCGCTCGATGCGCTTCCGGTTCCCGGCCTACGCCCGGGAGCTCGACGCTCCGGACGGCTGACCGGACGCGGCGGTAGATTCCAGCGATGAGTGACGTGCCTGCCCCGGTCCGACCCGCCCGCCCGGCGCGGGACGCCGCGACCACCTCGGTCGAGGCGATCCAGGCCTCGTTCCGTGCCCGTGACTACATCGCCGACCGCTCGGTGGCCACGGCCGTCTTCCTGGCCCTCGAGCTGGAGCGGCCGCTGCTCCTCGAAGGCGAGGCCGGGGTCGGCAAGACCGAGCTGGCCAAGGTCCTGGCGGCAACCCTGGGTGCGCCGTTGATCCGGCTGCAGTGCTACGAAGGGCTCGACGTCACCAGCGCCGTGTACGAGTGGAATTACCCCCGCCAGATGCTCGAGATCCGGCTCCTCGAGGCGCGCGGCGAGGCGGACCGGGCGACGGCCCACGACATCTTCGGGCCCGACTTCCTGATCCGCCGGCCGCTCCTCCAGGCGCTCGATGCGCGGGGCGGCGTGGCCCCGGTCCTGCTGATCGACGAGATCGACCGGGCCGACGAGGAGTTCGAGGCCTACCTCCTCGAGATCCTGTCCGATTTCCAGGTGACGGTGCCCGAGATCGGCACGATCCGGGCCGAGCTGACCCCGCGGGTGATCCTGACCAGCAACCGGACCCGCGAGGTCCATGACGCCCTGAAGCGGCGCTGCCTCTATCACTGGATTGACTACCCCAGCTTCGAGCGCGAGCTCGAGATCGTCCTGACCCGGGTGCCGGCGGCGCCGGAGCGCCTCGCCCGCCAGATCGTGGCCTTCGTCCATCGCCTGCGCGACGCCGACCTGACCAAGGTCCCGGGCGTCGCCGAGACGCTCGACTGGGCCTCGGCCCTCCTCGCCCTCGGGGCGGCCGAGCTGGCCCCCGCGGTCGTCGACGACACCCTCGGCGTCGTCCTCAAGTACGAAGAGGACGTCCGCGGGGTCCGCGGCGAGACAGCCCGCCAGATGCTCGAGGAGCTCGCCCCCGGCGCCTAGCCGCGGCGAGACCGGCGCATGGCGACGAACGGCTCCCCGGCCGGCGGCGGGGCACCAGCCTGGATCGTGCCCCTGGCCGCTCCCGGCCTGCCCCGCGATTCGGCGGTCGACGGCCGCCGTTTCCTGGGCCGGGCGGTGCGCTTCGCCCGGGAGCTCCGCCTGGCCGGCCTGGCCACCGACCTGGGCGCCGCGATCGACTTCAGCCGGGCGCTGGGCGTGGTCGAGCTCGGCGACCGCGAGCAGGTCCGGGCGGCAGGCGAGGCGCTCTTCGTCCGCCGGCGCGACGAGATCGAGGTCTACAACGAGGTCTTCGAGCGCTTCTGGAAGGCGCGCCGGACCCGCCTCCCGAACCAGGACGGCCCGCTGCCGGTCCAGCCGCCCCGCGACGAGGCGACGGCCGAGGACCAGGCCAAGGGCCCGGCCGACGACGCCCTGACCCAGGAGATCCGGGAATCGACCCCGGAAGGCTCGCCCCGTTCGGTCGACGATGGCGAGGATGCCGACGAGGACGCCGTGGCCGACGGCCTGGCCGTCTCCGAGCTGGCCTACGGCCAGGGCGAGGTCGACCGCCACCAGCAGTTCGACCGGATGAGCGCCACCGAGCTGCGCGAGGCCGAGCGGCTGATCGACCTGCTCCTGCCCAACCTCGAGCGGCGCCGGACCAGGCGCAGCGAGCTCCATCACCACGGCCGGACCGTCGCGCCCCGGGTGATGTTCCGGCGCAGCCTGGCGACCGGTGGCGACGTCCTGAACTGGGTCTGGCGACGACCCGTCCGGCGGCCCCGCCAGCTGATCGTGATCTGCGACATCTCGGGCTCGATGGAGCGTCACGCCCGGGTCCTGCTGCGCTTCAGCCAGGCCCTGGCGGCGTCGGCCGTGCGGACCGAGGCCTTCGTCTTCGGGACCCGCCTGACGCGCGTGACCCGCCTCCTCCGGGATCGAGACCGCGACCGGGCCCTGACCCGCGTCTCGCTGACCGTCAGCGACTGGTCGGGCGGGACCCGGATCGGGGAGTCGTTCCGGACGTTCAACCTCCACTGGGCCCGGCGGGTCCTGCGCAGCAGTGCCGTCGTGGTGGTCGTCAGCGACGGCTGGGACCGGGGCGATCCGGAGCTCGTCGCGACCGAGACGGCCCGCCTCCAGCGGAGCTGCCACCGGCTGATCTGGCTCAACCCTCTGGCCAGTGCACCGGGCTACCAGCCGTTGGCTGCGGGCATGTCGGCGGCGCTGCCGTATATCGACGACTTCGTTCCGGCGGGCACGATCGCCAGCCTCCAGCGCCTGGGCGTCCTGCTGTCCGATGCCTCGACCCGGCGCGAGGCCGACCGTCGCTCGCGTGCGGGCAGGACGGGAGCCGTCGCCGCATTCGGCCGGGGCGGGTCGCGCCGAGCGGAATCGAGTGCGCCCCGACCGGCCCGGATCGTCAGCCTCCGGCCCGAGGTGCGCCGGATGACCACGGTCGCAGCAGGCGATGCCAGCCTGGCGGAGACGGCCCGGCCGCTGGCCGAGCGGGGCTAGGATTCGAGGACAGGGATGCGCGAGCTGAACGACACCATTGCGAGCTGGCAGTCCGAGGGCCTGGATTTCGGACGGGCGATCGTGGTCCGGACCTTTGGCTCGGCGCCCCGCCCAGCCGGGGCCGTCATGCTCGCCGCAGCCGACGGCCGGCTGGCCGGCTCGGTCAGCGGCGGCTGTGTCGAGGGCGCCGCGTTCGAGGAGATCAGCAGCGCCCGCCAGGACGACCGGGCCCGGGTGATCCGCTACGGGATCAGCGACGAGCAGGCCTGGGACGTCGGCCTGGCCTGCGGCGGCACGATCGACGTCCTGGTCGAGCCCCGCCTGCGGCCCGAGATCGCCGCGGCCAGCCGATCGGCCGGGGTGTGCGTGGCGATCCCGCTGCCCGCCGACGCGCCGTCCGCGGAGTTCGGGCCGGTGACGCCCGGCGACGGCGAGGCCCCGCCGAGCGTGGTGCTGGTCGCCGAGGACGGCACGCTGACCGGCTCGCTGGGCTCGGCGGCGGCCGACGCGGCGCTCCGGGTGGTAGCGCTCAAGGCCCTCGACCGGGGCGAATCGGGGACGGTCGAGATCGAGGGCCGGCAGGTCTTCCTGGAGGCCTATCCGGTCAAGCCCCGGCTGGTCGTGGTCGGCGCGGTCGAAGTCGCACGCTTCCTCGTGCGCTTCGCCCGCGAGCTCGGCTACGAAACGATCGTGGTCGACGGCCGGGCGTCGTTCGCCACGCCGGCCCGCTTCCCCGACATCGACCAGCTGATCGTCGGCTGGCCCGACGAGGTGGCCGACCAGATCGGCCTGGGCCCCCGCGACGCGGTGGCCGTCCTGACCCACGACGTCAAGTTCGACGAGCCGGCCATCGTCGAGGCCCTCCGCCGCGGCTGCCGGTACGTCGGCGCGGTCGGCTCGCGCAAGACCCAGGGCGACCGCCGGGCGCGTCTCCGGGAGGCCGGCCTGACCGATTCCGAGCTGGACCAGCTGCGCGGGCCGGTAGGCCTCGACCTGGGCGGCCGGGCGCCGGCGGAGACGGCCCTGGCGATCATGGCCGAGGTCGTCGCCGAGCGGCGCGGCGGCACCGGCCGGCCGATGCGCGAACGCGCTCAGGCGTGACCGATCCGGCCCGGACCGCCGCGATCGTCCTGGCCGCGGGAGCGGGCTTGCGCTTCGGCGGCGGCAAGCTCCTCGCCGAGCTCAGTGGCCGGCCGCTGCTGGCCCACGTCCTGGACGCGGCGCACTCGGCGGGGCTCGAGGAGATCGTCGTCGTCGTCGGACCGGTTGCGGCCGAGCTCGATGCGATCGCCTTGACGGCCGGGGCCCGGCTGGTCGTCAATCCGGCACCCGAGCAGGGCCTGTCGAGCTCGGTCCGGGTCGGGTTGGCGGCCTTGGCCCCGGCCGCGGACGACACCCTCGACGCCGCCCTGATCCTGCTCGGCGACCAGCCCCGGACGAGCCGCGCGGCGATCCGGGCGCTGCTCGGCGCGGAGGTGCCCGAGGGTCACTCGATCGTCATCCCGCGCTATGCCGGCGGGGGAGGGGCAAACCCCGTCCTCCTGCTCCGGGCCGCCTGGCCACTGGCCGCCGGGCTCGACGGCGATCGCGGCTTCGGTCCCCTGATCCGGTCCCGGCCCGAGCTTGTTGTCGAGGTCGAGCTACCCGGCGACAATCCCGACGTGGACACCCCGACGGACCTCGCCCGGATCGTCGAGTCAAGCTGGACCGAGCGGGTGATCGCCAATCGCGAGCAGGTCGAGCGGGTCCGGGAAGTCCCCGACGGCGACTTCTACGCCCCCGTTCGCTCCCTGTTCCGGGCCGACCCGACCCGGGCCGACGACCCAGTCCTGGCCGCGCTGCTGGCCCAGGTCCAGCCTGCCGACCGATGGCTCGACGTGGGCGCTGGGGCCGGCCGGTTCGCGCTGCCAATCGCCCGGGCCCTCGCTGCGTCGGGCGGCAGCGTCGTCGCCCTGGATGCCTCGCCGTCGATGCTCGAATCGCTCGCCGAGATCGCCGCCGAGCACGGCATCGACAACGTCCGCCCGGTCGAGGCGCGCTGGCCGCCCGCCGCCGGGAGTGAGCTCGCCGGGGAAACCGCGGAGGCCGTCCTGATTGCCCACGTCGGCTATGACGTGGCCGAGATCGGCCCGTTCGTCGATGCCCTGGAGGCTGCCGCCCGACGGATCTGCGTGGCCGTGCTGATGGAGCGGGTGCCCGCGTCGGCGGCCGATCCGTTCTGGCCGCTCGTCCACGATCAGGACCGGGATCGGCTGCCTGCCCTGCCCGAGTTCCTGGAGCTCCTCCGAGCACGCGGCCGCCGGCCGCGGGTCGAGCGGCTCCCGAATGACGGCCGGGTCTTCGACTCACGGGCTGCCCTGGGCGGCTTCGTCCGGCGCCAGCTGTGGATCGCGCCCGGCGGTCCAAAGGAGGCCCGCTTCCAGGCCGCGCTCGAGACCCTGGCCGTCGAGTTCGACGGCGGCTGGGCGATCGCCGAACGATCGCCGAACGAGATCGGGATCGTCACCTGGCGCCCGTAGGCGCCCTCGAGGCGGCCCGGACCTTCGCCCTCGCGCACCACCTGCCGAGCAGCGGGATCGCCGTGCTCAAGGACGGCAGCAACCTGATCGTTCACCTGGCGCCGGCCCCGGTGATCCTGCGGATCGCGACGCTCACCGCCCGGGTCCGTGTCGACCCGCTGCCCTACCTCACCCGCGAAGTGGCCCTGGTCAGCTACCTGGCCGGGGTCGGAGCGCCGGTGATGGCGCCCAGCGACCTCGTTCCGGCGGGTCCCTATGTCGTCGACGGCTGGGCGCTGAGCGCCTGGCAGTTCGTCGAGCACCAGCCCGAACGCATCCCCGATGTGCGCGCGGCGTTCGCGGCGCTGGACGAGCTCCACGCGGCGATGCGCGGCTACCCGGGCGAGCTGCCCTGGCTCAACCCGGCGGTCGACGATTTCGACCGGGCGCTCGCGTTCGCACTCGCGCTGAAGCTGGTCGGCGCGAGCGAAGCGGCCGACCTGACGGGCCGGCGCGACAGCCTCCTCGACGAGCTGCGCAGCGTGGCCCCCGAACGCCAGGCGCTCCATGGCGATTCCTTCGCCCGCAACGCGGTCCAGACGGCCAACGGTCCGGTCTGGCTCGACTTCGAGGATTGCTGCAGCGGCCCGCCGGTGTGGGACCTGGCCATCCTCGTTCGGCGTGACCCGCAGCCGGGGCTCGTCGCCGAGGTCGAGCGGCGCTACGGCCGGCCGGCGCTCAATGCGGCCACGGCCCTCCGGGTCGTCCAGGCCGAGCCCTGGTTCCGGATCCACGAAGCGCGCCTGGAGCAGGGCTGGTGAGCCTGCCGCCGGAGGCCCTCCTGGCGGGCTATCCCGAGCGGATCATCGACCTGGCCGAAGGCCTCCGGGCCCTGGTCCGGGCGACGCTGCCCGAGGCGATCGAGGCCGTCCGGCCGGGCTGGCGGATCATCGGCTACGACCTGCCGATCGGTCGCCGGACGGCATTCTTCGCCTGGATCATGCCCCAGGCGGTCCACGTCCATCTCGGGTTCCCGCAGGGCGTCCTGCTCGACGATCCAGCCGGGCTGCTCGACGGCGCCGGCGAGACGAAGCGAGCTCGCTGGCTGACCCTCGAGCCCGGCGCCGAGGTCCCGATCAAGCTCTACGCCGCGTACCTCCACGACGCGGCCCGGATCGCGGGCCTGTCGCCGTCCGAGCGTGAGGCGATCCGCTACGACCTGGAAGCCCGATCCCTCCCGACGGGTGCCCAGGTTTCCAAACCGAAACTTCGTTGACGCGTAAAGGACCCCGGCCTATCCTCGGAGCCACGGTGCGAGCTGCCGCTCACGACGCGAAGGAGGACGGATGATCCCGGCTCAGTTCGACTACGTCCGGCCCGCCGCAATGCACGAGGCCCTCCAGATCCTGGTCGATCGCGAGGGCGACGCCAAGATCCTGTCCGGCGGCTACAGCCTCCTGCCCCTGCTCAAGCTGCGCCTTGCCGCACCGGCCCTGCTGGTCGACATCCGCGACATCGACGGCCTCGACGACATCGTCGAGACGACCGACGGCCTGCGGATCGGCGGGCGCGCCACCCATCGCCAGATCCACGAGAACCCAGTCGTCGCCGGCTACCCGATGCTGGTCGATGCGGCCGGCGGAATCGGCGATCCCCAGGTCCGCAACTGGGGCACGATCGGCGGCTCGTGTGCCCACGCCGACCCGTCCTCGGACTGGCCGGCCGTGCTCCTGGCGACCAACGCCACGATCGTCCTGCAGAGTGCCGCGGGGACCCGGACCGTTCCGGCCCGCGGCTTTTTCGTGGACACCTTCCAGACCGCCATCGAGCCGACTGAGCTGCTGACCGAGGTGATCATCCCCCGGGCGCCGCGTCCGTCCGGTGCGGCC
>Ga0265314_10006491_pt1 | contig 10342 bp, 7 predicted proteins | sample 4126metaG_FD_203106 | JGI IMG/M metagenome (GOLD analysis project Ga0265314, IMG submission 203106) | Rhizosphere microbial communities from Carex aquatilis grown in University of Washington, Seatle, WA, United States - 4-1-26 metaG | ecosystem: Host-associated > Plants > Roots > Rhizosphere >... | reverse complement strand
ACATCGCCGAGCACGACCTGCGCCGTCCGGATGTGGCGCTGGTGTCGCTGCGTTCGGCGTTCGCCATCGACGCCAGCCACGCCGACACCACCGACGCTATCGTTCGTCTGCTCACGCCGGGAACGCCGCCCGCGCTCACCGACCCCGACGATCCCTCGCGCGTACGTGCGCGCATCGACTTCTACGTCGAGGCGGCCGCTGCGGCGTCGGATCCCTCGCGCAAGATTGCCCACCTGGAAAAGTTGGCGCTCATCTGGGAGGACGAGGTGCGGTCGCCCGACCGTGCCCTCGCGGTGTTTGACGAAATCCTGGCCGTCGAACCGAGCCGGCGCAGCGCCATCCTGGGCCTCGCGCGCTCGGCGGCGCGCGCGGGCAATGCGCGCGAACTTCTGCGCGCCTTGATCCTCGAGGCCGACCTGGCCGGAGACGATATCTTTCTCGAACGCTCGCTGCTCCTGCGCGCCGCAGACGTGGCCTCGAAGCAACTCGCCGAGCCGGACGCCGCGCTCGACATCATCAAGCGCGTGGTCAGCCGCACGGGTGGCGATCCCGCCGCGCTACGGGCCGCCTACCGCATTCACGAACGGGCGGGCCGTCTGGCCGAAGCGCTCGCCCAGCTTCGGCTGCTGCTCGCGCAGACGCGCGAAGGCGAAAGCACGTATCCCATCCTGGCCGAGATCGCTCGTTTCCTCGAAGAGCGTATGCATCGCACGGCAGATGCGCTCACCGCCTGGCGCGAAGCCCACCGCGTGGCTTCGGGCAATCCCACGCCGCGCGCGGAGATCCGGCGCATCCTGCTCGCCAACGGCGACTACCGCACGGTCGCCGAGGAGTTGGCCGCGCTGGCGGCAAACACGACCCATCCCACGGAGCGCGGCGAGCTGTTGCTGGAAGCGGCGGAGATCTACGACGACCGGTTGAACGACGCCGAGCGCGCCATCCCGCTCTTGGCCGAGGCGCGCACCTGCATGCCCGACGAGCCGGCCGTCGTCGAGCGCCTGGACCGCGCGTACTTGCGCACGAGCCAGCGCTCGGAACGGCTGGCCCTGCTCCACGCCACCGAGTCCGCGGATCCGCGCAGCCAGTTCGCCCTGGCCAGTTTGCAGGCCGAGGATCGAGATCCGTCCAAGGCCATCAAGCGCTTGGCGGACCTGGCCTTCCACGGTGCCGCTGGCGTGGCCGCGCTTCGCACCCTCGAACATGCCCTGCGCCGGGCCGAGCGCTGGAACGAGCTCGATGAGGTCTTGCGCAAGCAGGTCGAGTGTTTCGGGACGTTCGAGGCCAAGCTCGGCAGCGTGTTCGAGCTCATCGCGCTCGAGGATTACGCCGACACCAAGACGCCCGACGGACAACCACCCGCACGCGATCTTTTGGCCAAGCTGGCACCCGACAACCTGCTCTACCACGAACTGCTGCTCAGAAAGAGCGGCCTGGCGTTCGCGAGTCCTACGCCCGTCGACGCGATGGTGGGTTCGCTGGGCACGCTGGCGGCCGCGACGCCCGACCCACTCGCTGCCGCGGCTTTGCACCTAGCCGCCGCTCTGCTCGTCGAACACCACGGCGAGGGCGAGATTCAAGCGCAGAAAGAGGCACTGCTCGCCTATGCCACGGCCCTGCAGGGCTGGCCAGACTGTCTCACCGCCGCTCGCGGCGCGCGCCGCCTGGCCCTGCGCCTGGGCGAGTCCGAGACTTTCGTCAACGCCGCATCTGCGCTCGGTGGTCTGGAACTGGATCCGGCTTCCCGGTGCGAGCGGCTGCTCGAAGCCGCCGACGCCTATCGCAAGCGACCCGAGAGCGCGGCCAAGGCCTTCGACATGGTCTGCCGTGCGCTCAGCGAAGATCCCAATTCCACGCCGGCAGCCGACGCCGTGATTGCGTCCATCGGGCATGGGCTCGACGCAAACAAGGCCGTGGAAACCCTGCGCCGCGCGCTCGACCGCGCGCTCGCGCCCGAGCAAGCCGCCAAGCTCGGTGCGGCGCTGGCCCACGTTGCCATCCGCTACCTTTCCGACCAGACCGTCGCCGTCGAGGCCTTGCGGCGCGCGCGCAAACGGGCACCCAAACACATCGGCAACTTGCTTGCCCTGGCCGACATCAGCAATGCGCTCGGCCTGCAAGCGGAAGCCGTGGAGGCCGCCACCAGCGTGCTTGGGATCTCGCGCGACCCGGCCGAGCGGCTGCGCGCCGCGATCGCGCTGGCCGAAGTGCATGTGCGCGTACCCGCCTTCCGCGACACCGCACGCCGAGAGGCGACCGAGGCCGAGAAGCTTGCCGAGCAAGTCGGGGCCGCAAGCGGCGACCTCGTCGCGCGCCTGGGCGCCGTGTACCAATCCCTGGGCGACGAGGCAAGCGCCGAGCGCGTGCTCATCCAGGCCGTCGTGCTAAGCGGCGAGAACACGAGTGCGCTCGACAATCTGTGCACCCTGTTCGGCACCGGGCGCGAGGCTGGCGAGCGTGTCGCCAGCGCCATCACCAAGGCCATGACCCTGGCCGAATCGAGCGGCCGCGCTCCTCGACCGGAGTGGCTGGCGGCTCTCGGCAAGGTCGAGGCCACGCTGCTCGGGCAGCCACGCGAGGGTCTCGCACGCTTGCACGAGGCCATCCAGATGGCCCCCAACCATGTCGAGATCTATCAGGCCTTGGCCGAGGCCCACGGCAGCGCGCACGACGAGGCCACGCGGGAAATCGTCGCCATGCTGGGCGCTCTCGGCGAGTCGTCGCCAAGCAGCGACCAGGTGACGGGCATTTTGGCGATTTTGTCGCGCGAAAGCCGGCAAGCGCGACAAAACGAAACCGCGTCCGCCACCGATGAGTTGCTCGTCTTCCTGGACAAACCGCCCCTCGGCATGGATGGGGCCAGTCCATCCCGATCGCCCATGCTGCCCATGAGCGCCCCCAACGCCAACTCGCTCACGCGCAACACCGTACTTTCGACACTGGTCGGCGACGAGATCCAGCGGCCGCTCGTGGGCGTCGCGGCCCTGCTCGGGGAAACCGTGGCCAAGTTCGTGCGCCAGGATCCGGAAACGCTCGGCGTGTCCTCGCGCGATCGCCTCACCTCGCGCGCCTCGCACCCCACGCGGGTGCTGGCGGATCGGGTGGCCAGGGCATTTGGGGATCTGCGCTTCGACCTCTACGTCGAGGCTTCCGCGACAGAGCTACCGCGCCTTCTGCCGGGCGACCCGCCGGCGCTGGTCCTGCCCACCGGCTTCGGCGATCTTCCGGAAGTCGAGCAAGCCGCAAGTCTCGCGCGTCTGCTCACCTATGTGGCGCTCGACATTCCTTGGATCGAAGAGGTCTCGGGCGACGATGTGGACGGCATCCTGTACGGCGGCCTGCGCGCCGGTTCTGAGTTGTGGGGAAAGGGCGAGCTTTCCCCGAACGCGGAGGTGGCCGCCTCGGCTTGGCGAGCACGCATCGCCAAGGCGGCGGGCCGCAAGGTCAAGCGCGCCCTGGAAGAAATCGCCCAGCGCGTTCGCCCGCAGGCGGACACCGCGGTTTGGCGCCAAGCCATGCGCAGCGCCGGCCTGCGTGCTGCCTATGTCGTCACCGGCGACCTTTCGGCCACGTTGAGACAAGCGATTCGTGCCGAGCGCGAACTAGCCCTGGCCTCCGCCGACATGCTAGGGGCCAAGCTTTTCGAGCAGCCCACGACGCGCGACCTGGTCGTCTTTGCACTGTCCGATTCCAGCTTGGCTCTACGGCAAAGCGCGGGAACGGCCTAGCTACAAACCAGCCTCGGAGCTGGGCACGAGCGACACGCTGGGGAAGCCGGCGGCGATGGTGGTATCCATGACGCCGGTCAAGCGGTCGAAGAGCACACTGTCCTCGGAGGCAATCAGCACGTCGTCCTTGTCGGGGAACTGCCCCTTCGCCTTCTTCAGCAGGACAGCGAGCGCGCTCCGATCGGGCTGGCCATTCTTGTCGGGCAGGATCTCGCGCTCCTGATTCACCATCAGGTTGATGCCGTCCTGGCCCACTACCACCGCGATCTTGGCCATTGGGGGCGGCACCTCCTGATCGCCACCTTTGCCGCGTTGGCTGAGCTTGAGTTGCGCCAGTTGCGTCCATACCGCGGTGATGAGCAGGAACGCGACCATGCACGTGAGCAGATCGATGTACGGCACCAGATTCAAGTCCGCCGTCAGGGATCGCTTTCCACCTTTGCCTTGGGGTTCAATCGACGCGCTCATGGGAACCTCCTTCCAATGGGGACAGAGCCGTGGCCCGCGCGCCTGGCGGGAAACAGGCTTCCCGTCCGAGACGCGGGCGAAACGACCGTGAGCGCGCTTGCGGATCGCTACCTTTGCACTGACAAGCGGGGCACGCGCAGGTTCCCGAGCCAGGGTCCTTTTCTCGAAATACTTGCGCTACAGCTTGATGTCGCCGCCCGGATCCGAGCGCAAGAGGCGCGCCCGACGCGCCTGGATCTCCTCGTGCACCTTCTCCGCTCGCTCCACGCTTAGGCGCAGCCAGGTGCCCTCGCCTGCGCCTGCCGGCAGAAGCGCACGCGGCAGGCGGTAGCGCTTGTCTTCCAGCAAGACAAAGGCCTCGTCGTCTTCGATGGCATCAATGAAGAGAAGTACGCTTTCTTCGTTCATGGCAGCCGCACCTGTCCCGGGTGGTTCTCGGTTCGAACCACCACGGTTTCCCCGTCCAGTTCCAAATGGATCGTTCCCTCGCGCCCGGTTTCCAGGATCTGCGCCTTGGCTTGTTTCAATCGTGCCAGGGTTTCCGGGTGCGGGTGTTTGGGGGCATCGGGCCAGTTGCTGATCACCGCCAGGCGCGGCGAGACCGCGTCCAGGAACGCCATCGTACTTGAGGTCCGGCTGCCATGATGGCCGACCTTGAGCACCGTCGAGCGCAGCGCCGTCCCTTGGGACAGCAGCCAGCTCTCCTCCGAGGCATCCGCATCTCCCGCAAGGAGCACGCTGGTCTTCCCCAGGGCCAGCCGCGCGACCACACTGTTGGCATTGGCACTGTCCGAGCCGTTCTCGATGAATGGTCGCGGCGGCCCCATCAGAGTCAGCGTCGCGTTCGAGCCCAGGTCGATCACCCGGCCCGCCTCCGCCTGACGGAGGGGAACACCGCGTTTCTCCATACGTTCCAGCAAGCGAGCGTAGACCAAGCTTGGGTGCGGATAGCCACTGTCCACGAACAGGCGGGCACCACAACTGTCGATCACCTGCGAAAGTCCACCCGCGTGATCCGAATGCGGATGGGTCAACAAGATCATGTCCAATGGGCACACACCGCGCTCGTGCAGCAAGGCCAGGATGGTAGCCGCGGCTTCGGCCTCGCCACCGTCGATAAGCAGGCTTTTTCCAGACGCCGACGTCACCAAGATGGAGTCGCCATGGTTCACTGCGATGACATCCACCTGGACGCGCGCCTGGGCTGGCGGAGCCAGCCGGGCGCCGCGCACGCACGAAAGGCATACGACCGCCGCGGTCAGCGTGCAAAGAAACCGGAGCAGTCGTAGGTGCCTCGACATGAGTCGAGGTTAGGCAGGAAAGGCAGACAAGAAAAGAAACCAGCGACATGCCGTTCTATCGGTCATGCGCTGGAAAAGTTGCCTGCCCCTTCGAACTCCTGTGGTGCGTGGTGAGATTTCCCGATCGCCTTAGAGCCGCGCTACTTCTTGAAGCTGCGGCAGGCCTTCACGAGTTCCTTGGCCTCTTCGGGCGAACCCTTGAAGGCTGGCATGGTGTTCTTGCCGTCGGCGCCCTTCACACCCTCGAGAATGAGCTTCTCCCACTGGGCGTCGGTCGAGGCCGCTTGCACCTTGGCGTCGGCCAGGCTCTTGATGTTCAGCTTCTTGCCCATGGAGGTATCGGCCTTGCCGTCCTTGCCATGGCAGCCAGCGCACTTCTTGCCGAATATTTCGGCGCCATCCGCCCGGACCATGCCCGCCGTACCGGCCACGAATAGCACTGCCATCATCATCGAGAAGAGAGTCTTCATGTTCCGTTTCTCCTTGGTCTTGGGTGAAAGAGGACTGCCTGCGTCTTGGTTCGGCTTTCCTTAGCACAAGAACGCGCGGCTTGCTACGTCAACCGGCAACGCGCCTTGGCATCGGCAGCCACGCGCGACACGGCCTCGTCGTCGAGGCCCAAGAGCGACCGTCCCACCATCACCAACGCATCGTTGTCGTCGGCGGAAACGTCACCCAAGGCAATCCCCATTTGCTTGGCCAGGGCGTTGGCGAAATGCACGGCGTTTCCGATGGATTGCCGATTGGCGGCGTCGTAGTCCGAAAACAGCAAGACCGCGCTTTGGACCTCTTCCGGAAATTGCCATTTCTTGGCCAAGTCCGTGGCGATCTTGCGATGGGTTCTATCCACCACGCCAACCCACGTGTCCCCGTCGATACTCCACAGCTTCGGGTTGCGCTGTGCGATTTGCGACTCGGCTTCGAGCAACATGGTCGCCACCACGGGCTTGCCGATGTCGTGCAGCAAGCCCGCGATGAAACAGACATCGGGCTCCTCGACGCCGGCCAGAATGGCCACGTTCTGCGCCAAGATGGCCACGGCACGCGCGTGATCCCACAGCATTCGCGTTGCTTCCGCGGTCTTGGCGTCGCGCGATTCGGCAACTCGATGGGCCGAGGCATCCGCCACGATCGAACGCACCTTCTGTACGCCGATCTTGCCCACGCTTTGTTCGAGAGTCCGGCATCCGGCTGCGGCTCCTTGGCGCAAGACCACGGCGGCAAGAATGGGATCGAGTTCGATCATCCCGACCAAGTCTTTGGCGGATGCGTCGGGTCGGCGGACCACGTCGTTGGCCTTGGCCACAATGGCCGGCAGCAGTGGCAGCGTCAGGCTGTCCTGCGCGATGCGATTCTCGAGGATGATTTCCAGCTGCTCAGCCAGTTTCATTGGGACCAGTCTTGCGCACAAAGATCCGTCGCCCGCAAAGCGAGGCTGGCGCAGTCGCCAAGCCGGCCCCGCGATGCAGATCGGTGTGCATGTCTGACAGTAGATGCGTCAGATCGGCCGTGGATCTTGAGTCACCGACTCACGCGTGCCGCTCAATAGCGACCCGCCAGCACAAGGACACCACTCTGCCCGTCGGTCCACACCATTCCGTCCGTGATGGCTAGGCCGGTGCTCTTGCGGTAGCGATTGGGGTCGCCATTGCTGAGCAAGATGTAGGTCCCGACCCCGGCGGCAACCAGCCCCACGCCGGCCCCGATGAATCCGAGGTTGCGCCTCAGCACGGCGCTGTCGACCCTGCTCTGCGCGTCCGACTTCTTGACGTCGCATTGGCGCAGCCCATAGTCGAGCCCTAGCGCGTAGCACTGATTCGTGGGATCTGCTTCCGCGGAAAGAATGCCGTTGAGGTTGTTCCGCGAATCCGACACGTCTTTGAGTTTGGTCGCTCCATATACGCCGCCAGCGATGGCCAGGACCGCACCGGCTCCCAGCACGCTCCAGCCAACTACCTTGCGCGTCCGGATGCTGCTCTCGTAACGTTCGCGGGTTTCCGGTGTCGGAGTCAGCGTGGCTATCAGAGGCGCCTCGCCCTCGGCCGTGATGTTCACGGAGCGCTCGTAGGGCTCGAAACCGGCGCTTGCGATCTTCAACGTATGCGGACCGATCGGCAAGAACAAGCCGCTCGAACCAAGCTGGCGCGGGATGCCGTCGATGCTGACCTCCACGTCCAATTCGCTGACGGAAACGCGCAGCACGCCCCTGCTCGATGGCGGTGCCGAAGGATCTTCTTCCAAGGTGAAGGCCAACTCGCTTCGTGCACCGTCGCCCAAGGCCACCGTCCGCTCGGCGCGAAGGTAGCCAGGCCGAAGCAGCTCGATATGGACGGTTCCGGGCACGACGGCCAAGCTTGCCGGCAGAGGTGTCGCGCCGACCTTCTGGCCATTCACCAGCACCTCGGCTCCGGGCGGTGAGCTTGCGATCGACAACTGCGCCATCCGGTTCGCCGCCGGCAACAAGGTCAATTCGAGCGTCTCCGTGACCTGGCCAGCCAGGGTCACCTCTTTGCGCGTGGGCAAGAAGCCGGGCGCCTGGGCTCCCACCACGTGGGCACCACTGGTGACTCGGATGGGCTGCGCCAGCGGCGTACGCGCGACCTCAACGCCATCGATGTCCACGGTCGCCGGCATCTCGGTCTTCACCAACAAGCCGGCGATGCGGGTCATCTGCTCGTCGCGAACTTCCGCGGCGTGCCGGCGCTGCGCACGCTGGGCTGGAGTTGCCTGGGCAAGAAACGCCCCCAGTGCATCGACGGCCTCGACGGGACGATTCATGGCCCCGTAGACCAAGCCCATGTTGTAAAGGACGAGCGGATTCGGGATGAGTTCATTCGCGCGCTTGAATTCGGCCAGCGCGCTCGCGTTCTCACCCTTTTCGAAGAGCCGCACGCCGCGGTCGAAGCGATCGCGGGCTTCGGCCCTGACGACGGCAGTCGGTGAAGCGGATGGCGCCGGGCTGGCAAGCGGTTCGGCCAAGGTCGATCCGGCCGTGCCCAAACACAGCACACCCGATGAAACAGCAAGCATCCACCACGCGCATCTGCGCGCCCAAGGGCGCAACAAAGCCTTTTGTCGTCTCACGTCTGCACCTATCGAAATGGGTTGTCCGTTACGAGGCCGCTGCCGGAAGACCGCTTGGAACCCGCGGCTCGGAACGAATCGCGCGCTCCCGGTTTCTCCTGGACCTTCAGTTTCTTGCCGTCGCCCCGCTCTGGAGATTTCTTGGCAAGTTCAAGGGCGGAGGGCTCTTGCGTCGTAGCCGCCGGCATGGCGTCCGGTCCCGACGCGGGAAGGGGCGCGGTGGGCGCGGTGGACGCAGCCGCAACCTTCGGCTCGTCCGCGATGGAAGACGCCGTTCCGGCAACGCTGGGTCCGGTCGCAGGTCGCCGCCCCGCCAGCAGCGCGGCCCCCAGTGCGCCGAGCACGCCGACGGATAGCAGCACCACGGCAAAGGTCCACCGTCGGACCGGCGCGGTCGGGGCCGCCACGACTTCGGCGGATTGGGCCGATCCGCGCAAAGTTGTGTTGGTCTTGGACGCTTGGACGGACGCTCTCGTGGTCGGCGTCCCGGGGACGACGATCTGGGCCAGCGCTTCTCCAAGCTCGCGGGCGCTCTGCGGCCGATCGGCCGGATCCTTGGCAAGACAGCGCATGATGAGCGCATCCAGGGCTTGCGGCAGCGAGACGTGCGTGGACGGGCGCTCCGGGATCTGGGTGAGTTGCTTGGTCAGGATCTCGGCGAATCCCTCGCCGCGAAAGGGGAGCTGGCCGGTATACATTTGGTAGAGGAGCACGCCCATGGCGTAGATGTCGGTGCGGTGATCCACGGCCCGACCATGGCATTGCTCGGGAGACATGTACTGGGGCGTCCCCATCAGCACCCCCGCTTGCGTCGTGGTTTGCTCCCCAGTCGCGAGCAGTTTGGCAATGCCGAAATCGAGCAGCTTGGCAAACGGCCGCCCGCGCCGAGGCGCGACGATCCAAATATTCTCGGGTTTGAGATCGCGGTGAACGATGTGCTCGCCATGGGCCGCGTCCAGTGCATCGCAGATCTGTGCCAGCAACGGCGGCAGTTCCGTGACAGGAAGATCCCGACTCTGCAATCGGTCGTCAAGAGTATGCCCTTCGAGATACTCCATGACGAAGTACTGCCGGCCGTCGGCAAGCTGCCCGAAAGAGAAGATGTCGATGATGTTGGGGTGGCGAATGCGATTCACCGCTCGGGCTTCATCCAGAAATCGCCGCACCAGAGCGGGGTCGCCCGACAATTCCGAGTTCAGCACCTTGATCGCCACCCGCTTTTCGATGACTGGCTGCACTCCCGAGTACACGACCCCCATGCCGCCACGACCGATCACCCGTTCCACGCGATACTCGCCGACGACGTATCCCGTCGGCAGATCGCCCCCCGAGACGAGTGCCGGAGCAGACGCAGGCGCGGTTTGCCCTAGGGGTAGGTCCGTCTCGTCATTTTTCGGTTGCATGGGTCAGGCCGTCCTGCCCCCACTCTAGTAGAAAATCAGCTTGTTGTCGGTCGAAACTGTGCACCGTTGCGGCTCGAGGCTCAACGTCCCCAGGGCTTTGACCCGCCGCTGGAACCGCCGCAGCCCTGGAGCACCGGCTTCGTGAGCACGGGCGGGCGCTGCCCGACGGCGCTCGTCGCGGGGATCTAATTGCATCCGCCTGGCGTGGTAGGGGAGCAGTTGTTGTGAACGCACGTACCTGACACGGTAAGTTCGCAGTTGCCGGCGGCACTACATCCCCACTGTGACCAAAGCTGTCCAGTCGGCCCACCGCAGGTTCCGTATATCGAACCCATTGGGCACAAGGTGCCGGTGACGACAG
>Ga0265314_10006490_pt1 | contig 10344 bp, 8 predicted proteins | sample 4126metaG_FD_203106 | JGI IMG/M metagenome (GOLD analysis project Ga0265314, IMG submission 203106) | Rhizosphere microbial communities from Carex aquatilis grown in University of Washington, Seatle, WA, United States - 4-1-26 metaG | ecosystem: Host-associated > Plants > Roots > Rhizosphere >... | reverse complement strand
GAAGCCCTCTAGAAGCCCATGGATACTTTTCAGGACACCGTTCTTAAGCTGAAGCACTACTGGGCCGATCGCGGAACTATTATCCAAGAACCGTACGATGTGGAAGTCGGCGCCGGCACAATGTGCCCGGAAACGTTTCTGCGCGTGCTCGGGCCGAAGCCATATCGCGTGGCTTACGTGCAGCCCAGCCGCCGTCCGGCCGACGGGCGCTATGGCGAGAATCCCAATCGACTTTACAAGCACCAGCAGCTCCAGGTGATCCTGAAGCCGACGCCTGACGAAGCCATCGGCATCGATCTTTCGAAGCACGACATCAAGTTCGAGGAAGACAACTGGGAATCGCCGACGCTGGGGGCCTGGGGTATCGGCTGGCAGGTGATGCTGGACGGGCTGGAGATCACGCAGTTCACTTATTTCCAGCAATGCGGCGGCATCGATCTGGACCTTGCGCCGGCGGAACTGACTTATGGACTCGAGCGCATCTCTGCGTTCCTGCAAGGCGTCGACAGCGTCTACGACATGCTGTGGGCTCCCGGGGTGAAGTACTCCGAAGTTCGCCTGGCCGACGAGGTGCAGTTCTCGGTTTACAACTTCGAGATGGCCAACGTCGATCGCCTGTGGCGCCTGTTGGGCGAATACGAAGCCGAGTGCAAGGAGTTGCTGGCCGGATACGAGAAGTATCCCGAGAAGCACCGCTATCCGGTGCTCGCGGCATATGATCAGGTCTTGAAGTGTTCGCATCTGTTTAACTTGCTCGATGCGCGTGGAGCGATCTCGGTAACGGAGCGTGTGGGCGTGATCAAGCGCGTGCGCGATCTGGCGGTCGGGACGGCGAAGATCTGGGCTGCTCAACAAAGTGACCAGCAGAGCGAAGGGGCATTAGCGTGAGCCTCGATTTTCTGTTGGAGATCGGGACGGAAGAGATCCCGCACTGGATGATCCCAGGCGCGTTGGCGCAGTTAGCCAAGATGGATCTCCTGGGCGCGACAGCGCGCGTGGATGCGACTCCTCGCAGGTTGGTGGTCCGAGCCCAGGGCTTGCCGGAGCGAACGCCGGACTCCGAGCAAATCGTCAAAGGTCCACCGATCACGGCTGGCGATAAGGCCGCCGAGGGTTTCGCCAAGAAGCAGGGCGCGGACGCTTCGGCTCTTCGCAAGGCAGGGAACTATTACGAACTGGTCAAGAAGGTCTCCGGCCGCGCCGCGCTTGATATTCTGGCGGAGTCGCTGCCGGGCGCGATCCTGGGAGTCCAATGGCCCAAGACGATGTATTGGACGGATCGCAGCGGACCGCGATTCATCCGCCCGATTCGCTGGTTAGTCGCGCTGCTGGGCGATCAAGTGATCCCCGTCGAGATCGGTGGCGTCCGATCCGGCAATGTGACGCGCGGACATCGGATTCTGGGCGCAAGCTCGATCCCCGTCACCATTGCCAATTACGAAAGCGAGCTGCGGAAGAATTTCGTGATCCTGGCTGCGCATGAGCGGCGTCACAAGATCGAGAAGGAAGGCGCGGCGCTGGGAGCCAAGCTCGATGGCGATCTGGTCGAAACACTGACCTACATCACCGAATTCCCCACGGCGATCAAGGGCGATTTCGATCCGGCTTATCTGGCTCTTCCTGCGGAGGTGCTCACCACCGTGATGCGGCATCACCAGAAGTACTTCTCGGTAGAAGACGCCATCGGCCTTGCTCCGAATTTCGTCGCGGTAATGAACACCTCGGGCGATCCCGACGGTTTGGTCAAGAATGGAAATGAGCGTGTACTCAAGGCTCGCTTCAACGACGCACGGTTTTTCTGGAACGTCGACCAGGCCAAGAAGCTCGCGGAGCGCGTCGACGATCTGGCGAAGGTGACCTTCCAAGCGAAGCTCGGATCGTACAAAGAGAAGACCGATCGAGTGGTCGCGCTGGTGAAAGAGCTCGGTGGAAACGCCGATGCCCAGCGCGCGGCCCTGCTGTGCAAGTGCGACCTGACGACGGAGATGGTGAAGGAGTTCACCGATCTGCAAGGGGTCGTCGGCGGGCTATATGCGAAGGCGCAGGGCGAGCCCGAGGCCGTCTCTCGCGCGATCTATGAGCATTACGAGCCGCTCAGCATGGACGATTCGATTCCCGAGACGCGCGAAGGGCAAATTCTTGCGCTGGCGGATAAGCTCGATACACTGCGCGGCTGTTTCGGCGTCGGCCTGATTCCGAGCGGTTCAAAAGATCCCTTTGCCCTGCGGCGCGCCGCGCAAGGAATAGTCAAGATCCTGGTGGAGGCCGGTCTTGACTACAAGCTAGATTCGCTCGCGCAGGGTGAGCTGCATGCGTTTCTGCTCGATCGCGTACAGCACTACTTCCGCGAGGTTCGCGGGTTCAACTATGACGAAGTGAACGCGGTGCTGAAGGTTGGCGTCACGACGCTTAAGGACGTCGAAGACCGGCTCAGCCACGTCGCCCGAGTGCGGCCGACGCCGAATTTCGAGCCGCTCGCGGCCAGTTTCAAGCGGATCAACAACATCCTTAAGCAGGCCAACTTCACGGGCGGCGCCGTCGACAAGAGCCTGCTGGAAGCAGGCCCCGAAAACGATCTGTACGAAGCCTATACCAAGCTTCCGGCCAACGGTCCGCTGGAGGACGTGGCGGAATTAAGGCCGCTCACCGACCGTTTCTTCGACACCGTCATGGTGAACGCTCCGGATCCGAAGATCCGCGAGAACCGATTGAGCATGTTGAGCGACATGCTTCGCAAATTTTCATCGATCGCCGATTTTTCGGAGATCGTTACCTCAGGAGACCAAACGAAATCATGAAAACCTACGTGTATAGCTTTGGCGGCGGCACTGCCGATGGCGACGGCAAGATGAAAGAAGTCCTCGGCGGCAAGGGCGCCGGGCTCGCCGAGATGAGCAAGGCCGGAGTCCCCGTGCCTCCCGGTTTTACGATCTCGACGGAAGTCTGCAACATCTTCTTCCAGAACGGAAACAAGGTAACTCCCGAGATCGATCAGCAGATGTTCGCGGCGCTGGCGAAGCTCGAAGGGCAGATCGGCAAGAAATTGGGCGACGCTGAGAATCCGCTGCTGGTCAGCGTCCGCAGCGGCGCGAAGTTTTCCATGCCTGGCATGATGAACACCATCTTGAACCTCGGCTTGAACGATAAAACCGTGGAGGGCCTGGCCAAGAAGAGCGGCAATCCGCGCTTCGCCTACGATAGCTACCGCCGCTTCATTCAGATGTTCGGCGAAGTTGCGCTGAATATCGACATGGAGAAGTTCGATCACATTTTCGACACGCGCAAGCACAAGGCCAAGACCAAGCTCGACACCGACCTCAGCGCCAAGGATCTCGCAGCGATCATCGACGATTACAAGAAACTCGTCCTCAAGGAAACCAAGAAGCCGTTTCCTCAAGATGCTCGCGAACAGTTGACGATGTCACGCGACGCCGTGTTCCGCTCCTGGTGGAATCCCAAGGCGGCGTACTACCGCAAGATGGAAAAGATTCCGGACGAGATCGGCACAGGCGCTAGTGTTCAGGCGATGGTGTTTGGCAACACCGGCGATACCTCGGCGACCGGAGTCGGTTTCACGCGCGATCCCGCGACCGGCGAAAGAGTCTTCTATGGCGAATTCCTGGTGAACGCCCAGGGCGAAGACGTGGTCGCCGGCATCCGTACGCCGCAGCCGATACACGATCTGGAAAAGATCATGCCCGCCGCCTACCGCGAACTGCGTGACATCACCGCGAGCCTCGAAAAGCACTATCGCGACATGCAGGACTTCGAGTTCACCATCGAAGAGGGCAAGCTGTACATGCTCCAGACCCGCAACGGAAAACGGACGGGCCAGGCGGCAGTGCGCGTCGCGGTGGAGATGAAAGAGGAAGGCCTGATCAGCAAGGAAGAGGCTGTGCTGCGAGTCGCGCCCCAGCAGCTCGATCAGCTTCTGCACCCGATTTTCGATGAGCCTTCGCTCAAGAAATTGGTGAACATCGCGACCGGAATCGATGCCAGCCCGGGCGCCGCCGTGGGACGTGCCGCCTTCACCGCGGAAGAAGCAGTGGCGATGAGCAGCGGTGGTCCGGTGATCCTGGTCCGCAAGGAAACCACACCCGACGACATTCACGGCATGGACGTCGCGAAGGGCATTCTGACTGCGGTCGGTGGCAAGTCGAGCCACGCGGCAGTGGTCGCGCGCGGTATGGGCCGGCCTTGTATCGTCGGCGCCGGCGCTATCGCCATCGACGAGCACGGCAAGAAGTTTACCGTTACCGTCAACAAGAAGACGGTGGTCGTCAAAGAAGGCGACTGGATTTCGATGGACGGTACCACCGCCAAGGTCTACCTGGGCAAGGCGGTCACGAAAGAACCCGATCCGACCACCTCGTACTTCGGAAAGCTGATGGCGTGGGCGGATGAGTTCCGGGGCAGCTTCGGCGTGCGAGCCAACGCGGACATCCCGCGCGACGCCAAAGTGGCCCGACTCTACGGTGCGGAAGGCATCGGCCTGTGCCGTACCGAGCACATGTTCTTCGCCGAAGATCGTATCCCGTTCATGCAGGCTATGATTCTGGCGCGCGACGTGAAATCGCGCACGAAGGCTCTGCAAAAGCTGCTCCCCATGCAGCGCAAGGACTTCATCGGCCTGTTCCAGGCGATGGACGGATTGCCGGTGGTGATCCGTACGCTGGATCCTCCACTGCATGAGTTCCTTCCCAAGCGTGAAGAACTGATGGTGGATCTCGCCCGGCTGCCGCACGCCGGTAAGCCCATGAAGAAGGAAATGTCGGAGAAGTATCGCATCAAGCCCGGCGATCTGAGGAAGCAGTTGCCCGAGTTGCTCAAGCGCGTCGAGGAGTTGCACGAGTTCAATCCGATGCTGGGGCATCGCGGATGTCGTCTGGGGATCACTTATCCCGAGATCACCGAAATGCAGGCGCGCGCGATTTTCGAAGCGGCCGTGCATGTCTCCAAGAAGGGCATCAAGGTGATTCCGGAGGTCATGATTCCGCTCGCGGGCAGCGTGGGCGAGGTGACTAACCAGAAGGAAATCGTCGTCCGCGTCGCCAAGGAAGTGCTGGCGAACGCGGGCATGGCGAAGCTCCATTACCTGGTCGGGACCATGATCGAGATCCCGCGTGCGGTTCTCGTCGCCGATGAGATCGCCAAAGAGGCTGAGTTCTTCAGTTTCGGCACCAACGATCTGACGCAGACCACCATGGGTCTGTCTCGCGACGACTATACGAAGTTCTCCGGCGAGTATGAAGCCCTGAAGATTTTCAAGGCCGACCCGTTTGCTTCCATCGATCAGGAAGGCGTCGGCAAGATGATCATCATGGGTATCGAGCTGGGCCGCAAGACGCGCCCGGATCTCGAAATCGGCATCTGCGGCGAGCACGGCGGCGATCCAGCGTCGGTCGAATTTTGTTATCGCGTGGGTATGAACTACGTGTCGTGCTCGCCGTACCGTATTCCGATCGCTCGGCTGGCAGCGGCGCAGGCGGCGATCTCGGGCGATAAGACCGAAACCATGCGAACGGCTTAGATGCAGTTAGGGATGCAGCCTGCGGGCTGCATCCACGTATCGTCGAGCAGGCGCATATTGCTCGTTCCATTTCGGCGGGGCAGCGTCCGAAGACAGCTTCAACATCCCCAACGCCACGGCGCGATCGACCGTCGCCATATTGTCGTAGTCGATCTTGTCCCAGGTATCGCTCACCTTGTGATAGTCGGGAAAGTCGTAGGCGACGCATAGGGTGTGCGCGGGAATCCCGAGATCCGCCAGCGACTGGTTGTCGCTGCGGCTGAAGTATGCATCGCTGTTCTTGGGATTCTTGTAGACCTTCACGCCGGCCGCTTGCGCTGCATCGGCAAGAATGCCAGGCACATCCGAGAAATCGTAACCGGTGATTGAGGCGGTCTTGATTTGCGGACCGTCGGACGCGTCGGTGCGGCCCACTTGCTCCAGATTCAACTGGGCGATCGTCTGCGCGGGCGGAACCATAGGATGAGCGGCGTAATAATGCGAGCCCCATAATCCCTCTTCTTCACCAAAGAACAAAATGAAGAGCACGCTGCGCTTGGGATGCACCGGCATCGCCGCAAGCGCGCCGGCGACCTCGAGCACACTGGAAGTTCCGCTGCCGTCGTCATTGGCGCCGTTATAAATACGGTCGTCGCCCGTCGTGTTTCCAGGGGCAGCCATACCGAGATGATCGTAGTGCGAGCTGAGCATCACGTAGGTGTCGCGCAACTTCGGATCGGATCCGCGCAGGATGGCCGCAACGTTGCGAGCTTTTACCGCGCGTTCGGATGCTGCCGCGGAGCGAATCGAGATCCGCGCGTCCGTTGCACCGCGGAGGAATTCCGCTAGCTCCGGCTTGATCACGATCCCCGCCGTGACCCCTTGCGGTGGAGCGTCCGGACCGGCCAACTGTGGTCCTGGGGGAAACGAGCGGCCGAGGGTGATAACCAGAGCAGGCCGCGCGCCCTGCGGAAATCGTACGCGTTGGCTGCCAGGTCCAGCCATCGCCAGCACGGCCTTGCCGTTTACGGTCTCCGCGGTCAAAGGCTGTGATCCATCGGCAATCACGAGTTCGGCGTCGTCCATCCGCAACGCAGCAGACGGAAGGATGTAGGCTTGGTCCGCGGCGATGTTCATCGTCCGGCCGCTGGCGTTTATCGTCATCGCGAAACCCTCGCGATTCGGTTCCCGCACGGTGACAGTGGCGGTCTGGAAGTATCCGTCATTGCCTGATGTTTCAGGGCCGGCCGGCTCGAGTCCCGCACGTCGAAATTGAGCCGCCGCATATTCGGCCGCAAGATCGAGACCACGTGACGGAGTCGCACGTCCTTCGAGCAAATCCGACGCCAGGAAGGAAAGATTCCCGCGCAGCGAATCGGCCGAGATATGATTCAACACCGCTTGCTGTTCGGGAGTAAGCGGCTGATCCGCACCCGTGGCCAGCAGCGCGAGCAGTATGGCTGCCGCGAGAGCTGCTACCGATTGTCTTGGTATTCTTCCAGCCATGCCATCTGGATCCGTTCGAGCTTCGCCTCGTTCGATTTTAGCGGATCGTCATCGAAGTCCTCGAGCTCGGTGATCCACTTCAGCAAGTCAGTGAAGCGGATATGGGTGGGGTCGGTATCGGGGAACCTCTCATAGAGCGACAGCGCGATATCGTCCAGGTTGTCCCACTTCAGCTTAGGCATAGAGGCTCTTATTAAGCATTGATGTTGGTTCCCTTGAGCGCCTTGCCAACCGCTTCGTTCATAATCGCTTCCGCCAATGCCATGGTAGCCTGATTCAATTTCTCGATCTGATCGCGGATCAGAAGGTAGTCGTCGCTGTGATACGCCAGGCGTAGCTCATTGATGGAACGATCTATTGTTGAACGCTCTGCCTCCGGCAAGGCGTGGTAGGCCTGGTCTTCTTTCGCTTTATCGACGGCGCCCAGAATCGCGTCGGCTTCGACGCGGGCTTCGCGCACCTGGCGTTCCTTGAAGTCTTCTTCGGCCTTGTCGTACGATTCCAGGATCATTGCTTCCACCTGGTCGTCGGTGAGGCCGTACGATGGCTTCACGTCCATGCTGTGTTCCTTGCCGGTCCGCAGGTCTTTGGCCGTGACGTTCAGAATCCCGTTGGCGTCGATCAGGAACCGAACCTGGATCCGCGCCATGCCCGCGATCATCGGATCGATGTCTTTCAGATCGAAGCGGGCAAGACTGCGGCAGTCTTTCACCAGCTCGCGTTCGCCCTGCAGCACGTGAATCAGCACATTGGTCTGCCCGTCGACGGCGGTGGTGAACAGTTCCGTCTCAGACGCCGGAATGGTCGAGTTGCGATGGATCAGCTTCGACATCAACCCGCCCATGGTCTCGATACCAAGCGATAACGGCGTCACATCCAGTAGTAGTTTATCTTCGACCTCACCGCCGAGGATGCCCGCCTGCACCGCTGCTCCCAGGGCGACCACTTCGTCCGGATTCAACTCGGTGTGCGGGCGCTTTCGGAACAACCTCTCCACAGCAGAACGTACCAGCGGGATGCGCGTCGATCCACCCACCATCACCGTTTCGTTGATCTGTTCGACCGTGATCCCGGAGTCCTTGATACAGTTCCTGCAGGGGCCGAGCGTGCGCTCCACAATCGGCTCGATCAGACGGTTGAACAATTGGACGTCGATCTCCCGCTGGTACTTTCGCGGGCCATACTCCAGATCGATCATCGCCGCCGGCGCGAAAGAAAGCGCTTCTTTGGCCTGAATCACGGCGCGGCGGAGCAGTTGCACCAAGCCGGCGTTGCCGGAAACATCCTCGCCCCACTCACTCTGGATGTCTTCAAGCGCGATGTTCAGCAGCAGATTATCGATGTCGTCGCCCCCGAGGTGCGTGTCTCCGTTGGTCGCGAGGACCTCGAAGATCCCGTCATGCAGCCGCAAGATCGAGATGTCGAACGTACCGCCGCCCAGATCGTAGACTGCGACCAAACCTTCTTTGCGTTTATCGAGCCCGTAGGCCAGCGCTGCCGCGGTCGGCTCATTCACCAGTCGCAGAACCTCGAGTCCCGCGATGCGTCCCGCGTCCTTGGTCGCCTGCCTCTGCGCGTCGTTGAAATATGCCGGAACCGTGATCACAGCTTGCGTGACGTCGGCGCCCAGCACGTCTTCGGCATCTTCCTTCAGCTTGCGAAGCACGTAGGCCGATACTTCCGGCGGCGTCATGATCTTGTCGCCAAGCTGCAGCTTGAGTACGGACTCGCTGCCCTCGGCATCCGAAGCGGGAACGACGTGAAACGGGAAGAGCTTCAGCTCATCCTGCACGTCTGCGACGCCGCGGCCCATCAGTCGTTTTACGGAATAGACGGTTCGTTCAGGATGCGTAATCAGCATCTCGCGCGCTTCCGCGCCAGCGATCACTTCGCCGGATTCCGTGACCGACACCACGCTCGGCACGATCCCGGAAAGAATGCGTGGACCCGTCAGATCCATTACCGCCACAAGGCTATTGGTGGTCCCTAGATCGATACCGACAATGCGCGGCTTGGCATGGCCGAAATCAATTTGCAGAGTGGACATTCAGTTCCTTTTCGACATCCCGCAGGAGATTCGACACGTACTTGCGGCGATTCAGCGTCGCGCGAACCTGATCCAGCACCGCCTTGTCGGACGTCTCGTCGTGGCGCTCGAACAAGCCAGCGAGGCTCGCGTCAGCCTCTCCCAACATACTCGTGAAGCGTTCCTGTGCCGATACTAGCTGCTCGCGCGCCGATTCATCGCCGCCGCGCAGCTCCTCCAACGCCATATTTAGCTCGAAAATCTCCTCCAGCAATTCCGGCGGAGCGTCTTTCGGCAGCTCCAGGCCGCTTTGGCTCAAGAAGTATTCCGCACGGCTCACCGGATCGCGCAGGGTTCGAAAGGCGTCGTTGAGCGTCGAGGTCATTTCCTCAGATCGCTGTTTCTCTTCGGCGGTGCCCCGGCTGAAACGGTCGGGATGCCATTGGCGGCTGCGATCGTAGAAACGCTTCTTGAGATCGTCCGAATCGAGCGCCAGTTTCGGCTCCAGGCCAAGCGCGTCGTAAAACCGCATTACGCTGTGAAGGAAGTTCCGCAGCCACAACTCTTCTTGGCATGCGGATTCTCGAACACGAAGCCCGATTGCATCAGCGTATCCTGCCAGTCGAGCGTCATGCCATCCAGGAACACCATGCTCTTGGGATCGATGTAGACGTTGACGTCGTCGAAATTGAGAACGGCATCCGTGGGCCGTGGCTTGGGATCGAACTTAAAGAGATAGCTCAGACCCGAGCAGCCGCCGCCGCGCACGCCCAGGCGCAACCCGCCCGAAACATTTTCGCGCTTGAACGCCTCGCGAATCTTATCTACCGCTTTGGGAGTAACCGTGACCATACGACGGATGTTTTACGCGTGGGCCTTGGACTCAACTCCTACATTCTCCGACTTCTTCTTGTAATCGTCGATGGCGGCCTTGATTGCGTCTTCGGCCAGCACCGAGCAGTGGATCTTCACCGGCGGCAGGCTCAGCTCGTTGACGATGTCGGTGTTCTTGATGGCCAGGGCTTCGTCCACGGTTTTCCCGCGCAGCCACTCTGTCGCGAGCGACGAGCTGGCGATCGCGCTGCCGCAGCCGAACGTCTTGAACTTCGCGTCTTCGATGATGCCAGTGGCGGGGTTCACCTTCACCTGCAGCTTCATCACGTCGCCGCACTCGGGTGCGCCCACCATGCCCGTGCCGACGTTAGGATCCTTCTTATCGAAAGAGCCGACGTTGCGGGGGTTGTTGTAATGATCGAGAACTTTGTCTGAATACGCCATAGTGTTTACCTTTTTAATGAGCTGT
>Ga0265314_10006489_pt1 | contig 10344 bp, 10 predicted proteins | sample 4126metaG_FD_203106 | JGI IMG/M metagenome (GOLD analysis project Ga0265314, IMG submission 203106) | Rhizosphere microbial communities from Carex aquatilis grown in University of Washington, Seatle, WA, United States - 4-1-26 metaG | ecosystem: Host-associated > Plants > Roots > Rhizosphere >... | reverse complement strand
GCATGCGCAAAGAGGACTGGGATTTCGTCCTCTCCATCAACCTTACCGGCGCGTTCCTGATCACGCAACAGGTGCTGCCCGGCATGATCAAGGAGCGCTGGGGCCGTATCATCAACATGGCTTCCGTGGTGGGACTCTCGGGCAATCCCAGCCAGGCGAACTACGTCGCCTCAAAGGCCGGGATCATCGGGCTGACCAAGGGGCTGGCGCAGGAAGTCGGCAGCCGCAACATCACTGTGAACGCCGTCGCACCCGGTTTCATCGAGACCGATATGACCGCCAAGCTGCCCCAGGAAGTGAAGGACCGCATGCTCGGCGCGATCCCGCTCAAGCGCGGCGGAAAGCCCGAGGATATCGCCTCGGCCGTTGCCTTCCTGGCCAGCGACGAAGCCAGCTACATCACCGGACACATCCTGAGCGTCAACGGCGGAATGTATATGTAGGAGGCAGCTATCGGCTGTCAGCCATCGGCCCGCGGCGCGGACCGGCTACGACCGGAGCCGCTGCCTTCGCCTTGGCGTGGGCGCGCAGCTCGCTGAGCTTGGCGTCGGTAAGAGCCAGCGCGATGAAGCCCCCGAACAGCAGCGGAAGCGTGATGGCCGCCCACATGACCAGGGAGAGACCGCTGGCAGTGGTCTTGTCCACCCCGAACAGCGTCAGCGCCAGGACCAGCGCGGCCTGGGACGAACCGATATTGCCGGGGGCCTGCGGCAGTACGGTCACCAGGCGCCAGATCACCAGCACAACCAGCGCCGGGACCACGCCCAGATCGAGGTCATACGATCGGATGAGGGCGTAAACCGGCACCACCTGAAGCAGTAGGTACGGGAGGCTCGCGGCGGCCGCCATATAAAAGTACCGCGAGCGGCCCATGATGTGCAGATCCTCGATGAGCACCCGGAGCTTCAGTCCCCAACGGCTCTTGGGAATGGCCGCGTGAGTCCGGCCCTTCCAGTACATGCCGAACGCGAGGGCCCCTCCGCAGACGGCGACGAAGATTCCTAGCGCTTGGGCCAGATCCGTGATGTCACGGGGCAGCGCGACGCCTGCGCGGGATGGGTGAGAGGCCACGAGCACGAACGCAGCCAGCAGCCAGACCCCATCGAGAAGCCGCTCGATGATGGCGGATGCGAAGGCGACCGAAAAGGGCACCTCGCACCAGTGCGCCTGCAAGTACGACCGGATCAGCTCCCCGGGCCGCAGCGGAAGCACCTCGTTCGAGAAGAGGCCCACGTAGATCGCCTGCACGGAACGCCACAATGCCGGGCGGCACACCGGCTGGAGCAGGAGATTCCAGCGCCAGGCCTGGTAGACGTAGACGCAGACATCCGCCACCACGGCGAAAGCCACCCATCCCCAGTGGAGCGAGCGTATGTCGCTCGCCATCTCGTGGTAATCGACGCCCTGAAGGACCCAGACCAGGCAGCCAAGCGAGAACAGGTATCCGGCGACCGGAAGCAGCCAGCCAGGAATATGAACCGGGAACTTCCGGAATTCCAACCTCATGGGCTCTCTTTCATCATAAAGCCGCCTGTCGCTCGTTGCCTGACGGGCACGGCGGCGTCTTCTCCGCAACTCTCCGTCCCCTTCCGTGTTCCTACGTGCAGAGGAGAGAATGAACATGAAACTGATGAACCTGATCGCGGCGGGCGCTTTCTTGACCGCTGCCACGTACGGACAGACCGTAGACCAGCGACGCGAGAACCAGCAGGACCGCGTCGCGCAGGGGATCGCATCGGGCCAGTTGACGCCCGGCGAAACCACGCGGATCGAGCGGCAGGAGGCGGGGGTGAACCGCCAGATCCACCAGGACCGTGCTGCCAATGGCGGCACGTTGACCCCGGCGGAGCGGCAGCAGGTCAACCGCGAGCAGAACGGCATGAGCGGCGAGATCTACCGCGACAAGCACAATGCCAACCGGACTAACTTCCGCGGCGAGGTCGGGGCACGGCAGGAACTGCAGCAGCAGCGCATCGCGCAGGGCGTCCGCAGCGGCAGCCTGACGGCGGGCGAGACGGCGCGCCTCGAGCGCAAGGAGACGGGCGTCAATCGCGAAGTCCGCGCGGACCGTACCCAGAACGGCGGAACGCTGACGGGGCAGGAACGCCGCCAGGTGAACCGCCAGCAGAACCGCCTGAGCGGCCAGATCTACCGCGCCAAGCACAACGCCGCTCGCCAGCCGAAGTGAGCTGATGGCTGACACCTGAAAGCTGACGGCTGCAAGCGGCTGCGGCCGCTTGCTACACTCCTGAGGGTTGAGACTCGTTCGGCTTAGACGGATCTCGCAGTGCGCCTTCCTGGCGCTGTTCCTCGCCCTCGTGCTGTGGGGAACGGGGCCCAGCCTCTTTCTGCGCACTGACCCGCTGGCCGCCGCGCTCAACGCGCTCTCGACGCGCGCGCTCTATCGCGGCCTGGTGTGGTGCCTCGCCGTTCTGGTGCCGACCGTCTTCCTGGGACGGTTCTTCTGCGGCTGGATCTGCCCTTTGGGCACGCTCCACCATTTCTTCGGAAACCTGCGTTCGGAACGGAAACTCGGCCGGCGGCTGTTGGAATCGAACCGCTACAAGAGCTGGCAGAAGCTGAAATACTACGTCCTGATCGCGGGCCTGGCCGCCGCTGCGGTGGGCTCGGGGATCCTAGGCCTGCTCGATCCGGTCTCGCTCGCCATCCGCTCCTTTTCGCTGGCGGTATTTCCGGGGCTGAACTACGCGTCCGAGCATGTCGCGGGGATCGGCCTGTTCAGCCTGAAGCAGCCGCACTTCCGGCAGGCGCTCCTGATGGCCGCGGTGTTCATCACCCTCCTGGCGCTGAATCTGCGCGTAACGCGCTTCTGGTGCCGCGCTCTCTGTCCGCTGGGAGCGCTGCTGGGCGTAGCGGCCCGCTGGTCCGTCCTGCGCCTGGAAAAGAACGGCGCGCAGTGCGGCGACTGCAACCGTTGCCTGCTTCACTGCCAGGGCGGAGACGATCCCATCCCCGGCGCGCGCTGGCGCAAAGCCGAGTGCCACCTGTGTCTGAATTGCGTGGCGGACTGCCCGGAAGGCGGCCTGGCGTTCCGTTTCAACCCGGCCCGCAGCGACCGCGCATCGGCTGACGGTCCGGAACTCAGCCGCCGCCGCGCGCTCACAGGGCTGGCCACGGGGGTCGCGCTGGTGCCGCTGGCTCGCATCGGCGCCGCGTCCATCGAGAGCCGCGATCGACTGGTGCGTCCGCCCGGCGCGCTCGATGAGCCGGCGTTCCTGGCGCGCTGCATACGCTGCGGCGAATGCATGAAGGTGTGTCCCTCGAACGCCGTGCATCCCGCGTTTCTCGAAGGCGGCGCGGAGGGGTTGTGGACGCCGCTGGTGGTCCCGCGCATCGGCTATTGCCAGCCGAGTTGCGTGCTGTGCGGGCAGGCTTGCCCGACCGGCGCCATCTGGGAGTTCACGGCGCGCGAGAAGGGCTGGCGCGGCGAGGCGGGCGCATCGGCATCGAAGCCCATCCGCATCGGCACCGCATTCTACGACCGCGGCCGCTGCCTGCCGTGGGCCATGGCCACCGAGTGCATCGTGTGCCAGGAGTGGTGCCCCACATCGCCCAAGGCGATCTACCTGCGCGAGGCGGATGCGGCCGGCAGGAAGCTGCGCCAGCCGTATGTCGATCCGGAGCTGTGCGTGGGCTGCGGCGCGTGCGAGTTCGCCTGCCCGGTGGCCGACCGCGCGGCGGTTTACGTGACCAGCGTAGGCGAGAACCGGTCCCGCACGAATCAGTTCCTGCTCAGGAAGGCGTCGGCACCAACGCTCCCGAACGCTGACGGCTGGACGAAGAGCGGCGCCACTCGCAGCTTCGACGCCGCGAACCTCTGGCAGTACCTCGACGGCGGAGCCGACAAGTATGTGAACGCGGGCGTCGTGATTACCGTTACTTCGCCCTACCATTTCCGGACCGGCTTCGACGCGGTGGCCGATCTGCACGTGTTCGCCGGCAGCGCCGGCGCGGCGCACGTTTTCGATTCCGAACCCGCCGCGGGCAGCGCGCCAGCGGCTGTTGGCGACGCTGCGCGCCTCTCGTCAGCCAGCCTCACCTTCCGCAAAGGCCGCTGCCTGGTCCGCCTGGTGGCATACTCCGAAGGCCCGGAGGTGCCGGCTGCTCTCACGGCGCTGGCGCGGGCCATCGAGCGGGCCTGCGAAGAAACCCAAAACAGAATGGGCCACGAATGAACACGAATGAACACGAACAGGAAAGACCAAAAAGGGGCTCTTGTTTTATTCCTGTTCATTCGTGTTCATTCGTGGCCACTAAGGTTTTAGGGTTTTGCCCCGCCTAGCGCGGCTGTGGCGAGGGTCCCGCCGAGGCCCATGGTCTCTACCGCCGTGGACGGCACGATGACCATCGCGCCCTTCTCCTTGATAGCCTCGTACAGCATGTTCATCGCGCGCAAGTGCAGGGCGACCGGATTGTCCTGGTAGGTGGCCGCGGCCTTTGCGAAGCTGTCGGCGATCTCGGTTTCGGCCAGGCCCAGGATGGTGCGCGCGCGACGCTCCCGCTCGGCCTGTGCTTCCCGCGACATGGCGTCCTGAAGCTGCGGCGGGATCTGCACGTCGCGGATCTCGACCGATTGCACGGTGATCCCCCAGGCGGTCGTCTTCTCGTCAAGGATGCGCTGCAATTCGTGGCCCAGCATCTCGCGCTCCGCCACCATCTGATGCAGTTCGTGGCGGCCGATCGATTCCCGCAGCGCGGTCTGCGCACTGAGCGAGATCGCCTGGTCGTAATCCTGCACTTCGAGGATCGCCTTCTCCGCGTTCCACACCATCCAGAAGACGATGGCGTCCACGTTCACGGGAACCGTGTCGCGCGTGAGGGTCGATTCGGCCGACACGTTGGCCACGCGCACGCGCTGGTCCACCACGCGGCTGACCGAATCGACAATCGGAACGATATGGAACAAGCCGGGCCCGCGCAGGCCGACGTAGCGGCCGAACCGCAGCACCGCGATCTTTTCCCACTGGTCGGCCACCCGGATCGCGAACAGGAAGTAGAGGCCGATCGCGGCCCCGACAATCAGTGGCCAGGGCTCGCCGGCCGCACGGGCCGCCGCCCAGCCCATCGCGGTTGAGATCGCGAACACCGTCACTCCGACGTTACTGACTCCGGATCGGTTGAGACCGGTTTTCATGGCGCTACCTCCGTTTCTTTTCCTGATCAGCTTGTAGATCATGCAATTGCTCCACCAAGTCGCGCACCGTGAAGCCGCCCGCCCCGGCCCGGGCGACGAATTCGCCCACGAGTTGGTCCAGGCGCCGCTGCCGCTCGGCCTGATCGCCCTTCACCTTCTGATGGCTGATGAACGTGCCGGTCCCTTGCTGCGTCTCCAGGAGGCCGCGGATTTCGAGCTCCCGGTAGCCCCTCACCACGGTGTTCGGATTGATGGCGAGGTCGACGGCGACCTGGCGCACCGTGGGAAGCTGGTCACCCGGCTTCAAGGCGCCAGCGGCCATCCCGGCGGTCACCTGATCGATGATCTGGCGGTAGACCGGCACTCCGCTGGCGAGATCGAGCCGGAACCGGAAGGGCCTAGTCATCCTGACTATTAGTATACTAGTTCACTAGTACAAGTCAAGAGCCGTCTGCTCCCTTTCTGCTCCCTGCCGGTCGCGGTTCGGTGCTTAACCTGGCGCGGCTTGATAGCAGAGAGTCGGTCCGGGATTTACGGGATCACGACCAGCCTGCGGGCGGACCCGTTGCGTTCCTACGCGGTTTCGATGTCCGCGAGCGGGACCCGCTCGGTGTCTACGTGCAACCGGCCGCGCGCGGCGTGTTCCATCACCTGGCGAAAGGCGTCCGTGAGCACTTCCCAGGGCGGAATGCCGGCCGTCCCCAGGATGGTCACCGCCGCGCTGCGCAGTAGCGCCGCAGGCAGAGCGATGGTCGGCCCAGCGCTCTCGCCCACCTCGATAAAGCGCGTCTCGGACCCCGCGACTGCGAACTCCGAGCGCGTCAGCGCCGCCAGCAGCGCTTCGGTCGGCGGTCCCCAGAGGTAGTCGATAATGGCGCCGTAGCCCTTTTCGCCGGCCTCGCGGCGGAAGGCTTCGATCAAATCCTCGCGCGGCTGGTCGAGCCTTATCGTGGCGTCGGCCTCAAGCGCGCGCAAGGCCTGCTCGTTTCGTCCCGCGGCAACGACACGACCGGCGCCCAGGATTTTGGCGATCTGCACGGCCAGCTTGCCGGCGACTCCAGTCGCGCCGACGATGAGAACGGTTTCGCCCGGGGCAAGCCTGGCGCGGTGCTGGAGCGAAAGCCAGGCGGACACGCCGGGGTTGGGAATCGCCGCGGCGGTCTCATCGTTCAGGGCGTCGGGAACCGGGAAGCACTGCACGCGCCTCACGACGGTGCGCTCGGCCATCGCGCCGTAGGGCCGCCGCGGTCCGCCGAAGAAGACGCGCGTGCCATCCTCCAGCAGTCCAACTCCGTCGGCGCCGCAGATCAGCGGCAACTCCCGCGGGCTCGCATAGTGCGAACCGGCGGCCAACTGCTTATCCACGGGTTTCAGGGCCGCGGCGCGCACCTGCACGATCGCCTCGCCCTCGCCGGCAACCGGAGCGGGAAACGGCTCGAACCGGGGCGGCTTTCCCAGAGTATGCAGAACGGCGGCATTCATCGGCTACTTCGAGTGTACGACTGGGAGGGCCCGAAATTGGTACCATCGCGGCATGGAAAAGATCTACGAAGAACTGAAGGTGCTGGGCAAGGACCTGGCCGACAGGGTGGGCGATCTCATCCACGAAGGCAACGTGCGCCGCGTGATCATCAAGGACGACAAGGGGCACACGTTCATGGAGGTTCCGCTGACGGTGGCCGCGATCGGCACCATCATCGCCCCGGTGCTCGCCGCCGTGGGTGCGCTGGCCGGAATGGCGGCCCACTTCACCGTGGGCGTGGAACGAACGCCCGGGCCGCCCCCGGCTGCGCCTCCCCCGCCCCCGGACGCCGTCTGACTATTCGTGCCGCAGGGACACCGCCGGATCCACTCGCAGGGCGCGCAGGGTGGGCGCGACCGTTGCCAGCGCGGCCACCAGCGCAAGGCCGCAGGCCACCGCCAGGAAGTTGACGGGATCGTTCGCGCGCACCTCCGGAACCAGGAACATCGATAGCGGCCGCACCGCGAACACCGCGACCGCGAGTCCGATCGCCGCGCCCACGGCCACCAGGCGCGCGCTCTCGCCCGCGACCATCGACAGGATCCTGGCCGGCGTGGCGCCCAGCGCCACACGAATGCCGATCTCCCGGACGCGCCGGCTCACCGCGTAGAGCAGCACGCCGTAGAGACCGATCGAGGCCAGCGTCAACCCGAGCAGCGACATCGCGCCGAAGGCGAGCGCGCCGGCGCGGCTCGGCAGCAGCGAGGGTTGCAGGGCGTCGTGCATGGTCTTGATTTCCACGCCGGCGCCCGGATCGAGAGCGGCCAGGGTCTTGCTCAGCGCTTGCACCAGGGGCTCCGGCGCGCCGTGCGCCCGCACCAGGAAACTCACAAAACGCGCGTCGTTGATCGTGTTCTGAGCGTAGGGCCGGTAGATAACCAGCCCGTTCTCCTCCCACAGAATCGAGTACTTGCTGTTGCGCGCGACACCGGCGATCCGCAGTTCCTCGCCCTGGGGCAGCAGGATGGTGTGGCCCACCGGGTCGGCGCTGCCAAACAACAGCCGCGCCAGGTTCTCGTTCAGGATCGCGACGGGCGGCGCTCCGGCGCTATCCGTTTCGAGAAACTCGCGGCCGCGGAGAATGGGAATCCGCATCGTGTGGAAGTAGTCCAAGCCGACCGAGTTGAAGTTGTAGGTGAGCCGCGCCGCGTGGCTGCTGCTGTCCGCGCGGACGTCTCCGGAGAACCGGATGGGCATCGCGGTCGGGACGCCGCGAGCCAGTGTCGCGGCTTCGACACCGGGGAGCGCGCGCAGGCGCTCCAGCGCCGCACGAGTCAATTCCTGGAATCGGTCCCACGTACACGCGGCGGGCTGCTCGGAGAACGTCGCCCAAACCGTATGCGCCGTGTCGAATCCCAGGTTCAGCGAAGTGGCGTGCGAGAGGTTGCGGACGAAGAGCAGCCCGCCGCTCAGCAGCACCAGGGAGACGGCCAGTTGCCCCACCACCAGCACGTTGCGCAGCGACCAGCGGCTGCTTCCGGCGCGGCCGCCCTGTTTCTTGAGGGCCAGGGCGATCCCGGCGCCCGTACCCTTAATGGCCGGCGTGAGTCCCACCGCCAGCGTCACCGCGACCGCGATCGCGGCGGAATAGGCCAGCAGCCGCCAATCCGGCTGTATCGCGAACTCGATCCACCGCATGGGCAGGGGCATGCCGCTGATGAGCCTGGTGAGAACGACGTCCAGCAGCAAACCGCCGGCGGTGCCGCACAGAGCGAGCAGCAGGCTCTCGGCGAGCAACTGGCGCACGATGCGGCCGCGCCCGCCGCCCAGGGCGAACCGGATCGCGAGCTCGTGGGAACGGCTGAATGAGCGCGCCAGCAGCAGGCTGGACACGTTCGCGCACGCGATCAGCAGCACCAGGCCCACCACCACCATGAGCATGCCGAAGAACGCCGCCACCGGCATCATGGAGGACCCGGACCCGTTGTGCAGCAGCCGTTCCATGCCGCCGACGCCCGAGACGCTGATGCCTTTCGCCCACTTGTGATTCGCGTCCGGATAGACGCGGTCCATTTCCTGGCACAGGGACTCCAGGCGCGCGCGCGCTGCCTGACGGCTCATTCCCTCCGGCAGCCGCGCATAGATCATCACCTCCCCGGGGTCGATGAGGACAAACAGATCCGGCATGAAGCCGAACCCGACCAGCGTGCGATGCCCGCGCGGCAGGACGCCCACGACCGTGAAGAGCCGGCCATCGAGCACCAGCTTGTGGCCGATGATGTTCGGATCCGCGCCCAGGCGCCGCCTCCAGAACCCGTCGGTGAGGACCGTCGCGTCGACATCGCCCTTCTGAAGGCCCCGGCCCGTCGCGAGCGGGACGCCGGTCACCTGGAAGAAGTCTTCGGTCAGCCGCGTTGCTGCCAGCTTGTACGATGCGTCGCCGTCCTTCCACTGCGTCGCCATCTGCACGTTGATTCCGGCGATTCCCTCGAAGACGTGCGCGTCGCGAAGGAAGCGGTATTGCTGCATCGGGATCCAATCGACACCGCCGATCGAGATGTGCGCCAGCGAGCGCGGATCGCGGCAGGAGGGCTGGCTGAAGAGGACCTCCATGGCGACGCTGAAGATGGTAGTGTTCGCGCCGATTCCCAGGGCCAGGCAGCAGATCGCGGTCAACGCGAAAGAAGGACTGCGGCGGAATGCGCGGGCGGCGTAGCGCAGGTCCGACCCCAGATCTTCGAGCCAGCCGAACTGCCAGGCGGAACGCGTTTCCTCGCGGGCGCGCAGGCTCGACCCGAACTCGCGGCGGGCGCGCAGGATGGCCTCGGCGCGGGGTACGCCCTCCTGTTCGAGTTCGTCGGCGCGCGAGTCGATGTGGAACTGGACTTCGTCTTCCATCTCACGCTCGAATTGCGAGCGGCGGCCCAGGTAGGTGAAGCGGCGGCCAATTTCTCTCCAGAGTCCCATGCCGAGCCTCCTCTCAGACGGTGCGCATGACAAGCTTGATGGCGCGCACCATGCGGTCGAACGCGCCGGCTTCCTTTTCGAGCTGCGTGCGGCCCTCGGGCGTGAGCCGGTAGAAGCGCGCCTTGCGGTTGTTCTCGGAAACGCCCCACGTCGACGCCAGCCATCCCTTGACCAGCATGCGGTTGAGCGCGGGATAGAGCGAGCCGTCCTCGATGTCGAGGCCTTCGCGGGAGGCCTCCTTGATGCGTTTGGCGATGGCGTAGCCGTGCAGCGGACCGCTTCTCAGCGTTCGCAGGATCAGAAGGTAGAGAGTGCCGGGAAGGAGTTCCGGGCTGGCGGAGGGTTCCATGGGTGCCTTTCTGAACTATGTATAGTCCAGACTAGGGAAGATGTCAAGAGGCGGATCAGGCGGCGGACAATCTCGTCACGTGGAGCCGGTTCCGGTTTCTTTCCGCGTGCCAGAGGTCATACTGAAGCTGCTGGTTGAGCCAGCTTTCCGCGCTGGTGTCGAAGGCGATCGAGAGACGGACGGCCATCTCGGGGCTGATGCCGGCGCGCCCGTTCAGGATGCTGGACAGCGTCTTGCGGCTGACGCCGAGCGACCGCGCGGCTTCCGTCACGGTCAGGCCCAGGGGATCCAGGCACAGCGCCTTGAGCACCTCACCCGGGTGCGGCGGATTATGCATCTTCATGGTCACCTCAGTGGTAGTCCTCGTAATCCACGCGATCCACGTCGTTGCCGGCACAAGCGAACGTAACG
>Ga0265314_10006488_pt1 | contig 10345 bp, 4 predicted proteins | sample 4126metaG_FD_203106 | JGI IMG/M metagenome (GOLD analysis project Ga0265314, IMG submission 203106) | Rhizosphere microbial communities from Carex aquatilis grown in University of Washington, Seatle, WA, United States - 4-1-26 metaG | ecosystem: Host-associated > Plants > Roots > Rhizosphere >... | reverse complement strand
CACAGCGTCGGAATAAGCAACATTTTGGAAATGATCACTGAAATCCCCCCCCCTTGAAAGTTAACGCGTAGAAGTCCGTCTCCCGTCGGACCGTAAGAAGAGTATCGAACGTTGTCGGCGGCACCTTTAGAAGGAGATTGTAGATTTTGAAAGTGACATCGGAGGTTCTCGCCAATTTGTACTATTAGGTTTACATTTGGATCGTCACACCATAAGCTTGCCGGACAGTGTTGAAGCAGGAGAAATATTGATAAATTCGCGTAACAAGTTGCAGTCAGCGGGATCATAAGAACGTTAGTATCGTGAGGGCTTTGAGCTTGCCTGAACCGACGTCCATTCTGTCCACCGCGGAAGCTTTGCGCCGTCTGGCGCGCGGCCGCGACATGGACGCATGGACGGCAATCGTGCGTATGCATGGAGTGCAGATTCTGAACGTCACGCGGCGCATCTTGAACGATGCGGCGCTGGCTGAGGACGCCTGCCAGGAAACACTCCTTCAACTGCGCGATAAGGCGAGTCAGTTCAAAGGCCGTCGCACGCTGATCCCGGGGTTTCTGCAAAAATCCGGAACCAGCGCCAGCGACGACGATGCCGCTGCGAGGAACTGGATCATGCGAATCGCCTGCAACACTGCTCTGCATCTTCTGCGCCAGCGCAAACGCGCGCTCGCGCGCGAAAGCGTGCCGATGACGAATACCGTCGTCGTCGATCAGATCGAACGCAACGAACTGGCCGAACTGGTGCGCGGAGAACTGGCCGAACTTCCCGAATCCCAACGGTTGCCGCTTGTCATGCATTTCTACGCGGGACTCAGCTACGAAGAGCTCGGCGCCGAATTGCGCTGCGGCGTTAATGCGGCGAAAGCACGCGTCCATCGCGCGTTGAAAAAACTGCGCGAGCGCCTGGCGCTGGTCGGCTTCGTCGTCAGCGCGGCGGCGATTTACACGCTGCTGCACAGCACGCCCGCGTGGGCCGCCGAAGCCGTTCTCAACCCTGAACGCACGGCGCGCTGGCACGAACTGCTGATGAGTTCCCGCCACGCCGCGGTCGACGTGCTCTCGAATGACCGGCTTCCGATTCTCGCGAAGCTCGGCTACTGCGCCGCGACCGCCGCGCTCTGCAGTTCGCTTGCGCTGAGTTCCAACGACAGTCCGAAAGATAAACCGCCCGCGAAAAGAGACGCTGAGTCTCAAGCACGTGTGGCGTTGAAGCCCGAAGCGCAGCAAGCGACTCCGGAACGACTAAAGTCGTTACTACAGTCACAGCGCGGCGACGAAATCTCGCAGAGTGCCACGGATACCCCGGAAGTGCGCGAAGCGAAACGGCAGCGCACACGCCCGGCGCGCGCGAAAGTCAAAGCCGTCGAACCGCGCGAGGCGCCGGTTGCTCAATCCACGATCCGGAATCTGCAGCCCGAAATCGCGACCGGAACGCCGCTCGTGTCGGCGCTCTCGGAACTGAAAATGCTTTGCAAAGTTCAGCACGATTTGAACAGCCGCGTCGCGCGCATCTACCAGGAAATGACTGATGCGCAGAGCAGCGGACTGGATGTGATGGAATTCCACGAACGCCTCCAGCGCGCGGCGGAAGAACAAGCGGCGATCAGCGAATTGCTGGAGCGAGTGGCGATGGACATGCAACGAGAGGCCGAAGGCCTCAATTAAAACTTGAAAAGGAAAAATTAAAAAGGGTCCGGCCAGCAGTTCTTTTTTCATTTTGATTTTTACTTTTTTAAGTCAACCGATCGAGACAGGAACACGTTCAATGATTCAAGAAAATCTTAAAACCAACCTGATGGTCTTGCGCGGAACGCTGCGGCGGGCCTGCGCGACCGATGGCATCGGGCGGCTTGTGCTGGCCGGAGTTCTCTGCGCGCTGGCGGCGATCATTCTTGACTATTTCTTCTTCCGCTGGGACCGTCCGATGAACACGGTCTTCCGCATCTTCATGAGCGCCGGATTGCTCGGCACGCTCGGCTACATTATTTACTACCGCATCCTCGCGCCGCTCTCCGTGCCGCTCTCGGTCGACGACATGGCCCTCGCGGTCGAAAAAGAATTTCCGCAGCTCAACGACAGCCTGATCTCGACCGTGCAGCTCACACGAATGATGGCCGACGACAACACGATCAGCGGCGCGATGGTCGACGAAATCGCGCGCGGGGCCTATCAGCAGACCGCGGCGCTGGATTTTTCTCGCGTGGTGAAGTTTGACAAGATCAAGCCGATCCTTATCGGGGCAAGCTGCTGCGTCGCGTTCTTTCTGCTGCTCTGCGGCATCCCCGCCACGCGGCCGTACATGGCGACGGGACTTGTGCGCCTGGTGAATCCGTTCTCGCACAGCGCTTATCCCGTGCGCACCTTTATTGAAGTCAGCGTTGACGGGAAGCGCGGCGCCGACAAGATCGTTCCACGCAACGACGGCACCAGCATTGTTGCCGAAGTGCGCGGCGATTTGCCGAGCCAGGCTTACATCCAGTTCGATCATGGCAAGGGTTACGGCAAGCCTGAGCCGATCACCGGCAAGACGAAAACGAACGAACAGACAGGCGAGAAGGTCAAGGAGTTCCAATACGATTACAACCCGGTCGTCTCCAGTTTCAGTTTCGTGATTCTCGCCGGCGACAACCAGACCGATCCGTTCTCGGTCCGCGCCGTCGACCGGCCGGAACTGAACGACATGCGGGTCGTTTACGAACTGCCCTCGTACATCACCGACAAAAAGAGCGAGCCCAAGCGCGAGCGCAGCTTGCGCCAGGTCGTCGGCACCAAAGCGCACCTCAGCGGTGAATTCAATAAGCCGATGAAGGCCGTCGGCGGCGCGCTGATTAAGATCGGCAACGACGAGCCGAAGGAGATGGAACTTTCGCCGGACAAGACCCGCTTCGCCTACACGATCACGCTCGACGATTCGAAGGACTATGAGATTTTCCTGAACGACCAGGACGATCTGGACAACAAGCACAATAAGATCCGCCACAAGATATGGGTGCTGCCCGATGCTCTGCCGCGCGTGAACTGGCATACGCCCGCCGCCGACCTGGAAGTTTCACCGACGGCCACGGTGGCGCTCGCGCTGGGGCTGGAAGACGATTGGGGATTGAAGAAATCCGGCATCAAGTTCAAGCGCTATAAAGGGGCGGCGCCCGCGCCGCAGCAGAATGTGCCCGGCGCGCGTAACGCGGCTCCGGCCGGAGTCGACGTCAACAGCCCCGGCATCGAAGGCGGATTTGACCTTCCCGAGCCGACGCCGGGCGCGTTCAATCGCAGCGCGCAGAAACTCGAAATCACCAAAGATTGGTCGCTCGCCGAAATGGGACTCGAGCCCGGCGACGTCGTCGAATACTGGGCCGAAGCGTACGACTGGTGCCCGACGATCCGCAAGGGCAGCGAGCCGCAGCTTTACCGGCTGCGCGTCCTTTCGGCCGAAGAAATTCGCCGCAAGCTGGACGTTGAACGCTTGCGCCTGATCGAAGATTTGAAAGTCATTATTCGCGATCAGGAAAGCGACCGCAAGCAGGTCGATGGCATCAAGGACCATCTTTCCGTCGGCAATCCGTTCGCCAACTCCGACCGCGCGAAAGTTTCCGAAGCCAACGCGCTGCAAGAAGAAGTCCGCCGCAAGACGCACAATCTGCAGGGCGCGTTCGACACGCTGATCCAGCGCTATGTCTCGAACGGGCTCGACACTCCCGACGACAAAGACCGCCTGACGCAGATTCGCGACGTTCTCGAAACCGAGCACGTCAAGAAAATGCCCGACGCCGCACACGAGATTTCGTCAAGCGCCATGGCCAAGGTCGACGACGAACGCATTATGAGCCTCAAGAACGCGATCAAGAAGCAGGATGAAATCCTGGTCGATCTCAAGGCGCTGCTCGAACAGATGCAGAAGTGGGCCGAGACCGAAGACTTGCTGCGCATGACGCGCGAACTGCTGCTCAAGCAGCGCAACGTGACGAAGCTCACCGCGGAGTTCAAAGACCGCCTCGGCACGAAAAAACCGAGCGACGCGACCAAGGAAGAGCAGGGCCAGGTCAAGGCGCTGGAACACGAAGAGCGCGATTGCGCGACGGACATGCAGGCGCTCTACAATCGCATGCTGCAGGCGCAGGCGAAGATGGCCGAACTCGACAAGTGGGTCGCCGGAAATATCGAAGCGGCGATCAAAATCGCGCAGAACACCGATGCGACGCCAGACAAGCCCGACCTCGCCACGACCGGCGATCCATTCCCGGGCATCGAGGATAAGATGCGCGCGGCGCAGACGGACATCCGCGAAACGTTCTCGTTCGGCACCGCCAACGGCAAACAGAAATCCGCCGAGACCGGACTCGAACGCATCATCACGGTGCTCAGCCGCCGCCGCGACGTCGACAAAGAACTCATGAAGGAAATGGAGCAGGCCAACCGCGAACTGCGCAAAATTCTCGAACAACAGAAAGAACTGACCAAGCGCACGGAGAACATCCAGGACAAGAAAAACCTCGAACGCAGCATCGCTGAGGCCAAGAAGCAGCTCCAGGAAGTGCGCGACAAGCAGCAGAAGCTGATGAACGAAACGAAGGGCATGCAGCCGCAGGCCGATCCGCAGGCCGACAAGTTCAACGCAGGCATCGAACAGGCGCAGAAGGATCTCGAGAACCTGCTCAAAGATGAGAACAAGGTTTTCAAAGACACCGTCGATCAGCTCAGCCCGGCTGAAAAGGAGATCGCGCGCTCGCTGCACGAACTCGAGGAACTTGAAGCCGAAGAGCGCGGTATGACGAAGGAGAGCGGCGATCTCGCCGATGGTAAGATCGAACGCCTGCTGCGCGAACAGTACGAGAAAGTCCGCAAGCTGCGCGTGTCGCAGGTGGAACTGGAAGATAAGTCCAAGATGGCCGACAGCGCACCGGACAAGGCCAAGGGCGCCGACGCGCTCAAGGCGATGAAGGACGCGCAGGTGAAATTGCAGACCGATGCGACGACGATTATCGCGGGACTCGGCGCGGCCGGCGAAGACTTGAATAAGACCGTTGTGAAAGATTCACCGCAGGCGCCGGTGATCCAGGCCGCGGCGCGCGCGCTGACGCAGGCCGCGTCGTTGGCGCTGCACGCACCGGACGACATGAAGACCGCCGGCGGGGCGCTCTCTGAAGCGAAGGGCAAGGACGCGATTAGCGCTCAAGCCGATGCGACGGACAAAATCGGACGCGCGGAAGAAGTGCTACTCAAAGCGCTGGGGCTGGAACATAAGCGCTTCGAGGACGCCGCCGTCGACGTCGCCAATCGCCAGGCCGATACACGCGGCAAGCTCGACGAAGTCGCCAACCGCATCGCCAACCTCGTCCGCGCCGGCAACACGCCCGAGCAGGTCGAAAAAGACAAGAAACTCGCCGCAGCTGGAAAGGCCGCGGCCAAAGCGATGCCGGATCTCGAAGGCAGCAGCAAGGACATGAGCGAAGCGTCCGACACGCTGCGCCGCGGCGCGCCGTCCGGCGATCATGCGAGCTCCACCAAGGCGGCCGGCATGCAGAAGGATTCTGCCGACAAGATCGCGAAAGCCCGCGAAGCGCTGCAGGCGATTTCGGAAGAACTCGCCAAGGAAAAGAAGGACGATCACGCCAAGCTCGGCAAGGATCAGACCGGCGTGCAGGGCAAAGCGCAGTCGCTGCAGGCGCAAATCGACAAGCTCTCGAAAGAAATCGAGCAGGCGCATGCCACTGCGTCCGGCGAACCTGCCAAGCCCGCCGATCCGAAAGGCGCTGCGGCGAAAGTCGGCGAAGCGGCTGCCAGCATGGGCGAGGCGTCGAAGGACGAGAACAAGCCCAATCCAACCAGCGCGACGAAGAATGAATCGAAAGCCATCGATGCGCTGGAAGACGCGAAGGAGAAACTCGGCGATCTGCGCCGCAAGGTCGCGGAACTGAAAGACCCATCCCGCCGTCTCGAACGCATTCAGAAAGAACTGAAAGACACCGCCCGCAAACTGGCGAACGACGTCAAAGGCCTGCAGGACCAGCTACCGCAGGAACAGAAGGACTCCAAGCCGTCCGAGAACATCAAGAACGCGTCGAACAACATGCAGAACGCGCAGAACAATTTGAACTCCGACAAGAAGGGCAGCGATTCCAAGGGTGGCGAATCGGGCTCGAAGGGTGGGGATTCCAAAGGCGGAGACTCCAAGGGCGGCGAGCAGGGCGACTCTAAAGGAGGCGACTCAAAGGGCGGAGATTCCAAAGGCGGCGATCAGGGCAAAAAAGGCGGGGACCAGGAGAAGGACGGCGCCGATACAAAGGAAGCGGCGAAGGAGCAGGAACAGGCGCTGAGCGAACTCGACAAGGCGTTGAAGGCGCTGGACGAACTCGCGTCGAAGGCCGCGAAGGAGCAGGACCCGCGCACTGCGTCGGCCTTGAAGCGGCTGGAAGATCCGCAGAAGGCGTTGCGCGACGAGGTGCTGAAACTGCAGAAGAAGCTCGACCAGTTCAAAGACAAGACGGGCAGCAAGAACGCCGAAAAAGCCTCGCAAGCCAATCAAAGCGCTGGAAAGAACCAGTCCTCGGCCAGCTCGCAGATGGGCCAGGGCAACCAGAGCGGCGCGAAGAGCAGCGAAGAGGAAGCCGAACAGGACTTGCAGGAAGCACTCGACAACTTGGAACAGCTTCAGCAGCAACAGCAGCAGCAGAATAAAAACGAGCAGCTCTTCCAGATCGAACAAGAACTGAAAAAGATGCTCGGCGTCCAGAAAGATTTGCTCAATAAGACCCAGGAAGTTGAGAAGCAGCGCCCGGGCCCGAACGAAAAATTGCCGCGCCGGGCAAAAGGCATGGTGAAGCAGGTTTTCGAAGATCAGCAGAAACTGGCCGAAGCCGCGAAAGTCGTGGTCAAGAAACTCGAAGAAGCGCCGGTCTTCCAGTTCGTGCTGCAGGGCTCCAGCAACGATATGGCCGAGGTGGCTGTGCGTCTGGACAAAGAAGAGAGCGGCGTGATGACGCAGGAAATTCAGGAAGACGTCATTCGCAATCTCGGCGATTTGATCGAAGCATTGCGCAAGGAACGCCAGCAGCAGCAACAGCAGCAGGGCGGAGGCGGCGGAGGTGGCGGAAAGCAGCCGCTCGTGCCGCCGCTGGCTGAGCTGAAAATGCTGCGCATCATGCAGCGCAACGTCAACGGTTCGACGAAGAAGATCGACGACGAAGTCTCAAAGGCCAAGCAGGAACAGAAAGATCTGTCGAAAGATCAGAAAGACCGGCTTCGGCGTGCCGCGGTGAAGGAAGGCGAAATCTCCCGCATTACCAAACGCATCGCCGATGAACTGAACTCCGGTCCTGCTAATCCTCCGCCCGGTGAAGCCCCCGAGGGAGAGAACGGCAAATAGATCGTGAGCAACAAACGGATTTAAGCGAAATTTTGGTGCGCCGGCCGACATTAGAGCGTCATATCGATGAGACGGGCGTGCGCGGCGGAATGAAAGATTTTTGTGTTTCTGGCGCCGGTTTGGTCATAAAATGAAGTTTGAGTTCAGGAGACCCGAGGATGAGAACGCTGTCAATCGCGGTAGTTCTGCTCTGTGCAACCGTGGCGCTTCGCGCTGCCGATTCCGACCCGAAAGAAGCGCCAAAGGAAGTGCCGAAAAACGGCAACGAGATGTCGCTTGATCTTTATCAGAAGCTCAAGGGGCACTTTGACGCGCTGTATGGCGCCAAGGCCGCGCTGCTTCCGGGACTCGCTCCGGCCAGCAAGGGCGAGACGGACAAGGCTCTGCGCGAAGACGCCGCAGCCAACAAGGATGCGCTCGTCAAGGCGCTCGGTTCATCAGCCGTCATACATCGCGAACTGGCCGCGCGCGCTCTGGAATATTGCGGCGATAAAAAGCTGGCCGTCGAAGCGCTCAGCAAGAGCGTTGTCGGCGACAGCGACGATGGCGTCCGCCGCGCCGCAGCCGCCGCGCTGGCCAAGCTGCCCGATGCCGCGGCCGTCGATGCGCTGGTCAAGGGCTTGGGCGACACCGCCGAAACCGTGCGCGGAATCTGCGCGACGGCGTTGGGAAACATCAAGGACCCGCGCGCCAGCCAGCCGCTGCTCAGCCTGCTCGCGAGCGACACCAAGCCGATCCCGCGCATGCTCGCGGCTAACGCACTCTCGAAGATTAAAGATCCGGCCTCGGCCGATGGCTTGAAAAAGGCGCTCGATGCCGAGAAGGATGAACGCGTCAAAATGGCGCTGGCCGGCGCCGTGCGCAGCGTAACCGGAGGCGATTCCGCCGGGACCGAAGCTGTTCCGAACGCCGGGGAGGCCGCCAACGAACTGTCGAGCCTGGCGAAGGAAATGAAGGAAGTCGAACAGAAGCTGCGTGATGATCGTCATGATCAGGCTGTTCAAGTTCAGGGCACCCAAATTGAGCAGAAGCTGGCGACGCTGATCCAGAAGCTCGACAAGGCCTGCAATGGCAGCGGCGAAGGCAAGCCGGGCGAAGGCGAGAAGAACAAGCAGCAACAGCAGCAGGGCAGCAAGGCGAATGGCGGCAAGAGCAGTGGCAACCCGCTGAAGGATTCCGCTCTCGGCGCCGCAGTTCCGCCCGGTTCCAGCAATCCAGCTCTGGTCGCTGGAAAATCGGATAGCTGGGCGAAGCTCCCGCCTGCCCAGCGCGATGAACTGCTCCAGGCTTTCCGTGAAGAAATGCCGGAGCGCTGGCGCAAGCGGCTTGAGGCATATTTTCTCTCGGTTGCAGCCGAAGAAGCCAAAGACGCGGACAAATGATGCCAGATTGGCATTGCGCCTAGTGTTGTGCATGTTGTAAATTGATATTGATGGTTGTTTTCAACGGGCTTGGAGGGGACTCCGGTCCGTTGTTTTTTAACAGCACGCTTTTGCAGAACGCCGTGGTTCTCGCTCTGCAAAATCGGCTTCTCGCCGCAAAACCGCCATCAACCAAAACAGAAAAAATGATCTCTGGCCTGAGATTTGGTTCAACCAGATTCGAGGTCGGGGGACCGGGGGAGGGTGAAGCTGCAGGAAATGCCGAAAGGGCGTGCACCGTGCAGAAAAGCAAAGCCATACTTTCTTTTGTAGTCATACAGGCGATGAGCGTTTCGCTTTTCGCTGCGAACGTCGAAGACATTCATGGGCCGATCCCGGCATCTGTTTCGCCGTGCGCTACGGATCCAGACATGTCGCTCGGCCTCTATCGCAGCCTGCGCGAAAAAGCGCTGAAGCTTGCCGATGCCCAGCAAACGGTTCCTTCCGAAATCAATGCCGACATAGCGGCTCAACCCGATCCGACCGCCATTCTCATGTCGCTCGCGGACGAAGTGCGCGAACACGAAGGCGAAATTCTCTGCTCTCTGAGTTCCACGCGCTCGATTCAGCGCGAGCTTGCTGCGCGCGTTCTGGCGCTGGCCGCCGATAAGAAATCGGCGATGAATGCGTTGTGCGTCGTGCTGGCTGAAGACGCCGATGCCGACGTGCGCGTCACCGCCGCGTTCACGCTTGGCCGGATCGGCGATGCCGGGGCCGTCGAGTCACTCTTAAAGGGCCTGAAAGACGAAAACGAAAACGTCCGCGCGCAATCCATCGGCGCGTTGGGTCAGATTCACGACGAGCGCGCCGTCGCGGATCTGCTGCAGGTTTTGCGTTCGGATCTCAAGCCGCTCCTGCGCCTGCAGGCCGCGTCGAGTCTCGCAAAAATCAAGGCCGGCGTGAACGAAAGCGATCTCTCCGGGCTTCTCGAAAGCGAAAGTGACGAGCGCGTCAAGATGGCGATCGCTTCGGCAATCCGCGCCGTTGCGCCGGTAAAAACGCCGGAACTCGCCGAGGTTCCCGATCATGACGATTATGGAAAGCAGCTCAGCGATCTGTCTGGAGTGATGAAAGGCGTTGAGCAGAAAATGCGCGACGACCGCTTTGACGAAATAGTGCAGATCGATCAGAACGACATCGACGAGAAACTGGGCGATATGATCCAGGAACTGGAAAAGATGCAGCGCACAAAGATGGAGCAGCAGCAGAAAGAATCGCGCCAGCAGCAGTCCAAGCGACGCCTGGCGACTTTGGGAGAAGGCGAAGAAGTCAGTCCGCGTCCGCGATCGGCCTCGCGCCCGCCGCCGCCTCCAGCCTCACATGAGGAACGGATTAATTCCGGACGCGTCGTCAGCCGCGGCGACAACTGGGCCGCGTTGCCTGAAGCCGAGCGCGACGAATTGCTGCAGGTCTTCCGTCCCGAAGTTCCGCTGCGCTGGCGCAAGCGGCTCGAGGCGTACTTCGTCTCCATCGCCGCCGAGGAAGCCAAGAGCGAGAAGAAATAATTCAAGAGAGCCAATGGGTTGCCAGAATCAAGGGCTCTCTGTTTGATAAAGTGGTGCGTT
>Ga0265314_10006484_pt1 | contig 10350 bp, 7 predicted proteins | sample 4126metaG_FD_203106 | JGI IMG/M metagenome (GOLD analysis project Ga0265314, IMG submission 203106) | Rhizosphere microbial communities from Carex aquatilis grown in University of Washington, Seatle, WA, United States - 4-1-26 metaG | ecosystem: Host-associated > Plants > Roots > Rhizosphere >... | reverse complement strand
TTTATCGTAGTAGCGCGCGCCGTCTTGCTGCATGACCAGCGTCAGGAAAGCGAGCGCCGGCGCCACCAGGACGAGATCGTAGTCCAGCAAATGCGGGGAGGTGAGCGCGGTTGCCGTCACGAGCAGCGCGGCCTTGAGCGCGCGGTTGTCCGACACGCGCCAGGCCCAGGCGGTGGCCGCGACCGCCAGCGCCGACACCACGCCCTGCACGGCATAGCTCAATGGCACGCTGCCGCCCCAGAGCCGCACGGCCGCAAACGCGCTTTGCAGTTTTTCGTAGCCGACGCTGCCTTGCTCGAGCAGCACCTTGCGTGACGTTTCGCTTAAAGCGAGGAACGCCGTCCAGCTGTCGATGCCGAAGCAGAACGAGGACACGGCAACCAGCGCCGCCACGGTCAGCGCCGCGGACGCGATCACGCCCCAGCGGCCGGCGGCAAGCAGCGCAACGGGGATCACGAGCGCAAATTGCGGCTTGTAGCAAAGCAGACCGATGCACAGACCCGAGAGTATCGGCTGCTCCAGCGTCACCAGCGCTGCGCCCAAGAGGCCGGCGGTCAGAAAGCCGTTCTGACCATGGCCGAGATTGATGAAGACGGCAGGAAAGGCCGCGGCCACCGGCAGCCAGTTCCTCGCGAAGACGGGATCACGCTGCCGCGCTGGCGCGAGGATCGCCGCAATCACCAGCAGATACAGTCCAAAGCTCGTCGCCTGAAACAGGCCCAGCGCAAGCGGATAGGGAAGCGCCGCCAGCGGCGCGGCGATCAAGAGGAACACCGGCGGATAGTTCCAGCTATAATAGGGCGTGGTTTCGCCGAATTCTCGCTGCTCGCGCGCATAGTGCTTCGCGGGCGTGTAGGCGTCGGCCGCACGGCCCTCGAGCGCCAGTGAGCCGGCGGCATAGAAGCTCGAGAAATCGGTGCCGATGGGTTTGCCGTTGCGGTCGATGAGGCCATCCGACAGGGCGATCCAGCCAATCATGGCGACGACGCCAAGGCCGAGCAGGATCATGCTGTAGCCGTGCATGCGCTCGACTGTCAGCCACTCGCCGGATCGCAGGCCTTGCCAGAAATGAGCCATTTTGCCGCGGAATTTTATGAATGTTGCGCATGGCAGGCTAGCGGCTGCGCTTTAACGATCTCTAAAGTTTGCAAGTCTTTGCCGAAGCTTCTTGCGATGGTGGGGACCTGGTCTTAGTGTGTCGCCCGCTGCGACTCTGTCGTTCTTTCAGTGTTGCTGCGTATTCCATTCACATCGAGTCGTGCTGTTTTCAACACACGACGTTTGCCGGGAGATCATGATGCCTTTCCTGTCCGCTGCACTCGACCGCGTGAAGCCGTCCGCGACCATCGCGGTCACGGATAAAGCGCGCGAGCTGAAAGCGGCGGGACGCAACGTGATCGGCCTTGGCGCGGGCGAGCCTGATTTCGATACGCCCGCCAACATCAAACTTGCGGCAATCCATGCGATCGAGGCCGGCAAGACCAAGTACACCGCGGTCGACGGCATTCCGGAGCTCAAGCAGGCGATCATCGCCAAGTTCGAGCGCGAGAACGGCCTGTCGTACAAGCCGAACCAGATCATCGTCGGCACCGGCGGCAAGCAGGTGCTCTACAACGCGTTGATGGCGACCATCAATCCGGGCGACGAGGTGATCATCCCCGCTCCGTACTGGGTGAGCTATCCGGAAATGGTGGCGCTTGCCGGCGGCGAGCCGGTTTCGGTCGTCTGCACGGCGGAGCATGGCTTCAAGTTGCAGCCCGAGGCGCTTGAGAAGGCGATCACGCCCAAGACCAAATGGATCATCCTCAACTCGCCGTCGAACCCGACCGGCGCTGCCTATACGCGCAATGAGCTCAAGGCGATCACTGACGTGCTGGTCAAGCATCCGCACGTCTGGGTGATGACCGACGACATGTACGAGCACCTCGTCTACGACGACTTCGTGTTCACCACGCCGGCCCAGATCGAGCCGAGACTCTTCGACCGCACACTGACCGTGAACGGCGTCTCCAAGGCCTATTGCATGACGGGCTGGCGCATCGGCTACGCCGGCGGGCCGGTGCCGCTGATCAAGGCGATGTCGACCATCCAGTCGCAGTCGACGTCGAACCCGTCGTCGATTGCGCAATGGGCCGCGGTCGAAGCGCTGAACGGTCCGCAGGATTTCATTCCGGCGAACAACAAAGTGTTCAAGGAGCGGCGCGACCTTGTGGTCTCCATGCTCAACCAGGCCAAGGGCATCGACTGTCCGCGGCCTGAGGGCGCCTTCTACGTCTATCCGTCCTGCGCCGGGACCATCGGCAAGACGGCGCCGTCGGGCAAGGTTTTGGCCAACGACCAGGACTTCGTCACGGAGCTTCTGGAAAGCGAGGGCGTCGCGGTAGTGCAGGGTTCGGCATTCGGCCTCGGACCGGCGTTCCGTATCTCCTACGCCACCAAGACCTCCGACCTCGAAGAAGCCTGCAAGCGCATCCAGCGCTTCTGTGGCAATCTGCGCTAGTTAACGCTCTACGGAATTCCGGTTCGCGCTGGTTGCGTGAGCCGGAATTAACCTTCTCCAATCGGCAAAATCTGGAACGGCTACCGAAGATATGCCATAGAACGCCGACGTTCGGCTTTTAGGCATGTCCTTCGAGGCGCGCGTTCATTCTCGGCTCGCATCACATTTTTGGTCGGAGATTTCCCTTATGCGTCGTCTCATTATCCTTGCCGGCATTGTCGCCGCGCTGACTTCGTCGCTCGCTGGAGCCAATGCCCAGGAGCGCGTGCAGGTCGGCGTGCTCGAATGTCGCGGCGGGGCCAGCATCGGCTTCATCGTCGGCTCGGTCACCAACCTCGGCTGCGTGCTGCGGATCGACGGCATGCCGGAGGACCGTTACGTCGCGACCATCCGCAAGATCGGCGTCGACCTCGGCATCACCCAGGAAACCGCGCTCGCCTGGGGCGTGTTCGCGCCGACGCGACGGCTCGGACCGGGCGATCTCTCCGGCAACTACGCCGGCGCGCAGGGCAGCGCCACGATCGGCGTCGGTGCCGGCGGCAACGTTCTGGTCGGTGGCTCCAACAACTCGATCGCGTTGCAGCCGCTCAGCTTGCAAGGCCAGGTTGGGTTGAGCGTCGCCGCAGGACTGGAAAGCCTGGAACTGCGTCCGGGTAGGTAACATCACGTTCCCCTGACGCAGCGCATTTGCGATGCGCTGCTGATCGGGGGGCCATGCCAAGAATTCTGTAATTTGATGGGTCCCGGCTCTGCGGCGCATCGTTAAGGGCGCTGCACCGCGTCCGGGACACGACTCCGCACCGCAGCGATTTTCTTCCTTGCCAAATCTCCGAGGGAGGAAGAGCATACACCGTTGCCGACCCAATCACGGGCCGAGCTCCACAAAGGAGGCGGCAATGGGACAAGACGTCAGAAGTCCCCGAGGTCCACGGTGCATCGCGCTGGTGGGCCCTTTCCAAAGCGGTAAAACCACACTTTTAGAAGCGATATTGGCGCGCACGGGTGCAACCTCGCGCGCCGGCAGCGTCGACGGCGGTACATCCGTCGGCGATTCAAGCGCAGAGGCGCGCCGCCACAAGATGAGTGTCGCGCTGACAGCGGTCACCACCAACTTCATGGGCGACAGTTACACGTTTATCGATTGTCCGGGTTCGGTTGAATTCACCCACGACATGCGTTCGGCGCTTCCTGCGGTCGACGCCGCCGTTGTGGTCTGCGAGGCCGACGAAAAAAAGCTGCCGCAGCTCCAGATCATCCTGCGCGAGCTCGAAGAACTGAACATTCCGCGTTTTCTGTTTCTCAACAAGATCGACCGCGCCAACAAGCGCATCCGTGAAACGCTTTCGACCCTGCAGCCGGCATCGCGAATCCCGCTGGTGCTGCGCCAGATCCCGATCTGGAACGGCGATTTGATCGAGGGTTTTGTCGACTTGGCGCTGGAGCGCGCCTTTGTCTATCGCGAGCACAAGGCGTCGGAAGTCGTGGCGCTCGATGGCGGCAACCTCGATCGTGAAAAGGAAGCGCGCTTCTCGATGCTGGAAAAACTTGCCGATCACGACGATGCGCTGATGGAGCAACTGCTCGAGGACATCGCGCCGCCGCGCGATGCCGTGTTCGACGATCTTGCCCGCGAATTGCGCGAAGGGCAGATCTGTCCGGTGTTACTCGGCTCGGCCACGCGCGAGAACGGCGTGCTGCGCCTGATGAAGGCGCTGCGGCATGAGGCGCCTGGCGTCGCGGAGACCTCGAGACGGCTCGGCGTGATGGCGTCGAAAGATGCGCTCGCTTACGTGTTCAAGACGGTGCATCTGCAACATGGCGGCAAGCTGTCGTTTGCGCGCCTTCTCACCGGACGTCTCGACGACGGTGCCACCATTCACGCTTCGTCCGGCGAAAGCGGCCGGGTGTCCGGCATCTCGGCGCTTTATATCGGCCAGGACAACAAGCGCGCATCTGCGGAGGCCGGTGAGACGGTGGCGCTCGGCAAGCTCGATACGGTCAAGACCGGCGACACGCTCGCGGCGGGCAAGACCGCGCCGCCTTCGTTGGTCCATGTCGAACCGTGGTCGCCGGTGCTTGCGCTCGCGGTGGCGGCAGCCGACCGCAAGGACGACGTCAAGCTCGGACAGGCCTTGCTGCGCCTGAATGAAGAGGACCCGTCGCTGACCATGGTGCAGAACCCGCGCACCCACGACACCGTGTTGTGGGGGCAGGGCGAGATGCATCTGCGCGTTGCGCTCGAACGCCTGCGCGATCGCTTTGGCGTCAACATCAAATCGCATGCGCCTGCGATCGGCTATCAGGAAACCATCCGCAAGCCGATCACGCAACGCGGCCGGCACAAGAAGCAGTCCGGCGGTCACGGCCAGTTCGGCGACGTGGTGCTCGATATCAAGCCGATGCCGCGCGGCAGCGGTTTCGAATTCCACGAAAAGGTTGTCGGCGGCGCGGTGCCGCGCAACTACATCGGGGCTGTCGAGGAGGGCGTCGTCGACGGACTGTTGCGTGGCCCGCTCGGTTTCCCCGTCATCGACGTTGCGGTGACGTTGACCGACGGCTCCTATCACAGCGTGGATTCATCGGACCTTGCGTTCCGCACTGCGGCGCGGATCGGTGTCAGCGAAGCCTTGCCGCAATGCCAGCCGGTGCTGCTGGAGCCGATCCACGTCGTGGAAATTGTCTGTCCGACCGATGCGACGGCGAAGATCAACGCCATCCTGTCGGGACGGCGCGGACAAATTCTCGGCTTCGACACCCGTGAAGGCTGGGCGGGGTGGGACCGCGTCCGCGCCACGATGCCGGAGGCCGAGATCGGCGAACTGATCGTGGAGCTGCGATCGGCGACCGCCGGCGCCGGCAGTTTCACCCGGCAGTTCGACCGCATGGCCGAGGTGACAGGAAAGGCGGCCGACCAGATCATCGCCGCCCATCGCGTCGCGGCCTGAGCGCCGTCTCTCGGGCCTGATCTAAGTATATCTCGCCGTCCCTCATCGCGAGGGACGGCGGTTACCTGCGGCGGCGCTGTCCGTATCTTCGAGCAGCGCAAGAAGACCTTTCAGCATTGCCATTGGCGTAGGTGGACAGCCGGGAATGTGAAGGTCGACCGGTACGACCTCGCTGACGCCGCCAACCACCGCATAGCTGCCCGCGAAACAACCACCATCCTTCGCGCAATCGCCGACCGCGACGACCCATTTGGGATCAGGTGTCGCGTGGTAGGTGCGTTCGAGCGCCGCGCGCATATTCTTGGTCACCGGGCCGGTCACCATCAGGACATCGGCATGGCGGGGCGATGCAACGAAGCGTAGACCGAAGCGTTCGATATCGTAATATGCGTTGTTGAGTGCGTGAATTTCCAGCTCGCAGCCGTTACAGGAGCCCGCATCGATCTCGCGGATCGAGAGGCTGCGGCCCAGAAATCGCCGCGCAGAGCGTCCGACGGCCGTGGCGAGCTCCTGTAGCGCGACATCATCGGGCGCCGGGGCCGGTTCGGTGAAAGGCTGGCGAAACAAGCTTTGAAAGAGCAGCTTGCGCATCCCTAGAGCTCCGATTCCGAAGTTCGCAAGCTATTTGGGGCTACCTCTGACGCGAACTTCGGAATCAAAGGAGCTCTAGCAAAAACTGACTTCCAGTGCGGCTTTTGAATTTGAAATTCCCTATAACGAACTTGCCGCGAAACTTTTAGGAACTTCAAATTCGACGCACTAGATGTCCTGGCCCGAATAGGAACAGTTGAACGATTTATTACAGAGCGGAAAGTCCGCAACGATGTTGTTCTCGATGACCGCCTCGAGCAGCGGCCATTGAAACCAGGAAGGGTCGCGCAGATGGCAGCGCTCGATCCGGCCATCGCGCAGACGAAGCCAAACCAGGATGTCGCCGCGAAACCCCTCGACGAGGGCCATGCCTTCGCGCACCTCACCCGAATGCGTCAGCTTTGTTCTCGACGATCCCTCGGGAAGGAGGTGCAATATCTGTTCAATGAGGGCGAGCGACTGCTCGACCTCGCGTATCCTGATCCAGACGCGCGCATTGACGTCGCCCTCATCGAGGACGGGGACGTCGAAGCGCAGGCTGTCATATGGCGCGTAGGCGAGATTTCGTCGCGCGTCGAATGCGCGCCCGGAAGCGCGGCCGACAAAACCGCCCGCGGCATATTGGCTGGCGAGACGAGGTACCAGCACGCCAGTGCCGGAGGTGCGATCCTGCAGCGAAGCCGTGTTGTCATAGAGTTCGATCAGTGTTGGAAAACGCTGGCGGATATTGTCCAGCGTGGTGCGAATGATTTCCATGCCCGCACGGTCGAGATCGCGAGCCACGCCGCCCGGCACGATGACGTCGCGCATCAATCGGTGGCCGAACGCGCTGTTGGCCGCGCGCAGCATGGTTTCGCGCAACACGCCGCAATGCGCATGCATCAAGGCAAAGGATGCGTCGTTGCAGACCGCGCCAATATCGCCGAGATGGTTGGCAATCCGCTCCAGTTCCGCAAGCAATGCGCGGAGCCAGATCGCACGATCGGGAATCTCGAGTTCCAGCGCCGTCTCGACGGCTTTCGAAAATGCGTAGGCGTAAGCTACGGTGCTGTCGCCGGATACCCGTCCGGCCAGCTGGGCGGCGCGATCGAGATCAGCGCCCGACATCAGCCCCTCGATGCCCTTGTGAGTGTATCCGAGCCGCTCTTCCAGTCGGACCACGGTCTCGCCGCTGGCGGTAAAGCGGAAATGACCGGGCTCGATGATTCCTGCGTGCACGGGGCCGACTGCAATTTCATGAACGTCGTCGCCTTCGACGGGGAGGAAGCGATAGGGAGCCGGTCTCGGCAACGTGCGGACGCTTTGTCCCAGCGGGAAGCGCTTGCCCCAGTTGTCGTGATCCAGCCAGGGGCGGATATCGGGCGATCCTTCCGCAGACAACCCGAACAGATCGTGCAACGCTCGCTCCGGTCGAAGCGCCGGCGGGTGCCGCGCGCCGATCGAAGGATAGGCGAGATCAGGGCAGTCCAGGCTCAGCACAACGATTTCCGCCGCAGCCTTGTCGCCGACGGCGATGTGAACTGCCGACGGTTCGCCCCAAAGCGCGAGCAGGTTCAGATCGCCTTGCGCCAGTCCTTCTGCCGCAAGCTTCCAGCCGGCAGTGTCGATCACCGCGCGCGGCCACGGCCGATGTTGCGCTACCCTTCGGCCATTCGATGTGAAGTCGGTCAAAGACGGCATATCCGGATCATCCTACCCGAGCAAGCGAGCCACGTGCTGAAACCAGGCGACGAGCGGCGACGGAAGATAGATGCCTGCGATCAGGACCAGCGTCAGATGAGCAAACAATGGGATGTAGGACGCATTCGCTGATGCGGTGCTGCCGCGAGGCTCGCCGAATGCGATAGTAGTCAGACGCATGATCAAGGCACCAAAGGCCAACAAGAGTCCGAGAACTAATATGATCGCGAGCAAGGGAGCGCGGGCGAAAGTGGAACTGACGACCAGAAACTCGCTCATGAAGATACCGAGCGGCGGTAGGCCGGCGATAGCGACGACTCCCAGGATCAAGCCCCAGCCGAGTGCCGGATGCGTCTCGGTCAGGCCGCGGATTTTCGAAATGCGCTGCGTACCCTTGATCTGCGAGATGTGGCCTACGGCGTAGAAGATCGCTGACTTGGTCAGACTGTGCATCACCATGTGCAGGAGTCCGGCGAAATTGGCGAGCGGGCCGCCCATGCCGAAGGCAAAGACGATGATGCCCATGTGCTCGATCGACGAATAAGCGAACAGCCGCTTGATGTCGCGCCGGCGGTAGAGCATGAAGGCGGCAAAAATCACCGAGACCAAGCCGATCGTTGCCATCAGTGGACCAGGGGAAATTGCGGCAGGATTGGCGGCCAGCAAGATCTTGAAGCGCAACAGCGCATAAAGCGCGACATTGAGCAGCAATCCCGACAGCACCGCGGATATCGGCGTTGGGCCTTCGGCGTGCGCATCCGGGAGCCAGGCGTGTAGCGGCGCAAGGCCGACCTTGGTGCCATATCCGAGCAGCAGGAAGATGAACGCGACGTTGAGAAGCTCAGCGTCGAAATTAGCAGCATGTTCGATCAATATCGTCCAGACCATGCCGTCCTGGCCTTCACCGACGACCGGACGCGCAGCCATATAGACCAGTATCGTGCCGAACAGCGCGAACGCGATTCCTACGCTGCCCAGAATGAAATATTTCCATGCAGCCTCCAGCGCGGCGTGCGTACGGTAGATGCCGACCATCAGCACCGTGGTGAGCGTCGCAATTTCCACGGCTACCCACATCAGGCCGATGTTGTTCGATACGAACGCGAGATTCATGCCGAACATCATGATTTGATACATGGCATGATAGAAGCGCAAATAGGTCGGCGTCAGCCGGCCGGTCTCCAGTTCGTGGGCGATGTAGCTTGCGCTGAAGATGCTGGTCGTGAACCCGACGAATGTATTCAGCACGATGAAGACGATGTTGAGATCGTCGATCAGAACATAGGGGCCGGGCTGCGGGCGCTCGACCGCGAGCAACGACAGCGCGGCGAGGAACGTCGCGAAGCTGGCCATCAGATTCAAACGTGCGGTCAGGCGATAGCCCGGCAGCGCGGCCAACAGTGCCGCCGAGCCGATCGGGATCAACAGCACTGCCGCCACGGCGTCGAAGGAATACGTGCTCATCGGCGTTCCCCCCGAAAATCGTCGAGTGCGGACACGTCAACGGAATCGAAGCGCTCGCGAATCCGGAACAGGAATATGCCGATGACGATGAAGGCGATCAGGATCGAGAACGCCACGCTGATTTCAACGACAAGCGGCATTCCCTTGGCGCCGGTAGCTGCAAGCACCAGTCCGTTCTCGAGCGACATGAAACCCACCACCTGACTGACGGCATTTCGGCGCGTCACCATCACCAGAAGACCGAGCAACACCACCGACAGCGCAAAAGCGAGGTCTTCGCGCGACAACGGGTCTGCTTCCGCAGTGACGCGCAACATCAGAACCATCGAGAGCGCGACGAGTGCCATTCCGGCGAGCATGGTCGGACCAATGCCCACCGCGGACTCGATGTCGCGGTGAATGCCGAGCTGTTTGACAATACGATGCAGCGCGATCGGGATGACGATCGCCTTGAAGATCAGCGCGATGGCCGCCGTTATGTAGAGATGCGGCGCGTCCTGGACATAGGCCTGCCAGGCGACGGAAAGCGTCAGAACAAGAGCATGGAGCGCGAACACGTTGAGCAGCGAATAAAGCCGGTCCTGATACAGCATCATGAAGCTGATCAGGACCAGCCCGCCGGCCAGCGTATGGGAAATGTCGAAGGAGAGGCTGTGCATCTGCATCAGAAACTCCGGGATACGAATAAAAGCAGCGTGCCGAGCAAGCCGAGCATCAGCGCCGCCCCGAGGAATTGCGGAATGCGAAAGACCCGCATTTTCGCGGTAGCGGTTTCAAACAGCGCGAGCAGGAAACCGGCTATGCCGAGCTTGACGACGTAGGCGGCGGCGCCGATCGCATAAGCCAGCGGCCCGGCGCCGAACACGGCTATTTTCCAGGGCAGAAAAACGCAGGCAATCAGCGAGATATAAAGCAGGAGCTTGAGGAATGCGCCGAATTCGATCATCGCGAGATGGCGGCCCGAATATTCGAGAATCATGGCCTCATGCACCATCGTGAGTTCAAGATGCGTGGTCGGATTATCGATTGGAATCCGCGCATTCTCGGCTAGCGCCACCATGACGAGCGCGATCACCGCCATGCCCAGCGATACACGCAATCCGACCCAGGACGACGCCATGAAGTTTGCGACCGTGGACAGTTGTGTCGATCCGGCAACCAGCGCCATGC
>Ga0265314_10006483_pt1 | contig 10351 bp, 8 predicted proteins | sample 4126metaG_FD_203106 | JGI IMG/M metagenome (GOLD analysis project Ga0265314, IMG submission 203106) | Rhizosphere microbial communities from Carex aquatilis grown in University of Washington, Seatle, WA, United States - 4-1-26 metaG | ecosystem: Host-associated > Plants > Roots > Rhizosphere >... | reverse complement strand
CGGGGAGAGGCGCCAGGCCTTGGTTTCCGCGGTGTCCTCATGGCCGGCCTTGCCAGCGACGGCGGACTCTACGTCCCGCTGACCTGGCCGTCTGTTTCGGCCAAGCAGATCAGTGGCTTCCGCGGCCGCCCGTATGCCGACGTGGCCTTCGAAATCGTGCGGCTTTTCGTCGATGGCGAGATCCCCGATGAGGCCCTGCACAGGATGTGCGTCGAGGCCTACGCCACCTTCGATGATCCGCGCGTCGCCCCCCTGAGGAAGCTCCGTCCGGACCTGTACGTTCTCGAGCTTTTCCACGGTCCGACGCTCGCCTTCAAGGACGTGGCGATGCAGCTCCTCGCGCGGATGATGGACTTTGTACTCGCCGAAAATGGCGAACGTACGACCATCGTCGGCGCGACTTCCGGGGATACCGGTGCCGCTGCGATCGAGGCGTTTCGCGACCGCGCGAACGTCGACGTGTTCATCCTGTTTCCGGAAGGCCGCGTGTCGCCTTTTCAGCAGCGGCAGATGACGACAACTGGCGCTGCCAACGTCCGTCCCATAGCCATCAGGGGGACGTTCGACGACTGCCAGGCAATCGTGAAGCAGTTGTTCGGCAACGCCGGGCTGCGCCGCGATCTCGCCCTTTCGGGTGTCAACTCCATCAACTGGGCCCGCATCATCGGGCAGATCGTCTACTACTTCACCGCCGCCGCTGAACTCGGTAGCCCAGACCGGCCGGTTTCATTCACGGTGCCGACTGGAAATTTCGGCGACATCTTCGCGGGCTACGCGGCCAAACGGATGGGACTGCCCATCGCGCAGTTGGTTATCGCGACCAACGTCAACGACATTCTGGCGCGCGCTCTGGCAACTGGCCGCTACGATATTCACGGCGTCACACCGACGACCTCGCCCTCCATGGACATCCAGGTGTCCTCCAATTTCGAGCGGTTGCTGTGGGAAGCCTGCGGTCGCGACGGCGCGGCGGTTCGTTCGATGATGGCCGATCTTCAGTCGAACGGGATGTTCTCGATCGGCGAGCCCGCGCTCTCGGCGATCCGGCGCGATTTCATGGCGGGGCGGGCCGATGAGGCCGAGGTCGCCGCGACGATCGGCGGGACCTACCGCGAAACAGGCTTCCTGCCCGATCCGCACACCGCCGTCGCACTTGCCGTGGCCGGCCGTTTCGCCCGACCGGGCATACCCATGGTTGCGCTGGCGACGGCCCACCCGGTGAAGTTCGCCGCGGCGGTCAAGGCGGCCGCGGGCATCGAACCGCAACTGCCAGAAGGGTTTGGCGATATCCTGACGAAGCCCGAGAGCTACGCTACTCTTGCCAATGATGTGAGGGCCGTCGAAGACTTCATCCGGGCGAAGACCCGCGCCCACGCCGAGAAAGCCTGAGCCAATGACTATTCGTCAGTCGCGTCTGCCTTCCGGGCTGACGGTCATCAGCCACCCGATGGATCATCTGGAGAGCGCGGCGCTCGGCGTTTGGGTGGCGGCTGGCTCTCGGTCGGAGCGGGACGAAGAGCATGGGCTCTCGCACGTCCTCGAGCACATGGCGTTCAAGGGCACCAAGACCCGCTCCGCGATCGACATCGCCGAGCAGATCGAGGCGGTCGGCGGCGAGGTGAACGCCGCCACCAGCGTTGAGACGACTTCATACTACGCGCGCGTGCTCAAGGACGACGTGCCCCTGGCGGTAGACATCCTCTCCGACATTCTTCTCAATTCCGCATTCGATCCGGTCGAGCTGGAACGCGAACAGCACGTCATCGTTCAGGAGATTGGAGCGGCCCAAGACACGCCCGACGATCGCGTGTACGACCTCTTCACGGAAGCTGCCTATCCCGGCCAGCCGATCGGCCGGACGATCCTCGGCACGCCGGAGACGGTCGGGCACACCGCGCCCTCGATGCTCGCGGATTATCTCGCGCGTCACTATCGCGGCCCAGCGATGGTTCTGGCTGCGGCAGGCTCGGTCGATCATGACGCGCTGGCGGCGCTGGCCGGCGAGAAGCTCGGCCATCTATCGTCCAAGCTTGGGCCGAAGCCGTCGCCCGCCACCTATCATGGTGGCGATGCGCGCGAGGCGCGCAACCACCTGCAGGAGACGCAGGTGATGATCGGGTTCGAAGGCCGCCCGTACACTGCCGACTCCTACTACACCGCGCAGATGCTGGGCTCGATCATGGGCGGCGGCATGTCTTCGCGACTCTTCCAGGAAGTGCGGGAAAAGCGCGGCCTCTGCTATTCGGTCTACGCCTTTCACTGGGGCTTTGCGGACACCGGCATGTTCGGGGTGCACGCCGCAACCGGACCGGACGACGTCGGCGAACTGATGCCCGTGCTGCTCGGCGAACTCGAGCGTGCCGCCCACGACATAAGCGAACGCGAACTCGATCGCGCCCGCGCCCAGCTCCGCGCCGGCCTGCTGATGACACTGGAAAGCCCGGCGGCGCGCGCGGGACAGCTCGCGCGGCAAATCCTTCTGTTCGGGCGTCACATTCCGAGCGCCGAACTGGTCGCGCGGGTGAACGCCATCACCGTCGACGACGTGCGCAATCTGGCCGAGACCGTGTTCACGCAAAGCCTGCCAACGGTTGCCGCAGTCGGTGGGCTCGACGGCATGATGAGCCACGAACAGATCCGCCGCCGCCTCGGCGCGCCGAGCGAACCGCGCGTTGCGCTTCAGGCTTAGCGCATGGCGTTCCTTCGCTCCATAACGCCAAACGCGAACTTCCCGACCCTGCGCGGCGATCGCGTTGTGCTGCGCGCCCCGATACTCGCCGATTATTCGCAGTGGGCGCGACTGCGGGAAGAGAGCCGGGCGTTCCTGGCGCCGTGGGAGCCAGTGTGGCCGGCGGACGACCTGACGAAGCTCGCGTTCCGGCGGCGCCTGCGGCGCTATCAGCGCGAGATCCGCAACGGCACCGGATACCCCTTCTTCGTCTTCTCCGCCGACGGTGAGACGCTGCTTGGTGGTCTGACCATGGGTCAGATCCAGCGCGGCGTGGCGCAGACCGTCACCCTCGGTTACTGGATGGGCAAGCCGTACGCCGGCAAGGGCGCCATGACCTCGGCCGTGCGCGCGGTGGTCGCCTTTGCCTTCGACACGCTGCATCTTAACCGCGTCGAGGCCGCCTGCCTGCCCCACAACGCCGCCTCGATCCGTCTCCTCGAAAAGGTCGGATTCCAGCGCGAGGGCTATGCCCGCAAATACCTCTGCATCGACGGGCGCTGGCAGGATCACTTGCTCTACGGCCTGGTGCGCGACGATCCGCGCGGCTGACGTTCCCCCTAGGTTCTCATCTTGAGCCGGCGACGCTTGTCGCGCCTGGGCGTTCCGCGGTGTACAGTTTCGAATCGTCCCGAACAGCCGGAGGTTCGGTTGTCGCTCGCGCGTGGCGTTGCGCTTCTGTTGTTGTCAGTGTTGCTTTGTCTTGTCGCGAGTCTGCCGGCCCGCGCCATCGAAGCCGTGTCCGTTCCTCTCGATGGCAAGACGCTCGACCTCACGCCCGCGGTGCAATTGTCGCGCTCGTCCGACGATCGCATCCAGGTGTCGACTGCACCGGGACAGGACGGCATCGTCCGCCGCATCGAGGTGCACGCGCGCGACGCTAATGGCAGCTCGTCCGACTGGGCGGTGTTTGCCCTCGTCAACAACGGCGATGAGCAGATCGACCGCCTTCTGGTCGCGCCCCACTTTCGTCTCTCGGGGTCGGGCCTGTTCTGGCCCGATCTCGGCGCCTCGCGCATAGCCAACATCACGCCGAGCCAGGGCTTCGCGCCGGAGCGGCAGCAGAGCCAGGAAGCCGACGTCTTCCGCATCACGCTCGATCCGGGTGCGGTCGTGACCTTCGTCGCGGAGCTGCGCACGCCGGAATTGCCGCAGCTCTACCTGTGGGATGCGGACGCCTACAAAGATTCGGTCAACAGCTACACGCTCTATCGCGGCATCGTGCTCGGCATCTCCGGGCTGCTGGCGCTGTTCATGACGATCGTCTTCGTCGTCCGCGGCACCGCCATGTTCCCCGCGACGGCCGCACTGGCGTGGGCCGTCCTCGTCTATCTCTGCGTCGATTTCGGCTTCTGGAACCGCGTGCTCAGCATCGCGCCCGGCTCGGATCAATCGTGGCGCGCCGGCGCCGAGGTATTCCTCGCCGCATCCCTGCTGATCTTCACGTTCACATACCTCAACCTGAATCGCTGGCACGTGCGCTACAGCCACGTGACCGCGGGCTGGCTCGTCGGTCTCTTCGTGCTCCTCGGTGTCGCGGCGATCGAACCGTCAGTCGCCTCCGGCATCGCGCGCTTCTCGATCGGGCTGACGGCGGTGCTCGGGTTCGGGGTCATCGTCTATCTGGCAACCCACAAATACGACCGCGCCATCATGCTGATCCCGACCTGGGTTCTGCTGCTGGTGTGGACCTTTGCCGCCTGGCTCACGGTTACCGGCGGGCTCGAAAACGACGTAGTGCAGCCCGCGCTCGCCGGCGGCCTGGTGCTGATCGTCCTGCTGATCGCATTCACCGTGCTCCAGCATGCGTTTGCCGGCAGCGTCATGATGCATGGTCCGCTCGGCGACACGGAGCGCAAGGCGCTCGCGCTCACCGGCGCCGGGGATGTCGTCTGGGACTGGGACGTGGCCCGGGACCGCATCTACACCGGCCCGGAGGCGGAGGATATGCTTGGGCGGCCACGTGGCTCGCTTGAGGGGCCGGCGCGCGACTGGCTCGAGATATTGCATCCCGGCGATCGCGACCGCTTCAAGACGACGCTCGACACGGCAGTCGAACTTCGGCGCGGGCGCATCGCCCAGGACTTCCGGCTGCGGGCGGAGGATGGGCACTATCGCTGGTTCACCCTGCGGGCCCGTCCCGTGCTGGGCAATGACGGCGAGGTCATGCGCTGCGTTGGCACGCTGCTCGACGTCACGGACGAGCGCAATGCCGAAGAGCGGTTGCTCCACGACGCTGTGCACGACAACCTCACCGGCCTGCCGAACCGCGAGCTGTTCCTCGACCGCCTCGGCGCGGCCATCACGCGAGCGACGGCCGAGAACACCGCGCGGCCGTCGGTGTTCATCCTCGACATCGATCGCTTCAAGCAGGTCAACGACGGCTTTGGCATGGCTGCCGGCGACTCTATCCTGCTCACCATCGCCCGGCGCCTCGCCCGCCTGCTCAAGCAGCAGGACACGCTGGCGCGGCTGTCCGGCGACCAGTTTGCCTTCTTGCTCATCTCTGAGAGCCAGCCGGAACGCATCGCTGCCTTCGCGGAGTCCGTGCGGCGCACGCTCCGCGCGCCGATCACGCTCGGCGAGAAGGAGATCTTCCTCACCGCCTCGATCGGCATTGCGATGCACGACGGCAAGCAGAACGACGCCGAGGAACTCATACGCGACGCCGAGATGGGCACGTTCCACGCCAAGCGACTTGGCGGCGACCGCATCGAGGCTTTCCGTCCGGCGCTCCGCCAGCACGGCAGCGACCTCGCGACTCTGGAGGCGGATCTTCGCCGGGCCCTTGGGCGGGAAGAGATCAAGGTGCTCTACCAGCCAATCGTGCGGCTGGAAGACAAGACCATCGCGGGCTTCGAGGCGCTCGTCCGCTGGGACCACCCGAAGCTCGGTCGCATACCGCCATCAGATTTCGTGCCGCTAGCCGAGCGCACCGGTCTCATCATCCCGCTCGGGCTGTTCGTCCTCGACCGTGCGGCCAAGCAATTGGCCGACTGGCAGGAAGGCCTTGGCCGCAACACGTCGCTTTTCACCAGCGTCAACGTCTCCAGCCGGCAGCTTCTGCGTCACGATCTCATCAATGATGTGAAGGCGGTTCTGGTGCGCTCCAACATCAAGCGCGGTTCGCTCAAGCTGGAGGTGACCGAGAGCCTGGTGATGGAGAATCCCGAATATGCCGCGCAGGTGCTGTCGCGCGTGCGGGAGCTCGGCGCCGGCCTCTCGCTCGACGATTTTGGCACCGGCTACTCGTCTTTGTCGTATCTCCAGCGCTTCCCGTTCGACACGATCAAGATCGATCAGACGTTCGTGCGCGGCCAGGGCATCGGCAACCGTCGCGTAATCCTGCGTTCGATCATTACGCTGGCCCACGACCTCGGCATGGATGTCGTGGCCGAAGGAGCCGAATCGGAGGCGGATGCGGAGGAGCTGCTCGATCTCGGCTGCGAGTTCGTCCAGGGCTTCCTCTACGGCCAGCCGATGACCGGTGCAGAGGCGAGCCGGCTGATCTTCCGCCGCCCCGAGGCCCCCGAAGACGAGGACGAGGAAGAAGAAGTCCGCGCCTGAAACCGCGCTGCTTGACAGGCGCGGTCGTCGCGGCCCATGTCAGCGCCGCCATGCCCGACAAGCCGCTTCTCGACATCCTGCTGTGCAGCCCGCGCGGTTTCTGCGCGGGCGTCGATCGCGCCATCCAGATCGTCGAGCTTGCCTTGCAGAAGTTCGGCGCACCGGTCTATGTGCGCCATGAGATCGTTCACAACCGCTACGTCGTCGACGGGCTGAAGGCCAAGGGCGCGGTCTTCGTGGAGGATCTCTCCGAGATTCCGGACGGCGACCATCCGGTGGTCTTCTCGGCACACGGCGTGGCGAAGTCGGTGCCGCAAGAAGCGGGGCGCAGGCACCTCTTCCAGCTCGATGCCACCTGCCCGTTGGTCACGAAGGTGCACCGCGAGGCTGAGATCCACTACCGCAGGGGCCGGGAGATCGTTCTGATTGGGCACGCCGGCCATCCGGAAGTCGCCGGTACGATGGGGCAACTGCCCGACGGGACGATCACCCTGATCGAAACCGAGGCGGATGCGCGCGCTTTCCAGCCACGCTCGGTCAAGCAGCTGGCCTACATCACCCAGACAACCCTCTCGGTCGATGACACTGCCGCGATCGTCGCCATCCTGGTAGAGCGCTTCCCGGATATGGTCGCCCCGCACAAGGAAGACATCTGCTACGCCACTACCAACCGGCAGGAGGCGGTCAAGCGGATCGCGGGCTCGATCGATGCAATGATCGTGATCGGAGCGCCGAACTCATCCAACTCGCAGCGCTTGCGGGAAGTCGCCGAGCGGGCCGGCTGCGGCCGCGCGCTGCTGGTCCAACGGGCCTCCGAAATCGACTGGGAGCAACTCGGCGGCATAAGCCGGGTCGGAATCACAGCCGGTGCGTCGGCCCCGGAGATATTGGTCGATGAGGTAATCGAGGCCTTTGCGGCGCGCTATTCCATCAACGTGCAGGTCGTTACCGCAGCGGAGGAAGCCGTGACCTTCAACCTTCCGCGCGCGCTGCGCGACGCCGCCGAGTAGCTCAATGGCCGTCTACACCGAGTTCGGCGACGACGAATTCGCGGCCTTCGTCGCGGAGTACGATCTTGGCGGCGTGCTCTCGGTCAAGGGCATCGCCGAAGGGGTCGAAAACTCGAACTACCTTCTGGTCACGGAGAAGGGCCAGTTCATCCTCACCCTTTACGAGAAGCGGGTGCATCCCGCGGACCTGCCGTTCTTTCTGGGGCTGATGGAGCACCTGTCCAGGCGCGGCATCTCATGCCCCCTGCCCGTCCGCGACCGAACCGGCCGCGCGCTCAACCATCTCGCCGGCAGGCCGGCCGCAATCGTCACGTTCCTGTCCGGCATGTGGGTACGTCGTCCGTCGGCGGCTCATTGCGGCGCAGTGGGCGCCGCGATGGCGCGCCTGCACCTCGCCGGCGAGGGCTTCGCCCTGACACGGCGGAATGCCCTGTCGGTTTCAGGCTGGCGGCCCCTCTACGACCTCTGCCGTGGCCGCGCCGATACCGTCCAGCCTGGGCTTTCGGCCGAAATCGCGGATGAGCTCGATTATCTGGAAGCAAACTGGCCGCGCGGGCTGCCGGAGGGCGTAATCCACGCCGACCTCTTCCGCGATAACGTCTTCTTCCTCGCCGACAAGCTTTCCGGGATCATCGATTTCTACTTCGCCTGCAACGATGCCTTTGCCTACGACATCGCCATCGGCATCAATGCGTGGTGTTTCGAGGCGGACGTCTCGCTGAACATCACCAAGGCGCGGGCGTTCCTGGCGGGATACCAGTCGGTCCGGCAGCCGACGAAAGCCGAGGTCGCCGCACTTCCGATCCTGGCGCGCGGCTCGGCGCTGCGTTTCCTGCTCACGCGGCTGTACGACTGGCTGGAAGTGCCCCCCGGAGCGCTCGTCGTGCCGAAGGATCCGATCGAGTACTACCGCAAGCTCCGCTTTCACCGCAGCGTCAGCGACGCTGGCGCATACGGCTTCGCCGCGTGACCGATAGCAAGCGTATTTCGATCTGGAGCGACGGCGCCTGTTCCGGGAATCCCGGGCCCGGTGGCTGGGGGGCCGTTCTCGTCTGGAACGGCCACACCAAGGAGCTCAAGGGTGGCGAAGCGCTCACCACGAACAATCGGATGGAACTGACGGCGGCGATCGAGGCGCTGGCGGCGCTGAAGGCGTCAACCCCGGTGGACTTCTATATCGATTCACAATACGTGCGCGGCGGGGTGACCGCGTGGATTGCCAACTGGAAGAGGAACGGCTGGCGCACGGCCGACCGAAAGCCGGTCAAAAACATCGACCTGTGGCAGAAGCTCGACGGGCTCGCCGCGCAGCATCAGATCAAGTGGCACTGGGTGAAGGGCCACGCGGGGACCGAAGGCAACGAGCGGGCCGATCAACTCGCCAACGAGGGCATGGCGCCGTTCAAGCCGGCTCGAGCTGCCCGAGGATGACCTCCGCGCCAGTCATCTGAATACCCTTCCCGCCCTCAGGCTCGAAGTTCAGCGACTTGACCACACGATCATCGACCAGCGCCGAGAACCGCCTCACCCGCGTGCCCATGCCGGCGATCTGGATGTCCAGGCCAAGCGCGCGGGCATAGATCGCGTCGCCGTCCGCGACGAAATCGATCTTGCCTTCGCTACCCAGGGACTTCGCCCACATCTGCATTACGTGATGATCGTTCACCGCCAGCACGACGATGCGGTCGGCGCCTTTCGCCTTTAGCTCGCTTGCATGCGTGACGAACTGCGGAATGTGAGCGCGATGGCAGGTCGAGGTGAACGCGCCGGGGACCCCGACGAAGACGACCTTCTGGCCATCGAACAGGCTGGCAACTGACACCTCTTTCACCGTGTCATCGGCCTGCTTCACACGAAACGCGCCATCGGGCAGGCGGTCGCCGACCTTGATCATGGTTTCGTCTCCTGCGGCCTACTGCAGCTTCACCGTCTGGTCGATCGCCTTGTCGCCCGAGCGGATGGTGACCCGGAAGCTCGCCCCGGCAATCGGTACTGTCGAGCCCAGGCGCGAGAACTGGACGCTCCATATGGCCTTGCCGTCCGGACCTGTCCGGGCCGCCGGGCGGAAGGGTGCCCAGTCCGCCGGCCCTTCGACAAAGAAGTCCGCATGGGCGGAACCCGGCACCGTGCCGCTGAACTGGAACACCGGGCGCCCGTCCGTCCCGCCTGTCCGGGTCACGGATTCCATGGCAAATGTGCCCGGTTCCGCCGCTCCCGGCACCAGCGCCGCCGCTTTTTCAATGTCTGCTGCGGCAGTCCGGTCATTCTCCCCGGTAGGAACGATCAGGCTCGCTTGCACTTCATCGGGCACGCAGACCCGCTGGCAGACGCCGAGCTTGACGTCGACGCTGAGCGTTGTCGGCTTGCCGGGATCAGCAACAGACGCCGTCAGCGGCAGCACAACGCCGTCGTGATAGACGTTGGTTACGGCGTAGCCATCGTCGTCGCGCGTCGGCACCGGAAAGGAGACAGTCACAGGACCGATATTCGACGAACCGCTGAAATCCGTGCTGGTCGGCACGCCGGCGTCGCCGGGCGAGCGCCAGTACGTCTTCCATCCGGACGGCAGCGCAATCTCGAGCGCGGCGGACAGGTGGCCCGCGCTATCGACGCCGCTCGCGACTAATCGCACGCGCGCCTGCTCGCCTTGCTGCCAGTCACCGACAGCGGCAGAGGCCACACTGGGAACCGCGAAGACGGCAACGGCAATGGCGATAAGGGCTCGGTTCATGGCGGCGGGAGATTAGCCTCGGCGCGTGATTATCGCGAGCCGCAGGCGGGCTCGGACGTTCATTTGTGCGTGACCATGCGGACGCCTCTCCCTTTCCTTTTGACTCGACCGTGGTAGCCTATTTTCGTCATGGCCAGATCCTCCAGTGGCAGGCCCGGCGCGGGCCGCGGCTATCTCGATGGGCAGTTTCTGATCTCGATGCCGAGCATCAGCGATGGGCCATTTGCGCGCACGGTCGTCTATATTTGCGCGCATTCCGCCGAAGGCGCGATGGGCATCACGATCAACCGGCCGGCGGAAAAAATCAGTTTCCGG
>Ga0265314_10006481_pt1 | contig 10354 bp, 8 predicted proteins | sample 4126metaG_FD_203106 | JGI IMG/M metagenome (GOLD analysis project Ga0265314, IMG submission 203106) | Rhizosphere microbial communities from Carex aquatilis grown in University of Washington, Seatle, WA, United States - 4-1-26 metaG | ecosystem: Host-associated > Plants > Roots > Rhizosphere >... | reverse complement strand
GTCGATCGTCTCAGCCCCGACTATCCCGCGCTGACGGTCATGAACACCATCCTCGGCGGCTCGTTCTCGTCGCGGCTCAACTCGAACCTCCGCGAGACGAAGGGCTACACCTACGGTATCAGCTCGAACTTCCGCTGGTCGCCGGTGCCCGGACCGTTCGCCGTGTCGTCGTCGGTGCGCACGAACGTCACCGACAGCTCGCTCGTCGAGATCTTCAAGGAGCTGCGCGCGATCCGCGATCGGCCCGTCGATGCCGCCGAACTCGAGCGCGCGCGCAACTACGTCGCGCTCGCCCTGCCCGCGCGCTTCGAGACCAATGCGCAGATCGCCGGGCAGCTCGTCACGCTCAATGCGTTCGGGCTTCCGCTGTCCTCTGTCGCCGCGCTTGGCCCGCAGTTGCTCGCCGTGACCGGCGCCGACGTCCAGCGCGTCGCCCGGCAATACCTCCCGGCCGACCGCCTCACCGTCGTCGTGGTCGGTGACCTCGCGAAGGTGCGCGCCGGCATCGAGGCGCTCAAGCTCGGAGAGATCACCGTGCTCGACGTCTCGTCCATCATCCACTAGGCATCCCGTGACGGCACCGCTGCGCGTGGCATTTCAGGGAGAACTGGGCGCCTTCAGTGAAGAGGCGATCCAGCAGCTCTGGGGTGGCAACGTCGTGCCGGTGCCCCAGCGGGAGTTCCGCGACGTCGTCGCCGCGCTTCGCAACGGCGACGTCGATCGCGCCGTCCTTCCCGTCGAGAACACCATCGTCGGCTCGGTGCAGGCGAGCCACGACGCGATCGACGCATTCGAACAGATGCACGCCATCGCCGAGACGGTGGTGGCCGTGCATCTCTGCCTGCTCGGCGCCCCCGGCGGGACGCTCGACCAGGTGACCGACGTCTTCAGTCACCCTGTCGCGCTCTCGCAGTGCGGCAATTTCTTCTTGCGCTACCCGCGGCTCGATGTGCACGCCGTCTACGACACGGCAGGCGCCGCGCTCGACGTCTCCAACCTCGCCGATCCGAAATTCGCCGCGGTCGCCAGCCTCAACGCCGCCAGGCGTTATGGGCTCGACGTCATCGCGCCCGACATCGAGGACCGGCACGACAATCAGACGCGTTTCATCGGCTTCGCCCGCGAACCGATGTCGCTCCCCGTGGGCACGCCTGCGCGGAGCATGATCCTCCTCACCACCACCGACGTGCCGGGGGCGCTCCTCCAGGCGCTCGCGCCCCTCGCGCGCCATGGCATCAACATGCGGCGCATCGAGACGCGCCCCACCGGGGATCCGTGGAGCTACCGCTTCTTCGTGGAGTTCGACCACGAGGTCGGCGATGCCGACGCGCTCGCGGTCGTGCGGGAGATCGGCGTCAACGCCGCGGCCGTGCGACTCGTCGGGACCTATCCGCGATGGAACGCCGGTCGGCGCGGCAGCATCGGCTGGAAGACCGAGGACGTGCCGATCGTCGAGGGCTGAACGCCGGCGCGCGCGCTAACGCGCGCGTTTGCGCGCGGCGCCCGTGTGCGTCACCGTGATCACGGACTTGATCCCGCCGCGCGTGTTGAAGTCGCCCACCACCGTCATGCGCCGCGGCTTCGTCGCGCGCACGAGGTCGTCGAGGATCTTGTTCACGACGCGTTCGTAGAAGATGCCGTCGTTGCGGAAACTCCACAGATAGAGCTTCAGGCTCTTGAGCTCCACGCAGACCTTCGCCGGCACGTACGTGATGTTGATCGTCGCGAAGTCCGGCGCGCCCCCCTGCAGCAGTGCGAGTTCCTGCGCGTCGCTCTCCACGCCGCCCAGCGGGCAGAGCGACGTGAACTCGGGGCACGTCATGAAGATCTCGTAGTCCCGGTCCGAGTACGGATTCGGGAACGTCTCGAGCAATTCGGGCTTCGGCATCGGTTATTCGGTTCCGTCGGTTCGCTTCAGTCGTTTCGAGGCGTCGTCGAGCCAGCGCCGCTCGTCCGCCGTCAGGCTGTCCATCCCCTGCTGCGAGATCTTGTCGAGCAGGCGGTCGAGCGTGTCGCTCGGCGGCGGCTCGGGCGACCGCGCGGGACGCGACACCGGACGCGTCGCCGGCGTCGCGTTCGCCTGCGCGACCACCTCGTCGATCGTCGTCTGTTCCGACGGGCGCGAACGCGGCGCGGAGCGCGGCACCGCGCGCGGCATCGGTTCGTCCGGCTCGTCGGGGATCGCGCTCACGCCGCGCCGCAGCCGCTCGAGCGTCGACGACGGCTCGGCACGCAACACCGCCCACGCGGCGACGGCGCCACCAAGATGCGCGAAGTAGCCCCAGCCGAGCGCGATCTCCGTCGAGAGCGCGCCGTCCACGACGAGCAGCGAGCCGACGATCGCCACGAGCCACCGCGACGTCGTGGGTACGGCGCCGAACAGGTAGACGCGCTCGTCCGGCCAGAGCCGCGCATAGGCGAGCGCCACACCGAGCACCGGCGCCGTGGCGCCGATCAGCGTCGCGCTGTTCTGCCCGAACACGAGATGCGCGAACCAGCCGCCGATGGCGCACATCATGTAGAAGCGCACGAACGCCGCGCTCCCCCACCGCTGCTCGACGCGCGGCCCGAAGAGCCACAGCACGTAGCCGTTCAGCAGCAGGTGCCAGGCGTCCACGTGCACGAACGCATACGTCGCGATGGTCCACCAGCGCGTGATGAACGCGCGCGGAAGGAAGCCAAGCGACGCCTGCACGTCCGCCGGAGCCAGCAGCGTGAGCTGCAGCACCCACGTGGCCACCGCGCCGAGCAGCAACCACTGCACGGCCGGCGTCAGACGTGGAACGCGATGCTCCGTGGCCGGGGCAAACGCGTCGGACGGTTCGTTCATCGCAGTCCGGCGGGCGGCGGAAGCCGCAACGCGATCTTCGTGTCCGCGTGCGTCGACGTCGCCTGTTCCAGCAACGATGCCCACCGCCGGTCGAGCTGCGGTGTCTCGCCCGCCGCGAGCGTCGGATGGATCACGACCTGCACATCGGCGCTCGCGCCGTGCGCCCGCTCGATGATCCGCAGCAGTTGTCCGTCGGTCGTGTCCTCGCGCGGGCAGAGCACCAGCGCGGTCGCGCAGCCGGCGCCCGCCGCCGACGCGATCGTCGCGACCGCGTGTGTCAGCGCCGAATCCGAACCCGTGAACTCGATGGTCACCTGCGTCAGTGCGAGAAACGGCGCCAGCTCGGCGATCGCCTCCGGCCGCTGGCCGTCCGTGTCGAGCATCACCGGCAACGCCGGCTTCGATGCCTGGAACGCGAGCAGCAGGAACTGCAGGTTCGCCAGCGGGTCGCGGCCGCCGATCACGATCGAGTGGAATTTCGAGCGCCCCAGCTGCCGGTCGATCTCGCGGATCAGCGCCGTCGACGTGTACATCGTCGCCGTCTCGGCTTCGCCCGCGAAGCGCACGAAAAGCTGGCGGCGGCCGGCCCAAACGCCCTGCGCCTGAACGCCCGCCGGAACTCCGGCGAGTGCGGCCGCGGTCATCGGTATCGTTCCCGTCATCTCCCTTCTCCCGTTCGACGTCTCACGGCCAGTTGCACGATCCGTTCGCACAACTCGGCAAACCCGATGCCCGCTGCCGCGGCCGCCTGCGGGATGAGGCTGAGCTCCGTCATCCCCGGCAGCGTGTTCGCTTCAAGACAATAGAATGTACCGTCCGACGTCATTCGGAAGTCAATTCGCGCATATCCGGAGAGTTTGAGCGCCCGGAAGGCCCGTTTCGACAACGACTGGACCGTCGCCGCCTCGTCCGCCGTGAGACGCGCCGGAAATTCCTCCCGCGCCATCCCCGCCGTGTACTTGCACTCGTAGTCGTAGATCTCGTGTGCCGCGATGATCTCGCCGACCGGAAGCGCCTCGTCGCCGAGGATGCCGACGGTCAATTCCCGGCCGGGAATGAACCGCTCGATCATCACCTCGTCGTCATACTCCAAAGCGAGCGAGATGGCGGATTGCAGATCTTCCGCGCGCTTCACCAGCGTCAGGCCAACCGTCGATCCCTGCTTCGACGGCTTCACGATGACCGGAAGTCCAAGTGCCGTAACGACTTCTATATCTGTTACGGGTGCCATCATCCAGTCGGCGGTTGGAATCCCCGCTTGACGAAACAAGTGTTTACTCAGGTCCTTGTCCATCGCCAGCGCGCTCGCGAGGTGCCCGCTCCCGGTGTAAGGGACGCCCGTCATGTCGAGGAGCGCCTGGATCGTGCCGTCCTCACCGGTCCCGCCGTGCAAGCCCAGGAAGACGACGTCCGTCGTGCCGGCCGCCGGGAGACGGCGGGCCGTCGCCGGCAACGTTTCGGCTGACAGGCGCGCGAGCGCCTCCTGCTCCGGCGGCAGCGTCTTCATCAGGGTCCCGGCGAGCATCGCCGCTTCCTCCGCCGCCGACAGCGCGCCGCGCGCGGTGTCCACCGCCGTCACCTCGTGCCCTCGCGAACGCAACGCCGCGGCGATGCGCAGCCCCGATGCGAGCGAGACGTCGCGTTCCGACGACGTCCCGCCGAGCAGTACCGTGATGCGCACGTCAGCGCGCCATGAGGTGGTGCAACATGTCGCCGCGCGTCACGATGCCGAGCACCGAGCCGTCCTGCCGCACGAGCACCGCGGGATTCGACTTCGAGAGCAGCTTCACGATGGCGTCGAAGGACTGGCCCGCGTCGACCACCGGGAACGGTGAGTCCATCGCGTCGCTCACCGGCTTGTCGAGGAGCTTCACGTCCTCGAGGGCGCGCGCGCTGAGCACGTTCTCGCTCACCGAGCCCACGCAGTTGCCCGCATCCATCACCGGAAGCTGGCTGACGTTGTGCAGGCTCATCTGGCGCATCGCCTGGCGCACGGTCGCCGTCGGCGCGACGCTGATGATCCCCGCCGGTGCGCCCGACTGCTTCTCCGCGACGATCTGCGCGAGGGAGATCTTCTCCGGCTCGAGCATCTGGTTCTCGCGCATCCACTCGTCGTTGTAGAGCTTCGAGAGATAGCGCTCGCCGGTGTCGCAGAGGATCGTCACGACGCAGGCGTTCGGGTCGTTCACGCGGCGCGCCACGTTCAGCGCGACGTGCGCGATCAGTCCCGACGAGCCGCCGACGAACAGCCCTTCCTCGCGCGTCAGGCGGCGCGCGACGTGAAAGGCGTCGCGGTCGCTCACCGTCTGGAACTCGTCGATCAGGCTCAGGTCGAGCGTGCCGGGGATCTTGTCCTGCCCGATCCCCTCGACCTTGTACGGCGTGCCCTCGGGCGTGCTCGCGCCCTGGCTCCGCCAGTACTCGGCCAGGATCGAACCCGTCGGGTCGGCTCCGACGATCTGGATCTTCGGGTTCTTCGATTTGAGATAACGCCCCACGCCCGTCAGCGTGCCGCCGGTGCCGGCGCCCGCGACGAAATGCGTGATCTTCCCCTCCGTCTGCTCCCACAACTCGGGCCCCGTCGTCGCGAAGTGCGCGTCCGGATTGGCCTGGTTGTAGAACTGGTTCGCGAGGATCGCGTTCGGCGTCTCGCTCGCGATGCGCTTCGCCATCATCACGTAGCTGTCGGGATGGTCGGGCGGCACCGCCGTCGGCGTGATGATCACCTCCGCGCCGAACGCCTTCAGGAGTCGCACTTTCTCCTGCGACATCTTGTCGGGCATCGTGAAGATGCACTTGTAGCCCTTGAGCACCGCCGCGATCGCGAGGCCCACGCCGGTGTTGCCGCTCGTCCCCTCGACGATCGTGCCGCCGGGCTTGAGCGCGCCGCTCCGTTCGGCCGCCTCGATGATCGGCTGCCCGATGCGGTCCTTCACGGAGCCGCCCGGATTGAAGAATTCCGCCTTCCCGTACACCGGCGTCGTGATGCCGCGCGTGACGTGGGTCAGCCGGATGAGCGGCGTCCACCCGATGGTCTCGAGGACCGAGTCGTACACCTTCAGGTCGTGGCGTGCCATGAGGTCGGTGGGGAAAGGGACGTTCGAAACTTATGCCCGGTCGTCCTGGCGTGCGTCGGCGGTCAGCTGCGCGAGCAGGGCCAGGGCGTCGAGGGGCGTGAGCGTGTTCGGGTCGATGTGGCGCAGCCGCTCCACGACCGGATGCGGCGCGCCCGTGAAGAGCGCGAGTTGCTCCGTCGCCGCCGGGGCGCCCGGACGCGCGGCGGGCACGCCGGACGCGCCGCCGCTGCTGCCGCGGCCGGCGAGTGACGCCGCGAGTTGTTCGCTCTCGAGCAGCCGGAGGAGCGTGCGCGCCCGCGCGATCACCGGGTCCGGAAGCCCCGCGAGGCGCCCCACTTCGATGCCGTACGACCGGTCGGCGCCGCCGGGCTGCAGCCGGTGCAGGAACAGCACCTGGTCGCCGACTTCCTTCACGGCCACGTTATAGTTGCGAACTGTTACGAATTCGTCGGCCAGTTGCGTCAGCTCGTGATAGTGCGTGGCGAACACCGTCTTGCACCCGATCCGTTCGTGCAGGTGCTCGCTCACGGCCCACGCGATGCTCACGCCGTCCCACGTGCTCGTGCCGCGCCCGATCTCGTCGAGCAGCACCAGGCTCCGCGGACTCGCGGTGTGGAGGATCGCGCTCGTCTCGCTCATCTCCACCATGAACGTCGACTGGCCCCGCACGAGGTTGTCGCTCGCCCCCACGCGCGTGAACACGCGGTCCGCCACGCCGACCGACGCCCGCGCCGCGGGGACGTAGCTCCCCATCTGCGCCATCAGCACGATCAGTCCAATTTGTCGCAAAATGGTACTTTTTCCGGCCATGTTCGGGCCGGTGAGGATGATCATCCGCGCGTCCACGCCGAGCGCGACGTCGTTGGGGATGAACTGGTCGCGCGGCATCATCCGCTCCACCACCGGATGACGGCCGCCCGTGATCGTCAGGTCGAACCCGTCGTGCACGTCGGGGCGCGTGTATCCCTCCCGCGCCGCCACCTCCGCGAGCGTCGCCAGCACGTCGAGCCGCGCCAGCGCGCCGGCGACCTGCTGCAGCCGCGCGATCGCCGCGCCGGTGCGCGTGCGCAGCGCCTCGAACAGCTCGCGCTCCAGCGTCGCCATCCGCTCCGTCGCGTGCAGCACCTTCTCCTCGAACTCCTTGAGCGCCGGCGTCACGTAGCGCTCGGCGCCGGTGAGCGTCTGCCGGCGCTGGTAATCCGAGGGCACGAGGTGGGAGTTGGCGTTCGTGATCTCGATGAAGTACCCGAACACCTTGTTGTAGCCGACCTTCAACGACGTGATGCCCGTGCGCTGGCGTTCCGCGGCCTGGAGCGCGGCGATCGCGTCTTTTCCGCCCGTCGCGATCGCGCGCAGTTCGTCGAGCGTCGCGTCGACGCCGCGGGCGATCGTCTCGCCGTCCCCGTCGCCGATCGTGGCCGGCGGGCGCTCCGTGAGCGTGTCGCGGATCGATGCGGCGAGATCCGCGCATCCGTCCCACCCCGCCGCGATCGCGCCGAGCGCTCCCGTCGCCGGCATGCGCTGCAGCGCCGCCGCGACGTCCGGCAATCGCGCGAGCGAATCGCCGAGCGCGCGCAGGTCGCGCGGCGTGGCGCGGTTCGCCGCCGTCTTGCCGGCGAGCCGTTCCACGTCGCGCACGCCGTCGAGCGCGGCGCGCAGTGCCGTGCGCGCGAGCGCGTCGTTCACCATCGCCGTCACCGCGTCGAGCCGTTCGGCGATCCGCGCGACTTCCGTGAGCGGCGAGAGGATCCACTGCCGCAGCAGCCGCGCGCCCATCGGAGTCTGCGACCGGTCGAGCACGCTCAGCAGGGTGCCGTTGGTGTCGCCGCCGCGCAGCGACTCGGTCAGCTCGAGGTTGCGGCGCGTCATCTCGTCGAGCGGCATCGCGCCGCCGGGCCGTTCCATCGTCGGTCGCGCGAGATGCGGCAGGCCGGCAGGTTGCAACTCGCGCAGGTACCGGAGGAGCGCGCCCGCCGCGCCCACGGCGGCGCCGTCCCCCGCGCCGATGCCGAAGCCCTCGAGCGATTGCACGCCGAAATGCGCCACGAGCGCGTCGCCCGCCAGCGCGCTGTCGAACTCCCAGCCTTCGCGTTCGGTCACGAGCGCGTCGAGCGCGCGCGCCGCGGCCTGTGCGTCGGCCTGCCCCGTGGGCACGAGCACTTCGCGCGGCGCGAGGCGCGCGAGCGCGGCCTCCGCATCGCGCGGCGTCGCGAGGATCAGCCGCAACTCGCCCGTCGAGACATCGGCCGCCGCGATGCCGATGCCGTCCGCCGTCCACTGCACGGCGCAGAGGAAGTTGTTGCGGGCGCCATCGAGCAGATCGTCCGAGTACGCCGCGCCGGGCGTCACGGTCTCCACGACTTCGCGCCGGACGATGCCCTTCGCGAGCTTCGGGTCCTCGACCTGCTCGCAGATCGCCACGCGATGCCCCATCTGCACCAGGCGGCGCAGATATTCCGCCACCGCGCGCACGGGAACCCCCGCCAGCGGCACTTCCGACGCGCCGCCGTTGTTCCGCGATGTGAGCGTCAGGCCGAGCGCGCGCGAGGCCACCTCGGCGTCTTCGTAGAACATCTCGTAGAAGTCGCCCATCCGGAAGAACAGGATCGCGTGCTGATGGCGCGCCTTGATCTCCCGGTATTGCTGCATCAGCGGCGTGGCCGTCTCGCGGCTCACGGCCGTTCCGCCTCCACGACGATCGCGGCCATCTTCGCCGCCTTGAGCTTTTCCGCGAGCGCCGTCGCCAGGGCGCGTGTGCCGAAGCGTCCGATGCGCACCCGGTACGGCCGGTCTTCCGTCACCCGCGCGTCGTACCCGCGCGCGCGGAGTTTCTTCGCGAGGCGCTCGGCGTCGTCCTGCTGCGTATACGCGGCGACCTGCGCCGACCATGCCGGTCCCTTCACCGCCGCGTCGCCGCGCGTCGTCGCGCCTTTCGCGGCGCCCTTCGCCGGCGTCTTCTTGTGCTTCGCGATCGAGTCGGCGCGTACGGAATCCGCGAGGGCCGCCGCGATCGAGTCGGCGCGCGCCGCCGAGTCGGCTTTCGCGCGCGCGCAGGGTTGCGCGTAGTAGGTGATCTGACCCTGCAACTCCACGTCGTCGGGCTTCGCCTTCGCGCGCGCCCGGAGGAGCGACGCGCACGCGTCGAGCGTCGCGCCGTCCTCGAGCAGCACGCGCCCCATCCAGTACGCGCCCTGGGCGGCGGTCGGTCCGTCGGCGTGCTCGAGGGCGAGCTGCTCGAGCTGCCGGCGCGCCGCGGCGCGATCGCCGCGCGCGAACTCGAGCTGCGCCAGACGCAGGGTCGCATCCGCCGCGCGCGCGTGCAGCGGATACTCGAGCGTGATGCGCAGGTAGTCGCGACGGGCCTGCTCCGCCGATTCGGCGAGCGTGGCACGCCAGTAGAGTGCCTCCGCGAAGGCGGCGGTGCCTTCCGGGGTCGCGCGCACCACGGAGTCGATGAGCGCCCGCCCCTGCGCCGCGCTCCCCGAGTTCACGAGTTGCCGCGCGCGCGCCAGCGCCGGATCGGCCGCGCCTTGCGCCGCCAGCGACAGCGGAAGCATGGCGCACACGGCGAGGGTCATGCGCGCGAGCCCGCGCGCCAGCGGCATCACGCCGCCTCCCGTCGGGCCGGCGTGGCGCACATCGCCAGCAGGAGTGAGGTCAGCAATTGTTCTTCCGTCGAGACTTTGGTGTCTTTCAGCGCGCGGTCCGTCGCGAGCAGCAGGCGCAGCGCGCGCTCCACGCTGCGCGAATCCCAGTGTCGCATGCCGCGCACCCACGCCTTCACCGCGTCCGACCACGGGCGCCCGGTGACCGACGAGGTGTTCTCCTTGAGCAGGCCGAAGAACTCGCTTTCCAGGCGGTGCTGCGCGAGCCCGCGCTCGCGCGCGGCAAGGCCCCATCCGATCGCCAGCATCTGCGTCGTCAACGCCATCACCACGGAGACGCCCGTCGTCTTCGGTTGCATCAGCACCTGTTCGAGCTGTGCGATCGCGCGTGACCCGTCACGTTCGGCGACGCGATCCAGCAGATCCCCCAGCGTCTCGCCGTGCCGCACGCCGACGATCTCGCCGATCGCGGCATCGTCGATCGTCGCGCCGCCCGTGAAGTTCCGGACCTTGTCGAGCTCGCCCGCGAGCAGCGCGAGGTCGTTGCCCGTCGCGCTGGCGAGCAGCGCCGTGGCGGTCGGCGTGATCTGCACGCCGAGGGCGGTCGCGCGAAGCGCGATCCACTTGCCGAGTTCGTCGTCCGTCAGTGGGCGGAATTCGACGGCGACCGCGTGTTCGGTCCAGGCGTCGTCGGCCTTCGCGCCGGCCCCGAACACGAGCACGACGACCGTCTCCGGCGAGGGGCGCTGCAGGTACCGGGTGACCGCGGCGCGCGCGTCCTTCTTGAGCGCCCCCGCGTCACGCACCACCACGACCCGGCGCTCCGCCATCATCGGGAGCGC
>Ga0265314_10006480_pt1 | contig 10354 bp, 3 predicted proteins | sample 4126metaG_FD_203106 | JGI IMG/M metagenome (GOLD analysis project Ga0265314, IMG submission 203106) | Rhizosphere microbial communities from Carex aquatilis grown in University of Washington, Seatle, WA, United States - 4-1-26 metaG | ecosystem: Host-associated > Plants > Roots > Rhizosphere >... | reverse complement strand
TTCAGGCCGGCGGGCTCGCGAATGTGTCGGCGGTCGCCGCCTCGGCGAATCGCAGCCTGGCGTTGAAGAGCGACGGCACCGTCTGGTTCTGGGGCGGCGCGCCGGGCCTCGCCACGGTCGCGACGCCAACGCAGGTCCCGGACCTCGCCAATGTCGCGGCGATCGCCGCGAGCTCGGCGCAGCTGGTGGCGTTGCGGGCCGATGGCACGGTCTGGACGGCAAGCTTCGATCCGGCCTCGGGCGCGTTGCAGCCGGCGACGCAGGTGGCGGGCTTGAACAGTATTATCGCGATCGCCGCGGGCGCGCAGCACGTGCTGGCGCTGCGCGCGGGCGGCGTGGTCTTCGCCTGGGGCTCGAACGCGTCCGGTCAGCTGGGCGACGGATCGACGCAGGATTCCGCGCAGCCGAAGGCGGTGGGCGGCTTGAGCGATGTGACGCTGATTGCCGCGGGCGGCGCCTCGAGCGCCGCGTTGAAAGCCGACGGCACCGTGTGGACGTGGGGCGCGAACGACTCGGGCCAGCTCGGCAACGGCAACACGATCATGCAGCCGGCGCCGGAGCCGATCAATGGGTTGGCGGGGATCACGAATCTTTTGTTCGGTGACCGGCACGGGATCGCGCTTCGGGCGGATGGCACCGTGGTCGTGTGGGGCGGCAATGCGGCGGGCCAGCTCGCGGACGGCACCACCACCAATAATCCCACGCCGGTGCGGATCGTCAAACTCTTCGCCGTGTCGGCAATCGCGGCCGGTGGTTCCAACAACGCGGTCGCAAAGACCGATGGCACGGTCGTGGTGTGGGGCGACAACGCGTTTGGCCAGTCCGGCGACGGCACCACGGCGAGCCGCCTGCCGCCGCAGGCACCGAGCAGTGCGCCCGGCACGACGGCTCTCGCGGCCGGCGGGGCGCATAATCTCGCGCTCCGCAGCGACGGCACGGTGTGGGCCTGGGGTGACAATTCCTTCGGTCAGCTCGGCGATGGGACCAACCTCAATCGCGGCGCCCCGGTGCAGATGGTCGGGATCACGGGCGCGACGGCCGTGGCCGCCGGCAACGCGCATTCCCTGGTGCTGCGCAGCGACGGCACGGTGTGGGCCGCCGGCAGCAATTCCTCGGGGCAGCTGGGCGATGGTTCCACCGCGGACCGCGCGACGCTCGTGCCGGTGCCGGGTTTGAGCGGAGTGATCGCGATCGCCGCCGGCAACGCCCACAGCCTGGCGGTGAAATCCGACGGCACGGTGTGGGCGTGGGGCAACAATTCCGTCGGCCAGCTGGGCGACGGGACGACTGCCAACCGTGCCTTGCCGGTGCTGGTGGCCGGAGTTTCGGGCGTGAGCGCGATCGCCGCCGGCAACGGGCACAGCGTGGCGTTGAAGGGCGACGGCACGGTGTGGACGTGGGGCAACAACTTCGCCGGCCAGCTGGGCGATGGCACCACGCAGGACCGTTTGGTGCCGACCCCGGTCGCGGGGTTGAACGGCGTCGCTGGCGTCGCGGCGGGCCGGATGCACAGCCTGGCGGTCAAGTCCGACGGCACGGTGTGGGCGTGGGGCAGCAATTCTTTCGGCCAGTTGGGCGATGGGACGACGAGCGATCGCGCGAATCCCGTGCAGGCGGTCGGACTCGCGCAGATTGTCGCGGTGAAGGCGGGCGGCTACCACAGCATCGCCGTCAAGAACGACGGCACGATCTACACCTGGGGCGATAACGCGGCGGGGCAGCTGGCACGCAGCGCGGGTGGCATCGACCCCGTTCCGGCGCCGCTGAGCGGAGCGGGCGCGGGGACACTCGTCGCCGCCGGCGATGTCTACAGCATCGGCGTGGCGGCCGACGGGACGATTCTGGGCTGGGGCGACAACGCGTTCGATCAGCTCGGCATCTACTCGAGCCAGTTCGTGCAAGCCGCGATCCAGCTCTTCGCCGCCCCGGCTGGCAGCACTCCCGACGTGCCGGTAACTCCGGTGGACAATGGCAACGGGACCTCCGACCCGGATCCCACTGGTGCCGTGCGGCTCCAGATCTACCTTCCGAACCCATGAAGCCCGTTCTCCCGTCAATGCGCTCGCCCAGGCGTTTTCTTTCCGTGTGCCGTTGGCCGCTGCTGGCGGCGCTGGTTGGGTTGGCCGCGCTGACCGGACCGAAGGCTCGCGCGCAGGATCCGCAGATCGACCACGTCAAGCCGACCAGCATCAAATTTCTCAAAACCGAGGTGGACTCCACCTACTACGGTTTCGACGAGTGGGTGTCGACCGTCGCCCAATATGAGCGGCCGAAGAAATATGCGACGCTGACCTGGCACGGCACGTTGGCGGAAGCGAACGACGGCTCGGACGGCGGCTTCGGAATGTCCGGCATCACGACCTTTAGCGGTCAGGCAAAGTGGGTTGGCGCCGACTACCAGAACGGTCTCGACGAATTTTCGGTGATCAACGGCAGCGATGGCGGCGGCGGGCCCTATACGGTCATTGGATTTCCCGGCGGCGGTTGCCTGCCCATTTCCATCGACAACGTTTTCATCGATCGCCCGGGCTCGCCGGGAATTTCCCTGCGGGGGCAGACCTCCCTCGATGTCACGCCCCTGGTCCGGTCCGTGACCGGAGCGATCCAGTGGGATTGGACGGATGTCGCGCTGCCCTGCAACATGATCGATTTTCACGAGGGCTCGAATGTTTTTTCCCAGACCGGGCCCGTGACGGAAACCCTGTCGGATCTCGTCACTAAACCCGGCGATGTAAAGACCGTCGTCGACCCGAACACCGTCGAGATGGATCCCGAGCAGACCACGGTGATGGCGTATCGGAGCTTCGATGGCGATCCGTTGGTGGCGGCGGACATTTCCTATCACTTCGAAGCCGTCTTCCGGGTGTGCAGCACGACCGTGACGCGCCAGGTGCGGCTGGTGGCGGACCGCTACAAGGGGTCGCGCTATGGCGATCATTCGACCCCGGAACACGTCGAGGTGGTCCTCGCCTCGAATCCCGTGGTCAAGGACGACGGCACGGTGAGCGTGGAAGGTGAACTCAGCCTGCAGAAGCTGTTCGACGGACTCCCCGACAACGTCAGCGGCGTGGTGGTGCTCAAGGGCATCTTTCTCGATATCGATGCGGGTTCATGCGGTGCGGCGTGTTCGCTTCATCCCGACCCTGGCTCGACCAACACCTGGAGCGACTCGATCCACTGGCAGATGAACCTGGGCATGCTCGCGAGCCAGGCGCCGGCCGGAGCGCTGCGCCTCGACGCCAAGACCTTCACCGCGGCGGTCTACGGTCCCGGCAGTTTGAATTTTGTCGGGCCCGCGGTTCCCAGTGCCGATGTCGTGGCGGTGCGGAGGCCCGATGGCAGCCTGCGGCAGGTGCGCACCGGCGCGTTTCTGGCCGACATCATCGGCCCCGCGGAGGACAGCTCGCTGCCGGCGTCGGCGTTCGAGGTGCGTTTTTTCACCCAGGTGGGCAGCACGATTTCGCCGGACGATCCCGCGTTGCGCGTGCCCGCGGGCCCCGCGTTGCACACGACGCGCTTCTACGATCCCGATGGCAACGGCAACCGCCTGCGGATCGACCGCTACACCTCGTCCCTCGCCCAGGCGTTCGACGTCGTCGAGTTTGCCTACGCGGCCGCGACCAACACGTGGAGCTTTACGGAGCAGGGCTTGCGGCGGACGGACCGGACCATCACGCCAACCTCCGCCACGGAATACGACATGACGACGTCGGTTTGGGATCTCACGCCGGCGAGCCCGGCGCTGGTCAACAAACTTCGGGAGCATTTTCTCACGACCGTGCAGGACGGCGTCACGGTGACCACCAAGACACAGGAAACGCGCGATCCCGACGGGGCGGCGCTGACTTCGCAGTGGACGTTCGATCCCACGACCCTGCGGCAGCTGTCGTATCGCAGTTTTACCGGCGCGTGGGAAAAGAGGGGCGAGTATACGGTTTCCGATTGGTGGTCGGGGACGACGACGCACTACTTTATGACGACGACGCCGTTCGTGAACGCCGCGTTCGACGGTTCCGGCGGCCGCTCGCAGACCGTCAACGACACGGTCATCACCGTGAGCGACGTCGACGGCGATCAGGTCGGCGAGCAGCAGACCACCCATAACGACAACGTGACCGGGGTGACCACCATCACCCAGGAGCTTTCGAAGCAGGTTTCACGCGGCGGCCAGCTGCTCCGTGCGACGCGTCAGGCCCGCATCGTCACTGCGCCCTTCGACACCAGCCATCCGAATCTTCGCTGGGAAACCTTCCAATCCTACGCCAATGGAGCGTTTGCCGGACGCCGGGCCTATCACCTGGACTTGGCGGGCGTGCTGGAGACAACGACCTACCTGATCGACTCCACGACGGGGCGGCTGACGGAAACCGCCGAGGCGGGCGCGCCCAACGCCGACAACTCGGCGGTGGCGGACGGGACGCGCACGATCACCGTCACGAACCCGGATGGGAATTTGTTCACCCGCACCACGCAGGACATCGCCACGGGCCTGACGCTGGGCAGCGAAACGGTGCTCGCCTACGACGATCACGGCCGCGCGACCCAAATCGCCTACCTCGACGGTTCCGTCGAGACGCGCGTTTACAGTGTTTGCTGCGGTCTGTTGCAGAGCACGAGTCGGTATGGCCTCACCACCACCTACACCTACGATGTGCTGAAGCGAAAGATCGCCGAAACGTCGCCGGACGGCATCACCCTGCTCTACGATTACGACGCAATGGACCGTGTCGTGCGCACGCGCCGCCGCGGCACCGATAATTCGGAGATGGTGCTTTCCACGGCCACCTACGACCTCGCCGGTCGCATGATTGCGACGACGAACGCCTTGAGTGCGACGACCGCGTTCGGCGTGACCTACAATCCCGATGGCACGACGACCCGCACCACCACCGCGCCCGATGCCAGCACGTTGATCGAGGTCACCAATGCCGACGGCTCGCCGGCCAGTCGCTCCGGCACGCAGGCGGCGCCGGTGTTTTACAGCTATGACGTCGGCTCGAGCCCCTCGGGCGTCCCGTGCATCGTCACGACCGAAAACAAGGCGGCGCCGGGGACGGTTGCGACCGAGTGGACCAAGACCTATCGCGATGGTCTCGGCCGCGCCGTGGCGGTGCAGTATCCCGGCGGAGCGCTGCAGACGCGGAGCTACAACGATGCGGAACAATTGGTTTCGACCGCCGACCCCGATGGCGTGACTACGCTCTATGGCTACAACGCCAAGGGCGAACAGGACACCGTGGCACTCGATCTCGATCACAACGGCCAGATCGATCTCGCCGGCACCGATCGCATTTCGCGCACGACGCGGGTGGCGGCATCGGCCCACGGGACCGCCGTCGTCCGCACGACGACCAGCGTCTCCATGGCAAACGGTGTCCCCGATCTGCAGGACGTCTCGGTCACCGAGAGCAGCGCCGACGGCCTGAACGCCTGGCAGACGTCCTACGGAGTCACGACCCAGACCCAGCTCGTCTACAATCCGGACGGTTCGCGCACGCAGACGGTATCCTCGGCCGACGGCACACAGACGGTTAGCGTTTACCAGGCCAATCGGCTGGGCTCCGTCGTCGTGCAACGTCCCTCGCTGGGCACGCTTTCGTCCACGTCTTATGTCTACGATGCGCACGGCCGGATTCAGTCGACGACCGATGCCCGCAACGGCGCGACGACCTACAGTTACTTTGCCGATGACCAGGTGCACACCGTTACGACCCCGGATCCGGATCCGGCGAGGAGTGGCCCTGGCTACGATCCACAGACCACCACGATTGCTTACGATGCGATGGGACGCCAGATCACGGTCGCGCAGCCTGACGGAGGAGTCGTCAACACGACCTATTATCCCACGGGCTTGGTGAAGCGCACGTGGGGCTCGCGCACCTATCCCGTCGAATACGCCTACGACGCGCAGAATCGGGTTGCCACCCTGACCACCTGGCAGAATTTCGCGGGCGACGCCGGCAAGGCGGTCACCCAGTGGGCCTACGATGCGCAGCGCGGCTGGCTGGCCGCCAAGACCTACGCCGACGGCCACAGCCTGCTCTATGGTTACACCGCGGCCGGGCGCCTGCAGAATCGCTACCTCGCGCGGGCGCACGCGACCCCGATCACCTATACCTACAACTCCGTTGGTGAAGTCAGTTCCGTTTCCTACTTCGATGCCACACCCGCGGTGTCGTTCAGCTACGACCGTCTCGGCCGGCTGCACACCCGCGCCGATGCGGCCGGCACCTGCACCTACAGCTATCTCGGGGTCACGCCATTGGTGACGGCCGAGAGTTGCACGGGCGGGTTGCTTGACGGTCAGGGAGTATCGCGCAACTACGACGCGCTGCTCCGTCTGAGCAGCGTGGCCGCCGCGGCGGCGCCCGCCACCGGCTACCAATACGACGCCGCTTCCCGCCTCGCCAAGGTTACCTCGGGCAGTAACGCCGCCGCGTATGCCTACGTGCCGAATTCCGCGCTGGTCCAGGGCATCGCGTTTACCAATGGTCCGACGCCGTATCTCACCACGACGAAAAGCTACGACAACCTCGATCGCCTCGCTGCGATCAGCCACGCGCTCAACACTCAGCCGTCCTCGCTCAATTTTAACTACACCTACAACGCCGCCAATCAGCGCACGCGCGTGACGCACGCGGACGGGGCCTACTGGAGCTATGCCTACGATGCACTCGGCCAGGTGACGGCGGGACGCAAGTATCTGGGAGACGACACACCGGCGCTTGGTCAGAATTACGGCTACGACTACGACGACATCGGCAACCGCAAGACGGCGACGGTGAACGGCCGCGCCTCGGCTTACACCGCCAACACGGTCAACCAATACGTGCAGCGCACGGTCCCGGGATCCTTCGACTTGCTGGGCACCGCCGACGCCGCAGCGGTGGTGACCGCCAACGGCGCACCGGTGCAACGCCAGGGGGAAACATTCTATCAATCCCTCTCCCTGCCCAACACATCCTCTTCGCAATATGCCTCGATCGCCGTGAACGGCGTGCGGACCGGCGCCGGAACGAGTGGCGCCGATGTGAACGTGACGCAAAATCGGAGCGTGTTCATTGCTCAGACTCCGGAGAATCTCACTTACGATGCCGACGGGAATCTCACGTCCGACGACCGCTGGATCTACACGTGGGATGCCGAGAACCAGCTGATCGGCTGCGAGACGCAACCCGCCGCGGTGACTGCCGGGGCACCCAAACAGAAGCTCGTTTTCGCCTACGACGGCCAAGGCCGCCGGATTCAGAAAAAAGTTTATACGTGGAGCACGGCAATCGGCGCCTACCAACTGGCGAACGACACGCGCTTCGTCTACGATGGCTGGAATCTGCTGGCCGAACTTAGCGTGAACGGATCCGTGGCGACGGTCCGTTGCGCCTATTTGTGGGGCACTGATCTCTCCGGCTCCATGCAGGGCGCTGGCGGCGTGGGCGGACTGCTCTTCCGGGTCGATGGCGCCGCGACCTACGCCTATGCTTGCGACGGCAACGGCAACGTGGCCGGGCTCGTCAACGCCACCGACGGCTCGCTCGCCGCCCATTACGACTACAACGCTTTCGGTGAAACGGTGGAAATCTCCGGTCCGGCAGCGACGGCGAATCTGTTCCGTTTCTCGACCAAGCTCACCGATGGCGAGACGGGGCTATACTACTACGGATACCGACTCTATCAACCCACCTCGGGCAGGTGGCTGTCTCGCGACCCGGGTGAAGAAAATGGCGGGCTGAACCTTTACGGGTTCGTTGATAACAATCCGGTGTCGCTGTATGACCTGTTGGGCTTGGCGTCGCGACAGGGCGTCATCGAGGCGTTCTGCCGTCTGAAAGCTTGTGATCGCGAAACATTGCTAAAGAAGCTCGGCTCGAAAAGTGTCCAGTTCTTCAAGAGCGGGACCGGCAGACGCTTCAAGGTGTATGAGGATGCGACGGGAGCTAGATACGAGGTCCCCAATGGTAATTTCGCAGGAACTAGAGAGGGCGATTTGATCTATCTGGAAGATTCCGGTAGCGATGACCAGGCGCTTGGACGAATTTTTCATGAATCTGACCATATCGATAACGATGACAACTCGCCATCAAGCACGATTGATGAGGCTATAAGAAAGCGGGCCAGCAACGAACGTCGGGCCTATCATAATGAAGCCGAGTTTGCACTGAACAGTGGATTGCCGAATGATTTTATCACAGGCCTCTTCAAACGGCGCGTTGATGACGCCGCAATCGCCGATTGGGTGAGAGAAAACTATGAAAAAAACATGGAGACTTCGCGTCCAGGCCGGGTTCCTAACCCCACGCCACCTGCGTCCAAACCTGGCGCACCGGTGCCACCGCCGCCAGCTCGACGCGATCCATTGCGGGCGGAGATACATCGCCAGGACAACGATGGCGCGGCTCTGAATGCGTCCGATTTTAAATGCACAAAATGAGGTTCAGTTTTATTTTTCTGGCTATGCTGTTTGCCTGGGGCTGTCGTTCAAATTCGCCGGTTGAAGAGAAACACGCAGCCGTGAACGGTGGAGAGATAACTAAGGGAAATGGTGGCGCGGAGGATCAATGGGTGCGTATCGCTGCCACTGTCGAAAATTATGGCTATTATGCAAAGGGTGCGCCGCACGCCGAGTCGGTGACAGAATCTGTATCGTCCGCGGCGATCCTGCGGATTGATGAAAGTTCGATGCCAGGCCCCCAGCGAATCATTGTTTTTTTTCCTAGTGGTGCGCCAGAATCGCTGGTGGTTTTATTCCAGACCAAAGGCACGGTGCTTGAATTTAAAATGAAAATGAGTTGGTTTCGTGCCGCTGCTTTTCAAGGTGCAGCAGTCGAAGGGGCGACTACGGTATTTGTGGGCGCGTTGGAGGCCGTCACGCCGCGCCGCCAAGCCGAAAAGGCAAATAGCGGCTGAGCATTACGACTCAAAATCTACGACGATCGTTTCAGAACGGTCGCGATTGCGACTCCCCTGCGAGGCGCCCAGACGGATACCTCGCAGGGGGCGGGCCGTAAGCGATGAACCTTCCTTCTGGCAGTCCGTTCGCGACGGTTGCAGCAATCCATGCGCACGTCGTGCGCCAGCTTTGCGTCAGACCTGTGAGCTGTCACGTGCGTTGCTTTCTCCTTTCGGTCTACGCTCGCTTCAGTCCGGTGTTGGGATTAGGGTTTCACCATCCCATAGACGCTGAACGCATAGGTGCGCGCGTCCGCGAGCGCGAGTTTGCACCGCACGACGCGCACGCCGTCGGGTGCGGCCGGCGCCGGGCGCAGGAAAAGACGATAGTGGCGGCCCGCTTCCACCGTCTCCACACGGACGGCGATCTCGGCCAGATTGAAAACGGGCGCGGCCAATTCCGCCGAGGGAGCTACAACAACCACATCCACAGCTTTCTCCGCTAAAGGTTCACTGCGACGCCAGACCGTCATCTGCGGCGTGCAGCGCACGACCTCGGGGATGTTCACTTTGATTTTGAGAATGGTCCGGCGGTCCGGCTCCTCGTCCGTGCCCACCAGGACTTCGTTCTCCTGCGGACCGGCCCGATCGGTCAGGTCCATCCTCACGTCGATTTGTCCGGACTCACCCGTGGCGAAATCCCGCTTTGCCACCTCGACGCGCAGGCAGTCGCAACCCGGCTGAACCGTCGTGAGCCGGACCGGCTTCGGGCCGGGGTTCGTGAAACGAAAACTCGCCACAGCGGCGTTTTCTCCAGGTTTGACCGTCACCTCGGCGCGAAGCCGCTCCCACGTCAAAGCTGCCCGGAGTTGGCCCGCGACCAGCAGCAGGACGAGAAATAACATTGCTCGGATGCGTCTCATCAACGGACACGTGGTGTCGGGCTCAGCGTGAACAATGCCCCCGGTGAAGTGAAGGAGAGAGTGAGCCACCCGTCGCCAGTTCAAAGCGCGTCACGGAGCGGAAAGGCGTAGCAATCTCGGTGGGGGTTCCGCGAAGGCGCGCTCGGTTTCGCGGCCGTCAGGCCAGCGAATTTTGAGTCGCGCGGGCCGGGCGGAGTCCGCATAGCCGAAAAACGCGATGGCGCTCGACTGCGCAAAATAGCCCGAGCCGGCGGTCACCTCGACCGTCTGCGTCGAACCGTCGGCGAGCGTCAGCGTGAGCCGTGCGCCGACCGCGGTCGGGTTGCCGAGCACACCGCGGAGCGTGACGCCAAAGCTGTTCCGTCCGGGGCGGCCGTGGTTGAGGAACGCGAGAGGGCGGTCGTTGTTGCGCGTCGCAAAAAAATCGGGCCAGCCGTCCTGGTTCAGATCGGTCACCGCCAGGGCGCGCGCGTCGCCCGGCACGACGAATCCACTTTCGGCCGGCGGCACGGGCGTGAATCCGCCGCGGCCGTCGCCGCGCAGCA
>Ga0265314_10006477_pt1 | contig 10356 bp, 7 predicted proteins | sample 4126metaG_FD_203106 | JGI IMG/M metagenome (GOLD analysis project Ga0265314, IMG submission 203106) | Rhizosphere microbial communities from Carex aquatilis grown in University of Washington, Seatle, WA, United States - 4-1-26 metaG | ecosystem: Host-associated > Plants > Roots > Rhizosphere >... | reverse complement strand
AGGTTGATCGGCACTTCCTTCGAGCACGTTCTCCAACAAAAAAAGAGCCCCGGATGGCAATCCGGGGCTTTTGCATTGACGGCAAATAGGGTGCCACTGAAGCGCTACTTCAACGTGCGGGCTGGTCCTGCATCATTCCCTGCGGCGGGGGCATTCCCTGGCTCTGCGTGATCCGCATCTGCGCCAGCATCTTCAGCGCCGCCTTGGGCACATGAAGTTGCACCAGCAATGACTTCTGCTCGGGCACCACCTGCGCGCTCCACGTCACCGTCTGCCCGGAGAAACTAGCCACCAGGCCCTTCTTCGCATCGGTCGGCATCCCCGCCAGCGGACCCGCCGTTGCCAGATGGTCCACCAATCCGCCCAGGTCCAGCGCCCCGGCCATCATGATGTTCGCCGACTCCTTCATCCCGCCCGCCGCCAGATCTCCCACGTATTGGCCGTCATCCTTCGCGAAGCTCGCGAAAATCGTCTTGCCATCCTGGATCCCATCGATAACCATTGATATTTTTCCCGATGCATCCTTGTCCGTTACCCGAACCACTTTCTTCCCGCCTGAATCGTAGGTGGTGATTTCCTCCGATTCGCCCGGTTCCTGCCCGACCGCCGAGAGCTTCTTGAGCTCCTCCACCTCGCTGGCATAGTCCACCGCATCATGCAACTGCGAAACCACATAAACGGTCGCCGTTGCACCCCGCGGCGCAACGCCGATCGACACCGCATCACCGCCCGCAAAGAGCCTGAGCGCCCGCTTGCCAAACTCGCGGAATTCCTTCTCATGCGCCTTGAACGTCGGATCAGTAATCGGCACGACGCTGGTAAACACATCGGTCCACTGTGAGCCCGGACCGCCCGGGTAAATGATGTGCGTCACGAAAATTGTTCCCTTCGGAAACACCGGCCGCTGCATCGTCGCCGCCGTCCCGCCCGCCACCGCAAACGGCGACACCCACGTCCGCAGATGTACATTCTGATCATCCTGCGCCACCGCCACCGTCAGCTTGTCCGTGCTGTTCAGAAAATTCATCGCCGGCCCCGCGGCCATCGTCGCCATCCCCGCGTAAGCCATCGCTGGCGAAGTCGCCGTCGGAGCCACCGTCTGCGGTTGCGCCTGCGAGGCCATCTGTTTCAGCGTCGGCCCCAGCACTTTCCGCAGCGTCACTACATCGAGCGATACCACCGCCAGATTGCTCTTATCCTTGTAATCTGCCGCAAACGGATCGGCCGCCACCGCTCCGATCCCCGCCGGCTTGCCAAACTGTCCCAGCAGATAGTTCTCCGTTCGCCGGAGCGACGCCGTCGTCGTCGCCATCACCCCGGGCTGATTCTTCACCGCCTCCGCCCCCGCGTTCTTCTTCAAATCCGCTTCACTCAATTTCCCCTTTACCACCGGCACCACAATCACCAGGTTCGAAAGCGCCGCCGTCGGATCGCCCGGCAACTTATCCCCCGCCAGAATCACCACCCCCAGCGGCTGATCCTCCGCCACCGAACCCTTCTCCAGCGGCATCGGCAGCCGCGACTCAATCAACTGCGCCAGCGGCTGCGGCGGCAGGCCAAGGTCCGCTATCAGCCCATTCACCGCCGCAATCGACGCGACCGACGCCCGGCCCACGGGAACCGGCGCAGCCGGCGCCTGCGCCCGCGCTGCCGTCACGACGCACATTGCCAGAACCAGAGCCAACGCCGAATTGCGGATTTTCTTCATACTTCTCACCAGATATTCACACGAAACCGAGAAAGGACCTGCCCGTCATGTTAATCACCCCTCCGCCTCCCCGCCAGCGTTGCCGGCCGCCCCGGTTTGCGGATTCCCCGATCTCCCTTCTTGCCGCCTCGCGCGATACAATGAGGGGCCGTGTACCAAACAGGAGCCCGCATGGACCCCGTCGCCCCAACCCCAAATTCCATCCCCACCTCCGCCGAAATTCGGCGGCAATTCATCGACTTTTTCGTCCTGCGCCATGCCCACACTTTTGTCCCCTCCTCGCCCGTGGTCCCCCATGATGATCCCACGCTCCTGTTCACCAACGCCGGCATGAATCAGTTCAAGCCCTATTTCCTCGGCACCGCAAAGGCGCCCGCCGAGTGGGGGGGGCGCGTCGCCAATACGCAAAAATGCATCCGCGCCGGCGGCAAACACAACGACCTCGACGACGTCGGCCGCTCCCGCCGTCACCACACCTTTTTCGAAATGCTCGGCAACTGGTCTTTTGGGAATTACTTCAAGCAGGGCGCCATCGAGATGGCCTGGGAACTGCTCACCACCGTGTGGAAAATCGACCCGCGCCGCCTGCATGTTTCCTGTTTCATCGGGTCCCACGGTGTGCCCAAGGATACCGAGGCCGCAGACATCTGGAAAAAAGTCGCCAACTGGGAACAGTACGGAATCAAATCCGAAGACCACATCCACTACTTCGACAAAGACAATTTCTGGGAAATGGGAGACACCGGCCCCTGCGGCCCATGCACCGAAATATACATCGACCGCCGCCCGCAAAATGAAATCGACGCCGACCTTAAGTCTGGCAAACGCGCTCCCGTCAACGCCGAAGACCCGCGCGTCATGGAAATCTGGAACAACGTCTTCATCCAGTACAACCGCGACGCCTCCGGCAAACTCACATCGCTCCCGGCACAGCATGTGGATACCGGCATGGGCCTCGAGCGCATCTGCCAGGTCCTCCAGGGTAAGGATGACAACTACGCGACGGATCTGTTCACGCCGCTGTTTGATGCGATCTCTCAAATTTCAAATCTGAAATACACCGGCAAATTCCCCAAGACCAACGCCGCCGATCCCGAAGCCGAGGCCGCCGATCCGCAACTTCGCCACGACATCGCCTTCCGCGTGATCGCCGACCACGTCCGCTGCCTCACCTTCGCCCTCACCGACGGTGCCACGCCCAGCAACGAAGGCCGCGGCTACGTCCTCCGCCGCATCCTGCGCCGCGCCGTCCGCTTCGGCCGCCAGCAACTCGGTTTAGCCCCGGCCCTTGGGCCGGGGTCGGGGATGGCAAACGACGGCACCTTCCTCCACAAACTCGTCCCCGTCGTGATCGCAACGATGGGCGACATGTTCCCTGAACTCAAAAAGAATCCACAGCGCGTGATCGACATCATCCAGGACGAGGAGGTCAGCTTCAGCAAAACCCTCGATCGCGGGATCCAACTATTTGAAGAAGCCGCCGCTGCCGCGTTGAAGCAATGGGAGTCCGGCCGAATAACGCCCCACGACGCCCCTCCTGTTCAAGTGCCCGACTGGACTGAAAAAGAGCGCGCCCATGCGGAGAAATACCCTGCTTCAAAATATTACCAAGCCATCATCTCCGCCGAAGACGCCTTCAAACTCTACGACACCTTCGGCTTCCCCATCGACCTCACCCGCATCATGGCCGAAGAACGCGGCATGACCGTGGACCTCGCCGGCTACGAAAAGCTGATGGAAGAAGCCAAGGAACGCTCCCGCGCCGTCGAAAAAGGCACCGAGGGCGGCGTCTACGATCTTCCGCCCAACGTCCTCGACGAGCTCGCCCGCCTCAACGTCCACGCCACCGACGATTCCCACAAATACAAGCACGGCCCGGCCCGCGCCACCCTCCGCGCCATCTGGAATGGCCACGATCTCGATCAATCCGCAGATGCCTCCGAAATGCGCCCCGGCGAACAAGTCGCCATGCTCCTCGATAAGACCAACTTCTACGCCGAAATGGGCGGCCAGGTCGGCGATGCCGGCGAGTTCCGCAACGAATCCCATGCCGTCTTTGTCGTCGAGGCTACCCGCGCCGTCGGCTCCTATGTCCTCCACATCGGCCACATGAAATCCGGAAAAATGCGCGTCGGCGACGGCATCACCGCCACCGTCAGCGGAGGCCGCGATCGCACCGAAAAAAATCACACCTCCACCCACCTCGCCAACTGGGCCCTGCGCGAAACCCTCGGCGACCATGTGCAGCAGAAGGGTTCGCTCGTCGATCCTGAGAAACTCCGCTTCGATTTTCTCCATCCCAAGGCGCTCGCGGAAGACGAAATCGCCAAAGTCGAAACACTCGTCAATGCCTGCATCGAAAAGAAATTGCCGGTCTATTCCGAAGTCGCCCCCCAGGAACAGGCCCTGAAAATCTTCGGTCTTCGCGCCATCTTCGGCGAAAAATATCCGCCGATGGTGCGCGTCGTTTCCATCGGCGCTCCCGTCGGCGATCTGCTCAAGGATCCCACAAATACCAAGTGGAAAGCCTATTCCGTCGAATTCTGCGGCGGAACGCATCTCGCCAATGCAAACAATGCGGAGCACTTCGTGGTGACTGCAGAAGAAGCTGTTAGCAAAGGCGTGCGTCGGGTCGTCGCCCTCACCGGCCACGCCGCCAAAGATGCCCACACCCAGGGCGAACTCGTGAAATCCCTGATTTCATCCGCACACGGCATCACCGGTCCCACGCTCCCCACCCACATCGCCGCCCTCCAGAAAGCCATCGCCGCCCCCAATACCCCGCTACTCGCCAAGCGCCTCGCCCAGCACGCTATCAGTGATTTGCAGGATCGCTACAAAAAATGGCAAAAGCAGCAGGGCGCGCAAACGTCACAATCCGGCGAGGCCAACGGCAATGCCTTCGACGCCTCGTCTCTCTTAAGCAGCGCCGAATCCGTCCAAGGCATCGCTCTTATCGTCGCTTCGGTCCCCGAGGCCAGCGCCGATACCCTCCGCAACACTTGGGACTGGCTCAAACGCAAACACCCCGAGCAGAACCTCGCCGTCCTGCTCGCCAGCGAATTCATCGACACCGACAAGGACGGCAACAAGCTCCCGCCCAAGGTGAACCTGCTGGCGGCAGTAGGGGACCCCCACATCGGCAAACTCAAAGCCGGCGACTGGATCAAGGCCGTCGCCCCCATCGTCGGCGGCTCCGGCGGCGGCCGCCCCCAACTCGCCATGGCCGGCGGCAAAGAAACCACCAAAATCCCCGCCGCCCTGGAATCCGCCAGAGCCTTCGCCAGGGAGAAACTGGGCTGAGGGATTCGCTGTACGAGTTCAATTGTTACCGCCGCCCCACTTCGCCTTAAGTCGAAATGGCCTTCAGCACGCTCTTTCGGGAAGCGGGCGGAACCTGAATGGGCACAAACCAATCGGCGCGATAGAGGTAGTCCTCATGCTCTTCATCAATCACCCGAATTCGCTCCGGCGGGTCGTTGGGGAGCGGCTTGATGACACGATAGGCCTTACCGCGCTCCAGCGACCCTTCGTTCCCCTCATTGCACACGCAAATTGCCACGTAAGGGTAGGGGGGTGCGGTCCTATGCGACACGCCGTTTGATTTTCCATTCCCGGCGGCCGACGCCGTGCGCTTCGAACCAGTGGATTTCAGCTTCATATTCGTCACCACTGAAATCGCGAATCATCGCGATACCTTTCATTTTTCGCCATCGGTTGCCGCCGTGCATCCGACGAAGACGGCGCCTGGCCAGCACGCCCTGGCCGATCGCAATTGTTTCCACATGACGAATCGGACCAAGAATTTCAAAACCGTGCGGGTTCACACCTGCCTCTATGATAGCAAACCGGGCGAGACTCTTCTTTTCTGTTTCAAAATCCTAAATCTCCACCGTCTTCAACTCCGCCGGCGAAAGCCCAACCCCCGCCTCCTTCGCGATGTGCTCAAACGCGTCCACCTCCGCCTTGGTGAACAGCAGTCCCCCATGCTTCGCCGATAGCGCCGCCGCCTGCGCCTCCAATTGCCCCGGCAGCATCGCCTTCTCATTCCCATGCCCCAGGATATCCCCGATCACCGCCTTCACGTTCTCCTTCTGCGAACGCCCCTTCGCGAAATCCTCCCCGCTGATAGCCTCCGGCCGGATGCACTGAAAGAAAAAGCAGCACGTCCCCTTCTCGCCGCCGCTCACTTGCGTCCACCGGTTCCGAATCGTCGGCAAGCTCCCGCCGATATACGCCGCATAAAGTTCATCAATCAGCGCGAGGCCATACCCCTTGTGCTGCCCAAACGGAAACAGCGATTTGATCTTGTTCGGATCCGTCGTTGGATTGCCGCTCTCATCCACGCCCCATCCCTCCGGCACCGGCTTGCCCTCGCGAATAAACTGCTGAATCCGCCCCATCGCCACGATGCTCGTCGCCCAGTCTATGCAGATCGGATAGCCGATTTCATCCGTCGTCGGAAAACCCCACGAGTGCGGATTCGTCCCCATCGTCGGATACCGCCCGCCGAACGGAACCACTTCCGCCAGCGCCGCCGTGCAGCAGGTGTACGCGATGTACCCCTTCTTCGCCGCATCGATCACGTATCCGCCGCCCCAGAGATAATGAAACGCATTGTCCACACTCACCGTGCCGCAGCCATATTCATCCGCCAGCTGCATGCACCGTTCCATCGCGGCGAATCCCGTCGCCTGCCCCAGCTTCCGATTCGCGTTCCACCGCTCCACCGCCTTGTATTTCGACGGAATCTTCTCAATCGCCGCCCCCGGCTTGCACCCGCCCGACTTGCTGCCGAATAGCTCATCCAGATGCAGCGCCTTGATCGCATTGTGCGTCTTGATCCCATGCCACGCCGTTAACTCCGAAAACCTCGCCCCCGCCGAAGCTTCCTCGGCCGTGTACCCGCGCGCGCGATAAGCCGCGGCAACAAGGTCATTGTGAACTTTAACCGGCATCAAATAGTTGGTAACCATCGCTGATTCTCAAAACAAATGGGAACTCAAAACAAAACGTCGATGAATATTCCAGAGCAGTGGGGGGGCCTCAATGCCCGCCGCCGCTCCCCGGCACAATCGCAATCTGCGGCCGCCCCGGCTCCGGCCAGTCCGTGTGGAAAAACTTCCCGCGCGGCGAATCAATACGCTCATACGTATGCGCCCCGAAATAATCCCGCTGCCCCTGCAGCAGATTCGCCGGCAGCCGCTCCGAGCGATACCCATCGTAATACGCCAGCGCCGACATGAACGCCGGCGCCGAAATCCCATTGGTCGCCGCCAGCGCCACGATCTTCCGCCAGTTCCCCTGCCCCTGCTGGATCTGTCCGTTGAAATAAGGATCCAGCAGCAGATTCACCAGATCGGCGTTTCCGCGATAAGCATCCGTGATTTTTTGCAGAAACCGCGCCCGGATGATGCACCCGCCGCGGAAAATCGCGGCGATCGCCGCGAAATCCAGCTTCCACTTGTATTCAGTCTGCGCCTCGCGCATCAGCTGAAAGCCCTGTGCATATGCACAAATCTTCGAGCAATACAGCGCGTCCCGAATCGCCTCTACCACCGCCTCCTTGGTCCCGCCAAACCACCGCGCCGCCTCATCCCACGTCTGCACGTGCGCCGGCCCCTTCAAAATCTTGCTCGCCGCCACGCGCTCTTCCTTCAACGCCGAAAGGCACCGCGCAAAGACCGCCTCGGCAATCGAGTTCGCCGGAATCCCCATGTCCAGTGCGTTTGTGCTCGTCCACTTCCCCGTCCCCTTCTGCCCCGCGGTATCCAGAATGCAATCGACCAGGTATTTCCCCTTCTGCACCGGATCCGCCTGCTGCAGAATATCCGCCGTGATCTGAATCAGATAACTGTCCAATTCCCCCTGGTTCCACTGCTCAAAAACCTTTCCAATCTCCGGCGCACTCATCCCCAGGCTGCTCAATAGCGTATAAGCTTCCGAAATGAGCTGCATATCGATGTATTCGATGCCATTGTGTACCATCTTCACATAGTGCCCCGCCCCGTTGGGTCCCAGGTAGGTCGTGCAGGGCACCCCGCCCACCACCGGTTTGCCCGGCGCATAATTCTCGATCGGCTTCCCCGTCTTCTCATCCACCTTCGCCGCCACCGCCTCCCAGATCGGCTTCAAATGCTTCCACGAATCCGGATCCCCGCCCGGCATCATCGAAGGTCCAAACCGCGCTCCCAGCTCCCCACCCGAAACCCCCGATCCAAAAAACTTGCACTTCGCCGCATACTCCTTCTCCCGCCGGATCGTGTCGTTCCAATTGCTATTCCCGCAATCCACCACGATGTCATTGGGCTTCACGCCCGCATCAAAGAGCTGCTTCACCACCGCATCCACCGCCGGCCCCGCCTTCACCAGGATGATGATCTTCCGCGGCTCCTTGATCGCCGCCACGAATTCCGGCAGCGTCTCGCACCCCACCAGCCCGCCCGGCGGATTCTCCCGCGCAATAAACTTCTTCATTACCTCGGTGGTCCGGTTAAACACGGCCACCTTGTACCCATGATCCGCCATGTTCAGCGCCAGGTTTTCACCCATCACAGCGAGGCCAATCAATCCGACATCCGCGACCGCGGTTCCGTTAGCCATTCGAGCACCTCTAAAGCCGAGCCAATTCTCAATCAGTCAAAACTTATTCGCTTGTATATAGTCTTTGCCGCCCTTCAAAAACTCCACAATATTCGTCACCGCCCGCAACGCCTGCCGCTCAACGCTCTCAAATGTCCGGCTCCCCACATGCGGCGTAACAATAATATTATCAATTGTCTGAAACGGATGCCCCGCTGTCTGCGGCTCAGTGTCCAGCACATCGGTCGCATATCCGCCCAGTTGCGCGCTTCGGCATGCCTCGGCAACATCCCCCTCATTCACCAGCCCGCCGCGCGCCGTATTAATGATCACCGCCCCCTTCTTCAGCCCCGCAATAAACGCCCTATTCACCATCCCCCGATTCTCATCCGACAGATTCATGTGCAAAGAAATAATATCCGCATCCTTCACCGCCTCCGCCACCGTTCCCGCCCGCTTCACATCAAATTCCGCCGCGAAAGCATCATCCCAATACAGGTCATACCCAATCGTCTTCATCTCGAATGCATCCGCCCGCTTGATCACTTCCTTTCCGATCCTCCCCACCCCCAGCACCGCAATCGTCTTACCCGCCAGTTCGTTGCCCGAAATCCGCTTCCACCCGCCCTCCTTCGTGCTTCTCAAGTGCGGCCAAAAGTGCTTCGCCACCGCAATCATCAGCCCAAACGCATGCTCCGCCACCGTCGTATGATTCACCCCCGGCGTAAAGAGCACCGGTATCTTCTTGCCCGTTGCATGCTTCACATCGATCGAATCCAGCCCGATCCCATACTTGGCAATCACCTTCAGCCGCGGCAGCGCCGCATCAATCACCTTCGCCGTGATCGCATCATCCCCGTTGAGCAACCCATCAAACCCCTGTTTCACCAGTTCCAGAATTTCCCCCTCCTTCAACGGACCACGCGCCCGCACAATCTCAAACCCGCTCGCCGCCAGCACCTCATGATGCTTCCCCGGCGTGTCCTGAAAACTCGTGGTCGTGAGCAAGATCTTCATGCGTCTCCTCAGTTTGCCCCCGGCCTAGCACCGCCATCGCCCGAGCAGCAAAAAACATCAAAACGAGAATCCTATCCGGCCCCCGGCACCCCAGCAATCCGCCTCGTTACTCCCCCAAGTCGGTCAACGTCTGGTAATTTGCGGTGCACTACTGGCCTCAGTTAGATTTTCCAACTATCCTAAATTGCCCATTTCGACTACGCGATGGTATGTTACCGTTCGGCTTATCCACACGATCAACCTGGAGGAGACCCATGCGCTACAAACTTCTCGGCAGAAGCGGACTCCGCGTCTCGGAACTCTGCCTCGGAACCATGACTTTCGGCGAAGACTGGGGCTGGGGCGCCAACCGCGATGAATGCGATAAAATGCTCCGCCTCTTTACCGACGCCGGCGGAAACTTCATCGATACCGCCAACCTCTACACCAACGGCACCTCCGAACGGCTTGTCGGTGAGCTCATTCGCGCCAATCGCGACCACTTCGTCCTGGCCACCAAATACACCCTCAATCCGCGCCCCGATGACCCCAACGCCGGCGGCAACCACCGCAAAAATCTCGTCCAGTCCCTCGAAGCCAGCCTCAAGCGCCTCCAGACCGATTTCATCGACCTCTACTGGGTCCACGCCTGGGACCCCTTGACGCCCATCGATGAAACCATGCGCGCCCTCGATGATGCCGTCCGCGCCGGCAAAATCCTCTACGTCGGCATCTCCGACGCCCCCGCCTGGATCGTCTCCCAGGCCAATATGCTCGCCCAACTCCGCGGCTGGTCCCCCTTCTGCGCCCTCCAGATCCAGTACTCCCTCATCGAACGCACCCCCGAACGCGACCTTCTCCCCATGGCCAAATCCCTCGACCTCGCCGTCACCCCCTGGGGCATCCTCGGCTCCGGCGTCCTCACCGGCAAATTCGAAAAGGGCAAGGAAACCAAAGGCCATCGCCTCTCTGACGTAAACCCCAATTCCACCCGCGCCCTCTCCGATCGCAATTACACCATCGCCGCTGAGGTCAAAAAAGTCGCCCAGGAAATCGGCAAAACCCCCTCG
>Ga0265314_10006476_pt1 | contig 10356 bp, 13 predicted proteins | sample 4126metaG_FD_203106 | JGI IMG/M metagenome (GOLD analysis project Ga0265314, IMG submission 203106) | Rhizosphere microbial communities from Carex aquatilis grown in University of Washington, Seatle, WA, United States - 4-1-26 metaG | ecosystem: Host-associated > Plants > Roots > Rhizosphere >... | reverse complement strand
CTCAAGTATGAAGCGACCCCAAGACCAGTTCCTTCCGAAGCCGACCGTCGAGCTAATTAGCATAGAGGGAGCCCGCTTCGACACCGAAAATAAGTTCACCGAGAAGGCACTCACCGAGTTAGTCCAACAATTCCCTAAAAATTCCGACTAGTCCCACATTCTGCTCAAAGTCGCAGCGATCAATCAGCTCTATTCGACCCAAATTTATGCCGTACGAACCATAGCGGCGCACATGGCCACGCTTCGCATCGACGCACAGTTGGACGCCGGTTCGCTTGATCTCGTCGACCAGATTGCCAAGGTCCGAATCGGAGACAAGGAGCGAAACAATCTTTCATTTGCCAGCAAGTATTGCAGCTGGCACCGGCCTGAAAGCTACCCTATATATGACGCCTACGCCGAGAAGTGCCTTTGGGCGTATCGTCAGCAATTCGGTTTGAGTTTCCCGCGCAAGAACCTCTGGGACTACAGCTCCTTCGTCACCGCAGTAATGGAGTTCCAAAATCGCTTCGAACTTCAGACGCTTAAGTTCAAGCAGATCGATAAGTTTTTGTATCTCAAGGGCGCTGCTCTGATCGAAGCACAAGGGAAAGCCAAAGCAGCAAGGGCAAGCCCGGGAAGCGTACTTGAGGTCGGGACTGCGGAAGCGCAGAACTAATAGGGAATGTCAGCGCTCCGACCGCACACCTCACCGCGCATCAGCCCGCAGCCGCGTAGCCCCGCCCCGACTCACCCATTTGTAAGGAATCTGATCCGTGTCGTAAGGCAGCCGCCAGTGATCCGGATCCTCATAACTATAAGCCTGCGTCGGCAAGTTAAGAACCAAGGCGTCCCCGCTCCCCAGGTTCTGCAGCCCATGCCAAACCCCAATAGGAATCACCACGAAAGCCGGCCGAACATCGCCCAGCAGCACCTCATTAATCATCCCGTACGTAGGACTATCCTCACGCCCGTCATAAAGCACAGCTTTAAGATGTCCCTGCGTGACGAAAAGCCGATCGACCGTGCGTGCATGACAACTCCACGCGCCGATCGCACCAGGAAACAAGCGGGATTGATAAACATGCACCACCGGCATGCCAGTCACATCCCAATCCGGCCGGAAGATTTCGGTGATCACCCCGTGATCGCGCGGCACATGCAGCACTTCCTTGATGTGCACGCCCTCGATGCCTTCTTTCAGTAGATGCCAATCCTCGGAAATAACCTGAGCATCCTTCTTCGCTGTCTTTATCACCCATCACGCCCCTCCGCGGGCATTTGCATCATGATAACCCTTCCGCTCAGTTTGAGTTTGGCACTCCTTTGAACTCGCGTATCCGGCGGATCGCTGCCCCGTTATCCGGTGGCTGCAGCCGGCCCAGCGACAGCAGCCTGCGCAGCGTATACAGCAATCGCCAGCGCACCGAACCGGGACCAGCCCGCCCCACCAACGCGCTGAACACGACGCTGATCCGCGCCGGAGGCGTTGGTACGTCCGCGGCGATCAACAGTCTTCCCAGCTCCAGCGCTTCCAGATCCTCTTCCTTAAGGATGCGCTCCGTCCACTCCCGCTGTTCCTGATTCGACCGCTTCTTATAAATGTCCTTGCGCCCGCTCGCCGGGAATTTCACCGCCGTCAGCCGCGGCACGCATTGGAATGTGAATCCTGCCCCATGCATGCGCTGCCATAGATCGGTTTCCGGGTCCGTCGTGAGCGTGCGGTAATCCCTCCAGCCGCCCACTTTCTCGGCTGCGATCCGCCGATGCACTACTCCGCTGGGAGGCAGCGATCGCCCCGGCTCGAAGCGCAGCAGTCCGCGCGCCGGACGCAGGATGTTCCCTTCGGCATCGATCATGTGGACGATCGAGTGGGCGACATCGCTCCCGCCATCGATCGCTGCCACCATCACCTCCAGATGATGTGGCAGCCACAAATCGTCGTGGCCCAGGTAGGCGATGATCGCACCGCGAGCCTGCCCGAGCCCCTCGTTGTTCGGAGCCGATTGGTGGCCCGCGTTCACCGGCAGGTTGATCCAGCGCACACGCGGATCGCCGATCGCAGTCACCACCTGTTCGGAATCGTCCGTGCAGCCGTCGCCCACAACCAACAGTTCGAAGTCGCTAAAACTCTGCCGCAGCACGCTCCCGATCGAATAGGGCAGCACGCTGCTCCAGTTGTATGTCGGAATGATCACAGTCACCCGCGGCCCTTCAGGCATGCGGCCATTGTACTGCGCCGTGTCTTACCGCGTAGCGAGCCAATTGCCATGTATCATGGCTCATGGCAATTCTCGCCCGCCTCGAGCAATGGAAGGAGCAAGGCGTCCTCTCGCCCGATCAACACACCCTTCTCTCCAGCCTCTCGCGCCGCGAACCCTTCTCCGTCTTCCTCGAATTAAATCTCCTCCTCTACGCCGGCATCCTAGCCTTCGTCGCCGGCCTCGGCTGGACCGTCACCACCTTCTCCCAACAACTAGGCGACGTCATCATCGTCACCGTCCTCTCCGCCATCCTAGCCGCCTGCGTCTGGTACACCTTCACGCGCGCCGCACCTTGGTCGGCAAAAGAAGTCCCATCCCCCAACCTTCTCTTCGACTACGTCCTCTATCTAGGCGCCTTAGTCTGGTCCGTCGAGCTCGCCTACCTCGAAAGTCGCTTCCACCTTCTCTCGGGACAATGGGATCTCTACCTGCTAGCCACCGCCGCCCTCTACTTCGTCCTCGCCTATCGCTTCGACAACCGCTTCGTCCTCTCGCTAGCCCTCTCCTCGCTAGCCGCCTGGTTCGGACTGACGATCTCCCACATCCCCTCCCACCAAGACGCCACCTATCGTCAATACGCCATCGTCTACAGCCTCTTCATCGCCGCCGCCGGAGCCATCACCCGCCGCCGCGACCTGAAGCCGCATTTCTTCGGAACGTATTTAAACATCGCCGCCAACGTTCTCTTCTGGGCCCTCCTCTCCGGAGTCTTCGATCGCCAGAACTCCACCCTATGGCTCGTCGCTCTCCTACTCGCCTGCGCCGCGTCCCTGGCCTGGGGACTCGTGCGCCGTCAGTTCGCCTTCGTCGCCTACGCCGCCGTCTACGGATATATCGGAATCAGCTTCGTCCTCCTCCGCAACATGAATAGCGGAACCGCTGTCCTCAGTTACTTCGTAGTAACCGGCGCCGCCATGCTGATCGCCCTGGTGGTAATCGCCCGCCGCTTCGGAAAGGAAGCATGAGAGCCTACAGCGCAGCCGCCGAAGATTCCATCGACGCCCGCAATCTCCTCAAGGACTGGCTAGCCGAAAGTTTCATCACCCCAGCGCAGTACGCCCGCCTGGAACCCGACACCGCCTGCGACCTCCGCCGCACCAATATTTTCCTGCGCATCGTCCTGCTCCTCTTCACCCTGATCATCGTCGGAGCCGCCGCCGGACTCTTCTTCGTAGTCTTCCTAGATCGATCGTCATCCCAATCCACCGGCATTTTCCTGCTCATCTGCGCCGCCGTGTCCTACGCCGCCGCCGAATTCGCAGTCGCGCAGTTCCGCCTGTATCGCTACGGAATCGAAGAAGCCCTGGTAGTCGCTTCGGTAGCCTTTCTCTGCGGTGGGATGTTGTCCGTTCTATCCAGCGGCATGGAACTCCTGGTTCCCCCCGCCTGCGCCATCGCCTCACTCTGGATATGGCACCGCTTCGGCCTCTCCTACGCATTTCTAGCCGCGATGATCTTCGTAGTCTGGCTGCCGGATGGCTGGAATGTGTCGCACTCCGCGCAACACGTAGTCGTCGCCGTGCTCTACGCGCTCGCCCTGATCGCAATCGTCGCCGCACCCTCTCGCGATCACTCCATCGTCGAAGCACTCCTCTGGCTAGGAATCTATGTTGCGATCAACCTCCAGCTTTCCTCAGTGGACCTGCTAGAACACTGGTGGCGCGGCCCCTTCTCCACCGCCGATTTCTCCGCCACCTTCTACTGGACCACCTGGATACTAACCTGGCTCCTGCCCCCCGCCATCCTCCTTCGTGGCGTTCGAGAAAAAGACCGCCTAGTAATCGCCACCGGCACAATCACCGCCATCCTAACGCTGATCACGAATAAGCCCTATCTAGGATGGCCCCGCCACACCTGGGATCCCATGCTCCTAGGCGCCCTCTTGATCGCCACCGCACTCCTACTCCGCCGCTGGCTAGCCTCCGCCCCCAACGGAATCCGCCACGGCTTCACCGCCCAGCGCCTCTCCGCGAAAGATAAACACTGGATGAGCATCGGCTCGACAGCCATCGGCCTGGTCGCCCCCCAAGCCATAACCCCCACCCCGCAACCCGCCAGTCCCAACCCCCACTTCGGCGGCGGCGACTCCGGAGGCGCCGGCGCCTCCTCCGATTTCTAATGAAAACCAGAATGCTTCTGCTTGCCGCGCTACTGAGCGCACCCGTATCAAAGCTAGAGGCCTGCGAGATCTCGGAAAACTGTCCCCACCACGGATTCGCAGCCGCCAAGAACTTCACCGTCACCGTCCACCACGCCGGCAAGCCGCTCCCAGGCGTTCTCGTGACAGTCATTCCCGAAGACGATGTCGATATCGCCGGAACCACCGAAGCCGCAGGATCGGTTCTATTCGAAAATCTGCGTCCCGGAAATTATCACCTCAGCGTCTCCATGCTCGGCATCACCTCGGTTTATCAATGCTTCCACGTCCCCAAGCGTTCCACTCCGTTGGCCGCCAAACGCACCATGACGGTGAACTGGGGAGATCACGCCCCGGAAACTCGTCAGCTTTCAGGAAAACTAACGTCGCGCCGCTTCATCTTCGACGGAAACGGACTACATTTTGATCCTCCCTACATCTCCGGAATTCGTTTAACCCTGACCAACGCTCTTACGGGTGTGCAAACCGAAACCACCACCACACCCGAAGGCTTAATCGCTTTCAGTGATATTGCGGAAGGCCTTTACGTTCTTCATTCCGACGGCGACAAAGAGCGACGCTATGAACCCGGCGACCTGCTTATACGTTTGAACCGGGCGGCGGCGAGAACCGATCTCGTGGTGGAGCTGACCGGTCCAGGTTCCTGCAGCGGCCCGTTGGTACTCCTGAATTGAAGCGCCGCCCCACCCTATGAGAAAATAAGCTCCGACCCGGAGACCACCCCACTTGATTAATTACGACGGATTTTCCAGCCAGGAAAAGATTTTCATGATGGAAGCCTTCAACCGCATGCGCTCCGCCTCCGGCCGCGCCAAGACCGCACTCCTCGGCGGCGATCTCAAGGCCTACCGCAAATGGTTCGAAGCCTCCGGCGCCACCCAGGTCATGAAGGTCGCGTCGATCGTGAACCAAGTCGACGCCGCCATCAACGGCCGTCCCATCACCTTCGCCAAACTCGACCGCCCCGGCGTCAACGTCAACACCCAAGGCCTCTGCGCCTACGTTTTCTTAGTGCGATCGGGAGAATTCATGCATCACGTCGGCATGCCAGCCATGATCTCACCTACCTCAGTGAGACCATGTACCACGAGCTGACTCACAAAGTCGACAGCGCCACCAACTTGTTTGTAAGCGAATACTTCTAGCTCTGCACCCAGAGCTTAGGGTTCCCGGTCCCGTCGTCAGTCCCCTGGATGTACCAGTTCTTCCCCAGCGGATCGTGATCCATCGTAGTAGCGAAATCGAACGGCGCCTGGAATTCGATATAGTCGAACCCCGACTCCGAAGCCAGCAGTTGGTGCCATTCCCCTTCCGGAATAAACACCAAGCTCCCCGGACCCACCGGCAGACTCCCGCCGTCGTACTTCACCTCGCCCGTGCCCGTTTCAATCAGGTAAAAATGCTCCGGCTTGATCGAGCTGGTCTTCGAAGCATTGTGCACGTGCCGCGGCGAATGCCCCTTCGGTCCATACAGCATGCGCCCCAGTTGCAGATCCCAGGACCCGGAAAGCCCCGTCTCTTTGTTTACCCAGAACGTGCGCTGCCGGATCCGCTTCTCGTCCACCAGCGATTGCAGCTTCGCTTCCTCGAAGAAATAACCGCTAGGCGCGGACTCAACCTTCTTGCCCGTGTGCTTCGGCACCGTCACCAGCAGCAATACCAGAGCGCTCCCCGCAGCTTTGATCGAAGCTTCCTCGCCGGGTTCCAGATACACGCCGCTGCCTCTTTGGCCCGTGTGAACCGTGGTCTTGCCCGCTTTCGTGAAGCTGACCTCCGCGCCGGTCCCGTGCAGGATGTAAATCACCTGCGTCCGTTCGCTCGTGGCAACCTTATGCGTCTTGCCCGCAGCCACTTCATACTTCGCCACTTCAACCCTGGTCTTATCGTTAGATGAGGAAAGAAAATGCTGGACGGAGCCTTCCGCAATCGGCATGCTCGCCCGGCTCTTGGTATCGATAATGGTAATCATTAGTTTTTCTTTTTGAGCTCCGCCTGCAATTGTAGCAGCCCGCCCCAGCCATCCCACATTGCGCGGCGGAGCCTTCACCGCTATGCGAAATCTACACCGAAACCGTCACCCGCATGAAAGTCGCGTGAATTAAAGTGCCCCCGTCCTTATTTTTGTTCAGCGCATTCGCCAGCTCCACTAGCTGCGCGTGCAGTTCTCCCGCCTTGCCGTTTTTCTGCGCCGCCTCGACAGCGTTCATGGTCGGTCCATAGAACGTTTCGAACAGCTCGATGAACTGCGCCGGACTCTTCTCGGGTGACCCAAAGTAGAACGTCTCCGGAACCATAGAGATCTTCTCCTTCGCCACCCCCGCCTGCCCAAAGCGCTCCAGGATGTTGCTCTCGACACCCCACAGCATCGGACTAATAAACCCTTCCGGCGGTGGCGGCGTAAACGCCGAGCTGATCTTCAACACCTGCGAAACGAACGTCGGATCCCCGGGAATCCAATTGCCCATCACAATGCGCCCGCCCGGCTTCGTAACCCGCACCATCTCCTTGGCGACGTCGAACGGCTTAGGCGCAAACATCGCCCCAAAGATCGAAACCACCAGATCGAACGACCGATCCGCGACCCCCTCGAGATGGCACGCGTCCCCTTCTTGAAACTTCACGTTGCTCAGCCCCGCCGCCGCCGCCCGTTTGTTCCCGGCCTCCACCAGGTTCCTCGCGATATCGATTCCCGTCACCTCCGCCCCGGTTCGTGCCAGCGGCAGCGCCGTCGTGCCGTCGCCACAACCCAGATCCAAAACCCGCATCGGCGCCGCCACCCCCAACGACTGCACGAAAGCCTCCCCCGCCTGCCGTATGAAAGCCGCGATAACAGTGAAGTCGCCCTTCTCCCACAACGCTCTATTCGGATTAACAGCCGTGCTCGGATTCATTAGAAAGCTCCTCAGACAAAATTATGCCTTGCGCGCGCCGCGAAAACCATGCCCCAGCGTACCCATGATTTGATCCAACGTCCCGCGCGGATCTAATCTGAAGAGGAAAGAAGCCAGCAAATGCAAAAACGCAAACTCGGAAAAAGTGGTTTAGAAGTTTCCGCCCTCGGCCTAGGCTGCATGGGAATGAGCTTCTCCTACGGCCCGCCCAAAGACAAACAGGAGATGATCACTCTCCTCCACGCCGCCGTCGACCGCGGCATCACCTTCTTCGATACCGCCGAAGTCTACGGCCCGTTCTTGAACGAAGAGCTAGTAGGAGAAGCCCTCGCCCCCTTTCGCAAGCAGTTGGTAATCGCCACCAAATTCGGCTTCGACATCAGCCCGAATTCCGATCCCCGCGGAATGACGGGCGTGCCCGGCCTGAACAGCCGTCCCGATCATATAAAGGAAGCCGTCGAAGGCTCACTTAAACGCCTCCAGACCGATGTCATCGACCTCTACTACCAGCACCGCGTCGATCCCAACGTCCCCATCGAAGACGTAGCCGGAGCCGTCAAGGATCTCATCCAAGCCGGTAAAGTCAAACACTTCGGACTCTCCGAAGCCGGCGTCCAAACCATCCGCCGCGCCCACGCCGTCCAGCCCGTCAGCGCTCTGCAAAGCGAATATTCTCTCTGGACCCGCACCCCCGAAAAGCAAGTCATCCCGACGCTCGCAGAACTCGGCATCGGCCTGGTCCCCTACAGCCCGTTAGGCAAAGGTTTCCTAACCGGCAAAATCGACGAAAACGCAAAGTTCGAAAGCACAGACTTCCGCAGCACCCTCCCGCGCTTCACCCCAGAAGCCCTGAAAGCGAATCAGTCCCTAATAGATTTGCTAGCCACCATCGGCAAACAAAAGAACGCCACCCCCGCACAGATCGCCCTAGCCTGGCTGCTAGCGCAAAAGCCCTGGATGGTCCCCATCCCCGGAACCACCAAACTAAATCGCCTGGACGAAAACAACGGCGCACTCTCCGTAGAACTAACCGCCGATGATCTCAAAAACATCGACGCCGCTGCCGCCCAGATCACCGTGCAAGGCGCCCGCTATCCCGAAAAGCTGGAGCAAATGACCGGACGATGAGTTAAATTTGAGTGTCATGGAAATCAAACGCAGCGGTTCCCAACCCTCCACGAAAGGACCAGCCGATTGGTTCACCGGCACAGTCCGCATCGATCCCCTGGTCAACCCGCCCGCCCCCGCGCGCATCCTCGGCAACAGCGTCACCTTCGAACCGGGCGCCCGCACAGCCTGGCACACCCACCCCCTAGGCCAGAACCTGATCGTGACCGCCGGATGCGGCCGCATCCAACTCTGGGGCAGCCCCATCCAAGAAATCCGCCCCGGCGACGTCGTCTGGATTCCCCCGGGTGAAAAACACTGGCACGGCGCCGCCCCCACCACCGCCATGACCCACCTCGCGCTCCAAGAACAACTCGACGGCAAAGCAGTCGACTGGCTGGAACACGTCACCGACGAACAGTATCTAGCTTCCGCATCACCCAAGTAGTCATCGAGCGCTGCTTATCCACCACCGTAGTCTTAATCGGATCCAATAGCTCTCCGCCCAGCTTTTCCGTATGCGCGACGAGCAGCGCAGCGTCCACCAAATACCGCTCCGACCCATCCGGTGACCAATACCGCCGACCCTCAATCCGCCGCACCTGATTCTCCATCCCAATCGTCGATCCCAACCGCGCGAAGAACAGCCCCCCAGGTTTCAGCACCCGCCACAACCCTCGCAGCATCGCCTCGAAGTGCGCGTCATCGCGAGCGAAATGCAGCACCGTATTACTGATCACCACATCCGCGCAGCCATCCTCGAACGACATATCTTCCGTAGCCTCTACCCGAAAATTAGTATCCGGTAGCCCCGGCGCCAACGCCCGTACGCTCGCCACCGCATGCGCATCCAAGTCCGAAGCGTAAACCTCGTACCCTTCGCGCAACAAGTAGACCAAATTCCGCCCGCCCCCGCACCCGCTATCGAGTATCCGCATCCCCGGCGCAATACGCCCCTTCAACAACTGGTCGAAAAGATAAATATCGATCTGGCCGAATTGCTCCTGCAACGTGAGTGTGGGCATTTGTACAACGATACGATGTAAGCGTAATGGTTTTCACCAAACGCCTCCGCGAGGGAGTCCGTCAAGGAAAAATCACCTGCAGCGTCCGCATCTGGACCCGCCCCCACGTCAAAGTCGGCGCCCGCTACGCCATGGAAGAAGGCCAGATCGAAATCGATTCCATCGAGCCCATCGGCTTCCCCGACATCACGCCCCAGCTAGCGCGCGAATCCGGCTTTCTGGGCTTGATCGATCTGCTAAAAGTAGCGAAGCACGGCAAAGGCGAAAATATCTATCTGGTCCGCTTCCACTACGTGCCGCCTTTACGGAAGCGTTGAAGGCAGATGCTTCACGTCCCGCTCATTCTCCAGACAAATATAATCCAACAACTCCGTATCCGGCGCCAGGATCTGCGTAACCTTAATGCTCCACGGCTTCGTGTACGCCTTCGAGTCGTCGACCGTCAGATCAATCTCCATCGTCCCGTAATTCACCCGCCGGAATTTCTCCGTCACCTTCGCCGCATCCGTCAGCGGACTCCCACCCGTATCCAGCCACAGCCCGTCGCGAAACCCAACAGTCTGCACCACCAGCGTGTCGCCTTCCCACTTCGCCGACGAATATCCGTTCCACGACGGATTCGGATCGGTAGGCAGCGGCCGCCCATCCGTGAAAATCTGCCGGTAGCTCGCGTTATGTTCGCTCAGGATCACCAGCAGCCCCGGAATCTGAATCACCTTGCGGAACAAAGGAAATGTTTCCAGGCGCACCATCCCCGGCGGAAAGCACCGGCTCAAAGGATCGTTAGGACGCCCCGCTAGCCGCGTCTTCCGCACCACCTCCGCCGCCCACGGCTGATACGGCAGACCACCTTTAATCGAATCGCCGAAATTGAAAAACTCCGGCGGCACGGACACTTCCGTGGCGCAATACATGTTCTCGCCCCGCACCGT
>Ga0265314_10006475_pt1 | contig 10357 bp, 8 predicted proteins | sample 4126metaG_FD_203106 | JGI IMG/M metagenome (GOLD analysis project Ga0265314, IMG submission 203106) | Rhizosphere microbial communities from Carex aquatilis grown in University of Washington, Seatle, WA, United States - 4-1-26 metaG | ecosystem: Host-associated > Plants > Roots > Rhizosphere >... | reverse complement strand
CTGGCCGAGCGGCAGGGCGAGGGTCCCGTCGGCATTGAGCGGCCCGTGGCCCGAGATGAAGGCCCGGTTTCCACGAACGCGAATCCAGGGGAAGGGGAGGGTCACTCCCGCAGGCATGACCAGAGGCTTGGGGAGCGTGAGGCCGAGCTCCTTGAGCTTGGATTCGACTTGGGACATGGGGCGGTTCGGGGTTAGCCCGCGGTCGACCTGAGCACCTCGCAGAACTTCTCCAGGTCGATGTTTCCCCCGGAGACGATGGCGACGATCGGGCCCTTGCCGGCCTTCCCGGTGAGGGCCGCCGCGAGCGGGAGCGCCCCGGCGCCCTCCGAGACGACGCGCGCCTTCTCCGCCATGAGCCGCACCGCCCGCATCGTCTCGAGAAGGGTGACGACGATGCAGCCGTCGAGGACCGGCCTCATGCGCTCCCACATCCGCGGGAAGACGCTGTGGCCGCCGGCGCCATCGACAAACGAGGCCTTCCAGCCGGGGAACTCCTGGGGGGAGCCCGCGGCGAAGGAGAGCGAGGCGGGGCAGGCGGTCTCGGGTTCGGCTCCCCAGACCTTGACCGAGGGCTTGAGCGCCTTGACCGCGCTTCCGACGCCCGTCACGAGGCCGCCCCCGCCGATGCCCGCGATGACGGCCACGGTGTCGGGGGCGTCCTCCAGGATCTCAAGGCCCATGGTCCCGTGGCCCGCGATGAAGTCGTGGTCGTCAAAGGGGTGCACGAAGGTCCCCTCGACGCCGGGATAGGACCGGTCGCCCAGGGCCTTCCACGCGACCTCGTACGGGACCGTGACCAGACGGGCGCCGAGCGCCCTCATCCGCTCCAGTTTCGAGGCGGGCGCGGTCTCGATCGCGACGACCGTGCAGGGCACGCCGGCCTTCCTCGCCGCGTAGGCGACGCCCTGGCCGGCGTTTCCGGCGCTTATCGTCCAGACGCCGCGCCGGCGCTCGGCCTCCGAGAGCATGGCGACCGCGTTGGCGGCGCCGCGCAGCTTGTAGGCGTTGATCGGCTGCAGGTTCTCGAGCTTCAGGCGGATGTCGGGGTACCCGGGCCCGAGCTCAAGGCGGACGAGCGGTGTCCGCACGATCGTCCCGGCGATCCGGGCGCGCGCCTCCTGGATCTCTGCGAGGCCTATCGGCCGGACGGCTTCGAGCGCAGGGGGCATGGGCTCCTCGTGTTGGGTCAATCCACCAGCTTGCGTGTGAGGTAGGTCATCTCGAGCGACACGCGCCTTGCGACCTCCTGCTGGTTCGCGGAGGCGGCATGCCCGCCGTCCGTGTTCTCGTAGTAGAGGAAGGGGAGCCCCATCGACTCCATCCGCGCCGCCATCTTCCGGGCGTGGGCGGGGCTGACGCGGTCGTCCTTGGTCGACGTGACAAAGAGGGGCTCCGGGTAGGGTACCCCGGCCTTCAGGTTGTGGTAGGGCGAGATGGTTCGCAGGAAGGCACGCTCGACGGGATCCTTGGGGCTTCCGTACTCGGCGACCCAGGATGCGCCGGCGCCGATCTGGTCGTAGCGCAGCATGTCGAGGAGCGGAACCTGGATGACAACGGCGCGCCACAAGTCGGGGTGCTGGTTGAGCTCGACCCCCATGAGGAGGCCTCCGTTCGAGCCGCCCTCGATGCCGAGGCGCCTCGGGGAGGTGATGTGCCGGGCGATCAGGTCGCGCCCGACGGCGGCAAAGTCGTCGTAGATCAGCTGGCGGTGGGTCTTGAGGCCGGCCTCGTGCCAGGCGGGCCCGAACTCGCCGCCGCCGCGGATGTTGGCAAGGACGAAGACATTCCCGTGCTCGAGCCAGAGCTTGCCGATCGTCGCCGAATACCAGGGCGTCTCCGAGACCTCGAACCCGCCGTAGCCGTAGAGGAGCGTCGGATGGGACCCGTCGTACGCGAAGTCCTTCGGGCGCACGACGAAGTAGGGGATCAGGGTGCCGTCCGAGGACGCCGCCTCGAACTGCTCGACCACGTGGCGCGAGGCGTCGAAACGCGCGGGCTCCATCTTGAGGACCTCCGCCTTGCCCCCCGCCACGTCCGCGAGCCAGAGGGTCGTCGGCGTCAGGAAGTTCGCGACACTGTAGACGGCCCGGTCGGAATCATCGCTTACGCTGACGATGGAGATGCTCGAATTCCCGGGAAGGGGGAGCGTGCTCCTCGTCCAACCCCCCGCAGGGGCGGGGTCGAACACGAGGGCCTTGCCCTTTACGTTCTCGTAGATCGTCACGAGGAGGCGCGAGCGGGTGCTGGCGACGCTGCTCACGGTCTCGCGAGGGCCCGGCTCGTAGACGACCGTCAGGGGCGCCGCAGGATCCCTGGCGAGCGCCGCCAGGTCCACCGAGAGGAGCGCACCCTGGTGATAGGAGGGTCCTCCGGGGGCGGGCGTCCAGTCCTGGAGCGTCCTCAAGACAAGGCGGCCGCCGAGGAGGGCCTCGACCGAGACCTTCGGCGGGAGGTTCAGCCGCTTTGTCCCTTCGCCCTGGAGGAGGTAGGTCTCGCTCTCGAAGAAGCTCAGGGCGCGGATGATGAAGGGCTGGCTGGTACCGGCCACGTTGTCGTGGAGCGCGTAGGGGACGACGGAGACATCCGTCGGCTTGCCGCGGAACACCTCCCTGGCGGCCGTGAGCGCCTCGCCGCGCCGCAGGAGCTTCACGATGTACGGGTAGCCGGACTCGGTCATGGTGCCGGGACCCCATTCGCGGCTGAGACCGATCGTGTCGGCGTCAATCCAGGTCGAATCCTGCTTGCCCTCGGGCAGGACGAACCCGCCCGGGACGAACTGGCGGGTGCCGAGGTCGAACTCGCGGATCTCGACGGCGTCCTTCCCGCCGTTCGAGAGGTGGACGAGGGCCCGGCTCTCGTCGGGCCAGCGGGTGGCCGCCCCCTTGAAGACCCAGTTCGCCTTCTCGGCGGCCGCCAGGGCGTCCACATCGAGGAGCGGCTGCCATTCGGTGGCCGCGGCCCGGTAGCCGGCGAGTGTCGTCTGGCGCCAGACGCCGCGCACGTGGACCGTGTCCTGCCAGAAGTTCGTCACCGTTTCACCCTTGAGGAGGTCCGGATAGGGGATCCGGTCCGTGGCGGTGAGGATCGCGAGCGCGTCCCGGTGGAGGTCCGCGTAGCGGGGGTCGCCCTGGAGGAGCGCGAGCGTCCGGACGTCCTGCGCCTTCACCCATTCCAGGGCCTTTGGGGAGTCGGCGTCCTCCATCCAGATGAAGGGATCATCCTGCGCGGAGGGGGAGGCGGGGGGCACGGGAGCCGGGGGTGTGGTTTGGGCGGATGCGGCCGCAAGGGTCGCTCCAAGGAGGAGTGCGAGCTTCAGCATGGCGGTCGAACCTAGACGGTCTGCAAAAGGGTGCAAGTGCGGCGCTTGGTCACGGCGCCGCGCCGCGCCCCCTTTGCGGGTACGCAATTCCCCCCATGGGTTGGGGCGGTTATCCCCTCAAGGAGCGCCCCGATCGTCCGAAATTATAGGGATGAGCACCGTTCAGTTCACGAAGGACGACCTATTGGGCGTGGCCAAGGCGTTCTCGGGGACGCCCCGCATCCTGGCGGAGCTGACGCGCCTCATGCGCGACTCGAGGGCGGGGCTCGACGAGGTCTCGGCGCTCCTTAAGCGCGACGCCCCCCTCTCCGCCCGGATCATCCGCATCGCCAACAGCGCCTCGCTCGCCCAGAGCGAGCCGGTCTCCTCGATCGAGGCGGCGAGCCAGATGATCGGGGTGAAAGAGATCCACCGGATCGTCGGCATCATGGCGATCGACAGGATGGGCTCGGACCAGATCGCGACCTTCGGGCTCACCCGCCAGCAGATGCGCCACAACTCCATGCTGGTCGCGCTCCTCATGGAGGAGCTCGCGGAGGCCGCCGGCGAGGATGCGCCGACCGCGTACGCGATCGGCCTCCTGCGCCCGTTCGGGATCCGCGCCTTCGACCAGCTCAACGTCGACTCGGGCGGCACGGAGAGGTTCGACCCGGCGGTCCACCCGGACCTCGGCATGTGGGAATTCAACACCTTCGGCACGACGAGCCCGCAGGCCACCTCGGTCATCCTGGACGCCTGGCGCTTCCCCGCCGAGATCACCAAGGCCATCAGGGACCACCGCAGGCCCGAGGGCAGGCACCTGCCCCTGATCCACCTGCTCCACATTGCCGCCAGGATGGCGGACAAGCTCGGCTACGGCCTGCCCTGCGAGTCGGCCTTCTGGACCGATTCGGAGGAGATCTACCGGAAGGCCGGCGTCACTCACCGCGACTCCAAGCGCCAGATCGACCGCGCCTTCGTCGCCTTTGACCGGCTCTGCAGGGCGATGGCCTGAGGCGGCGCCCTACGGGGCGTGCCTTCGGACCCGGAGGCCGGGCACCGCGGCCGCGGCTGTCGCGATGATCTCGACGTCCTTCACGCCCCGGAATCCGGAGAACGCCGCGGCCAGGAGAACCCCGCCGGAGTCCTCGAGCGCAACGCCGCCCTGCCAGCCGATGAAGTCGGGCCGGTTCACGCCGAACGCGCCCTCCTGGAGCTTCCCGGCGTAGACACGCTCCTCGAACTCCCCCGTCGCGTAGCCGGTCCGCCAGACCTGGATCACCTTGCGGCTCGCGATCCCGAAGCACCAGCGCCCCTTGTCGGGGTCGGTGCCGAAGATCCTGCCATGGGTGCGCCCCGACGGCTCGATCACGAGGACGGCGGCGTTGCCCTTGGACTGCTCGCGGTCGATCGGGTCCTCGAGGAATTGCGGGATGAGCCTCTCCACCTCGTCCACGAGCCGTTCGCCTGGGGTCTTCATGGGCGCAGGTTGAGCCGCGCGGCGGTCGAGGTCGATGGCGGAAAGCGGGGCGTGCGCCAAAGAATCCTTTCTCCGAGCGGGCGCCGGGTATAGGGTGCCCTACGGGCGCCCCCGCGCCCCAAGGATTCGCAACCCCAACCCCCGCCACCCGTGAAGACCCTCCTTTCCTGCTGCCTCGCATTCGCGAGCGCCGCCCCGATCCTGGCCCAGGCCGAGCCGGGCGCCGGGGAGCGCTGGATGTCCAAGGCTGACATCGCCCCTGCCTTCGCGGCCCCCGCGACCCGCCAGGAATGGGAGGCGAGGCGCCTGGAGATCCGCGCGGAGCTCTGGAAGATGCTCGGCAGGCTGCCCGCCCGCCCGGCGGTGCCGGACGTGAGGATCCTGTTTCGCCAGGACAAGGGCGACTACATCCTCGAGAAGTTCCAGTTCGACAACGGGGCGGGCTCCATCGTGCCGGGCTACGCCTTCCTTCCCAAGGACTCCGCCACGAGGCACCCCGCGATCCTCTATTGCCACTGGCACGCGGGGGAGTACGACCTGGGCAAGGAGGAGCTCCTGCAGGCCCGCCACACGCCCGAGGAGCCGGGTCCCGCGTTCGCCCGGCGGGGCTACGTCGTCGTCGGGGTCGATGCGCCGAACTTCGGCGAACGCAACGGCACCGGGCCCGACGGCACCGCCGAGCGCGACATGCCCTCGGAGGAGACGACGGCGAAGTTCGACCTGTGGGTCGGGCGCACGTTCTGGGGGATGATGCTTCGCGACGACCTGATGGCGCTCGACTACCTCGCCTCGCGCCGCGAGGTCGACCCGGGCCGGATCGGGGTCACCGGGATGAGCATGGGGTCGACCCGGACGTGGTGGCTCATGGCGCTCGACGAGCGCCTCAGGACCGGGGTCGCGATCGCCTGCATGACCCGCTACGAGAACCTGATCGCCCACGGCTCGGTCCATGAGCACGACATCGGCTACTTCGTGCCGGGCATGCTCAACCACTTCGACAGCGAGGCCGTCATCGCGATGAGCGCCCCGCGGCCGATCCTCTTCCAGACGGGGGACAGGGACGGGGGTTCGCCGGTCGACGGCATCCATGCGATCGAGGCCGCGGTTCGACCCGTCTACCGCCTTTACGGCAGGGAGGGCGACTTCCAGAGCCTGGTCTACCCGGGCCTCGGCCACGTCTACACCCCGGAGATGTGGAAGAGGACCCTCGCCTGGATGGACCAGAACCTGCGCTAGCCGCGGGATCCGCGAGCCGGGTGAGATTGGGTCCCCATTTGGCAAGCAAGGCGCTACAGGGACCGCATGCTGAACGACCCCGTCATCCTCAACGACTGGCACGCCGTCGCGCGCGCCTCGGAGGTGGAGGAGGGCAGGGTGAGGGCGGCGCGACTTCTGGGCGTGGATATCGTCCTCTGGAGCGACTCGGGGACCGTCCACGCATGGCGCGACCAGTGCCGGCACCGCGGCGCCAAGCTCTCCCTCGGGAGCGTGCAGGACGGGTGCCTCGTCTGCCCCTACCACGGGTGGCGCTACGACGGGGCAGGCGCCTGCATCCACGTCCCTTCCCATCCTGAGTTGGCCGAGCCGCTGCGCGCCAGGGCGGAGGTTTTCCGCGTCCAGCTGCGGTGCGGCCTCGTGTGGGTCTCGCTCGGGGCGCCCTCCCATGGGGTCCCGATCCCCCCGGAGTGGGATGACCCCTCGTTTCGCACCGTGGTGTCCGGGCCCTACCGGTTCAGGGCCTGGGGGACGCGGGTCCTCGAGAACTTCCTGGACGTGGGCCACTATCCCTTCGTGCACGGGGCCCCGCAGCCCGACCCGGGACGCCTCGCCATGGGGGACTACAGGGTCGAGGAGGGCCCCGGGGGCCCGGTCGCCCGGGACATCCGGGTCCGGCGCGTCTGGCGGGACGGCCCGGACGGCACCGGCGAGGTCGACGTCCTCTACACCTACAGGGTCCTGCGCCCCCTTGCCGGGAGCTTCACGAAGTCCCACGCGGGGGAGAAGTTCTCGATGATGGACGCGGTCACGCCGGTCGACGAGGCCGAGAGCCTGGTCTGGACCCTGATGGCCGTGAACTACGACACCGGGGAGAGCGACCGCGAACTCGTCGGCTACCAGGACCGGGTGACGGGCCAGGACGTGCCGATCGTCGAGTCGCAGCGCCCCGCGCTCCTGCCGCTCGAGCCCGGGGCGGAGATCCACCTGCCCTCGGACGCGATGGCGGCCGCCTACAGGAGGTGGCTAAGGAAGCTGGGCGTCGCTTACGGCGTCCGCTGAGGCCGGCTCCGGCGGCGGCGCCCCCTGGAGCCTTCCCGAGACCCCCATGCCAAGGACCAGGAGCGCCCCGAACACATAGAGCAGGTAGCGCCATGGCCCGTTGGGCGCCGGCATGGCGCTCAGCAGGAACGCCGCCCCGATGACCGCCGTAGTCACCACCGCGACCGCGAGGCGCCCGATCCGGAGCTCACCGCGCGAGGCGAGGTGGACGGGGGCCGCGATGCAGACGACCAGGTAGCCCCCGAGGAAGCCGAACGACGCGATCTGCATGAGGCAGTCCATGGCGTCGGCCATCGTGACGCCCATTCCGATCATGGCGCACGGGACGGCGACCGCCACCGCCGCAAAGAGGGCGAGGGCGCGGTGCGGCGTGCCGTTCGCCGGGTGGATCGCCTCGAAGTAACCCCACAGCTGCCGGCTGCGGGCCATCGAGTAGACGACCCTCGACCCGGCGTTGAGCCCCCCGACGGCGCATCCGTAGCAGCTTATCGCGACCCCGAGGGAGCTCACCCAGCCGAGGGCGGGCAGCCCGATCGAGCGCGCGATCATGTCCAGCGGCGCGTCCGTCTGGTCGAGGGCGAGGTTCAGGCTGTGGGAGAACACGGTCAGGCAGTAGATGCTCCCGACAAAGAGGACGCCGGTGGGCAGGATGCAAAGGAGCATGACCCGTGGAAGCGTGCGGGTCGCGTCCCGCGCCTCCTCGCCCAGGGCCGACGCGCTCTCGAACCCCGCGAGCGTCATGAACGCGAGCACGAACCCGAGCCTGAATCCCCCGAAGCCCGCCCCCTCCAGGCGCAGCTGGGGCCGGTCGACCCAGTGGTGCGTGCCGACCATCCCCGCCACGAGGATGACGACAATGACGAGGATCGAGAAGGACTCGGCCCCGAGCATCATCTTTGTCGACAGCCGGACGTCGCGGTGGGCGGGCCACCAGGCAAGGAGGACGACAAGCGCCGTGAGCGCGACGAGGCCCGGCGCCCCCAGGGCATGCCCGGTCGCATGGGACAGGACGATCGCCAGGTAGTAGGCGCAGGAGATGCCCGAGCTCGTGACGACGAAGGTCATCGCCACGACATAGGACCAGCCGGTCAGGGTGCCGGCCCACTTGCCGAGCCCGTGCTCGGCGTACGCCGAAAGGGACCCCGCCGAGGCGATCCGCGAGGCGAAGACACCCAGGCTCGAGGAGATGAGGCAGAACGCCGCCATGACCCCGAGGAAGAGGAGCCAGGTCCCGTTGCCCGACTTGTAGATGAGGAGCGGCAGCACGGTCCCGATGGTGGCGACCGGCCCCATCGTGCCGATCGACTGGGCGACGTTCTCGATGGCGGAGAGGTAGTCGCCGCGCAGGAACGAGGCGCTTCGGGCGGCGGTTCTTGGAGGGGCGCCGGGCATGCTGGGAGCCAGGTGAGCATGTTCCATGCCCCGCTCCGCCCGCCTGGTCAGTGCCTCTTCTCCTCGGCCCCGGACCGTTTTCCGTCGCCCGCCCCCGCCTCCCCGTAGGTCATCTCAAGGCACATGGCCTCGGTCGCGAAGGGGTGGTGGGCGCCGTACTGCGGGGCCTCCGCGTGGCTCCGGCCGGACCAGCCGTGGGCCTCCTCCTCGCCGTGCGCCTGGAACTGGGCGAGGAGCTGCCTGCGCATGAGGAGCCCCGGCTGGTCGGAGGCCATGTGCATCTCCTCGCGCCTCCTCAGGTCGACCGGGGTGTCGAACGTCGTCGACTCGAGCACCTCGCGGTCCTCCGTCACGACCGCGCGGTCGAACGCGATGATGTCCGCGGCCTTCGCCTCGGCCTCGGTGTCGTTGCGGTACGCGATCTGGATGATCTGGGAGGAGTGGTCGCTGATCGGCGTCGCGGCGGTGACGATCGTGTGCACGAGCCCCGTCGGGTAGCGCATCCTCAGCTTGCGGAAGAAGGGCATCCACCAGGTCCCGGTGTTGTTGCGCACCGTCTCCGCCGTCGCCATGTTGAGGGCCTTCATGGAGAGCGGCACGTTCTTGACCGGAACGACCGTGTCCATCGTGAAGCCGAGGCCGCTGTCGAAGGGGTGGAGGTTCATCCGGCTCGGCTGCGGCGAGTCGAGCTTCCCGAACGTGTTGCGGTGGACGAAGCTGAAGTGCGCGTTGTCGAAGGAGTTCTCCATGAGGCGAAGCCCGCTGCACTTCCACGGCTCGTAGAACTCGTAGATACGCCGGAACGCCGGGTCCGTGTCCTCCTCGACCTCGGGCAGCGGGGCGAGGGGCTCCTCGAGGGCCACCCACACGTAGCCGTAGCGCCGGGCGGTCCGGTGCCGCGCGACGCAGATCCCGGCGGGATCGTCGTCGTCCTTCTGCGGGATCCGCGTGCAGCGGCCCTCGGCGTTGAAGGTCCAGCCGTGGTAGCCGCACTGCAGTTGCCCGTCCTGGATCCACCCCTTGGAGAGGCGCGCGTGGCGGTGGGGGCATCGGTCGTCCATGGCGACCGCCACCCCGGCGCCGTCCAGCCACAGGACCAGCTCGCGCCCGAGGAGCGTGAAGGGCTTCGGGCCCTCCCTAAGGAGGCATTCCGGGATGACCGGGTACCAGAACTTCCTCAGGAGGGGCTGTTGGGTGACCAGCATGGGCGTCAGGGTTTGGCGGCTTGGGCCTCGTTGCGGTCGGCGGTGTCCTCGAGCCGGGCGATCCGCGCGTCGACCTGGGCGCGGACCGCGGGCTCGTCCGCCCCGACGAGCCTTATCCCGTCGACGGCGAGGTCGCCCGCGACGTAAACCTGCTTCAGGTTGCGCAGCCCGCAAGCCAGGACGTAGGTCGCCACCGGGTCGTGGATGGGGCCCGTGTCCGGCGAGCGCGGGTCGACCACGAGGAAGTCCGCCCACTTGCCCCTCTCGAGGCTCCCGACCTGGTCCTCGATGTGCAGGATCTCGGCGCTGCCCATCGTGTGCATGACCAGGACGTCCCTCACCTTCAGGACGCTCGCGTCCCTGTAGAGGTCCCGGATCGCATAGAGGCCTATCCGAAGGTTTTGGAAGGGGTCGGAGATGTCCGTGCACGACTGGTCGTCCAAGCCCATGCCGATCCTCATCCCGGCGGCACGGTACGCGACAACGTCCGCGACGCCCGAGCCGAGCCTGCCGTTCGAGGTCGGCTGCCAGCACATGCTGGCGCCCGAGGCCGCGGCCTGCCTGACGATGTCGGGGTTGGTCTGGACGAAGTGGGCGAAGATGAAGTTCGGGCCCAGGGCCCCGGAGTCGCGGTACCAGGCGAACTTCGCCTGCTGGGCCTCGACCCGCTCGGGGCTCTCGAGGAAATGGGCCTGGTTGATGAGC
>Ga0265314_10006474_pt1 | contig 10358 bp, 7 predicted proteins | sample 4126metaG_FD_203106 | JGI IMG/M metagenome (GOLD analysis project Ga0265314, IMG submission 203106) | Rhizosphere microbial communities from Carex aquatilis grown in University of Washington, Seatle, WA, United States - 4-1-26 metaG | ecosystem: Host-associated > Plants > Roots > Rhizosphere >... | reverse complement strand
ACAAGAAGAGACCGGCCTTGATCGTCAATCCGGGTTCGTCCGAGATCACGGGGTCGAAGTGTTCGCCCTACAGCGTGCACTGGACCTACGACACCTGGGCGTTGGCGCATGGCACCGCGAGCGCCATCACCAAAGCCGGCGGAAAATCCTGGTTCTTCATCACGGCCGATTATGCGTTCGGCAAGGCCATGGAGGCCGATGCCACCAAGTTCATCAAGAGCGACGGCGGAACCGTTCTCGGCTCGGTGCGGCACCCTCTCGACACGCCGGACATGTCGTCCTTCCTGCTGCAGGCGCAGAACTCTAAGGCCAAGATCATCGGCCTCGCCAATGCGGGAACCGACTTCATCGATACGGTCAAGCAAGCGCGCGAATTCCATATCGCGCAGGACGGCAGTCAACGGCTCGTCGGGCTTCTGGTGTTCCTGAGTGATATCAAAGCGCTCGGTCTCGAAGACGCGAAAGGCATTGAGCTAACGACGGCGTTTTATTGGGACCGTACCGATGCCACGAGGGCGTGGACGAAGCGCTACGCCACCCTCAACGGCGGAAAATATCCGAACATGACCCACGCCGGCGTCTATTCCGCCGTATTGCATTATCTCAAGGCCGTCGCCGCGGCCGGCAGCGACGACGGCACCGCGGTCATGGCCAAGATGAAGGAGCTTCCCACCAACGATCCGCTGTTCGGCGAAGGCAAGATCCGCGCCGATGGCCGAAAGATCCATCCGATGTATATCTACCAGGTCAAAAATCCGGAAGACTCGAAATATCCCTACGACTTCTACAAGCCCATTGCGACGATTCCTGAAGAGGAAGCCTTTCGTCCGATGTCCGAAGGCAACTGCCCATTCGTCAAGACCGAACGCTGACGGATCCAACCATGGCTGGAACTGCAGAATTGACATCTTCTTTCACGGGAAAGCTGCCCTTTGAGGGATTGATCGTCGTCGAGCTAGGTGCGCGCATTGGCGCCGCCGCGTGCGGCTCGCTTTTGGCGATGGCCGGCGCAACGGTGATTGCGGTCGAGCCGGAAACCCCGGCTCGAACCGGAAAATACAAGACTCGATCGATATCTCTCGCCGGCAAGCGTAGCATCGTTGTTCGCAAGGACGACAGCACGGATCAGGCCCTACTGAGCCATGCGCTCGATTCGGCCGACGTCGTTCTGCTGTCCAGCGATCTGCCGAGCGAACTTCCCGCGGACTGGAAACCGGGTGCCGATTGCATCGTCTGCGACGTCACCGCGCTTGCCGAACGCCAGCCGCACGCAGACCTTCTCTGCGACAAGCTCGTTCAGGCACTGACCGGAATTGCCGCGGTGACGGGGACGGCCGAGAGCACCGCGACGCTTTCCGATGCTGCGATTCTCGATCTCGGCTCCGGCATCTACGGCGCGGCGGCCGTTGCTGCTGCGCTTCGTGTCCGCCGCAAGCATGGCGGGGGACAGCACATCGGATGCAGCATGTATGGCACCGGCATCAATGGGCTTGTGACTTTCCTGCCGTTTCACTTCGAGGGAAAAGTGCCACCACGCGGCGGCAACCGGCACCCCATGTGTGCGCCCTGGAACGCTTATGAGGCTTCCGACGGCTGGATATTGCTCTGCTCGGCGAATGACGATCAATGGAAGCGGCTGTGCCGTGCCATGAACCGACCGGAACTTGGCGTCGAGGGCCCTCTCGTCAAGCTGGCCGATCGGGTCAAGCGTGTCGACGAGGTTGACGCGGTCGTGCAGAACTGGACCGCCTCAAGGACGGTCGAAGACGTCGTCGCGACGCTACGCAAGGCCGAAATTGCTTCCGGTCCGATCGCCGACGTCGCCGAACTGCCGCTCGATCCCAATGTCAGGCACCGCAACATGGTGCGTCAACTGGATAGTCCCGAACAACGCGAAAGTATCGACATTCCCGGCCCGCCACTGATCTTCGGCAAGGCCGCATTGCAAATCCCGAAACGGGATGGCGACCGGGAATTCGTTCTCGGCCTGCCTTCGAAAACGCATCCGTCGAACGCCAATACATCGCAGGTCATGCCGCTCGCTGGACTGCGCGTGCTCGAGATCGGGCAGTACACGACCGCGCCGCTCGCGGCCAAACATATGGCCTCGCTTGGCGCCGAGGTGATCAAGATCGAACCGCTCACCGGCGAAGCGTCGCGGGCCTGGCCGCCGCACCTTGATGGCGACAGCTATTTCTTCACGCTCAACAACACCAACAAGCGCAGCCTCGCCCTTGACCTGCGAGCCGCAGAAGACCGCGCCGTCTTTGTCGACCTGATCAAGACCACCGACGTGCTGGTCGAAAACCTCAAGCCCGGTTCGCTGGCGCGCCTTGGATTTTCAGACAAGGAGCTGCGTGCGATCAACCCGAGGCTCGTCTATTGCGCCATCTCCGGCTACGGCGTCGACTCGATCTATCCCGGCCGCCCCGCGTTCGACACGGTGGTTCAAGCCATGTACGGCCTCATGGACCTCACCCGCGCCGACGGCGTGCCGACCAAGATCGGGATTTCAATCGCCGATACCGCCGGCGGCATGATGGGACTGTTTTGTATCCTGGCAATGCTGGAGCAGCGGGACCTTTCCGGCCAGGGCAGCTTCATCGATCTCGCAATGCAGGATGTCGTGGTATGGCTGACGCACACCGCCTGGCAGGCAAGCGGACGCTCGGCGCATGTGGTGCTCCCGTGCCGCGACGGCGAGGTTGCCATCATTTCCGATCAAGGCACGATCGACGCTCGCCTCAAGGACACTGGCATCGAGCCGGCGTCATCGACGCGTCAGACCATTGTCGACGCCCTGATAGCAGCCAATATCCCGGCCGCGCCGGTTCGCAGCGTCGACGAGGTCGGCGCGTCCGAGCGCGGTCATTTCATCCGCATGGTCAAGCGAGGCGACCATTCGTGGCCGCTGCTGGAAATGCCGTTCCGCCTTTCGCGCATGCAGACATACGAACTTCGGCCTATCGAAGCTCTCGGCGGCGCCAACAAGGATTTTGCGCGGCGAGCGGCCTCCTGAGGAGACCCGGGAGGCGCGGCAATTTACGGCATCGCGAAACCGCCGTTGACACTAACGACCTGCCCCGTGACCCATGACGCCTGATCGCTCACCAGGAAGCTAATCATCGCCGCCGCATCCTCAGGCTCGCCGATACGTCCCGTGGGATACATTTTCAGCACCGACTTGACGCGCCGCTCGTACTTTTCTGGCCCCATCTGCTGGAGCATCGACGCCTCGCGCTCCTGCCGTAGCTCGGTGTTGGTGGCGCCCGGCGAAACCACATTCAGCGTGATGCCGGACCGACCAACCTCCTGCGCTACCGACTTCACCAGCGCGATCACGCCGCCCTTGGCCGCAGCATAATAGGACAGCCGCGCTTGACCGATGCGCGCCGAATCCGACGCCATGCAGACGACGCGCCCATATTTGCGCTCCACCATGCCGGGCAACAACGCGCGCAAACAAAGCATCGGCCCCGTTAGGCACACCTTGAACATTCGGTCCCACTCAGCCGGCGTCGATTCCAGAAACAGATTATCCGCCAGGATCGCTGCACTGTTCAGAAAGATATCGACCTTGCCGAAAGCTTTATTGGCTTCATCGGCCATACGAGCCACGTCGCTCTCGGACGAGATGTCGGCCTGAATGCCCAACGACTGAGTGCCCGTTTCGGCGGTGAGTTTTGCCGCCGCCTCCTTGATAAGGTCCCCATTGATATCGACGAGCGCGAGCTTGACGCCGTGGCGGGCCAGATTTTTGGCGCAGGCGAAGCCGATGCCGCGGGCCCCGCCTGTGATCAGCGCGACGCGATCCTTTGCGAATGGTTCCATAGTCGGCTTCCTTTCCCTCGTGCCGGCCCCCGGTCTTATCCCAGTCACTCCAGCGTTCGTAAACTGCATCCAGCCTTGATTTCGCTAGACGAACCCAGTTTCATTTCATAGAGTACCCGTCTCTTTGTACCAGCGTCAACCAGGATTGAGCCGGTTGCGCAAAGGCAGGCGAACGAAAACAAGAACGGGAGAGGAAACGCCGTGAAGTCCTACAACACCCTCCTCACCGAGAAATCCGGTCCGGCTTGCATCGTGACATTGAACCGGCCGAAGGTCCGCAACGCCGTCAGCACCGAAATGATGGATGAGCTTATCGACCTCGTGACAGGGCTTGACTGCGACGATTCAGTACGTGCGATCATCATAACCGGCGGCAGCGAATATTTTGCGGCCGGCGCGGATCTCAATGAAGCCTTGCAGGTTAAGTCCGCCACGCAAGGCATGGATTATTTCGGCCAGTGGCATCGCGTCTGCGCGGCGCTGGAGAACTCGAAAAAGCCCGTCATTGCAGCGATCGAAGGCTTCTGCATGACTGGCGGGCTCGAGCTCGCGCTCGCCTGCGACCTCAGGGTCGGCGCTGAGGGCTCGACCTATGCCATTACCAGCTCGCGGATCGGCACGGTGGCCGGCGCTGGCGGCACTCAACGGCTGCCGCGCGTCGTTGGGACATCTTACGCGCTGCAAATCCTGTTCGCTGCCGACCCGTTCTCGGCGCAGAATGCCTACCGCATGGGGCTGATCAACGAGCTAACGCCCAAGGGCGCAGCGCTGGCGGAAGCGACGAAGATGGCCGATGTTTACGCCACGCGCGCACCGCTCAGCCTGGCGCTGGTCAAGCGCGCCGTTCACCGCGGCATGCAGATGGACCTCGCATCCGGTCTCGAATTCGAAACCTTCCTGGTCTCGACCATCTACGGCACCGAAGACAAACAGGAAGGAATTTCCGCGTTTCTCGAAAAGCGCAAGGCCGAATTCAAGGGCCGCTAGCGTTTGGGTATTCAATCCATGACAACGAGCAAGGCCGGCAACAACGTCGGAGCAAGCCTGGCGAAGGCGCTGTTTACGCCCGACAGTATCGCCCTGATCGGAGCATCGGCCGACGTCGGTAAGCATACGTCGTTGCCACAGCGCTACCTGCGCAAGCACGGCTTCACCGGCAAGATCTTTCCAGTCAATCCCACGCATCAGGAGATTTTCGGCGAAAAAGCGTATGCTTCCGCCGACCTTATCCCGGAGCGCATCGACCATGCTTTCATCATGCTGCCGGCGAGACTGGTGCCTGAAGCCGTGTCGCAATGCGCTGCCAGTGGTGTTCGCTGCGCAACGATTCTGAGCGCCGGCTTTGCGGAAACCGGAGAAGCCGGCCGAAAGCTTCAGCAGGATATCCTCGAGCGCGCGCAAGGCTCCGGCATGCGCCTTCTCGGGCCGAACTGCCTCGGCGTCATCAACACGACCCAGGGCGTTACGATCTCAGCGAACGAATCTCTTGAGACGCCAAAATTGCTGAAAGGGCACGTCTCGCTGTTATCGCAAAGCGGCAGCCTGCTCGGCTCACTGCTCTCGCGCGGGCAAAGCCGCGGGCTCGGCTTTGCCAAGATGGTTTCCGTTGGTAACGAAGCCGACCTCGGCGTTGGCGAACTCGGCGAGCTCCTCGTCGATGACCCCGATACGCACGCGATCCTGGTGTTTCTGGAGACGATCCGCGACCCGCGGCGCTTTTCCGCGATGGCGCGACGCGCCTACGCGGCGGGAAAGCCGGTCATCGCATTCCTGCTCGGACGCAGCCCGATCGGCAACCAACTGGCCGCTTCGCACACTGGCGCGATCGCCGGCAACACCGCGGCGATGGAAGCGTTCCTGCAAGAAAACGGTGTGATCCGCGTTGATCTTCTGGAAACGCTGATCGAGATGGCGCCCCTCGTCATCGGCCGGAAGCCAGGTGGCATCGGCAAGGTGTCGGTGATGGGAACCACGGGCGGCGGTGGTGCGCTTCTAGTGGACAATCTCGGCATGCGCGGCATTGCGGTGGCGGCGCCGGGTCCGAAAGACATCGAACGGCTTGCGACGCAGAGCATCACGATTTCCGATTCTCCTCTGATCGATCTGACCATGGCCGGCACCAATCCACGCGTGTTCGGCGCGGTTATGGACACCATGATGGCTTCTCCGGAGAACGAGGCGGTCATTACCGTGGTCGGATCGTCGTCGCAGTTTCGGCCTGACCGCGCTGTCGTACCCATCATCGAACGTGCGAAGAACTCCGCTAAACCGGTTGCCGTTTTTCTCACGCCGGATGCGCCGGAATCGTCTCGACTGCTGACCGACGCATCGATCGCCGTGTTTCGTACGCCCGAGGCCTGCTCGGATGCCGTGCGCGCGTATTTCGCCTGGCAAGCGCCGGTGGACAACGCCCTACCCCTGCCGCCTGATCACGAGGCGCTCGCGGCTTTGGCGCGGGCGGCGGTTGGGGGCGATGCGGCCAAGCTGCTCGATCGGCTTGGAATCGAACAAGCGCGCACCGTCAATATCGCAATCAATGCGCGGGAAGCAGATATTCGCTCGGCCACATCTGAACTGAGATTCCCGGTCGCGGTAAAGATCGTCTCGGCGGATATCCCGCACAAGACCGAAGCCGGCGGCGTAACGCTCAACGTGACGGACGTCGCCACATTGCGCACGGCGCTTACGCAGATGCGGGACACGGTCACGCAACGCCGGCCCGACGCCAGACTGGAAGGCTTTGCGATCCAGGAGATGCGCAGTGGCCTTGGCGAGGTGCTCGTCGGTTACCGCGTCGATCCGCGGATCGGGCCAACGATCGTAGTTGGCGTCGGCGGCGTTCTGGCGGAAATCTATCACGACGCCGTCGTGGCATTGGCGCCGGTCAGTGTCGAGCGGGCACTTGCCATGATCGGCCAACTGCGCGGACTCGCGCCATTGCGCGGCTATCGCAATCTGCCGGAAGGCGATCTTTCGGCCTTGGCCGAAGTCATCAGCGCCTGGTCACGCATCGCCCAGCTTCCCAACAGCGGCATCGCCGAAGCTGAACTCAATCCGCTGATCATCGGCAAGAAAGGTCAAGGCGTCGTCGCCGTCGACGCCCTGTTCGTTCCTGGATAGCGCAACGTCGGGAATTACGCCTCGGCGCGCGGTTTCAGAAAATCCCCCGCGCGCATCTGCGGGTGCGAGCGCTCGTACTGCGGCGGATAGTAGACCCGCTGGCCCAACTCCACGGCCGCGTGCCAGGGCCAGCGCGGATTGAACAGCATGCCGCGCCCGAGCGCGACCATGTCGGCCTTGCCGCCGGCGATGATGTCTTCGGCCTGCCTTGGTTCCGTGATCAAGCCCACCGCCATCGTCGCCATGCTGGACTCCTTGCGGATGCGCTCCGCAAACGGCACCTGATAGCCCGGACCGACGTTCAACTGCTGCTCGGGCACCGAGCCGCCGCTCGAAGCGCAGATGTAATCGCATCCCCGCCTCTTCAGTTCCTTCGCAAGCTCAACGCTGTCATCGAGCGACCAGCCGCCCTCCACCCAGTCTGTTGCGGAGATCCGCATACCGACCGGCTTGTGGTCGGGCCAAACCTTGCGAATGGCTTCATAGATTTCGATCGCAAAGCGCATGCGGCCCTGTAACGATCCGCCGTAGCCATCGGTGCGCTTGTTGGCGAAGGGCGACAGGAAATTGTGGATCAGGTAGCCATGCGCCGCATGAATTTCGAGAATGTCGAAGCCGATCCGGTTGGCGCGCTCGGCCGCCTTGGCAAAGGCGGCTATCTCGCGCTTGATGCCGGCCTCATCCAGCCCCCGCGGATTGTTGCGGCCCGGATACGGCACGTCGGAAGAACTGTGCGGCGTCCACCCGCCCTTCTCGACTGGGATCGCTTTCTGTCCCTCCCAAGCTGTCGTAATCGAACTCTTGCGACCGCCATGATAAAGCTGAATGCCGAGCTTTGCGCCGCCGTATCGGCGGCAGAATGCAACAACCCGGTCCAGTGCAGCTTCATTCTCGTCGGAGAAGAGCCCGAGATCAGTCTTGCTGAGCCGCCCTTCGGGATTCACCGCGGTCGCTTCCGTGATCAGAAGTCCCGCGCCCGAGACCGCCAGATGTCCGAGATGCATCATGTGCCAATCGGTTGCGCTGCCGTTATCGCCGGAATACTGGCCCATCGGCGACACCACGATGCGATTGTCCAATTCCAGATCACGCATCTTGAACTTGGAAAACAGTGCAGACATTGCGGAAACCTCTTTAGTCGCAGAGACGCTTCAGGAACGGAGCTTCTCGAGCGGTTGCCCGAGATAGGATTCAATCACATCGGGATGCGCGATGACTTCTTCCGGCACGCCTTGAAAGAGCTCGCGCCCGAAGTTGAGTACCAGAACACGATCCGACAGAGCCAGAATAACGCCGACCAAATGCTCGATCATCAGAATGGTGACGCCAGAATCCGCGACGCGCTCAATCGCATCCATCACGGCGTCGATTTCCGCGCCCGTCAACCCCGACATCACCTCATCAAGTAGCAACAGCTTTGACTGCGTGGCCAGGGCTCGTGCCAATTCGAGCTTTTTCTTTTCGCCGATCGTCAGATCGCCGCTGAGGACATTTTTCTTATGTAACAGGCCGACCATGTCGAGCGCCTGCTCGGCGCGACCGGCCGCATCTTGCGCGGATATCCACTGGTCTGACGCAAACAGCGCGCCCGTCATGACGTTATCATTCACGGTCATCTCGACGAACGGCCGGACCACCTGAAATGTCCGAGCAACACCAAGGCGGCATATCTCATAGGGCGCCAATCCGCGAAGCTCCTTGCCCTCGAACAGGATGGAGCCCTCGTTCGGAGCGCTGTACCCGGTGATCAGATTTAAAAGGGTGGTCTTGCCGGCACCGTTCGGACCGATAACGCCCAGTATCTCGCCGCGGTCGAGCTCAAATGAAAGGCCAGTTATGGCCGCGACGCCGCCAAAGCGCTTCGAAAGCCCGCTCACCTTAAGCATCGGCGCCTCCCTGACTGCGCAGTGCCGCGCGCCGCGCCCGGCGGCTTGGACGAACCCGTTCTGCACTGAAGGCAGCACCAACAAAGGCTTTCTGAATCGATTCGGATTCCGCGAGGTCAGTAGCCAGGCCCTCATGCACCACGCGCCCGGCCGACAGCACATATCCCCGCTGCGCGACCGTCAGCGCCGCACGTGCATTCTGTTCGACCAAGAGGATGGTGATGCCGCTCCTCGCAATCGTCTGCACCGCTTCAAAGACCGTACCGACCATTTTCGGCGACAAGCCCAAAGAGGGTTCATCCAGCGCAAGCAACTTCGGCTGTCCCATCAACGCACGCCCAATGGCCAGCATCTGCTGCTCGCCGCCAGACATCAGGCCCGCTGCCTGATCCTGCCGTTCGTAAAGTTTCGGAAACAACGTGAAGACGCGCTCGAGGCTATCCTTGCGGGTCCGGCGCGCACGACGATTGAACGATCCAAGCAAGAGGTTTTCCATGACGGTCAGATCAGGAAAGACCTGCCGTCCCTCCGGCGACAAGCAAATGCCCGCCATCACCCGCTCATGCGGCGGCATCTGCGAGATATCCTCGCCGTTGTAGAGGATCTGGCCGAACTTTAGCGGGATCAGTCCGGTGACGGCTCGCATCGTGGTGGTTTTTCCCGCGCCATTGACGCCGAGCAGGCAGACGACTTCGCCCTGCTCTATCACCAGGTTGAGGCCATCGATGACGATGCTGTCGTCGTAGCCGGCGCGAATGTTATCGAGGCGCAGGATCGGTACCGTCATTTCGCACCCGCCGCCAGCGAAGGCTCTTTAGAGGCGCGTTTGGTCCACCGCTCCCACAATCCAACGAGACCCCGCGGCATCGCCAGCACGCCAAACACCAGCACGCCGCCATAAACAAGAAGTCCCACGCCGCCCGAATAGTTGAAATATAGCCGCGTCAATTCCGAAAGTGCCATCACCGCGATAGATCCGATGACCGGCCCGACAATCGTGTAGAGACCGCCAAAGAGTGGCGCGATCTGCGCTGAGATCGTCACTTTCAGATCGAAGGCAGACCCGGGATCGAGATAGCCGGTATACCAGACGCTGATCACACCCGCGCAGGCAGCCATAGCGCCGGACAGCGTGGTCACGCCGATCCGAAATCGTGCGGGATTGACGCCGAGCATCTGCGCTGCGCTCTCGCTGTCGCGCATTGCGCGCAAGGCATATTGATAGCGTGATCTCAGCAAGAGATAGGATACCGCAACGGCCACTGCGGTGAGACATAACGAAAACGTCGTCATCGTGATGCGGTCCGGCCGAAGCTGATCATAGACAAAAACACCCTCAGCGCCGCTGGTCAGCTTGGGCACCATCAGTGCGACGACACGCAACGCTTCGGAAGTCGCAAGCGTGGAGATCGCAAAGAACAACCCCCGTAGCCGGCCGGTAATGTAGGCGAGAAAGGCGCCAAAGATTCCGCCGAGCAGAATGGCGGGAACGATCGATAGCCAGAACGGGATATGAAACGC
>Ga0265314_10006473_pt1 | contig 10358 bp, 9 predicted proteins | sample 4126metaG_FD_203106 | JGI IMG/M metagenome (GOLD analysis project Ga0265314, IMG submission 203106) | Rhizosphere microbial communities from Carex aquatilis grown in University of Washington, Seatle, WA, United States - 4-1-26 metaG | ecosystem: Host-associated > Plants > Roots > Rhizosphere >... | reverse complement strand
GTTGGGAGTCGATCCGTACCGCGCGGCGACCCGCGAAAAGAAATCCTTGGCCTCGGAAACGTGTTTGAGGGGGTTCCCGTCGGTCAGGATATGCCAGTCGACGATGACGTAGACCCCTGTATCGATGGCAGCCTGCACCGCGGCGAACAGCGGCTGGAAGGCCGCTTCCCCGACGAACTTTCCGTTGTACTCGGTGTACATGGCGGCCCGGAACACGCTGGCCTTCCAGTCGTCGCGAAGCCACGCCAGCACGTCGGGGTTGGCGTATTCCCCATAGCTTGTTGTGTCGAACAGGCTCATCCCCCGCAAGACTACAGCCTCACCATGCGAACCGGTCAGCTGGGCGTTTTCAATGTGTAAAGCCCCCCAGCGGGCCACTGGAGAATCGGGGGGAGCCGTCTGAGCGCCCAGAACGCTCGTCATCCCCACGAAAAGAAGGAGAGCTGTCATTTTCATGAATTCAGTGTAAGCGTAATCGATTAAGTTGTCACCTTTTTTTCGAGGTTCCCGGGCGGCGGCCCTGCCTCAGACCAGCAGTGTGGTTTGTCCTTTGCCGTAGACTTCTTCCCAGTCGCCAACGAACCGATCGATGCTCGACTCGGTCATCGGGTGGGAGATGAGCTTCTTAAAAAGGTCCTTGCCGACGGTGACGGCCTGGGCTCCCGCCAGACAGACCTTGTGGACCTGCTCGACGTTCTTGAAACTCGCCGCCAGGACCTTGGCTTTCAGATGATGGATCTGGAACAGCTGGACCATTTCGCCGACAACCTTGGCTCCGTCAATGCTGAGGTTCTCCAACCTGTCCACGTAGGGAGCGCAGTAGTCGGCACCGGCGAGAGCAGCCATCAACGCCTGCTGCGGAGTGAAGATTGCCGTCGCGGTAATCTTCATATCGCTGGATTTCAGAAGCTTGATCGCCTTAAGACCCTCGGCGGTGACGGGAATCTTGGCGTAGAAGTTGTCGCCGGCAATTTCCTGCAGGGCCCACGCCTCGCGAACGATAGAATCGGCATCGCGCGCAAGGCACTGCACATGAAGGGCAGGATCGCCTCCGAGAATAGCGCGAATCTCCTTGATAAGTGGCTGGAACTCCTTCCTCTCCTTGGCGATGATGGTGGGGTTGGTCGTGACGCCCTCCACCGGATAGTATTCGAGCGCCTTGGCGATGAATTCGGTATCCGCAGAGTCCAGAAAGTACTGCATATAGCCTCCATGTCTTTTAAAGTCTATTAAAGATCGAAAGAAGGAGCAAGAAAAAAAGGATAAAAAATTATTAAGATCTCGTCATCCTTCGCGGCGCCGGTGGTCGGACGCGTTGTTTCCGCGCTTGCATCCGTCGTATTCTTGAGTCATGAAGTTATCTTTGCTTTTCCTGGCAGCCTTGGTTCTCGTCTCCGCCGCTTGGGGCCACCCCCACGAGTGGGTCGATTGGGGCGTGGGCGTCACTGTCGACGATTCCAGGCCGCGCAAGCTTGTATCGGCTAGGCTGGAACTCACTTGGGACGAGTGGTATTCGGCGCTCATCGTCACGGATTTTCCAGGACTGCAGAAGAACTCGCTCGGCCCCGGCGACCTGCCACAGCTCGACGCCGCCTACGGTCTGGCAAGCCCCGACCGCGCCGTCAACGTGTTCGTGACTTTTGCGGGAAAGCCGGTTCCCGTGAAGCGGGTGGTCGAATCGCCTCGCTACGACGGGAAACAGGCAACGCTGATCTACACGGTACCACTGGGCTTTCTTATCGAGGAACCCGCGGAACTCCGGGTGGAGATCTACGATCCCACTTACTATACCGACATGGGAATTCGAGCCAAGGCGGGAGGCTACTTTGTAGGAAAAGCCTCGCCAGCGGTGGGTTCGGTGAGATTTGAGCAGGATGCCAGCCACGCTTACTATGGCGGTTCGGTCGTTCCCGAAGTGGTAGTCTTCAGCCTGAAGCCTTGATAGAATGCCCTTCATGAACCCGTCCGTCGTTGCCCTGAGCCCCCCCCTGCTGTGGAAGCATTTCTCGATGCTGTCGTCGATTCCCCGTTGTAGCCGAAACGAAGACAAGGTTGTCGCCCACCTCAGGGGGCAGGCCACCCTTTGGGGGCTCTCCCACCGGAGCGACGAGGTCGGAAACCTCTGCATTACCAAGCCGGCGAGCGTCGGCCATGAGGGCCGCCCGGCCGTGGTGCTTCAAGCGCATGTGGACATGGTGTGCGAGCAAAACCGCGGCCGCAACCATGATTTTACCTGCGATCCCATCGAGTTGGTTGTCGAAGACGGCTGGGTCCATGCCCGCGAAACCACCTTGGGGGCCGATAACGGAATTGGTGTGGCCGCCATGCTGGCGGTTCTTGAGGACAAGACACTGGCCCACGGCCCGCTCGAATGCCTGTTTACCGTTGACGAAGAGACGGCCCTGACCGGCGCCCTGGCGCTTGATCCCACCCTGATTTCGGGGCGTATTCTGCTCAACCTCGACAGCGAGGACGACGGTCACTTCACCGTTGGCTGCGCCGGCGGCATGACGAGTTGGTCCGAAGTTCCCGTGGCCGTGTCGAGAACCGACGCCGCTGCCGGTTGGTCGGTTTTCCTCAAAGGCCTCAAGGGAGGCCACTCGGGTGTGGACATCCACCTTCAGCTGGGCAACGCGCTCAAACTGGGGGCCCGGTTCCTTGCCGAGTTCCTGGCCTCACAGCCCTCGGGCTCGTGGCAGCTGGCCAGCCTCGAGGGCGGCGACAAGCACAACGCCGTTCCCCGCGAGGCCTTGGCGGTGCTGGCCGGACCGGTCGAGGGGCTGGCGGCTCTTGAGACGTTCGCCGCGTCGGCCCGCGAGGTTTATGCAGGCGAATTGGGAGCCGAAGGACAAGGTCTGGCCTTCGAGGTTACGCCCGCACCGGTTCCCGATAAGGTGCTCAACCCCACCAGTCAGCAGCTCCTTCTCGACCTGATGGCAGCCCTGCCTGACGGGGTGCAAGGCATGAGCAAAGTCGTCCCTGGTCTGGTTGAAACCTCGTGCAACGTCGCCAGCCTGAGGGTGGCCGACAACACGGTGAGGATCACAACAAGCCAGCGGTCAAGTTCGCGAACATTGCGCGATGAGACGGGGCGGCGCATTGAAGCGGTCGTAAGGCTGGCCGGTGGAACGACCCGCCATGGCGACGGGTATCCTTCCTGGACGCCTAATCCCATCAGCCCTGTTCGAGACCTTTTGACCTCGCTTTGGAAAAAAAGGACAGACCGTGAACCTGTCGTCGAGCTGATTCATGCCGGACTTGAATGCGGAGTCATCGGCGACAAGATTCCCGGCATGGACATGATCAGCTTCGGTCCCAACATTTTTGGAGCGCATACTCCCCAGGAGCGAACCGAAGTCGCCACCGTCGCGGTGTTCTACGACTTGCTGACCGACCTCCTCAAGGCGCTGTGATGCCCGCCCGCCCCTTCCCCCTCCGGCGCATCGGCCTGGTCGGGGGAGGCCAGTTGGCTCGGATGCTCATCTACCGCGGCGCCAAACTAGGGTTCCACTTCACAGTTCTTGATGCCGACCCTAACGCCGGTGCGGCCCCCTTGGCCGACGTGGTCCTGACCGGAAGCCTCTACGACCGGCAGGCCCTCATCGATCTGGTAACCCGGTGCGAAGTGACCACCTACGACATCGAACACTGTGACACGGCTGTATTGGCCGGACTCGAGGACCAAGGGCATGTGATCCTGCCTTCGCCCCGCGTGCTCCAGACGATACAAGACAAGGTCCTGCAGAAGGAGCTCTACCTTCGCGCGGGGCTTCCCGTGGCCGAGTTCGTCGACAAGGCGCTTGACGATCTGACACCATCCGAGTTTCCCATCGTTCAAAAGGCGCGAACCGGAGGCTACGACGGCCGCGGCGTGGTGGTGCTGAACTCAGCCGCTGACTTCACCAAGGCGCTTCCCGGCGACCCTTCACGCCGCGAGGGATCCTTCCTCGAAAAGAAGGTGGCGTTCGTCAAAGAGCTGGGAGTCATGGTTGCCCGGTCAGCGCAAGGGTCGGTGGTGTACCCAGTAACCGAAATGGTCTTTGATCCCCAGCGCAATATCTGTACGCGGGTGGTGGCACCGGCCGCCCTTTCCCCTGCAACCGAAAACAGGGCCCGAGAGACCGCGGTGGCTGTGGTCGAAGCCTTGGGCGGGGTGGGCGTCTTCGGTGTCGAGCTCTTTCTGACCGCCCAAGGAGAGATCTTGGTCAACGAAGTGGCGCCGCGGCCCCACAATTCGGGGCACTACACCATGGAGGCCTGCCGTACTTGCCAGTTTGAAAACCATCTACGAGCCGTCGCCGGTCTCCCCCTTGGCGACCCCGGCTTCCACAGCCCGGCGGTCATGGTCAACCTTCTTGGCGAAGGCAGCGGGAAGACGGTTCTGCAGGGCCTGGACGAGGCCCTTGCGGTTCCTGGGTTCTCCCTTCACCTCTACGGAAAGACCGAATGCCGACCCGGTCGCAAGATGGGGCATTTCACAGTCACGGCAGAATCTTTGAATACCGCTCAAGAAAGAGCCGATACAATAGAAAAAACGTTGAGAGTGACAGGAGAATGAGATGCCGGATGTCGGAATTATTATGGGGAGCGATTCAGACCTGGCGGTGATGGCCCAAGCCGCCGCGATCTTGTCGGAGCTGGGTATTTCGAACGAGACCACCATCGTCTCCGCCCACCGGACCCCTGCCCGGTTGACCGAGTACGCGCTTGGCGCGCGCAAACGAGGCCTCAAGGTGATTGTTGCAGGGGCAGGGGGAGCAGCGCATCTGCCCGGGATGGTGGCCAGCCAGACCACGCTTCCCGTGGTGGGCGTTCCGATTGCGACCAAGGCCTTTCAAGGACTCGACAGCCTGTTGAGCATCGTTCAGATGCCTGGCGGCATTCCCGTCGCTACCGTGGCCGTCGGCGGCGGCAAGAATGCCGGCCTGTTGGCCGCCAGAATACTGTCCGTCACCGACGAGGCGATCGCCGCACGCCTGGAAACCTACGCCCGAACCCTCGAAGCCGAGGTGCTGGGCAAGGCACATCGGCTGGAGACCCTCGGTCCCGAGGCCTACTTGGCGAGCGGGAAGGAGTTCTGAAATGGCCAGAAAGACCGTCCTCATTATCGATGAGTCTCCCCAGTTCTGCGACTACGTGGCCACCAAACTCGAGGCCTTCGACTTGGTCGTCATCAAAGCCGCCAACGGGGTCGACGGCATGGGAAAACTCCTCCACCACCGCCCCGATTTGGTCATCGCCGACTACTTTTTGTCGCAGCGCGACCTCGTGTCGATTCTCAAGACCAAGAATGCCGATGTGACGGTTTCGGCGATCCCCGTCATCGTGTGCACGAGCAAGATCAGCCGTGACAAGCTGATCGAACTGACGAAGTTGGGCGTGCGAAAGATCTTCATGAAACCGCTTAAGATCGACCAGCTGTGGCAGGCCGTCGGCGAGGCTTTGGGGCAGAAGATCACGCTCGACGAGACTCCTTGCATCCTCGACGCCCACGTGAACGAAAGCATCGTCTTTGTCGAAGTCGCTCTGGGCCTCAATTTCGAAAAGATCAGCCTCCTCGAATTCAAACTGCACGAACTGATGGCTTTGCACTCGCTCCAGCTCCCGAAATTTCTTGTCATGCTGTCGAGTCTGGAACTCAAGGCACCCGACCTGCCCAAGATCCGCCGGCTCTTCGAAATTCTGGTCGGGCTGACCAAGGGACGAATCAAGTGGGTGAAGGTTCTGACGCAGTCGAAGGCAGTAGAGATGGCGCTCCGGGGCCTGTGGGAGTTCAGCGAATTGAGCATCACCGACAGCCTCGAAAAAGCCATGGACGAGCTACTGGACAAGGATAAGATCGATTCCTTCCTGGAAGGCTCCAAGCCCGTCGAGTCCGGAGCTCTGGAAATGCGTTTCGACAACGACAAGGCGCTGACAGAACTTTCGGCGCGAATGCGGTCCGAAGGTGCCGACCTGAGGGTCGCTGTGGTCGACGACGATTTCATTGTGCAAGAGATCGTCAAGAACACCTTTGCCCCTTCGGGCACGAAGGTGTTCGCCTTTGACGACGGCGAGGACTTTTTGAACGATCCGCCCGCCGATCTCGATCTCATCTTTCTCGACCTCATGATGCCCAGGGTCGACGGTTTCGGTGTCTTGGAACGGCTGAAAGCCGAGGGGAGCCAAACTCCCATTATTGTTCTGTCGGCTCTCTCGCAACGCGACACCGTGCTCAAGGCCATGAGCTATGGCATTCGAAGCTACATCACAAAACCGCTGAAGCCCGACGGTCTACTTCGCAAGACGTTTGAAGTCGTCGGCTCACACTTCTGATGAACCTCCCTCAAACCTACTGCGGAGGGTTTTGTCTTCGCCTTTTCCTTTCTCAATTCCCGAGGAGCGAAGACCTGGAGCTCCGAGCGGCAGTTGCAAAGCGCACCGGGGGAATTGCAGGTCTGCCGGAGGAAGATTCCGAACCATCCACTGGATGGTTCGGTGCTCCGGTTTTCGAATCAGAAAAGTCTCGTCAAAACCCTTCCTCGTCACGGTTTGATGGAGGTTCTCGTGGCTAAGTCGACCTTGGTTCAGGCCTTTGAGCGGTCTCCTGTCGGCATGGCGTTCCTGAAGGACGGTTTGGTTGTTTCGGCAAACCCGGCGCTCCTCGGTCTTCTGAAGAAACCCTCGCAAGTGGTCGTCGGGGCCCCTGTCGACGACCACTTGCGTCCCGAGGACCGTCCGCGCTGGGTGGCCTATCTGAACGCGTTTGTCGACGGTGAAGCCGCCGACAACGGCTTTGAGTCCCCTTTTCTGCCGGCCGATGGGCGCCAGGCGTGGTGGAGCCTGCGTCTTTCGGCCTTAGGGGAGGAAGGAGACTTGAGCAGCACCCGGCGTCTGTTTGCGGTCGTCCAAGACGAAACGGCCCGGCGGATTTCGGAGCAGGGTCTCACCGACGCCCGTTTGGCCGCCGAGGGGGCCAGTCTTGCCAAGAGCGAGTTCTTGGCCAACATGAGCCACGAGATCCGCACTCCCCTTTTCACCATCACCGGAATGACCGACCTTTTGCGTCTGGGCGATCTCAAACGCGATCAGGCGCACCACGCCGGACAGATCGCTTCGGCAGCGCAGCACCTGCTCGACCTTGTCAACGACGTGCTCGATTTCAGCAAGATCGAGGCGGGGCAGATGAGTCTGGAATCGATTCCCATCGACCTCGACGAGGTGGTGGGACGCAGCCTTGAAGTCGTCAGCCTTTCGGCCTACCGCAAAGGAATCGAACTGGTTCTCGACCTTGACCCTACTGTACCCCGCCGATGGTTGGGAGATCCCTCTCGGCTGCGCCAAGTTCTGGTGAACCTGCTTGGGAACGCGGTGAAATTCACTCACCGGGGACGGGTCACGCTGACGGTGGGTCCGGGGCTCACGTTCCGCGTCCGCGACACGGGCATCGGTATCAGCGAATCGGCGCGGCAGAGTCTGTTTCGGGTCTTTACCCAGGCCGACAGTTCGACCACTCGCCAGTACGGTGGCACCGGCTTGGGCCTGGTCATCAGCCAAAAGCTGATCGGTCTCTTGGGCGGCAAGATCGATTTCACGTCGACCCCGGGGGAAGGCACCGAATTCTTTTTCAGCATCGAACTGGCCCCCGACGGACCGCTTCCGCCTCCGTTGGAAACCCCTGGGCACGGTCATCAGGTTCTGCTGGTTGACAACGATCCCGGTGTGCGCGAAGTGTTGGGCAGAAGGCTGGAAGAAGCGGGCTTTGCCGTCATCGCGGTTCCTGACCGGACTCAAGCCCACCAAGTGCTGATGGACAAGCGGCCCAGCGTTGTTTTGATTGACCAAGAGCTGGGTCCCGAAGACGGTTGGCAATTGGCCAGTGAGGTCCGCGCCGAGGCCTCGACGGCCGACTTGCCGCTAGTTTTGATGAGCCTGCTGCGCAAGACCCTGGAACCTTCACCACGCTATCCGGCCGACCTGTTCCGCGCCTTCATCGACAAACCCGTGAACACCCGTTCGCTCATCGACGTCCTGGTCCGCGGAATCGGCGGTCAGTGGGCCGTTGCGTCCTCGGGGGGAGTCACAGGCGGGCTCCTAGACCGTGCCAGCCTCGTTCGGTCACCCGACCGGTTGCGGGTCCTGGTTGCCGAGGACCACGAAGTGAACCGCGAGCTGTTCCGCCTCCTTCTCCAGAACCTGGGTCACGAGGTGTTTCTTGTGGAGAACGGACGCGAGGCCTGCGAGACGGCGCTTGAAACCAAGCCTCACCTCGTATTTATGGATCTTCAGATGCCCGTCATGAACGGCTACGAGGCTTCGGCCGCGCTTAGAAAGAAGGGACTCGCGTGCCCCATTGTCGCGGTGACCGCCAGCGCGCTCAAGGGCGAACTCGAACGGTGCCAGGCCGCCGGAATGAACGGCATTCTCACCAAACCGTTCAACCTGGAAACCCTGGACTCGGTCGTGCGTTCCTACGTTCCCCGCATTTCCGAGATCTCGAGCCTGCCGTCGGAACCGGCGGTTCCAGTCTTGCCGGAGCCCGACACGTTTTCGTACGACGATGCGCTTAGGGTTTTTCTGGGGAACCGCGAATTGCTCGTCAAACTGATCGAGAAGTTCCGGCACCAGACCATCGCGTCGCTGGCGAGGCTGGACCAGGCAGTATCCGACGCCGACGCTCCTGGCCTGCGTGCCGGGGCCCACGCCCTCAAGGGCAGTGCGGCCAACCTGACCGCTCTGACCTTGGCCAAGGCGGCCGAAGTCCTAGAGCACGACGCGGCCGAAGCCAAGCTCGACGACGCCGGCGCCCAAGTGGCTGCCATCCGGGAGGCCTTCGAGGCCTTTGAAGAGGCGGTTTCCGAAATTGGGGGCGAAGACGCTGGCGAACTGAACACTCCAGGCGAATGAAAGGGAATTTCCCTGCTTCCTTCCCCTATACTTCAAGAGTGTCTTAGGGGCACAAGGAGTTGGCATGCTTGGAGACCGATTGATGGAAAAGGGGTTGATCACGCCGACCCAACTAGAGGCCGCGCTGGCCGAACAAAAAAAAACCCCCGGCGAAAAGCTAGGGGATATTCTCGTCAAGCTCGGTTTTCTGACCAAGGAACAGGTGGAGTCCGCGTGAGGCCGTCTATTTCTGTTCGGCGTACGGAACCAGCATGGCCCGTCCCAAAATGTGGCCAAGAAGGTTGAAGCTCAAGAAGGCCGGGGTCGCGTCTTTGGGGACATCAAGGGTCGCCACGTCAAGCGCCTGGACCACGATAAAATAGCGGTGCTTGCCGCTGCCGGCCGGAGGTGCGGCTCCGACAAACTGGGCCATGCGCGCGTCGTTGGGCAACTGCCACGCACCCTTGGGCAGCAACTTTCCATCGGGCGCCCCCGCGCCAGTAGGCAGGGTTGTGGTCCCGGCAGGAATGTCAACGACAATCCAGTGCCAGAAACCGCTGGGCGTTGGCGCATCGGGGTCGAACATTGTGACCACAAAGCTCTTGGTTCCGGTAGGAGCCTTCGACCAGGTCAGCTGCGGCGAAAGGTCTTTGCCTCCGGGGACTCCAAAGGCGCCGCTCATTTGCGCCGGAGCCAGGGCGACGCCCGTGATGACATCGTTGCTGGTCAGGTTGAAGGCAGGGACCAAGGGGAGGGAGTCGTAGGGATTGGGACGGACCTGGGCCTCAAGCGAGGTCATGAGTCCGAGAATCAGGGTGGTGAACAGAAGCGTCTTCTTCATGGAAATCTCCTTCGGGATCAAATATCGTGCCTCGACTCAAACTTGACCAGACCTTCGGTTCCCAAATCCGTCGATTCTCCTATTTGTAAACGGCCACTCCCGTCAAGGCAAAATAGCCAAGCACCGCGAGCCCCGCGACGATGCGGTACACGCCGAAGGGAACAAACGTCCTCTTTTGAATGAACTTGATGAAGGCCACCACGACCACCCAGGCGACGAGAAACGATACGATAAACCCTGTGGCCAACGCCAGGGTTTCGGTTCCCGAAAGTCCCCAGCCATTTTCTTTCAGGTACTTGAACAGGGAATACACTGTAGCGGCGAACATGGTGGGAATCGCCAGAAAGAAGGTGAACTCGGTGGCGGCAAATCGGCTGACACCCAGGAGCAAGGCCCCGATGATGGTGATTCCCGACCGGCTCGTCCCCGGAATCAGCGAAAGCACCTGAATCACGCCCAAGGCAAACGCCAGCCAATAGGGGAAGTTGTCGACTGATTCAAACCGTGTCTTCTTGCGCATCTTTTCCACGACGATGAACACAATGCCGTAGAAGATCAGCGCGCCCGAGACCGTGTAAGCGTTGAAGAAGTGCTTTTCGACCCAGCTGGCCAGTAGAAACGCCGCGGCTGCCGTGGGGAGGAACGCCACAAG
>Ga0265314_10006472_pt1 | contig 10362 bp, 4 predicted proteins | sample 4126metaG_FD_203106 | JGI IMG/M metagenome (GOLD analysis project Ga0265314, IMG submission 203106) | Rhizosphere microbial communities from Carex aquatilis grown in University of Washington, Seatle, WA, United States - 4-1-26 metaG | ecosystem: Host-associated > Plants > Roots > Rhizosphere >... | reverse complement strand
CCCCGCTGGCGCACCATCGTCAACTGATCGGATTCACCGGCGAGTTCCACTTCGGTGTCGACAATCCCGTGGATCTCGCCCCTGCGGACAGCATCGCTGTAAGTGAATCCCGACAGCGGTCGGGGATAGAAAGCCCTGAGCGCCGCATCGGCCGCAGGCGTCGTCGGTGTAAACGCCGACAAGTGAACGACATCATCGATAATGCTCACGACGGTCGTTGCAAATCCGCCGACAAGGTGATTGGAGCGCTCGGCAATAGCCTGGAAGACGGGCTGCACGTCATCGGGCGAACTGGCGATCACCTTCAGGATTTCCGCAGTCGCGGTTTGCCGCTCCAGCGCTTCCCTGGTCTCGTTGAACAATCTGGTGTTCTCGATGGCGATCACGGCCTGATCGGCGAAGGTCTCGACCAGCTCGATCTGCCTTGCGGTGAATTCCCCCGGCTCCTGCCGCGACAGCGCCATCACCCCCTCGACTTTGCCGTCGCGCAGCAGCGGGACCGCGAGCACGGCGCGGATGCCGGCCAGATAGGCCGGCATCCTGATCTCGGGATCGGCCTCGACATCCGGGGTACAGACGCTCCGCGCCGAGGCAATGGCGCGGCCGATGGTCGAATGCCGGCCGGCCTGCTGCGGATTGCCGTTCATGAACCGGATCCAGTCCTCATTGAGATCCGGATGCGATGCCGCGCGGAAACGGAACAGGTCGCCATCTCTCAGAAAGACGGTTCCCCGCCGGGCCGAGCTGAGTTCGACCGCCGATCGGGCCAGGGTCTCGAGCACCGTCTGCAGATCGAACGCCGACCGGCTGATCACCTTGAGTACGTCAGCGGTCGCGGTCTGCTGTTGCAGGGATTCTTCAAGGTCACTGGTCTTGGCCTGAACCTCGTCGAACAGGCGGACATTTTCGATCGCGATCACCGCCTGGTCGGCGAATGACTGAAGCAACTGGACGTGGTGGGGCGCGAACGTGCCGGGTTGCTTGCGCGTGACGCTGATCAATCCGACCGTCATTCCGTCGCGCAGCAGTGGGACTAAAAGCTGGCCGCGGAAGCCACGCAACCTCACCATTTTTAGCAACGCGGGATGGTCGGCCCATTCGATTTCAGCATCGGGGATTTCGACGATCTCGCCATTGCGGATCTGGTCAGCCCAGGGCGCCTCGGACAACGGCCGGGGAAAAGATGCCTGTATCGCCGCATCGGCCTCGGGGCTGGTTCGCGTGAAGGCCATCAGGTGCATGACGTCTTCAACGATGGCGTAGACTGCGCTCGACAAGCCCCCGACCAGCCGGTTTGATCGCTCCGAGATAGCCTCGAATACCGGCTGCACGTCCGAGGGCGAACTGGCGATCACCTTGAGGATATCAGCGGTCGCAGTCTGCCGCTCCAGTGCCTCCCTGGTCTCGTTGAACAGCCGCACGTTCTCGATGGCGATCACGGCCTGGCTCGCAAACGTCTGCAGCAACGTCACGATCCTTTCGGGAAACAGCCCCGGCTCGTCACGACCAACGCCGATCGCGCCGATCGCACGCCCATCGTGGATCATGGGAACGGCAAGAAGCGCGCGAAAGTCTCCCTTTCTGGCGACGTCGCCGAGTTGATAGGCCGGGTCAAGATCAACGTCCGGGATTTGCAGCGGGACAAGTCCAGCGATGACGCGCGCGTTGAGCGAACCATTCCCCGGCTTCATCGGAAAGGCCGCGTGCATCGCCGCTTCGGCTTCCGGCGAAGAGCCGCGAAACGCGATCATGTGCAGCAACTCGCCGTCGAAGCGAACGGCGGAGCCGATGCGCGAGCCGCTCAGTTCCCGGGCACGCTCGGCAATCGCCTCGAAGACAGGCGTGACGTCTGTCGGCGAACTGCTCATGACGCTGAGGATCTCGGCAGTCGCGGTTTGCCGCTCCAGTGCTTCCTTGGTCTCGTTGAACAGTCGCGCGTTCTCGATGGCGATGGCGGCCTGATCGGCAAAGCTCTGAATGAATCCGATCTCGGTCTCGGTAAATGGCTTCCTGGGCTGGCGCGTGACAACGAGCGAGCCGACACCGCGAGATTCGGAAATGATCGGAGCGTACAGCACCGACATGCCGCCGGCCAGCCTTACGGCCTCCCTCTTGTCCTCGGGCAGGTCCGCCTTGTCGGCAAGATCGGGGAAATGAAGCGGTCGCCGCTGCGCGATTGCCAGGCCGGTCGAACTGCCGGCGAGCGGCATCGAATCCACTCCCCAGTCTCCCACTCCAGGGCCGCGCCGCGCGACGCCCCTCACCCGGTCGCCTTCGACCAGATAGACGGCCGCATCGAAGGGGTTGAACAGGCGCTGACAGGATTCGAGGATCGTGTCGAAGACCGGGGCCGCGTGCGCGACCGAACGGCTGATGATCCTCAGGATGTCCGCTGTCGCTACCTGTCGCTCCAGCGCCTCCCTGCTCTCGTTGAACAGCCGCGCGTTCTCGATCGCGATCACCGCCTGGGCGGCAAAGCTTTGCAGCAAAGCGAGTTCATCGTCGGTGAACGGCAACAGCCGGTCACGGAACACGATGAGGGCGCCAATAGACTTGCGCTCGCGCCGGAGCGGCGTGCCGCACACGGTGCGGGCGCCTCCGGCCCGCGCATGGGGCAGACCGGGAAAGTCAGACATCGAGGAATCGAGCCGGTCGAGGTCCGGAATGTGGATTTGCCGGTTCTCGGCCACCACGGTGCCCGGCAGGTTTCGGCCGCCGACCTTGATATTGGACCGCGGATAGGCCGAACCAATACGCTTGGCGATGGCGCCGACGCGATACTCCTGCGTGAACTCGCTGCCTTCGGCAAGTTGGATCGAGACGCTGGACGCCTCGAACAGGCGCGCGGTCGTCTCGGCGATCAACTGCAACGGCCCCGCGGCATCCCCCGATGCGCTGGCGACCGCGCGGAGAATTTCGGCGCTTGCCTGCTGTTGCGTCCGCGCGGCCTTCAACTGCCGCTTCAGCCTTGCGATCTGCGGCTGAAGCAACGGCTTCCGCTTGAGGGGATCGGTCTGGGCTGGTTTCGGCTCGCGCGAGCCTGGCTTGCGTGTTTTGGAGACGCGGGATTTAGCCGCCCGCGCCCCCCTGCGATCGGCCGTCGTGCGCTTTCCCGCTTTTCTCTTGCTCTTGGCCATTTGTCCCTGAGGTAAAAAACTCAATCCAGGCGCAAGCGGGCACGGATTGATGTCCCGGTCCAGCCGGTATGGCAGCTTCGCGCCAGCAATCGAAGGCATCGCCTCATCTGGTTCGGGTCGAAAACGTTCCTGGCAGCCTTAAAATGCGACTTGCGCTTCCGCCCGATAGCGACTGAACTGCGGACGCGCCCAGATTATGCGAATGGTAGCGGAGCAGTCCGCAGAAGTTCAGACTCCCGGAAACGCCCAAACATTTATGATGGCGGCACCCTCGCGCAGCTTTTTGATGGGCACATAGTCTGGAGAATTCCAAAAGGCGTGGATAGCATCCATCGTGGGAAACTCAAACATCACTACTGATCGTGTATCGTGCTCGCCTTCGAGCACTTCCACCTTTGCGCCTCTCGCGGCGAATTTGCCGCCAAACGAAGCAATGAATGGAACGACCGCCTCACGGTACTTTTGATATTTTGGTTCGTCGGTAATGGTGGCCTGAACAACAAAATATGCAGACATAATCGACTCTCGCTTTCATCTATGCCGAGGAAACTAAATGGCTGAGCCTAGTCATCCTGCGGGCCGCTGTCCACGATACCGATGTTCGAAACAGGTCAAACTGAGACCCGAGCCCGCCAGCGTGGCATGTCCGTTCTGCCGCCGGGAGCCGACATGTCCATGACCGGCCGCTGTGCGCCAAAAGCTGCCCTTGGGCAGGCTCAAAACTCCAGCTTCCGCTTTACTCCCAAAAACAGACTCAACTCAGAAATCGTGGCAGGTCCGAAAAGTGCCGCCAACGGAAGTGGCACTTCTCATTCGATCACCTCGTCGGCCCGCAGCAACACCGCCGGCGGTATTTCGACGCCGAGCCTCCTGGCGGTCTTCAGGTTGATGACCGTCTTGAACTGCGTCGGCTGCTCGATCGGGATGTCGGCCGGGTTAGCACCCTTCAATATCTTGTCGACGAAAACGGCGGCGCGGCGAAACATTGCGGTGAAGTCGACGCCGTAACCCACCGGGGCGGCCTCGCGGGAAGCGATAATGGGTGCGGCAATCGCAGGCACCCTGCCCTTGTCGACAATCGCGCCCACCATGGAAGAGTTGGTGACAAACGCATTGGCGTCCGTGACCACGAGGCCATCGATGGGGGTGGAGCCGACGGCTGTCAGCGCGCTTTCGATGTCGCCGGGGACGTCAACCCCGATCGGTCGCAGCTCCACCTTCAATATCCGCGCTGCGGTCGTCATGGCGCTCATCGTACTGCCGTTCAGGGGATTCCCTCGTTGCAACAGCACGCCTGCGCGGGTCATCGAGGGCACGACGCTCGCGAGAATCTCCAATCGCTTGGCAGCCAGTTCTGTAAGGAAAAAGGTTTGTCCCGTTATGTTGCCGCCGGGATGAGCCATGCTGGCTGCAAGGCCTATGGTCACCAGGTCGGGGCCCACGATCATCACCGTCGGAATCCTTGTCGTCGCGCCGTGAGCGGCAAGAATCCCGGGAAATGTAGCTGTCACGAGAACGTCGACCTCGAGGGCGACCAGTTCAGCCGCCAGCGCCGGCAGCCGGCCGTCGTCGCCGCCGGCGTCGCGGTATTCGACCCGAACGTTCTCGCCCTCAACCCAGCCGAGGTCGCGAAGCCCTGCGAGAAAGGCTTCTACCTCCAGATTTCGCGGTGGGGGGAGGAAAAGGCCAATGCGGGCGATTCGCTTCGTTTGCTGCGCGCCTGCCGCCAGTGGCCATGCCGCCACGCCAGCCACGAGGCCGACAAATTCTCTTCGTCGCATTCCAGTCCCCATCAATCACGACCGAGTCCGACCTTTTGGCCTGTCTCCGGCTTACCCCCGGTAGCGACCGAATTGCGGACATCCGATATCGGCAGCTTCATGCCATGAACGGAAGTCACCGTCTCGTTCAAACTCAAGGAAGACATCGCGGCCGGTCGAAGGAACTGCCGACCTCCGATTTGGCCTCAAAATCGATATCCGCCGGTCCGGCCGGATTGTCCGCTCCCAGAACCACTCAAGATCATACCTGCGGTTTCGATGTTCCAGCTGCGACAGAGGACTGAGCGCGCGATCGACGAGAAATCCAACCGCTGAGGCGGTCCATGTAGATGTAAACGATCGGCGTCGTGAACAGCGTCAGCACCTGCGAAACGGCTAAACCACCGACGATCGCGTAGCCAAGCGGCTGGCGAATTTCCGAGCCCGTACCCGTTCCGACCATGAGCGGAACGCCTGCAAGCAAAGCACAAAGCGTTGTCATCAGGATAGGGCGGAAGCGCAGACGGCATGCCTCGTGGATGGCGTCCTCGCTGCTCAATCCGCGTTCGCGTTGGGCTTGCAGCGCAAAGTCGATCAACATGATGCCATTCTTTTTAACGATGCCGATCAGCAGGATGATGCCGATGATACCAATCACATCGAGCGGCATGCCGAACAGCATCAGCGTCAGCAAGGCGCCAAGACCCGCGGAGGGCAAGGTGGAGATGATCGTGAGCGGATGGATCGTGCTCTCGTAGAGCATGCCGAGGATGATATAGACCGCGACCAACGCAGCTACGATCAGGATCGGCGTGCTGCTGAGCGAGCTCTGGAACGCCTGCGCGTTGCCTTGGAATCTGGTGGCGATCGAACCTGGCAAATGGAGATCGGCGGCAGCATGGCGGGTCGCAGCCACCGCTTCCCCGATCGTGGTATTGGCGGCAAGGTTGAAGCTCAGCGTGACCGACGGAAACTGGCCCTGGTGATTCACCGCAAGCGGAGCGACCGCGGGGGTGACGCTGGCGAGCTGGTTCAGCGGCACCATGGTCCCGCTGGTGGATTTCGCGTAGATGCGACCGAGCGCATTGGGACCGAGCTGGAAGCGCGGATCGACCTCGAGAATGACGTAGTATTGGTTGAGCGTCGTGTAAATGCGCGCCACATGACGCTGCCCAAACGCGTCATAAAGGATGCCATCGACCTGTGCAGGGTCAACGCCGAGACGGGAAGCGGCCTCGCGGTTGACTTCGACGTTGAGCGTCCGACCGGCACTCTGCTGGTCGCTAGCGACATCGCGCAGTTGGGGCAGGCCCTGCATCTTCTCCAGCAGCACCGGCGCCCAGTGATTGAGCTCGGCCGCGTCCACGTCGACCAGCGTATATTGGTACTGAGTCTTGGAAAGGCGCGCGCCGACATTGATGTCCTGAGCGGCCTGCATGTAGAGCGTGATGCCCTGGATCGGCTGCAGCGCCCGGTTCAGCCGCGTGATCACCTGGTCGGCGGTCGCGCTTCTCTCGCCCTGCGGCTTGAGCGTGATGAACATGCGTCCGTCGTTCTCCGTGACCGTCGAGCCGCCGGGCCCGATATAGGCGATTGCCGAGGCGACTGCCGGATCCTTGACGACGACCCCCAACACGGCCTCCTGACGATCCATCATGGCTTGCGGAGATATGTCCTGAGCGCCCTCGGAAATCCCGACGATCATCCCCGTGTCCTGCTGTGGGAAGAATCCTTTCGGGATCACCACGAAAAGCACGAGCGTCAGCACGACGGTGAAAATCATCACCATCAGCGTGAAGAGGCGATAACGCAGTGCAACGACCAACGCCCGGTCGTAAGCGGCCACCAGCCGGTCGAAGAACCGTTCGAGCGCCTGCGAAACCCGTCCGGGGTGTTGGTCGCCCTCCGGCGCCAGCAGCCGCGCGCACATCATCGGCGTCAACGTCAGCGACACAACGACAGAAACGGCGATGGAAACCGCGACCGTCACGGCGAACTCGCGGAACAGCAGACCGACCACGCCGCTCATGAGAAACAGCGGAATGAATACGGCGACCAGCGATATCGATATCGACAGGATGGTGAATCCGACCTCTCCCGCCCCCGCAATCGCCGCGGCCATCGGCGGACTTCCGCCCTCGATATGCCGGACGATGTTCTCGATCATCACCACCGCATCATCGACCACAAAGCCGACGGCAATGGTCAGCGCCATTAACGAGAGATTGTCGAGGCTGAAGCCGAGCGCATACATCACCGCGAAGGTACCGACCAGCGATAGCGGCACCGCGATCGCCGGGATCACCGTGGCCCAAAGCTTTCGCAGGAAGAGAAAGATAACAGCGACGACCAGGGCGATCGTAAGCATGAGCGTGAACTGTATGTCGGCGACGCTGGCGCGGATGGTCTGTGTCCGATCCGATACGATCGCGACCTTGATCGATGGCGGCAGCGACGCTTCGAGCTGCGGCAGCGCCGTTTTGATCTGATCGACCGTCGCGATGACATTGGCGCCGGGCTGTCGCTGGATCGCAATCAGCACCGCCCGCTGCGTGCCGAGCCAGCCGGCCAGCGTCTTATCTTCCGGCGCGACAATGGCGCGTCCGACGTCGCGGACGCGGACCGCCGCCCCGTTGCGGTAAGCCAGGATGTAGTCGTCGAATCCGCTGGCGGTGGTCAACTGATCGTTGGCGAGCAGCGAGAAGGCATGCTGACCGCCGTACAGCGTGCCCTTCGGCTGATTGACCGTGCTGTTGGCAAGCGCCGTACGCACCGACTCCAGGTCCAGCCCCGCAGCAGCAAGCTGCGCCGGGTTGACCTGGATCCGAATTGCCGGGTCTTGCTCGCCGCCAAGGCTGACGAGCCCGACGCCGGGCATCTGGGAAAGCTTCTGCACCAGGATGCTGTTGGCGTAATCGCTTACCTTGGTGAGCGGAAGCGTGTCCGAGGTGAGCGCGAGGAGCAGGACCGGCGTGTCGGCCGGATTGGTCTTGCGGTAGATCGGCGGGTTCAGCAAATTGGGGGGCAGCTGGCCGCTGGTCGCGTTGATGGCCGCCTGGACATCCTCCGCAGCGGAATCGACGGTGCGATCGCGGCTGAACTGGAGCGTGACCTGGGTATAGCCGAGCGCGCTGCTCGACGTCATTTGCGCGAGACCGGGGATCTGACCGAACTGGCGCTCAAGGGGAGTGGCGACCGAGGATGCCATGGTCTGGGGATCGGCGCCCGGCAATTGCGCCGTTACCTGGATCGTCGGCGAATCCACCTCCGGCAGAGCCGCGACTGGCAGCAGCTCGTACCCGATGACGCCCAACAGAACGATCGCCACCATCAAAAGAGCGGTTGCAATCGGCCTGTGTATGAAAGGAGCTGAAAGATTCATGGCAGCATGCCCGAGCTTTTCGTCGAGGGATTCGGAACTGCCCCGGGATCATTCGGATCCGCGAGCGTCACCAACGTGCCAGGCGTGAGCCGGTACTGGCCCCGCAGCACCACGGTCTCGCCGGCGTTCAATCCTTTCTCTACGAGGGCCTCGGCGCCGAACGTCTGGCGAACCGAGACCGGCTGTACGGTTGCCTTGTTGTCCTGGCCGACGACAAAAACGAACGATCCCTGCGGCCCCTGTTGTATTGCTTCGAGCGGAACGGTTAGCGCGTTGTGCTCGGTCGCGATCACCAGTCGCACATTGACGAACGTGCCGGGCCACAGCTTGCGCTGCTGGTTGGGAAATACCGCCTTGAGCTGGATGGTGCCCGAGCCGGGGTCGGCCTGATTATTCACCACCTCAAGCTTGCCGACATCGAGCTCGGTCTTGTCGTCCTGGCTCCACGCCATGGCTTGCAGCGGGCCGCTCGCCATGGCCGCTTGAACCTCCGATATGTTGGTGGTGGCAAGTGTAAAAATCACGCTGATCGGCTGAACCTGGGTGACGGCGACCAAGCCATTGGTATCGGTTGTGTTCGATTGCGTTGCTGCCGAGCCGGTCGGCGGGTGGATAATGTTGCCTACGTCGATCAGGCGGATGCCGGTGATGCCGTCAAATGGGGCGACCAGCCGCGTGTAGCTCAGCTTCGCCTTGGCGTATTCCACTGCAGCCTGGTCGCTCTTGATCTGCGCGTTGAGTTCTTCGACGGCCGCCCGCTGGTTGTCGAGCTGCTGTTGCGTAGCCGCGTCGGTCTTTGCAAGATCGCTGTAGCGCTGAAGGTTGAGCTGCGCGTTCTTGAGATGAGCCTGATCGTGTTCAAGCGTGGCCTGCGCCTGATCGAGCTGCGCCTGGTAAGTGCGCGGGTCGATTTGGGCCAGCAGATCGCCCTTCCCGACCGGTTGACCCTCACGGAAGTCAACGCTGACCAGCAGCCCTGTGATCTGGCTGTGAATCGTGGCCGTGTTCAGTGCCGTGACCGTCCCGAGGCCGGTCAAGATGATCGGCACATCGTGTTGCTGAACTTTTGCCGCGACAACCGGAACCGCCTGGACCGCTGGCGCATCGGCCACGCTGGCACGATCGGCCCCCGCATAGACAAAGATTCCAATCGCCAATGCAACAATGGCTGCGCCGGTAAGCCCGACCTTCGTCCATCCACCACTCATCGCTTGCCTCCGAGCGCACCGCGTTGACCCTGCTTCCGTGCCCGCCCGGTTCCGGGGCGGCCGATTTCATCGGACTATGATCCCCCGTTTGGAAGCGGAATAGGCGGAGCCAAATTCGATGCCGTGCCTGCCTTGTGTCGGCGGGGTGACGATGATGCGCCCCCCGGCCCCATTCTTGAACAGATGTGACGCAACAAGACTTTTGTCGAACCGTCAGGCAGCGGGCGGCGTTACGCTCCGTTATCAGCGGCCCTCGTCGGTGCGGTACGAAATGCCCGAGGCGCCCAGAGGCGCTGGTTACGCGCAGCAGGCCACGTCGGTAGCGCAGCACAACTCACGGGAGCAGGCACCGTGGACATTGGTCACAGCCGCTTGGCCACCAGCCTACGCTTGAATCGGTCCGCTACGCAGACCAGAGTCTGAGGTGGGCATTAGTCCGATCAAGCGCGCGCCCGTGGGGCAACGCGAGAGCAGGGCCTGCATTGTTGACGTCCGCTTGGGGTCAAGGCGGAAGTCGAGCTGGACGCTGCCGACTTCCGATTTACCCTTATCGATTTCGTATCAATCCCCTGGACCGCATCCTGCTTTTCATACACACAAAAGCCGACCCATGGATCGCGCCTGCCGTGACGATACCCAAGAATCCCCTTTCGGGAACATTCGGCAATCCGCGGCGTTGCGGCTTACCGGTCTTTATGCCCGGCGCCCATGAACCAAAGGAGTAGCCATGGACAAGAAAATCGCTGGAATACTGGGGGCGGTGGCGACGCTAGGCTCGTTTACCGCCGCCCAAGCCGGTCCCGCGCCCGCCCCGGCAGACGTTTTGCGCGCTAATTCATACGCCGAACTGCTGGAGCCGATTCCGAACGCCGTAG
>Ga0265314_10006471_pt1 | contig 10363 bp, 12 predicted proteins | sample 4126metaG_FD_203106 | JGI IMG/M metagenome (GOLD analysis project Ga0265314, IMG submission 203106) | Rhizosphere microbial communities from Carex aquatilis grown in University of Washington, Seatle, WA, United States - 4-1-26 metaG | ecosystem: Host-associated > Plants > Roots > Rhizosphere >... | reverse complement strand
CGCCTCCCGCAGGCCGGCGGTATCGACCAATGTCACAGGGTACCCATCGAGGTCGAGACGCGCCTCGATCATGTCCCGGGTGGTCCCAGGCTCGGGCGTCACGATGGCAACGTCGCGTTGGGCGATTGCATTGAGCAGGCTCGATTTGCCGGCGTTCGGCGCCCCAAGGATGACGACCTCCGCGCCGTCGCGAAGACGCTCACCGCGGCGATCGGCAAGATGGTTAACCAGTTCCTGCTCAAGGCCGCCCGCGATCTCCCAGGCCTCCGCACTGACCGATCCCGGCACGTCTTGCTCGTCCGGAAAGTCGAGCTCGGCCTCGATGAGTGCGCGCGCCCGGATCAGCCTCTCCCGCCACCCTTCGTAGAGACGGCTGAGGCTGCCGTCGCTCTGGCGGAGTGCCTGGCGCCGCTGGGCTTCGGTCTCGGCGGCGATGAGATCGGCCAGACCCTCGACCTGCGTGAGATCCAGCCGCTCGTTCTGGAACGCCCGGCGCGTGAATTCGCCGGCTTCGGCCGGCCGGAAGCCGGGCAGGGCAGAAAGCGCCCTGAGCAGCGTGGCCACCACCGCCCGGCCGCCGTGGACATGGAACTCGGCCACGTCCTCGCCGGTAAAGCTGGCTGGGGCCGGGAAGAACAGGACGAGGCCACGATCAATCAGCTCGCCTCCTGCCCGTATGGCCGCCAGGGAAGCGCGCCGCGGTTCCGGGATCGAATCGACCAGCGTTTCGAGTCCGAATCGGACGCCCGGCCCGCTCACGCGCACGATCGCCACGCCCGAAGGCGGGGGGCCGCTGGAGAGGGCGAAGATGGTGTCGGTATGTGCCAAGGAGGTCACCCGGATTCGTCCAGGGAGGTCATATCTCCAGCGCCCGCCCACTGACCAGCAAGCGCAGCCTTGACATAGTAAGTGAGTGCTGACTTACTAATTACATGGGCAGACCCCGCCGAATTGCCGACGACCAAATGCTGGCGGCGGCACGCTTGGTGTTTGTGCGCGACGGCGCGGCGGGATCGACCCGCGAGATCGCGGCACGCGCCGGCATATCGGAATCGGCGCTCTTCAAACGCTTCCCCACCAAGGCAGCGCTGTTCCTGGCCGCGATGGTACCACCGCCGATCGCCGCAGGCGCCATCGTCGCTGATGCGGAGGCGACCACCGATCCGCGCCAAGCTCTCAACGTTCTGGCCGACGCCCTCCTCAGATACTTCCGCCAGCTGATCCCGGTAATGCTCCCCCTCGTCCAGAACCCGCTCATTGGTCCTGAGACGGTCCGTCATCTGTTCGGTGAAAGCGCGCTCGCCGTCGTCGTCGGCGACGTGACGGCATATCTCGCCCGACAGCAGCGTGCGGGCAAGATCGCCCCAACTGTCGACCCCGCAGCGACCTCGGCATTGCTGATTGCCGCCACGCACAGCATCGCCCAGTTCGACGTTATCGGGCTGCATCCTGTGCCGCTTCCCGGGGCGGCGCTGCTGGCCATCGTCGATAGCCTGTGGCAAGGGCTCGCGCCGCCCGACAAGAGCGTTCGCGCGCCGAAGAAGCGGCGGTCATGAGCCACGCCCCGCCGGCGGACCCCGCTCGAACCCTGCAGACCTCGGGCATCGTCATCCATACGCCTCGCCGCTTCGACCTCATCCTGGCGGCGATCTTCCTCTTTCGCGAGGGCGCCTTCCGCGAACGCCTGGCTGACCGCGCCCGGCTGGCGCTGGGCGAAACCGTGCTCGATGTCGGCTGCGGTACCGGCTCGTTCGCAATCGTCGCCGCCCGCCGAGTAGGGGCACTCGGCCGCGTCCATGCCATCGACGCTTCCTCCGAGATGATCGACCGGGCCGAGGCGAAGGCCCGCCGCGCCGGTCAGCAGATCGGCTTCGCACGCGGTCTCGCCGAGGCACTCCCGTATCCCGACGGCAGCTTCGACGTCGTCACCGCGACCTTTCTTCTGCGCCATCTGCCGCCCCAAGCGCGGCGAGCGCCTATCGCCGAAATGTCCCGCGTGACCAAGCCCGGTGGGCGGGTGCTCCTCGTCGACACGCGGCCTGCACCCGGCGCCCGCGGCCCAGGCGGGCGCAAGCCCCTCGATCTCTTCGATGCGATCGCCGACGTCAACGACGCAGGCCTTGCCGTCCTCGCCACCGGGGCACTCGGACAGCGCCGCCTGCATTTCATTCTCGCTACGAAACTCCACCGCACGGAGCCAACATGATCCATGGCATCGACGTTCGTCTCTGGCTGCTCGCCGCCGCTGGCATAGCTGTCGGCGTCGCCATCGCCATCTGGGTTCCTGAGGTCCGCGCGGCCTCGGGAGCGATCACCGCCGGCATCGTCGCCCTGATCGTTCTGAAGCATCTCGGCATCTTGCTTGCCGTCGCCTCGCCTTTCGGCGCGTTGGCCCGCGCGCGCAAGCGACGCACGACCGAAGAAGACCCTATGCGCTGAGCGCAGTGCTACAGCGGCGGTGGACATCGGCGCCTCGCCCCTATTTACAGGCGGGGATGAGTGAAAACCTGCTCCGCCACGAGCTTAGCCCCTACCTGCTGCAGCACGCCGACAACCCGGTCCACTGGCGGCCATGGGGCCAGGCGGCGCTCGCCGCGGCACAGGCCGAGAACAAGCCGATCCTGCTTTCCGTGGGCTATGCCGCCTGCCACTGGTGCCATATCATGGCCCACGAGAGCTTCGAGGACGAAGCGACCGCGGCGGTCATCAACCGCCTCTACATTCCGATCAAGGTCGATCGCGAGGAGCGGCCGGACATCGACCAGATCTACATGGCCGCGCTGCATTCGCTGGGCGAGCAGGGCGGCTGGCCGCTCACCATGTTCCTGACCCCGGACGGCGAACCGGTTTGGGGCGGCACCTACTTTCCCAAGACTGCGCGCTACGGCCGGCCGGCGTTCGTGGACATCCTCGATGAGGTCGCCCGGCTCTTCCGCGAGGAGCCCGCCAAGATCGCACAGAACCGCGCATACGTGATGCAGCGGCTGGCCGAGCGCACCCCCGGCGACGGGGCGGTGGCGGTCGATCGCGCGCTTCTCGACACCGCCAGCGACCGCCTTCTCTCGCTCATGGATACCGACAACGGTGGCACCCGCGGCGCACCGAAGTTCCCGCAGGCGGCCCTGCTCGAACTCCTGTGGCGAGCGGCCGAGCGCACCGAGGAGGCGCGCTACGCCGATGCCGTGCTGCTCACGCTCAGGGCGATCGCCAACGGCGGCATCTACGACCACATCGGCGGCGGCTTCGCTCGCTATTCGACGGACGCGCGCTGGCTGGTCCCACACTTCGAGAAGATGCTCTACGACAACGCCCAGCTGATCGAGCTGATGACGGAGGCCTGGCTGAAGACGGGCGAGCCGCTGTTTGCCGAGCGGGTGACCGAGACCGTCACCTGGCTCGAACGCGAGATGAAACTCCCCGGCGGCGCCTTCGCCGCCAGCCTCGATGCCGATTCGGAGGGCCACGAGGGCCGCTTCTATGTGTGGCAGAGGAGCGAGGTGCTCGACGTGCTCGGCGCTGAAGAGGGCGCCCGTTTCGCCGATGCCTACGACATCACCGACGCCGGCAACTGGGAAGGCACGTCGATCCCGAACCGGATCGGGCGGGGCGCGTTCGGACCGGACGAGGCGACTGCGTTCGCCACCGACCGGACGAAGCTGCTCGCGCGGCGGGCAGGGCGGGTACGGGCCGCCACCGACGACAAGGTTCTGGCCGACTGGAACGGCCTCGCGATTGCCGCGCTGGCTGCAGCCGGCACGGCTTTCGCCCGGCCGGACTGGATTGCGCTGGCCGAGCGCGCCTACGACTTCGTTACGCGCGAGATGAGCGACAGCGGCCGGCTGGCGCACGCCTGGCGCGACGGCAAGGCCACCTATCCCGGCCTCGCCACCGACTACGCCGCAATGATCAAGGCGGCGCTCGCACTTCACGCCGCGACGCTTCAATCGCGCTGGCTGACCCGCGCCGAGGCGCTGGCCGCGATCCTGCGCGCGCACCACTGGAATACCGCACAGCCGGGATATTTTCTGGCCGCCGACGACGCCACCGACCTCATCCTGCGGCCCCGCGCCGATACGGACGAGGCCACACCGAGCGCCACCGGCTTGATGGCGCAGAACCTGGTTCGGCTCTGGCACCTCACCGGCACCGACGCCTACCGCACCGACGTCGACGCGATCCTCGGCAGCGCCGGCACAGCGGTCGCGGCGAACCTGTTCGCCACCGCAAGCCTGCTCAACGCGCTCGACCTGCGCCTAAGTGCTACCGACGCGGTCGTCGTGCGCGGCGAGCACGACGATGGGGCGGCGCTGATCGCCGCCGTGCGCCGCGCGGGCACGCGGGTGGTCCTCTCCGTCTTTGACGGCACGGCCACGCTCCCCGCCGCCCATCCCGCCGCCGGCAAGACAACCCTCGGCGGCAAGGCCACCGCCTATGTCTGCCGGAACGAGACGTGTTCGCTGCCGATCACCGATGCCGCCGCGCTGGCGGCGGCACTGGCCGCGCCAGCCTAGCGCCAGGCCACGGCGAGGATAGCCGCCGCCGCGGCTAGAACCGCCATCAGGCTGAGCACGGCGAACGCAACGACGACGCGGCCGTCCGCGAACCGTTGGTCGCGGCCGTGATGCGAGTATTCGCCGAGCGGATCGGCGGTGGTTCGCGGCATTTCCCGCGTTTCCACGGGCCGCCTCCTGCTTCAGCCAATTCGAGGCAAATACAGCGCCTTCGCCTCTTTCCGGAGTTTTAAGACCGCCACCGAAAAACCGCGACATCCGGGCGCCGCGCGCCGGTCGGCGGCTGGCGCGGAAGCTGGTGCGCGGGCTGGTCCTCTAGCTGGTCCGCGGCACCATATTGGCGACCAGCATCAAAGCTGGTATAGACACCAGAATGGAAGATGGCATGCGCAAGATCACGGTCGAGGTTTCCGAGCGCGACCTCGCCAGCGCCCAGGAACTCACCGGTGGCGGCATCACCGAGACGGTGCGTGAGGGCCTCAGGAAGCTCGCGTCGATTCAGGCGCAACAGCGCCTCTTGAAGCTTCGCGGCAAGGTCAAATTCGATCTGACCCTCGAAGAGATGCGCTACGACCGGGAATGATCGCGGCGGACACGAGTGCCATGGTGGCGTACCTGTCCCAGCGCGCCGATGGATCGGATCTCGATCTCATCGCCGGCGCGCTGGCGAACGCGGAACTGGCGCTCCCGCCGATCGTGCTCACCGAGTTGCTCAGCAGCCGCTCGTCCGACCGCCTGCTGGACACGGACCTCACCCAGATACCTCTCCTCGAAATCAGGGAAGGGTACTGGGCGCGTTCCGGACAAGCCCGTCGCCTTCTCCTGCTCAGGGGGCTGAAGGCCAAGACTGCGGACGCCCTGATCGCCCAGGCGTGCATCGACAACGACGTGGCGCTGATCACGCGCGACAAGGACTTCAGGCATTTCGCCAAGCATTGCGGACTGAAGCTGGCCTAGGCGCTTCCGCCTGCCGAGCACGCTCCCAGGCCAGCGTCTAGCCTTCGTGCGACGCCTTCAGCGCCTCGCGGAGCGAGAGCCCGCTCGACGCCGGTGCCGCCGGCCGGTCGGCCCGAAGCTGGCGGTAGGGATAGCGGTCGCGGATGTTGGCGTTGAAGTAAGCGCCCTCGGAGGGCGCCGCGGCGATGCCATCGGCCACCGCCGCCGGCACCAGCGAGTAGACATAGACCTTGCCGGACGCGAACGAGACCGTGAGCTCGAAGCGGGCGCGATCGTAGGCAACGGTGCGAATCACTGACGACGGCATGGCGGCAGGATAGCCCCGCCGATGCCTCAGGTGTTCATCTGATCGAAGAAGTCGGAGTTGCTCTTCGTTTGCTTGAGCTTGTCGAGCAGGAACTCGATCCCGTCGACCGTTCCCATCGGCATGAGGATGCGGCGCAGAACATACATCTTCTTCAGCACGTCGGGCGGCACCAGCAGCTCTTCCTTGCGCGTGCCCGAGCGCGTGATGTCGATCGCCGGGAAGACGCGCTTGTCGGCGACCTTGCGGTCGAGAATGATTTCCGAGTTACCGGTGCCCTTGAACTCTTCGAAGATGACTTCGTCCATGCGGCTGCCGGTATCGATGAGCGCCGTCGAGATGATGGTGAGCGAGCCGCCTTCCTCGATGTTGCGGGCTGCGCCGAAGAACCGTTTCGGCCGCTGCAGCGCGTTGGCGTCGACACCGCCGGTGAGCACCTTGCCCGACGACGGCACCACCGTGTTGTAGGCGCGGCCGAGGCGGGTGATCGAATCGAGCAGGATGACGACGTCGCGGCCGTGCTCGACCAGGCGCTTGGCCTTCTCGATGACCATCTCGGCGACGGCAACGTGGCGCGTCGCCGGCTCGTCGAAGGTCGACGAGATCACCTCGCCCTTCACCGAGCGCTGCATGTCGGTGACTTCCTCCGGCCGCTCGTCGATGAGCAGCACGATGAGGTAGCACTCGGGATGGTTGGAGGTGATGGAGTGGGCGATGTTCTGGAGGATGACGGTCTTGCCGGTGCGCGGCTGCGCCGTGACCAGGGCGCGCTGGCCCTTGCCCAGCGGCGCGACCAGATCGAGCACGCGCGCCGTCAGGTCCTTGCCCGTCGGGTTGTCGATTTCCATCTTGAAGCGCTGCGTCGGGTAGAGCGGCGTCAGGTTATCGAAATGGACCTTGTGGTGCTTCTCCTCGGGGTCCTCGAAGTTGATCGAGTTGACCTTGAGCAGTGCGAAGTAGCGCTCACCGTCCTTGGGACCGCGGATCTGGCCCTCGACCGTGTCGCCGGTGCGCAGCGAGAAGCGCCGGATCTGTGACGGCGAGACGTAGATGTCGTCGGGACCGGCGAGGTAATTCGCTTCGGGCGAGCGCAGGAAGCCGAAGCCGTCCTGCAGGACCTCGACCACGCCTTCGCCGATGATGTCGGTCTCCTGCGCCGCGAGCTGCTTCAGGATGGCGAACATCAGCTCCTGCTTGCGCAGCGTCGAGGCGCTCTCGATCTTCAGTTCTTCGGCGAAGGCCAGGAGCTCGACCGGCGTCTTCGCCTTGAGGTCCTGCAGTTTGATTTCGGGCATATAGTTCACACGTCTCGGGGATGGGGAAAGGCCGGCACGAAAAGGAAGGAGGGGTTCGCAGAACTTCTCGCCGGTCGCAGAGAGATTACCGCCACCGGATCGGCACCACGGCAAAATCAGCCGGCGCCTGTCTGCTTTAGTGCGGTCTCATCGAAGATAGACACTTGCCGAAGCGGCGGCAAGGGCAAAGGCGCGGGCTGCGTCAGAAGGGCCTGACGATCACCAGGACGACGATGACGATGACCAGCAGCGTCGGCAGTTCGTTGACCATGCGGTAGAGGCGGGCGGGGCGCGTGTTGCGGTCCTCCGCAAAATCGCCAAGCCGCCGGCCGAGCCAGACATGGAACGCCGTCATGACGATGACGAAGGCGACCTTGGCCAGGAACCACGGGGTCGTCCACAGGTGCGCCGAGGTGGCGAGCACGATGCCGGCGAGCCACGCCGCAATCATCGCCGGCGTCATGATGGCGTTGTAGAGGCGCCGCTCCATGACCTTGAAGGTCTCGGACTTGTCGGAGCCTTTCGCGGCATCGACGTGATAGACGAACAGCCGCGGCAGGTAGAAGATCCCCGCCATCCACGCGATCACCGCGACGACGTGGAACGCCTTCACCCAGAGATAGGCATTGCCGGCAAGCGCGCTCACCGGGCGCGCCTCACGCGCTCGACCAACCGCGCCACGTTCTCCGGCGGCGTATCGGGCAGGACGCCATGGCCGAGGTTGAAGACGAAGCGGCCGCGGCCGAGCTTCTCCACGATCGCATCCGCCGCCGCATCCATCACCGTTCCACCCGCCCTCAGAATCGCGGGGTCGAGATTGCCCTGCACGGCGACGCTCTGCTGGAGAAGCATCGCCTCGTCAAGGCCGACGCCGGCATCGAGCGATACCGCGTCGACCCCGGTCGAACGGACGTATTCGGCCAGCCGCGCCGCGCCGACGCCCCGCGGAAACCCGATGATCTTCGCGCCCGGCTCGTTCGCCTTTACCTGACGGACGATGTCGGCGGTCGGCTCGATCGACCAGCGCCGGAAGCCTTCATCGTCGAGCACGCCCGCCCACGTATCGAATATCTGCACTACGTTGGCGCCGGCCCTGATCTGCGCCACGAGATAATCGGCCGAGGCGTTGGCGAGCACGTCGCTGAGCACCGACATGGCGTCGTCATGGTCGCGGGCAAATTCCAGCGCCGGCATCTGATCGGGCGTGCCCCGCCCGGCGATCATGTAGGTCGCCACCGTCCACGGCGCCCCGCAGAAGCCGATCAGCGATTTCTCCGCCGCCAGCCCGCCGCGGACGCGCTCGACCGTCTCCAGGATGGGCGCCAGGCGATCCAGCGCATAGCTGTCGGTCAGGCGCTCGACCCCGCGAACGTCGATCGGATCCAGCCGCGGCCCGTCGCCTTCGACGAAATCGACGCGACGACCAAGCGCGTGGGGGATCACCAGGATATCGGCGAATACGATTGCGGCATCGACGTCGAAGCGCGTCACCGGCTGGAGCGTGACCGCGGCTGCGGCGACCGGATCGAAGCACAGCGCGAGGAAGCTTCCCGCCTTCGCCCGGAGTTCGCGATATTCCGGGAGATAGCGGCCCGCTTGCCGCATGAGCCAGAGCGGCGGTGGCGAGAGGCTGGCGCCATCGAGAACCCGGAAGACTTTTCCGGATCGATCGCTGTCTCCGGAAACGGGGCCTTGTTGTCCCAAAAGACTAGTTGAATCTTCTTTTTGTTTCATCTTGGGGGTGGATTGTAGTGACTCCGCGGCCCTCCACCGGGAGGGCACACAGACAGGCACCGACGTCAGCCTGCGGACACACGCATTACAGCCTGCCGGTCAAATAACAAGGACAAGCCAGATCGGCCCGTATTTACAATTCGTTAACCATGTCGATCGGAGCGGCCAGGCCTGAATTTCGCGAAGTTATCCACAGGCTAACTCATTGTCTGTGCGCTACTTCCTCGATTCACCGGTCGCCGCATTCCAGCCTCACGATAACGGCCGCTGTTGATCGTTTAACCCCGATCAGGGACAGTCCGCGCCGCCCGACCGTCCCGGGCGTCCTTATGCAGATTCCGCCAACAGGCTAAGGCCGGTCTGGGGATAATCGTGCCTACAACCTCGCCGATCGTGCTCGCTTCGCAAAGCGTGGCGCGGGTTTCTATGCTGCAGGCGGCCGGGATTTCGTTCACCGCGAAGGCCTCCGCCGTCGACGAGCGCGCGCTCGAGGCGCCGCTTCTGGCCGAGGGCATGGGCCCGCGGGATCTGGCGGTCGCGTTGGCCGAAGCCAAGGCGCTCGACGTCGCCGCGCGCCATCCGGGCGCCCTGGTGATCGGCGGCGACCAGACGCTCGAACTCGACGGCGAGCGTTTCACCAAGCCCGGTTCAGCCGCCGCAGCGCGCGCCCAGCTCGCGCGGCTCGCCGGCCGTGGCCACCAGCTCCACTCGGCGGTGGCGGTCGCACACGACGGACGCATCGCGTGGCGGCACGTCGCTTCGGCGGCCATGACCATGCGCCCGCTCGACTCCGCGGCCATCGACGCGTATCTCGCCCTCGTGGGGGACAAGGTCATGGGCAGCGTCGGCGCGTATCAACTCGAAGGACCGGGGGTGCGCCTCTTCGAGAAGATCGACGGCGACTTCTTCGTCATCCTCGGCCTGCCGCTGCTGCCGCTGCTGGCCTATCTCCGCGATGCTGGAGCTATCGCATGGTGAAGCCCGTCGCCTGCGTGATCGGCTGGCCGGTGAAGCATTCGCGCTCGCCGGTGATCCACAAGTTCTGGCTGAACGAATACGGCATCGACGGCGACTATGTGCTGCATCCGGTCGAGCCCGAGAAGGTCGCGGCGTTCTTTGCCGATTTCGCGCGCTCCGGCTTCGTCGGCGGCAACGTCACCGTGCCGCACAAGGAGGCGGCGTTCGCGACGGTGGCCAGGCGCGACGCGGCTGCCGAGGCGACCGGCGCCCTCAACACGCTGTGGCTGGAGGATGGCGCGCTTGTCGGCGCCAACACGGACGTTGCCGGGTTTCTCGCCAACCTCGACGAGGAGACGCCGGGCTGGGATGCCGAGGCCGGGCCGGCGGTGGTGCTTGGCGCCGGCGGCGCGGCGCGGGCGATCGTCTGGGGGCTGCTGTCGCGCGGGCTGGCGCCGGTGCATGTGGTGAATCGCGACCCGGCGCGGCCGAAGGCGCTGGCCCAGCGTTTCGGCGGGCAGGTGAAGCCGGCGCGCTGGGTGGACGTTCCGAGCCTTCTTGCCAGCGCGCGCGTGCTGGTCAACACGACGACGCTCGGCATGGCC
>Ga0265314_10006469_pt1 | contig 10364 bp, 9 predicted proteins | sample 4126metaG_FD_203106 | JGI IMG/M metagenome (GOLD analysis project Ga0265314, IMG submission 203106) | Rhizosphere microbial communities from Carex aquatilis grown in University of Washington, Seatle, WA, United States - 4-1-26 metaG | ecosystem: Host-associated > Plants > Roots > Rhizosphere >... | reverse complement strand
GCCGGCGATGGAAAATCGCGTCGAACTGGCGAGCGAGAAGGACGAGTTCGGCATGCCCTTGGGCAAGCTCACGCACACCTTCCAGCCGGATGCGGTGGCGTTGTGGAATGCCAACCTCGACGACGGCGTGAAGGTGGCGAAGGCGGCAGGTGCCAAGGAGGCGTGGCCGGCGCGCGGGGCAATCCCGACCAGCCATCTGCTCGGCGGCACCATCATGGGCACGGATGCGTCCAACTCGGTCGTCAACAGCTACGGCCAGAGTCACGAGATTCCGAACCTCTGGATCGCGGGACCGGGCATCTTCCCGACCGAAGGGGCGTCAAACCCGACCTTTACGATCTTCGCCCTTTCGCAGCGGGGCGCCGAGCGCATGACCTCGCAATGGGGGACGTTGACGAATTAGAGCTCCGATTCCGGAGCTCGCAAGCAATCGCGGCGGGCTCGCTTCGCCCGGGCGATGTGAAGGTGGTGCGACAATGATCGGCGTCATGCTGACGCGGTAAACTCCGCGTGAGAGGCGTTTGAAGCTCGGCGTTGCGTGAACCATCTCCTTTTGTGGGGCCGATGTCACAAAAGCATCAGCCAAACGGGGGAATAACGCTGCTCATTTGCGAGTCAAATCAAGGCCGGTATCCGCCGGCCTTGTGCGACACGGCAGCGTATTAGCGAAGCGAATGATGAAAGAGACGCAGACGGCGCCAGACCGCATCGATCAGGAAATCCTTGCCAACGATGCGCTGGAACGCGCCCGTTTGCTGCCTCCCGGTCCGGAGCGCAACGAGGCGCTCAAGCTTGCGAGCCTGTTGCGATGTTCTGCCGACTCGCGCGGGCCGGTCTTTGCCAAGCGAGGCCGGCCACGGAAGTGATGGCTCTCCGCGTCTGCGTCAACATCCCCGACACACGCCTTTGATCAACTGATCGACTCGGGCATTTTCTTCCGCCACGGCCTGGTCGATCGAAGACGTCGCTGATGACGTAACGTCGGCGGATTGCGGCTGGCGATGGCCGACGGGCGCCGACCAAGGCAGGGTTGCGGTTTCGCATCCCTGTGGCAACGGGTTCGCCGTCGGCGCCGGAGGCCGGCCCTCCGCGTCATGAAGCAGCCGACATCCGGAAGGTTGCTGGATGGCTGCTTGCGCGGATACGGGCGCCGCGCACATCAGTGAAAGGACAACGGTCATTCCATGAAACGCAAGTCGAGGCATTGGTCGTCTCCGGAGTTTGCGCCCGTTGCGGGCTCTTCCGGGAAGACTCGTGACCGACTTGTGCTATTCCTCTCGACTTTTCATGTTACGCGCATCCGCGGATGCCGTTCGCACTCTGACGTGACGGCGGACGACGGAATAAAAGCTGGGGGAAGTCGCCGCTATCGCAGGACCTACACCGCGCTCGGCTTTTTCCAGCCGCCGAATGTCTGTTCGAGATGATGTGCGAACGCGAGCGCGACATCCTCCCGCCACGGTCTCGCGGCGACCTGGACATTGAGCGGAAGACCCTCGGGCGAGGTGCCAACGCGAACGGTGGCGCTCGGCCATCCCGTCAGGTTGTACATCTGGGTATAGCCAAAGCCGCGGCGGTTCTGTTCCTCAAAACTCGTGCCGTGCAGCACGGCCGGATACGGCGCGACCGGCGAAAGAATGGCATCGTAGTTTTCGATGAAGCGCAGCATCGAATTGCGAAACGCATCCCAGCGAACGAAGGCGGCGAGCGCCTCGGTGGTGGTAGCAAAGGCAGGCGCGACGGAATTGGCAAGTGCCTGCTCGAACAGCGGCGAGATCGGATCGCTGCCGATACTCTTGAGGAAGGCGCGCGTGCCGGCGCCGCCGTCGCCGCGGCTCATGTCGTGGTAGACGGTCGCAGCCTTCGCGGCATCCGGCGGGCGGTTCTCCTCGACCTTGACGCCGGCATCCGCAAACGCCTTGGCGCAGTCGCGGACCGCCGCGGCAATCTCCCTGGTTGGCGAAGCGGCGCCGTCGTCGTCGAAGTAAGCCAGCTTCAATCCGTTCAGCGTGATGGCCTTCGGATCGAGCAGGGGCATTCCGACGATCGAGTGATCACGGAAGTCGGGCCCGGCGATGATCGGCAAAGCAAGCGCGAGGTCGTTGACCTTGCGCGCGATCAGGCTGACATGAAACACGGCGTTTCGCGCGCCCATCGGCATCGGGAATTGTCCGGTGCGCGGCACGCGACCCGAGGTCGGCTTGATCGCGGCGAGGCCGCAGAAATGCGCGGGGATGCGGATGCTGCCGCCGGCATCGGTGCCAAGTCCAAGCGGCGAGCCGCACGCCGCGACGATTGCGGATTCACCGCCGCTCGAGCCGCCCGGCGTGCGGGCGAGGTCGTAGGGGTTATTGGTGCGGCCGTAGACGAGATTGTCGGTCTCGATCGCGCCCGCGAGTTCCGGCACGTTGGTCTTGCCGAGAATGATGGCGCCCGCGGCGCGCAGCCGCGCCACGGCCGTGGCATCCGCCTTCGGCACGTAGTTGGCGCGGCCTTTGGTGCCACCGGTGCAGATGACGCCAGTCGTTTCCAGCGTATCCTTGATCGTCACCGGCACGCCATGCAGCGGTCCCTTGATGTCGCCGCGTGCCAGCGCTGCGTCGGCTTCTTCCGCTTCCTTTTGCGCTGTCTCGGCGGTCAATTGAACGACGGCGTTGAGCTTGGAATTAACCCTGGCGATCTGATCCAGATGCGCGTTCACCACCGACTTCGAACTAAGTTGTTTGGAACGGATGGCGCCCGCCAATTCGGTCGCAGATTTCGTCGTGATGTCATTGTCCATGGCGGTTGCCGCCTCCGCTTGATCGATCAGGCCCGCGCGTCCCGCCGCGGCAACCACGCCCGCAGCCGCTGCCGTGCCCAGAAAATCCCGTCGCCCCCATTTGTCGCTCATCTCTCGGCTCGTCCTTCCGATTATCAGGCGATTGAAGCAGCTAATTACGTTTCCGGTACGCATGCAAGTTCCCGGCCAGCATGGCTGCCGTTCTACGGCGAAGCGCCATGAATGGCGGGCAATTGAACACCGCACTCGAAGGTCCTACGCTGCGCCAAAGCAAAAATTCGTAGAGGAGGAGGCGTGACATGATGAACCGGCGTCAGTTTGTAGGCAGCACGGCGGCAGCGGCTCTTTTGGTTGGCATGCCCAACGCTTTTGCCGCCACCTATGACCTCGTGATCAAGGGCGGGCGTGTGATCGATCCCTCGATGGGGTTAGATGCGACGCGTGATATCGCGATTTCCGCCGGCAGAGTCGCAGCCGTCGAAGCGAGCATCGCAGCGGATGCGGCCGAGACCATCGATGCGCGCGGCAAGATCGTGACTGCGGGCCTGATCGACGTTCACACCCATGCCGGCCGCAGCAAGGACGGCCCGGCGATGTGCCTCCAGGACGGCGTCACCGGCTGGGTCGATGCCGGCTCGGGCGGGGCAGACAACATCGATGCGGTGGCGGCGATCGCGCGGAGTGCGCCGCAGGTTGGACGTTGCCTGGTCAACATTGCGCGCACCGGCGTTGTGACGCCGACCGGCGAATTGCACGACCTCAACGCGGCGAATGTCGCGATGGCAAAAGCCGCGGTCGAACGCAACCGCGACGTTGTCGTTGGTGTCAAGGCACGCTTGTCGGACAATGTCGCGGGTGCGAACGATCTCGAAGCGTTGCGTCGCGCGCAGGAGGTTGCCGCCGCCTTCAATCTGCCGGTCATGATCCATATCGGCCAGAACTACTCGCCGTTGCGTTCGCTTCTGGCACTGCTCAAGCGCGGCGACATCATCACGCATATCTACGCGCCGGGGAAGAACGGCATTTTGGACGAGAAAGGGATTTTGTTGCCGGAGGTGATGGCCGCGCGTCGCCGCGGCGTCATCTTCGACTTCGGCAACGGCGTTTCCGATCATTTTGATTGGGACACGGTCGAGAAGGCAACCAGGCAAGGCCTGTGGCCCGACACGTTCTCGACCGACTGGAACACGGCCTCCAAGACCAGCGGCGTCGTCGATCTGCCGAACGTGATGTCGAAGCTTATGATGTTCGGCATGCCGCTCAGCCAGATCATCGCCGCCGCGACCGTCAATGCGGCGCGTTGTTTTCCGGCGTTCGACGACCGCGGTACGCTGAACGTCGGCGCACCGGCGGATGTGGCCATCATGGAATTGCGTGAAGGCAGTTTCGAATTCCTCGACAACTTCAAGGGTACGCGCACCGGACGCCAGCGGCTATTCCCGTCCCAGGTCGTGCTGAACGGCACGCGCGTTCAGCCCGCATAGAGTCAGCCGCCGAGATAGGCCTCGCGAATGCGGGGATCGTTGGCCAACTCCGCTGAGGGCCCGGACAGTGTAATGGCGCCGGTTTCAAGCACGAAGGCGCGGCTCGCGATCTCGAGCGCCATCGCCGAATTCTGCTCGACCAGCAGCACGCCGAGTTTGGTGCGCTTGTTGAGCTCAAGGATGCGATCGAATACCTGCTCGATCACGATCGGCGCCAGGCCCAGCGAGGGTTCATCGAGCATCAGAAGGCTGGGGCGCCCCATCAGGGCGCGGCCAATCGCGAGCATCTGCTGCTCGCCGCCGGACAGCGACCAGCCGCCTTGCTTGAGCCGCTCCTTCAGCCGTGGAAACAGGTCGAAGACCAGTGCGAGGTCTTCTTCCACCTCGGCCTTGTTTCCGGCGCGCGGGGCCGTGCCGGTGATCAGGTTTTCCAGCACGGTGAGCCCCGGAAAAATCCGCCGTCCCTCCGGACAATGGGCGAGGCCCGAACCGACGATATCCTCGACGGCGGCGTTTTGGATTTGCTCGCCCTTCCAGGAAATCGTGCCGGCCGTCGGCCGAACCAGGCCGGAAATGGTGCTGAGCGTCGTGGTCTTGCCGGCGCCGTTGCCACCGATCAGCGCGACGATTTCGCCCATCTCGACGCTGAACGAGATGCCCTTGAGCACCTCGATATGGCCGTAGGACACATGGAGATCATCGACCTTAAGCATGGCGATGCCGCCTGCCGAGATAGGCTTCGATGACTTGCGGATTGCGCTGAATATCCGAAGGTGCGCCTTCGGCGATCTTCTTGCCGAAGTCGAGCACCGTGACCCGGTCGCTGATCCCCATCACCAGCCGCACATTGTGCTCGACCAGGAGAATCGTGATGCCGCGGCCCTTGAGCGTGGCGATGGTATCGAGCAGCGTCATGCTTTCGGTCATGTTCATGCCAGCCGCCGGTTCGTCCAGCAGAAGAACGTTCGGACTCGATGCGAGCGCCCGCGCGATCTCCAGAAGCCGCCGCTGCGCGTAAGGCAGTTGCGTGGCGCGATCGCCGGCCCGATGGGCGAGGCCAACGGTTTCAAGCGCCTCTCGCGCGGCCGTGTCGATATCCGCTTCACTCTTCCGGTGCCGCGCGTTCGAGATCAGCATGTCGGCAAACGAGGTTTGCCTGTTGCCGGCGGCTGCGACCTTGACGTTCTCGATCACGCTGAGATTTTCGAAGATCCGTATGTTCTGGAAGGTCCGCGCCAAACCCAGCCGCGCGATGCGATGCGGCTTCAGCCGGAAGATTTCGCGTCCCCTGACGCGAATGGAGCCGGCATCGGCGTGCGATGCACCGCTCAGCGCATTGAGCAGCGTCGTCTTGCCCGAACCGTTCGGGCCGATGATCGCCTGCACGATGCCTGCGGGGACATCGAGGTCGATATTGTCGAGCGCGACGAGTCCGCCGAAGAGGCGCGTCACCCCGCGGGCGGCGATGATTGGGGCGGCCGTCAACGTGCACCTGCGCGGCGGAATTGAAACTGCGATGCAAGCGATGCCAGCCCCCCGGGCGCCAGCACGATCACGGCGATGACGCCAAGACCGTAGAGCACGAGATACCACTGGCCGAGGAAGCGCAGCGCTTCCGGCAAGATCGTCAGTGCGATCGCGCCAAAGGCGCAGCCCGCGATCGAGCCCATGCCGCCGACAATGAGCATGGTCATCAGCAGGATCGCTTGGGTGCCGGAGAAGCTGTCGGGACTGATGAAGCGGATCGACGATGCATAGAGACAACCGGCAAGTCCCGCATAGACGGCACCCAGCATGAACGCGACCAGCTTGGTGCGCGTGGTATCGACGCCGCTTTGTTCGGCAGCGATTTCGCTGTCTCTCGTCGCAATCATCGCCCGGCCGAGCGCCGAATGACGTACGCGCGTAGCCACCAGCATGGCCAGCGCCAGCGCGGCGACGAGAATGTAATAATGCTGCGCCTGTCCTTCCGGCCCGAAGCCGAAAATGCTGATGCCTGGGATCGCTCGCAAGCCGGATGTGCCGCCGGTGACTGGTTCCCAGTGCACGATGACGAGCCGGATGATCTCTCCAAAGCCGATCGTCGTCATCGCAAGGTAGTAGGTTCGCAGCCGCATCGTCGGCAGCCCGAGCGCCAGGCTCGCGATGATCACGACGATTGCCGACAGAAACGGCGTCGTGATCCAGGGCAGGCCGGACTTGGTCGCAATCGCGGTGGTGTAGGCGCCTAGCCCGTAAAAGGCGGCCTGTCCAAAGTTGATCTGACCGGCCCATCCGGTCACGAAATTCAGGCCCAGCACGACGATCGTATTGAGAATGGCGATGTTGAGAAGCTGGATGATGTAGCCGTCCTGCGTGACGAGGGGCACGGCCAGGGCAGCCACGACGGCGGCCGCAACAAGCCAGCGTTTGGACTGAAGGCTCGTCATCAGACCTTCTCGCTGCTCTTCTCGCCGAACAGGCCGCGCGGCCAGGCGATGAGGACGGCGATCATGACGATGAAAGCGTAGGCGTCGCGGAAGTTCGAGGAGATATAGCGCGCGCCGAAGGTCTCTATGAGCCCGAGAAACAACCCGCCAATCACGGCGCCAGGCAGATTGCCGAAGCCGCCGATGACACTGACGACAAAGCCTTTCAAGCCGAGACTTCCGCCCATGGTCGGCTCAGCGAGAAAAATCGGGGCAACCAAAAGCCCGGCAATGCCGGAGAGCACCGTGCCAAGCGCGAAAGCCACCGCAATGGTCCGGTTCACGGGAATGCCGACCAGCCGCGCCGTGTGCAGGTCCTGCGCGGTTGCCTGCATCAGGATTCCGAACCGCGTCCTGGTGAGAAAGAGAAACTGCAGGAGCAGGATCACCGCAAGCGTTGCGAAGATGAAAAGCTGGTGCATGGAGACCACGACGCCGGCAAAGCGCAGAGGCGGTCCGCTGACCGGGGAGGGCAGCGAGACCGGCAGCGGCCCCCAGATAATCAACGCCAGATTTTCCAGAACGATGCCCATCGCGATCGTCGTCAGGATGACGAGGAAAGCCGGACGGCCGCGCAGCGGGAAATACACCAGCGTCATGAAGACGACGCCGACCAGCGCCATCGCCACCATGGTGATAGCCCATGAAGCCGCCATCGGCAGTTCATGCGTTACCGCGCAACTGATGCCGATGAACGCGCCGAGCATCAGAAGTTGCCCTTGCGCGAAATTGACGATCTGGACGGTGTTGAAGATCAGAAGCAGGCCGAGCGCGACGAGAGCGTAGATGCTGCCGAGCGCGAGGCCGTTGACGACAAGCTGGCCCATGAGGAATTTAGAATCCGCTTTCCTTGATCGGGCCGGCGAGTTCCGGCGTCTTCCCCTTGTTGCGATAGACGCCAAGCGTATGCGCGAGATCGCCCAGCTTGTCGGCCTGATACGAAATCAGCATGCCCTTCCAGTCCTTGGTGGCGGCAAAAGAATCGCGGATTGCCGCCTTGTCGCAACCGACTTTTTCAATGATCGATTTCAGGAGGTAGACCGTGTCGTAATAGGAGACGGTGAAATTGTCGGCCGGCACCTTGTATTTGTCCTGCACGCGTTTGGCCCAATCTAGGATCTTCGGATCGGATGATGTCTGCGGAATCATGCCGCCGATTGCATAGGCGCCATCGGCTTCCGCCGCGGTGAGGTTGTTGAGCGCCGTCTGGGCCACGAGGCTCGAATTGCCGATGGTGGTGAGCTTGATGCCGAGGTCGTTCATTTGCTTGACGACGAGGGTAACGTCGGCCGGACGGCCGAACACGATCACGCTGTCGGCGCCCTTGTCCTTGATCTCGAGCAACTGCGCGCTCATGTCCTTGTCGGACGGCGCATAGGACGTCACGGCGACCGGAGTTGCGTTCAGTTTGGCGAGCGAGGCCTGAATGCCGCGCGATGCGCCGAGGCCGTAGTCGTCTGCGACAGCGATGACGCCCGGCTTGGTCTTGTTGAGGGTTTCCACCAGATATTCCGGAATGAGATCGGCGAGCTGGCCGTCATGGACGTGGGTCCGGAACAGCCATTTGCTGCCCTGCGAGGTCACCTTCGCATTGGTTGCGCCGACCAGAAACGGCGTCTCGGACTTGTTGACGACTTCGGTCTGGGCGAACACATGCGGACTGATCATCGAACCGAAAATTACCAGCGGCTTGCCTTCGAGGATGCGGTTCATCGCGTTCAACGCATCGGTGCTCGACGCTCCCGTGTCTTCTGTGGCGAGCGCCAGCTTCTTGCCGTTGATGCCGCCGGCGGCATTGATTTCATCGACCGCGAATTCGACGCCGCTGCGCGCCTGCGTGCCGAGCAAAGCCGTATTGCCGGTCAGGGCCGTCGTCAGGCCGAGCGGGATCGGCGAGGGACAACTGGTGGGCTCCGCCTGCGATGGGCTGGCCGAGCTCATGGCCAGACAGATCGCTGCAGCGCCGGCGAGGGAATTTTTCATTAATATCGACGTCATTGTCTTTCCCGTTGAATGGTCCTAGCGCGCAACCACCACGCTAGCACGACGATAGGCCTGCCGCTGTCCGGCAGGCCTGTCCGGTTATAGAACCCCTGTTAAGAGCTGAAAATTCCCGCAAGCCGGGAGGCTTGCGGGCAATCTTCAGCTACTTCGTAGCCGCCCCGGTTGGCGCCAGCGCATGCGCCGTGGCAGTCTTGCCGCCGATGGCTAGGTATAGACCGCCGGCGATTACGATTCCGGCGAGCCAGCTGAGGTCCGCGCCACCCAGAAGACCGGAGAGAGGGCCTTGCAAGGCGGGTACGAGCCCGTCCTCCAGCGCCCAGCCGGCGGCAAGGCCCACCAGAAACGCGACGATAGCGCCCCAGTTGATGTCGCCATAAGCGCTCGTTTCCGGGGAGGCATAGAGTTCGGCGACGTCGATCTTGCTTTTGCGCTTGATGTAGAAGTCGGCGAGGATGACGCCGGCCCACGGGCTCATCCAGAGCAGCAGGCTGATCATCCAGTTGTCGAAGGCCTTCGCGAAGGAGGGCGCAAACACGAAATAGATGGTTACGAGATAGCCGATGATACCGACGACAAGCGCGAGCGATGTGCGTGAGAGACGGACCCCCATGCTGAGTGCGGCCAGAGCTGCCGAATAGACGTTGAGGATGTTCGTCGCGATCGGGCCGTGTAGAACCATCAACAGCACGAGCAGGCTTGCAAAGCCTCCGAACACGGCGCTGACCATTTTGGCCGGGTCAGTATCGGTCGTAACGCTGGCGATGGTTGCGCCGAGAACGGCGAGCCAGATCGACGGCACCAACATTCCGACATAGCTGTACCAGAACACGGAGGACGAAGACACGCTGCGGGGCACGAAGCGCGAATAGTCCGAAGCCCATGTCACCCAGGAAATGCCCCAGCCAACGCCGATCGCAGTCATCAGCAGCGAGAGCATCGCAAGATGCGCGCCCGGTGGCAGCGAGCTGGTCAAGTTCCAGTTGACGACGCCGGGCTGGCTCCAGGCCAGCACGCTCATCAGAACCATGATGGCGACGGTGACCGGCACCGTGTATTTCTCGAAGGTGCGAATGGCATAGAAGCCATAGATGCCGATGACGACCTGGACCACCATCACGAGCGTCATGATGATGAAGGTGGTCAGGATCGTTTCCGGGATGCCGAATTGCGCGAGGATCGCCATTGAGATCTTGACCGGGAAGTAGGTGTTCACGCCGATCCAGCCGAGCGTCATCAGGAACATCAAGAGGCTCGGCAGGTAGGCGCCGCGGCGGCCGAAGGCGGAGCGGCTGAGCACCATCTGGTTGACGCCGGTCTTGTGGCCCATCACCGTGAAGGCGGCGAAGATGGCGCAGCCGATGATGTTGCCGAACACGATGACGGCAATCGTCTCCCACAGACCAAGCTTGAGGATGATGCCGAGTGCGCCCAGCGCCCAGTTGACTGGGGCGATGTTGGCGCCTGCCCAGATCCACATCTGCTGCAGTCCGGTTGAATCGCGATCGGAATCTGGAATGGGTTCGATGCTGTGAATGTCGGATCGTAGTTCAGAAGTAGTCATGACGCCCTCCCTGATGAACCACCCAATTCGAGCAAGAATCGTACCAAAGGGGCGGTCGACCGTCT
>Ga0265314_10006468_pt1 | contig 10365 bp, 7 predicted proteins | sample 4126metaG_FD_203106 | JGI IMG/M metagenome (GOLD analysis project Ga0265314, IMG submission 203106) | Rhizosphere microbial communities from Carex aquatilis grown in University of Washington, Seatle, WA, United States - 4-1-26 metaG | ecosystem: Host-associated > Plants > Roots > Rhizosphere >... | reverse complement strand
TGATCCAATTTCCCTTCCAGCATCAGGCCGAGCGGCACCCCGCTTACCACCTCCGCCTGGGTGCGGGTAAAACCGAGCATGAGCTTATTGAGCCCCGGAGTATGATAATGATTGAACGAAAGCAACAGACTGACGTCCGGATTTTGCGCCGCCAGGGGGAGAGACAAAATGCAGAACAGTGCAGGGAGCAGTTTTTTCATGGGCGCGAAGGTAGTGGCAAGCTAAAGTTTTTCGACTTTTAATGCCGGTAAATTTTACTTTCGCTTCGTGGATAATTTTGTGGTTTCAGCCCGGAAATACCGGCCTGCCAGGTTTGAAGATGTGATTGGCCAGCCTCAGGTGACCAATACCCTCAAAAATGCGATCCGCCAGCATCAGCTGGCCCAGGCTTTCCTGTTTTGCGGGCCGCGCGGCGTGGGTAAAACCACCTGTGCCCGCATCCTGGCCAAGGTGGTGAATTGCGACCGGATGACCGAAGACATGGAAGCCTGTAATGAATGTCCATCCTGTTTGGCGTTTAATGAGAATGCTTCCTTAAATGTATTCGAATTGGATGCGGCTTCCAACAACAGCGTGGATGATATCCGGGAACTCGTGAACCAGGTACGGTTTACGCCCCAGGCAGGTAAAAAGAAGATCTATATCATCGATGAAGTGCACATGCTGTCTTCTTCCGCGTTCAATGCTTTCCTCAAAACGCTGGAAGAGCCGCCTTCCTATGCCATATTCATTCTGGCCACCACCGAAAAGCATAAAATCATTCCTACCATTCTTTCCCGCTGCCAGATTTTCGATTTCAAGCGGATCCGCACGGAGGATATGGCAGCGCATCTGCAGCAGATTGCGGCAAGAGAACATATTGAGGCCGATGGGAACGCCCTCCATCTCATTGCGCAGAAAGCCGACGGCGCCCTGCGGGATGCCCTTTCGATATTCGACAGGATCAGCCTGTTCGGGGGTGGGCACGTCGGATATCAGGAAGTGCTCGACGGACTCAACCTGCTGGATTATGATTATTACTTCCGGCTCGTCGATGGTTTTCTGGCCGAAGATACGGCTGCCTCGCTGATGCTGTTTGACGAGATCCTGAACAAGGGCTTTGACGGCGATGTCTTTATGAGTGGCTTAGGCGATCATCTGCGCAACCTCCTGGTATGTCGTCATCCGGAAACCCTCAGCCTGCTCGAAACGGCGGATAACATCAATGCGCGTTATAAGGAACAGGCGGCCTACTGTCCACCTTCCTTCCTGATTTCGGCCCTGGCCATTCTCAATGATTCGGAACAGCAGTTCCGCATGGCGAGGAATAAAAGACTTTGCACCGAGATGGCTTTGCTCAAGTTGTGTCATCTGCAGCGAACACTGCAATGGAACGAGTTGCCTGCGGAGGGTTCAAAAAAAAAACTGAACCCGGAAGCGGCACCCTTGCCACCCGCCGCTAAGGCAACGGCAAAGCAGCCGGATGCCGTATCGGATCCGGAGGTGAATAAGACCATACCCGTAACAACGGTGGATGCAGCGCCCACCCAAAAGCCGCCGAAGGAACCGGCCACCCCGATGCCCAAAAGCAACGGGGGCATTCATCTGGCCACCCTCGATAGTCTGGTGCAGGAGGCTTTGCAGGAAGAACAGGCGGTGCAGGCGCTTCCATCCGGGCCGGAGGCGCCTCCCGAACAGATTGCCTTACCGAAATTTGAGGAGGCGCTGGCCGCCCTCATGCAACACCTTCATGAAAAGGAGAAATTCACAGTAGAGAATGTGCTGAAGCTGTTTCCGCCGGAACTCGACGAGCAGTACTCCGTAAGGATGGCGGTGGCCAACCCGGTGCAGCAGGATCTGTTGGAAGGAGAGCGCGATAACCTGGCAGATTTTTTACGCGAATTTCTTGGATTGAAACGGCTGCTGGTATATGTGCAGCTGGATAAAACACGGGTAAAGACGGAAGGGGTGCAGCGCATTTACTCCACTGCCGACAAGTATGATTACCTGGTAAAAAAACATCCGGCACTGGAAGAGTTGAAGAAAAGACTCCGCCTGGAATTAGATTTTTGAAATTATCGTTCCAACCCTTTAATTTCACCCCCGAAAAGGACAAAAAAAAGCAATATGGCCGAAGTAATAAAAATGCCTCGCATGAGTGATACGATGACCGAAGGGGTGATTGTGGCTTGGCATAAAAAGGTGGGAGACAAGGTAAAATCCGGCGAGCTGCTGGCTGAAATTGAAACGGATAAGGCCGTCATGGAATTTGAAAGTTTTCAGGATGGCGTACTCTTGTATATAGGCGCCGAAACCGGCAAGGCGCTACCCGTAGATTCGGTGATTGCCGTACTGGGGAAGGAAGGGGAAGATTATCACCCCGCACTGGAAGCTGCGGGCAAGCCCTCTGTACCTGCCGCCCCGGCCGCCGCCGCCCCTGCTCCTGCAGTGGCTGCCGCCGCAGTGCCGGCTGCTCCTGCAACTCCCGCAACTCCTGCCACCCCGGCGGAATCTCTGGCTCAGGGCCCGAACAGGCTGAAGGCTTCCCCGCTTGCCCGCAAAATTGCCGCAGACACCGGCGTAGACCTCCAACGGCTGAAGGGCACGGGTGATGAGGGACGGATTGTGAAGAAGGATGTAGAACAGGCGGCTTTGTCTCCGGCAGCCTCTCCCGCTGTGCCGGCAGCCCCTGCTTTTGTGCCAAATGGGACGGAAAGCTTTGAGGAAGTTCCCCTTTCTCAAATGCGTAAAACAATAGCCCGGCGCCTGGCCGAGAGCATGTTCGGCGCACCGCACTTTTATCTCGGTATGGAAATGAATATGGATCGGTCGATGGAAGCCCGCAAGCAGATTGCCGATCAGCTGGGAATTAAGTTTTCCTTCAACGATCTCGTGATTAAGGCTTGTGCCATGGCGCTGAGAAAGCATCCGAAGGTGAATTCGAGCTGGCTGGGCGACCGCATTCGCTACAACCACCACGTGCATATTGGAATGGCGGTAGCGGTGGAAGAAGGATTGCTGGTGCCGGTCATCCGCTTTGCCGACCAGAAAAGCCTTTCTCAGATTAATGCGGAAGCCAGGACCTTTGCGCAAAAGGCAAAAGAAAAAAAGCTGCAGCCCAGCGACTGGGAAGGAAACACCTTCACCATCTCCAATCTCGGTATGATGGATATAGATGAATTTACCGCTATCATCAATCCGCCCGATGCCTGCATCCTGGCAGTGGGCAAAATTCGGGAAACGGCCGGTGTGGTGAACGGATCCGTGGGCATTACGCACCTCATGAAGGTTACCCTGAGTTGCGATCACCGGGCCGTGGACGGCGCTACGGGGGCGGCTTTCCTGCAAACCTTGAAGGGTTTCCTGGAAAATCCGGTGGCCATGCTGGTTTGAGGAGGATCTATTTAAGCTTACCGGGGTGAGGGAACAACGCCCCACCGGTAATCCCGGGATTTACCATGTCTTCAGGATACGATTACGTTCCGGACGCAATTCATGGGGATGCTGATTCCGCCTTTCAGCAGAATATGATTATCGGTAGCAGCCCAGATGGTGGTGAGCACCTCTTTCGTTCCTTCCCGGGTTTCGAAAATAATCCGCGTCTTGGTATAAAAACTCTGGCACATATCGGTGGCCAGCTCCAGGTTATGCTTGATTCTCTTCAATTCAGATTCGTCGGTTATCATGGGAACCGAAACGAAATGAAGCTGTGGGATTTTCTCTTTGGTAACGCGTTCGTGTATAGCTTCTTCCATGCAGTAATGGGTTAATTTCAACCGAATGCATACGGGCAGTTCCTTAGAAAGTTTCAGTTTCGGCGAATTATTTTTGCCAGCTCCGGTTAATGCCTGGAGGGGTTTGTTTTGGGACCCAGGAACAATATTTAACTATCTAAATACCAATGAAATATGAAAACGTTGCTCGTCGGTGCTTCTGAAAACCCCAGCCGTTATTCTTACCGGGCGATCGGGCAGTTGCGGGCACATGGGCACGAGGTGGTGGCCCTGGGACTGAAACCCGGGTCGGTGGCGGGGGTCAACTTTCAGGTGGGCCAGCCCCCACTGGAAGACATTGATACGGTGACCCTCTATCTGAATGCGGCCAATCAGCAACCGCTATACGATTACCTGCTTTCCCTGCATCCCCGGCGCATCATCTTCAATCCGGGTGCGGAAAATGCAGCGCTGGAAGAACTGGCCCACGCCGCAGGCATAGCCACCGAGGAGGCTTGCACGCTGGTTCTCCTCTCTACCGGACAATTTGAAAAGCAAGTTGGAAAGTTTTAAAATTCATTTCATCTGTGGATCCTTTAATACCAGCATCTTTGCATCATGTTTGACAGAACGAAAATTATTGCCACCCTCGGCCCGGCCTCCAATCAGGAAGAAGTGCTGACCCGGATGATTCTGGCCGGGGTGGATGTGTGCCGCCTCAACTTCTCCCACGGCGATCAGGAGGAACATCGCAAAAACATTCAGTTGATCCGGAAGGTTTCCCAGGAGCTGAATACCCCGATTGCGATTTTGCAGGACCTGCAGGGACCGAAGTTACGGGTGGGAACGCTGGAGGGCGAAAGCATCCAGTTGCTGCCGGGAGAAAAGATTTTGCTCACCTCGAAGGAATGCATCGGCACCGCCGAAAAGATATATGTGAATTATCCTCATCTGGCCGATGATGTGAAGCCCGGCGAACGAATTCTGATTGACGACGGGAAAATTGAATTAAAGATTCTGCAGGCCGATCATAAGGATACGGTGACCGCCGAGATTGTGTACGGTGGAAAGTTGTTGCCCAAAAAAGGGGTGAACTTTCCGGAAACTAAATTATCCATCCCTTCTATTACCGAAAAGGACCGTGCCGACCTGCTGTTTGGGCTGGAGCACGACGTAGAATGGGTGGCCCTGTCTTTTGTTCGCTCGGCGGGCGATATAGTAGAGCTGAAAAAGTTGATTGCGGCGCAGGGGAAAAATACAAGGGTGATTGCTAAAATTGAAAAGCCGGAAGCAGTGTTGCATATCGACTCTATCATCCAGGAGTCGGATGCGGTGATGGTGGCCCGGGGCGACATGGGGGTGGAGCTGGAGATGGAAAAGGTGCCTGTCATTCAAAAAAGCATCGTGCGGAAATGCATCAAGCATGCCAGGCCGGTGATTATTGCCACCCAGATGATGGAAAGCATGATCACCAATGCCATGCCGACCCGTGCCGAGACCAACGACGTGACCAATGCGGTACTTGACGGGGCCGATGCGGTGATGCTGAGTGCGGAGACGAGTGTGGGGCTGTATCCGGTAAAGGTGGTGGAGATGATGCGCCGTATTGTGGAATACGCGGAAAAGCAGGAGCCCGTTTACCGCAAGAGCAAGAAGGCCAACCCGGAATCGCATACCCATATTTCCGATGAAGTATGCTTCCACGCCACCTTGCTGGCCGATGTGCTGAATGCCAAGGCCATTGTAGGCATGACCGTGAGCGGATATTCTGCCTTCAAAATTTCTTCTTACCGCCCGCATGCGCCCATATTTATATTTACCAACCAGCGGCAGCTGCTCAACACCGTGAACCTGATCTGGGGCGTACGCGGCATTTTTTATGATAAGAACAAAAGCACCGATGACACCTTTACCGATGTGAACCAGATGCTGAAGGAACAGGGCTTTGTGGTGGCCGGCGATCTCATCCTCAATACGGCCAGCATGCCGGTAGGAGACAGAGGCAGAACCAACGCGATCAAGGTATCGGTGGTGAAATGATAAGAAAGGGGAAATTTTAGCGCAGTTCTATTTCATCCACAAACACCCAACTCTTCTCCCCGGCTCCTCTGTGCCAGGGCGGGCAGGTGCCGATGTTGACGGCGTGCACGCGGAGATATTTCAATGATATCCCTTCGGTGAAATTGCTTTCGTCGTACCAGATACTTACAGTATCATTTTGCTGCAGCGGCTTATTCAGGTCGTCGGTCATTGTCCAGTGCACGGAATCGGCAGATACCTCATAGGTTACTTTGGTGGGCCAGAAGATCCAGCTGTTCTGATCGGCGAGCCAGTCGCTCATGATATGATGGATGGTATGTACTGAATCCAGCCGGACCACGGCCTCAAAATCGTCGCCGTCGAATCCCTGCCAGGCCGCAAAGGAAGTTTCTTCGCCATGTACCCCGTCTATCAATCCCAGCTGCCCGCCAGCACTGTATTGGGGTCGATATTTATTTTTATAAAACACCTGTGCATGAAAGGGGATTTTATAAAAATCGGCCGTTTCCCAAAGTTGGCTGTTGTTATTGGAATTGGTGGCTGCTACCGTACTGTTATGATGTAAGGATATCGGCCGGTCGTAAAGGAGCGGGCCGGCCACATCTACGCTTCCGGAAGAGGCAGTCTCCGGAACGCGGATGATATAGTGAACAGGTTTGGGCACCGGAGATAAAATTTTAAGCGACAACGTATCATAAAAGGCATTTGAGCTATATTCGAAATAGGGGAGCGGGGTCAGGTTGTGAGGGTCTAATTCTGCGTGAGGCCTGGCGGCAGCCAGGGTTCCCCAATGCGGATCCGGCTGCGCAGACCGGGTGAAATGCAGATAGCCGCCTTGCATCAGCAATTGCTGACTGATGGCGCAGCCCAGCTGGCGCGCCGGCGTCCCCAACGGGTCATCGGTAAGATTTGAATAGTAGGTGAGTTGACTTACATACGGCAAATCCGCGGGTTGAGGATCCGAGTTCAGGTCCATCACCTTTCCATTTCCCAGCTGCAGTTGTATTTCCTGAAACAGGGGCGCGCCAACCGCGTATTCATTGCTGCCCGGACAAACAGGATAAAACCCCATGGCGCTGAACAAATACCAGGCGCTCATCTGCCCGCAATCGTCATTGCCGCACAGCCCATCGCGCGTGGTTTTATAAAAGTCATGCATAATCTGCCGGGTGAGCCTGGCCGTTTTCCAGGGTTGCCCGCAATAGTCGTACAGATAGGCAAAGTGGTGGCTGGGTTCATTCCCCTGTGCATATTGCCCGATCATTCCACTGATATCGGGCTGGTCTCTGCCGGCCAGTTTCGACTGGGTGGTAAACAGGGAATCCAGTTTGGCGCCAAAGGCAGCGTCGCCACCCATCAGGTTTTTGAGTCCCCCGATGTCGTGCTGCACGGCAAACAAATACTGCCAGGCGTTCGCTTCCGTATAATTGGAATTTACCTCGTAAGGATTAAAGGGGGTGACCCATTTTCCCATCCGCTTGGCCCGGAAAAAGGCGGTCGACGGGTCCCAGAGATTTTCATAATACTGTGCCCGCAGGTGGAACAAGGAGTCAATCGTATCCGCCTTCATCTTCCTGGCCATCGTCGATATACACCAATCATCGTAGGCATATTCCAGGGTTTTGCTGACCGACTCATTGCCTTTGTCGGAAGGGATATATCCCTTGGTACGATAGCTGTCGGAGTTGCGGTCTGTTTGCATGGCAGAATGGATCATAGCCTGGAGGGCCAGCACCGTGTCGAAGTCGCGGATGCCTTTCATATACGCATCCACAATCACCGGGATGGCATGATAGCCAATCATGCAATTGGTTTCCTGGCTGTATAATTCCCACACGGGCAGTTTTCCGCTCTCCTCATACTTTGCCAGCAGGCTGCGCACAAAATCATTGTCACGCTTCGGGTCGATCAGCGTCATCAGCGGATGCAACGCCCGGTAGGTATCCCAGAGCGAGAAGATATGATACATGTTGTGGCCCGGCGCGCAGTGATGGATTTCATCATCCATTCCGCGATAGTCTCCGTTTGCATCATTCCACAGGCTGGGATGTATCATGCAATGATAGAGGGCGGTATAGAAACTTTTGAGATCCGCTTCCGCACCGCCGCTCACTTTGATCTTACCAAGATTTTCTTCCCAGGCGGCATCGGCATCCTTTTTCACCGCATGCAGATCGAAGCCGTGCAGGTCGGCATTCAGGTTGAGGATAGCATTATTTTCCGATACCGAAGACAGCGCCACCCGGCAGTATATATCTTTTACGGCGCTGTCTGCAGGGGCAAGGAGGGCACGGCACCACGTCCCGGTATACCGGTCGGGCCAGTTGTTGGTATATATTCCCGGAATGTCTTCTCCCGTGCGGCTGACAATTTTTACAGGCACGGAGAAGTCGATCGCGAAATATATCTTTTCATTTTCCGCCCATCCTTTCGAATACCGGTAGCCGCTGAGCCGGTAGCCATTGATTTGTTGTAAATGACTCCGGGTGGCTTCATCATTGATGCCGTGTTGCAGATCCAGCAGCACTTCCGGCGCGGTGGAAGCGGGAAAGTGATAATGATGAAATCCGATCCGTTCACTCACACTCAGCTCGGCCAGGATGCCATTCCGGAACAGGACGCTGTAATAACCGGGGCTGGCCTTTTCGTCCTGGTGATGGAATGCCGATCCGGGATAGGGATGTTGCAGATGGGTATACGAGCCGCCTGCTATAGGCATCAGCAGGATATCGCCACCGTCGCCGCACCCGGTACCGCTCAGATGGGTGTGGCTGAATCCCTCTATGGTGGAGTCGTCGGAATGATAGCCGCTGCAGTGTTCCCATCCGGTTGTTTTGGTGTCGGGGCTCAGTTGCACCATACCAAAAGGGTAGCAGGCTCCCGGAAAGGTATGCCCGGTGCCGGCCGTGCCTATAAAGGGATCTGCATAAGCGGTGAGGGGGGTGGACTTCACAACTACGGGGGCGTGGGGCGCCGGCGGGGTAAGCCAGCTCAGCAGCACCAGGGAAGCGGGCAGCAACAGCAGCAATCTTTTCATAGCACAAAGTTAAAATTAAAGTGGTGGTTAGCAGGGGCTTCCGGTGTTCCTCAAAGGGTCAGGCCACGCGTTGTATGGTACTCGAGGGGCTAAACGCATAGGTGCCGGCAGCCAGCCCGCCGATGCAAACAACTCCCGGCTGCTTCCCGGGCTCGAGGCTGCCGAAACGATGATCGATTTGTAAAAATGAGGCACCGTTCAGGGTGGCGGAGCGCAGCAAGGTCTCGGTAGCAATTGCCGGGTGATGCGCCTGGATGGTTTTCATTTCCTCTAAGATGGAAAGACGGTCGTTGCTTGCCAGGCTGTCGGTGCCTAAACAAAGCCGTTCCGGCCGGGTAAGGAGCAGATCGTAATCGGGCAAGCGGTTTTCAATATAGAGGTTGGCCCGGGGGCAGCTGCACCACCAAAGCCTGGCATGTTGCTTCATAGCCCACTGATAATCTGCCTCGCGGGTCATGGTATTGTGCACCAGCAGGAGGTTTCTGTCGGGTGGAAAATGAGGCAAGCTGGTCTGCAGACTCGATTTTCCGCTCGGTGTCATCAATTCCTCGAGAAAGCGGAATTCCTTCTGGGAATCCACAAAGTCGCCGGTTCCCGACATGAAATATTCGTCTTCTGCCGGCGATTCCTGATTGTGGAAGCTGAATACCGGAGGCGCGTGGTCGGGAAAGTTGAAGATCAGTTTCAGCAGGGCGGGAGGCACGCTGTACGGGGCATGTGGGCTGATGGCCCCCGGGAGGCCCAGCAGGCGCAGCGACCGGAATACGGCTTCGGAGGTTTCGAAATAGTTGGGTGCCTTGTCTGCCACAGAGCCGAAGCATTCGACGAAGGTGTGATAGTACAATCGGGAAGCAGCTTTCTGCCGGAAGGAGTCGGTTTGGTTCGAGATGTCGCCCACTGCAACGATACCGTTTAGAAACATTTCCTCATCGGCTTGCTGAAGGGCGGCTTCTATGATTTCCGGGGTATTGGCTTCCGGGTTTCCAAAGCGGAACCGCAGCAGGTTGCGGATAAACCGTACCAACCCGGTGCCGGCCGGAATATGGCCTTTCATATAACTCAGCTCCAGGTGGCAATGCGCATTGACCAGCCCCGGGCACAAGATGCCGTGGAAGGGCTCCAGCTCTTCGGCCGGGTAGGTGCCTTCGGGAGCCAGTTCCAGAATCCGTCCATCCGGATCCAGTACCAGGATGCCATTTTGCAGCGGGGAAGACGAAATCGGGAAGACCGCGTCGGCAGTTATTTTTCTCATCTTATAAGCGCGCAAATAGCGGCATTTCCCGGCAAAATTTTAATTTTTCATTCAATCTTTTTTATCACTTTTGCGCAGCCTGAAAAAACAGGAATCCACACTATAAAATGGGCTTATTCAACTTTCTTACCCAGGAGATTGCCATGGACCTTGGGACCGCCAATACGGTGATCATCCACAACGACAAAGTGGTGGTGGATGAACCCTCTATTGTGGCAATCAACCGCATGACCGGCAAGGTGATGGCGGTGGGAAAGCGGGCCATGCAGATGCATGAAAAGACCCATGAGCAGATCAAAACGATCCGGCCCCTGCGCGACGGCGTTATTGCGGATTTCAACGCA
>Ga0265314_10006467_pt1 | contig 10366 bp, 9 predicted proteins | sample 4126metaG_FD_203106 | JGI IMG/M metagenome (GOLD analysis project Ga0265314, IMG submission 203106) | Rhizosphere microbial communities from Carex aquatilis grown in University of Washington, Seatle, WA, United States - 4-1-26 metaG | ecosystem: Host-associated > Plants > Roots > Rhizosphere >... | reverse complement strand
CGGCCCTTGTTCTCCGTGCCAGACGCATTGACGCGAACCTTGTGATTGACCTCATCGACCTCGGCCAGGTGCGCGCGGCCTTGAAACGCCACCGCAACCGGACCGAGCTTGACCTTGACCTGACCGCGATAATTGCGGTCGCCCTCGACGGCAAGCAGTTCGGCGCCGGGCATGCAAGGCACCACCGACGGAATATCGAGCAGCGCCGCCCAGGTTGCTTCGAGCGGCAGATCTACGCGAAACGAATTTTCGAGCTTCAAGCTAACGTTTCCTGTTTTCCGCTGATCGGAATATATTTTTGTTGATTGGAATGCATCGCTGTGGGACTGTCAAGCCATTCGCAGAAAAAAGCGCCCGTCAGTGGTGCAATATCGACAAAATGAAACGGGGGGAGATTTGGAATGACAATCAATCAGGGCGCCGTTGCATCCGGCGCACCGCGCACGACGAGCATTCAGTGGCTCGCGCTGTGGTCGGGCTTCCTCGGTTGGATGTTCGACTCCATGGATCTCAATCTGTTCACGCTCGTGCTGTTCCCGAGCGTTGCGCAACTCACCAAGTCCACCAACCCTGCCGAGATCGCCCAGTACGGCGGCTACATCCTCGCGATCAAGTTGTTTTGCTGGGGTCTCGGCGGCATAGCATTCGGTGTCGTCGCCGACCGCATCGGCCGCACCAAGACGATGGTCATCACCATCCTTATCTATTCCATCTTCACCGGGCTGAGCGGCCTTGCACAATCCTGGACGCAGCTTGCGCTGTTGCAGGCGATCGCAGGCTTCGGCATCGGCGGTGAATGGGCGGCCGGCGCCGCGCTGATCGCCGAGACCTGGCCAGAGAAGAGCCGCGCCCGCGTAATGCAGGTGATGCAGATGGCATTTGCCTTCGGCTTCTTCCTTGCCGCGCTCGATAATCTGATCCTCGGACCGTATAGCTGGCGCTGGGTTCTCGCCGCCGGCGCGCTTCCTGCCCTGATCGCGCTTGGCGTGCGCTGGTTCGTCCCCGAGCCGGAACGCTGGCTCCGTGTGCGCAATGACAAGACGGTCGCCGCAATGACGGCTGCACAAACTTTTACCGCTATCTTTGCGCCGGATTTGCGCCGCCATACCATCGTCGGCCTGCTGGTGTCGGCCTCGATGATGATCGGGAGTTGGGGCGGACTGACCCTGGTGCCGAGCTGGATTCAGCAGTTTGTGCGCGCGTCAGGCGGCTCTCCTGCTATGGGCATCCAGACGATCAGTCACGCTTTCATGCTGATGATGGTCGGCGCCATACTTGGCTATCTCACCCTGATCTTCCTATGCGACGCCATCGGCCGCCGCATGTCGTACTTCCTGTTCTCGCTCGGCAGCCTCCTGATCTCGGTCTACCTGTTCACTCAAGTGAAGGATCTCGCGACCCTGATGTGGTACATGCCGGTATACGGTTATTTCATTATCGGCGGTTTCGGCACCTTCGCCGCCTACCTGCCGGAGCTTTTCCCGACCCGCGTTCGCGCGAGCGGGCAAGGCTTCTGCTGGAACGCCGCGCGTTCGGTAACCGCGATCGGTCCGTTGATCGGCGGCGTGCTGGTCGGCACGTTAGGGTCCTTCCCGGCCGCGGCTGTCTCGACGGCGGGGTTCTATATCATCGGTATGATCGCGATCTGGTTTGGGCCCGAAACAAAGGGCGTGCCGCTCTCTGATTGACGCACGCAAAGCCAATGCACGCGCGTTGCGTCTTCTACGAAAGGTCCGGGCCAGCACGTGAGGTGCTGGTCCTCGGCGAGATCCCAGTGCGCGCACCGGGTGCGGACGAAGTCCTTGTCCGGTTGCGTTATTCCGGCGTCAATCCGGCGGACGTGAAGGCGCGCGCCGGTGCGCCAGGACGCAGCATGGCGTTCGACCGCATCGTCCCGCATCACGATGGCGCCGGTATCGTCGAAGATGTGGGCCTTGGCGTCGATCGCGCCCTGATCGGGCAACCGGTCTGGCTGTTCAGCGCGCAATATAAGCGGCCGTTTGGCACCGCGGCGCAGTACATCACCATCGCGCGGAACAATATTGTGCTCCTGCCGAAGGATGTGCCGCTGCAAGTCGGAGCCTGTCTCGGCATTCCGGTGATGACGGCCTGGCACGCGGTGTCGAACGGCCCGCCGATCGCCGGCCGATCGGTGCTTGTCACTGGCGGCGCCGGCACGGTCGGGCATTATGCGGTTCAACTCGCGCGGCAGCATGGCGCCTTTGTGGTTGCGACGGTCAGCTCCATGGACAAGGGCCGCGAAGCGAACGAAGCCGGTGCCCATGTCATCGTAAACTACCGCGACGCCGATGCGGTCGAGCAGGTCATGGCAGCGACCAAGGGCGATGGCGCAGACTTAGTGGTCGACGTCGATACGACCGCGAACGCCGATTTCATCGCCAAAGTGATCGCGCAGGACGGCCAGCTCGTGAGCTATGGCTCGGGCAGTCTCACCGCGCAGATTCCCGTTCGCGATTTCCGCTTACGATGTGCAACGATACGTTTCATGACGCTCTATCATCTTGGTATCGACACGCTTCGAGCAATCGCGGCTGGCATCAATGAGAAGCTTGAAACCCACAGCCTTCAGCACCGGATTGTGATGGAGGTTCCTCTCGCGAATACCGCGGCAGCGCATGAGGCAATCGAAGGCGGCAAAATTACCGGCAAGACCATCATTCGCATCGATTGAGCATCTCGGAAATTCTAAAGATATCAAATCGCACGTTCGCGATCCTATCAACTATGGGTTGACCGCCGAAGACATCAAAGAGGTCCCTTCGCACGCGATGGTCGCTATAGACTCACAGAAACTTTTTGCCCGACAAAGACGTTCGGCGAGGCAAGAAGCCCCCGTGCCCTGCCATTCATAGCGAGATCAAGGCTCAAGACGCCGTGAACTAGTCGACAGTCACCTGCAATACAGACAGCTTGATCGACGTTATTTTTTTGCTCCGGAGCTCGCCGGCACCTTGCCCATCTCCTTAAGTGTCTCGTTCGCACTCTTGAAGGCATCAAGGCCGGCCGGGATGCCGCAATACACCGTGGCATGCAGCAAAACTTCCTTGATGTCGTCGACGGTCAGGCCGTTGTTGATTGCACCGCGAACATGCAGTTTGATTTCCGCAGATTTGCCGAGTGCGGTCAGAATTGCGAGATTGAGCATGCTACGCGTCTTCTTGTCGAGGCCGGGGCGACCCCAGGCATAGCCCCAGCACCACTCGGTCGTGATGTGTTGAAACGCCATCATAAAAGCGTTGGCGCTTTGCATCGATCCGTCGACATATTCCGCACCGAGCACTTCGCGACGTAGCTCCAGGCCGCGGTCGAAGAGCTCGCCCATTGTTTCATCGTGATTTTCGCTCATAGCAAACTCCAATTGGGTAAGATTGAAGGATATTAGGAACCGTCATGTTAAAGGGCAGCACGTTGTCGAAGTTTCCGTCCTTTTGGTCAAGCCTTCTTGGGGGGGTCCGTGAGATTGCGAAAGTTCGATGGGCCCATCCGAGGCGAGCCGTCGAATTGCCTCTAGGAATCGACAGTCTGCGCAGCCACGAAAAGCGCTCCGCATAGGACCTCGTAATGCTTGGGCCTTGAACTCGTTGGCACTGGAATGCGGGTAACAGAAATATGCTCCAGTATCGTCGATACAAATCTAGCGCCCGACAGCGATGGTCGATTTTCCTGACTACCAACCGATTCGACAGCTTTTCACTTTATTTTGGCTATATTTGCTTTTTTGATGAGCTCTGACCATTTTTCGATATCCGCTTTCATTCGTGAATTCATTTCCTCGGGTGTGCTGCCGCGCAGTTCTAGTCCGAGCGCACGCGATTTTTCCTGGGCGTCTGGATTCGGCACAACATCGTTAATCGATTTCGAAAGAGCCTGAATAATCGGCTTGGGGGTGGCGGCTGGAACGGAGATCCCAATCCAACTCAAAACCTCATAATCTTTGATCCCACTCTCCTGCACAGTCGGCACGGCGGGCAAATAAGCAGAACGTCTTGCCCCGGTCGACGCTAGAGCGACGAGTTTTTTTCCTTCTATAAGTCCGCTGACGGCCGCATAAAACTCGAAGGCAATATCAACGTCGCCGCGCGAGACGGCAACCATCATTTCTGCTGACGTTCGAAACGTAACAATTGTAACATTGATGCCAGCCATGCTCTTCAAGAGTTCAGCACCCAGGTTCTGCGTGCTGCCAGGGGCGGTCGTGGCCACGTTCAATTTGCCAGGATTTGTGCGCGCCGCGCTAATGAAGTCGGCGAGAGACTTCAGTGGAGACTCAGGCCTCGTCACAATCAGCAGATCGGTAAAACCGGTGGTGGAAGTCGAGGTGAAGTCGGTAAGGATATTGAAGGGCAATGCCTCGAACACCGCCGCGCCTATAGCGGTGTTATTTCCCGTCATCAACAACGTGTAGCCATCCGGTGGCGCTGACAGCACTGCTTTGGCCGCAACGATGCTGCCTGCACCAGGACGGTTCTCAACAATAACTGGCTGCTTCAATCGTTCAGATAAAATATTGGCCACGATCCGCATATTGACGTCGGCAACACCACCCGGACCATATGGAACGATGAGGTGTATCGGACGATTGGGATAGTCAGATTGGGCCTGCGCCGACACAATCGATGTTAAAAATGCAAACAGCGCGGCGATCGTATACATAATGCGCCACCTATTCGAATATCTGAAGTTGCTGAAAACAATGGTCTGGCCGCACATGAGAACGCTCCTAATAAAGTTCATATGATCAGTATAGCAAGATTACGTTGCTAGATGAAACAGAATGCCCCTGGTCGGTATCTTCCTTTAGCGCCCTACTCGATCATCCTACGATCCGCCATACTCCGACAGCCCGATAGTAGGTTGCCTCCATTGCATCCAGAACGCGAGCTATATAGTGAGGAGCTATCGCGAACTGAGTTCGCTAGAGCTTTGGCGGTCAACATTGACCCAATGCTCTTTCGCGAGGCTGGTACCATTATCGTCGTTCAACTAACTTGGGACGGCGCACCGAAGTTATTGAAGGACAATCGTGATGGCCGACGCTGGATCGTTAAATCGAGGTTACGCTGACCTGCACGAGCATCTCGATCGGCTGGACAAGGCAGGGCTACTCTATCGAATTGACGAGCCAATCAACAAAGATACCGAAATGCATCCGTTGGTCCGCTGGCAATTCCGCGGCGGCATCGCGGAAGAAAACCGTAAGGCATTTCTTTTCTCCAATGTGGTCGATTCAAAAGGGCGCCGCTACGACAACCCGGTCGCGATCGGTATCTACGCCGCGAACGCGGAAATCTACCGCATCGGCATGAATGTTGAACGACTCGAAGACATTGGGGTTGCGTGGGGTAATGCGATCGCCAATCCGATCATGCCACGTATTGTCAACGAAGCTCCGTGCCAAGACATCGTGCTTACCGGGCGTGATCTCGAAGGCGGCGGCCATGGCCTTGAATCGCTACCGGTGCCGATTTCAACCCCCGGTTTTGACGCCGCACCGTTTCTGACCGCGACTTGCGTCATCACACGCGATCCCAAGACCGGCGTGCAAAACATTGGCACTTATCGCGGACATCTCAAGGCGCCAACGCGACTTGGCCTGATGACATTCGCGGCCCTGCGCGCGGGCGGTTACGAGCACTGGAAAATGTATCAGGCCTTGGGACAGAAAATGCCGGTCGCGATAGTCGTTGGCTGCCCGCCGGTGGTGGCGTTCCAAGGGTCGCAGAAACTGCCCCTCGGGGTTGACGAAATTGGCGTCGCGGGCGGGCTAGCGGGCGGTCCGATCAACGTCGTGCGCGGTCGCACCGTCGACTTACTCATTCCTGCCGAGGCCGAATTCGTAATCGAAGGCTATGCCGATCCCGACTATCTCGAGCCAGAAGGGCCGTTCGGTGAATCGCATGGCTACCTCGCACTCGAAGAGTATAATCTTGTCATCGAGGTGACAGCGATAACCCGCCGGCGCAATGCGATCTTTACGTCGATCATCTCACAAGTAACCCCCAGCGAGTCGAGCGTCATCAAGCGGCTGGCCTATGAGCCGCTGTTTTTGGCCCGCTTGCGCGACCAACTCGGCATCAAGGGGCTCAAACGTGTTGTGCTGCACGAGCCGCTCACCAATTTGCGCAAGTTCCTGTTTCTGCAATTCGAACGCGGCACGCAGCGAACCGAAGTGTGGCGCGCACTCCATGGCGCGCTCACCCTCCAGGCCATCGTCGGAAAGTTCGTCATCGCCGTCGACGATGACATCGACCCGAACAATGCCGACGCCGTCTTCTGGGCCATGTCCTACCGCTGCAATCCGCTCAACGACACGCAGATCGTGCCGTACCGCGAACATGGGCACGGGCCGCGCAGTGGAGCTGAGACCGGACTCGATTCGGCAATGCTGATCGACGCGACCATGAAACACCCGATGCCGCCGCTGGCGCTGCCGAAACGCGAGTACATGGAAAACGCCAAGGTCCTATGGGAACGTCTCGGCTTGCCGACCTTGCGTCCCGAAGCGCCATGGTTTGGTTATTCGCTGGGCGATTGGGCAGAAGACTGGGACAAGAATGCGCTGCAGGCCACACGTGGGGAATGGATGGAGCGCAGCGAGTCCTATCGCCAGCGCCGACGTCGCGGTGTTCATCCCAATACATCGAGCCGCGGCAAGACGGAAGATTAGCGGATTTTCCGATTGAATCACATCGGCCGATAGAATGTCGTGCATCACAACGGAGCGGCGATATGGCTTTTAGAGCCCTGGTCGGAGCAGTCCTTGTCACAAGTGTATTTTTCAGCCAACCGATGCCGGCGGTCGCGCAGAATTATCCTGAGCGAACGGTCCGTATGGTCGTTGCGTTTCCCTCAGGCGGTACGCTCGATACCCTAGCGCGGATCATCAGCCAGAAGCTCAGCGAAAAATGGGGCAAAGCAATCGTTGTCGAAAACCGGCCAGGGGCCGGCGGAAATATCGGAGCAGCTTATGCCGCACGCACTGCGCCTGACGGCTATACCCTCCATTTCGGCGCACAATCTCTCGCGGTCAACGTGACGGTTTCGCCCTATGAGGGCTTCGATCCGGTCAGAAATTTCGATCCGATCATTTTGGTTGGCACTGCCCAGGATGTGCTCATGGTGCCGGCCAATTCGCCCTTTCACTCCGTCAGCGAATTGATTGCTTATGCCAAGCAGCACCCGGGCCAGGTCAATTATGCGAGTCTGGGGCCGGGTACCAGCGCCTATCTGGCGACCGCATTGTTCAGCGAACTTGTCGGCATCAAGATGCAGAATGTATCTTATTCCTCGCTGGCACAGGCGGCGACCGACTTGATGTCCGGCCAAGTTTCCCTGTTCATCCCCACGCTCGGCGGGCACATCGGTAACATCAAATCTGGAAGGATTCGCGCGCTGGCGGTCTCCGGCGAAGCCCGAGCCGACCAGCTCTCCAACGTTCCGACGTTCAAGGAGCTTGGTGTGCCCTTTGTCGCGGAAACGAGCTGGTATGGTATCTACGCGCCGAAAGGTACACCGCGCGAGATTATCGTCAAGGTCAACGAAGAAGTCGGTCGCATCCTCGCGGATCCCGAAGTCAAGGAACGCACGGCGATTCTCGGATTCCGCCTACTCGGCGGCCCGCCCGAGAAACTCGCAGGCATGCTCAACGACGAGATCGCCAAGTGGGAAAATCTCGCCAAGAGCGGCTCGATTGAAATCAAGTGACCGCGGCGGCCCCAGTCTATTCGATAGCTGTCCCACGCGCGCCCGTCTTCTCAAGCGCCGCGTGAATTTTTTCTATCGAATTCTTATCGGTTTGGCAGGCCGCCAATGAAATTCTTCAGGATCGCAGCGGTTTCGCGCGGATGCTCGGTAAACAGGATGTGTCCATACCCGCGCATGACCTCAAGCTTCGCGCCGGGAATGTGGTCGGAAACAATTTTGCTCAGCTCGAGTGGGATAAGGTGATCGTTGTCGGAACTGAGCACGAGTGTCGGCGCTTTGATATTCTTCAATCGCGTGGTGAATTTTGGTTCGTTTTCCTGTCCTGGCAAGCAGCGGCCCCATTTGAGAACTGTTTCCACGAAAGCGTGATAAAGCTCGGCAGAATTCTTGCGGATATTGGCCTGATTGGCCTTCATCTGCGCATAGCCTTCTTCGGAATTGATGAACTCGCGTGTCAACGTCCAAAGGCCCATATAATCAGCCACCTCGTCGCCGAGACCGAGTTTCTGAATGAGGCGGGCGCGCAGGCCGAAATTAAGCGCTGCCGCACGATCCAATTCGCTGAAACCGCCCACGACGATCAACGAGCGAACGAGATCGGGCCGGCTCTCCGCCAAGGCCATCGCCATCGACCCACCGAGCGAAGAGCCGACGACGTGGACCGGCCCGCGTTTCATGTCTTCAATCGCATCCGCGAAATCGGCCGCCCAGGATTCCACGCTGTAGGGAGCTTTCTTGTCCGATTGGCCGATTCCGCGCGGGTCGACCGCAAAGATTTCAAAGTCTTGGGCAAGGAATGGAGCCGCGAGTCGATAATAAGTGTGATCCATGCCGAGACCCGGAATCATTAGCATCGGCTCGCCGTTGCCCTGCCTTTCAGCAAAAATACGTCCCGATTGAGAATTCAAAAACGTCATAGCCTTAACCTCCGCTTATTATGGTCGTGTGGTGTTGGTGGACGTCGCACCGGGCACTGCTTGCAGCACTCTGAGTGCGTCGCGATAATAGCTCTCCTCGATATAACGCTCGGCGGGTAACGTTGCACCCGCTTGCGCAGTGAATTTGGCGCGCAGCGCGAGCAGGTTCGCCATGCCGGCCAGATCGAGCCGCGCATCTTCGGCAAAGCCGGTGTCGCGGTCCGATATCTGCCGATAACACTCTTCGGCGACCTCCGCCCCAAGCTCCATACGTCGTTGCAGGAGTTCGATCACAGCGGTGCGGTTGGCCAGGTTTATCGACCAGCGCAAACCTTCAATATATGCCGCGAGGTACTGAACCAGCAGGCCGCGATGACGCTTCGCCCAGGCGCGCTTTACGAATCCGCCAGTTGATTGATAGGCGCCGATGGCGTCGGTGGGACTATCTAGAACCTTAAGGCCGGCGGCTTGCGCAAAAAGATTGAAAGGCAAATTAAGAATCGCGAAATCGATTTTTTTCGTCAGTAGGGCTTCTAGCCGAAATCGTGTGGCGCCAACTGACACGACCTTGTAATCGATTCGATTCAGGCCCCTGCGTTGCAGCATCTCGTACACCACAAGGGCGAACGCCGTATCCAGGGCATCGACGCCCAATATTTTTCCGTGCAAATCGCCATAGGAGGCGATGCTCGGTTGTACAACCAGTTTGTTGAAGCCATGGTCGAGCCCAACCACGATCGCAACGTCTTCGCCCGAACCATCGGACATCGCTATTGCATTATCAACCGCTGAATGCGCGATATCGTATTCGCCGCACGCGAGACCAGTACGCTGCTGCTGGGAATTCTTTGTGAAGGTCGTCTCGATCGCAAGCCCGCGCTTTTCAAAAAAGCCGTTTTCTTCAGCCGCATGATTTGGAAGGTTTTGAACGCCGGGGAACACAATCAGGTGCACCCGTTGTAACTCGTGGCTCATTGAAGCCTCACCTGCTTGAGCATTTTGCACAAACGTCACGCGAGGAAAGCTCACGATACGCCTCCTTCGCATTAAACTTCGAGCGCCTGTTTATCATGATTTTCGTACTACAGCTGATGATGAAATCGGTATTTCCTCACGCGTTGGATTGCGGACCGAAACCGCGAAAGGTGTTTGCGTTCGCCTGTTATTTGATTCACAGTGAGCCATCATCATAATGATCGGTCTGACGACAACATTCGCGATCTCCTGGCCTTCACCTCCCTGACCCGATACCCAATGCGAATTCGCGTTTTGGCTTGCTGTCAGCAAAAGCCGAGCTGAAAGCGGGAGAAAGACCCTCTCACTGAGTTCCAGAACCTCATTTTCCAAGCATCTCGGCCAAGAAGAAGGTCAACAAAAGTACGCCGTTGCGAAAGTCGGCGAGCTCCATATCCTCATCGGGATTGTGGCTTTCACCGGTATTGCGCACGAAAATCATGCAACTCGGAATGTTCGCGCGCACAAATTCCGCAGCGTCGTGGCCGGCGCCGCATGGCATTTCGGGCGTGATATCCGTGAGAGGCGACTCTACGCGCGACAGATTACCAATCCGACGCTGGCGCAGTCACTGTACTCTGCAGCAGGCCGGCCATACCGGCCGGCCTGCGCGGTTCCACCGTGTCTAGTTCGCGACGATTTGTTCGAGGGTGGGGCAAGTGCGCTGCTCGACCGGCGTCTCGTAGGGGGCAAAATTGGTCTTGTCGACC
>Ga0265314_10006466_pt1 | contig 10369 bp, 10 predicted proteins | sample 4126metaG_FD_203106 | JGI IMG/M metagenome (GOLD analysis project Ga0265314, IMG submission 203106) | Rhizosphere microbial communities from Carex aquatilis grown in University of Washington, Seatle, WA, United States - 4-1-26 metaG | ecosystem: Host-associated > Plants > Roots > Rhizosphere >... | reverse complement strand
AATCGTGAGTGGGAGGTTTCCGAGCTTTCCTTCGCCAAGTTCATGGCGCAGGTGACGCGCGCGGACTCAGATATCATCGGTCTGCCGGTCTATGCCTCGCGGCTGTTCCGCTTTGCCTCGTTTTACGTGAACAAGAAAAGCGGCATCAAAACGCCCGCGGACCTCAAGGGCAAACGCATCGGCGTGCCGGAATGGGCGCACACCGCCGCTGTCTGGATGCGCGGCTGGCTGATGCACGAAGGCGGCGTGGCCCTTTCCGACATCGACTGGGTGCAGGCCGGCACCAACGAAGCCGGCCGCATCGAGAAGGTCGAGCTGACCCTGCCGCAAGGCGTCAAGATCACCGCCATGCCGGACAAAACGCTCTCCGGCATGATCGCGTCGGGCGAACTCGACTGCGTGATCATCGCGCGCCCGCCCGATTGTTTCCGCCAGAAACATCCCGACGTAATTCGGCTGTTCCCCGACTTCGAGGCGATCGAGCAGCGCTATTACCAGGAGACGCGCGTCTATCCGATCATGCATGTGATCGCGCTGCGCAAGGCGATCCTTACCGGCAATCCGTGGATCGCGCGCAATCTGCTCAACGCCTTCGAGGGGTCCAAGCGCCGCAGCCTGGAGCGCATCCTCGATCCCGCGGTGTCGCGCTATCCGGTGCCGTGGTTGACCAATTACGCGCGGCGCATGCAAGAGACCTTCGGCGGCGAACTGTTCCCCTACGGAATCGAGGCGAACCGGCCGACGCTCGAACTGTTCCTGCGCTACTGCCATGAGCAGGGCATCGCCCACCGGCTCGCCGCGCCGGAAGAAATTTTCCCGCCCGGCATCATGGCGTCGGTGAAGATCTAGCTAGCAGGAAGGCCCGAGCGGCTCCTGATCCATTCCCGCGATCGAGAACACCAGCCGCTGGCGGCCGAGCTGCACGTGCTGCAGCTCCCAGATCAAATCCTCGACGTCGGCATTGGCCGCTTCCGCCTCGCGCCGCGCCAGCTTCGCCTGCTCCAGGTCGTTCGCCATTGCCTGCCGGTCGATCATGGCCGTCCTCCCTTGCTCCGGGGGCAGTGTAGGGCGAGTCGTTTTGTTCTGCAAATGTTCTTGACGAATACAACCGATCCTCTACTCTAGCGGGTGAATTGGGGGATTGCCGCGCATGGTTCAACGCGTCGCAACGGTCGCGTTCGAGGGCATCGAGGCCCGGGCCGTGGACGTGCAGGTGCAGGTCGCGCCCGGTCTGCCGGCCTTCAACATCGTCGGGCTGCCCGATAAGGCCGTTTCCGAGGCCAAGGAGCGCGTGCGGGCCGCTCTGATCGCCTCAGGCCTCGCGCTGCCGGCCCGCCGCATCACGGTCAACCTGGCGCCCGCCGACGTGCCCAAGGAAGGCAGCCATTACGACCTGCCCATCGCGTTGGGCCTCATGGCCGCGATCGGGGCCATTCCGCACGACGCCATCGCCGGCTTCACCGTGCTCGGCGAGCTCGGGCTCGACGGCTCGATCGCCGCGGTCGCCGGCGTGCTGCCGGCGGCGATCGGCGCCAATGCGCGGGCGCAGGGGCTGATCTGCCCGGCCGCCTGCGGGCCGGAGGCGGCCTGGGCCAGCCCCGAGATCGAGATCGTGGCGGCGCAGTCGCTGATCCAGCTCGCCAACCATTTCAAGGGCACGCAGGTGCTCACGCGGCCGCAGCCGAAGATCCGCGAGGTCGCGGAGATGCCGCTCGACCTCGCCGACATCAAGGGCCAGGAGAGCGCCAAGCGCGCGCTCGAGGTGGCCGCCGCCGGCGGCCATAACCTGCTGATGGTCGGGCCGCCCGGCGCCGGCAAGTCGATGCTGGCGGCGCGGCTGCCGTCGATCCTTCCGCCGCTGGCGCCGGCCGAGCTGCTGGAAGTCTCGATGATCGCCTCGGTCGCCGGCGTGATCGAAGGCGGCGCGCTCACCAACAAGCGGCCGTTCCGCGCGCCGCATCACTCCGCCTCGATGCCGGCGCTGGTCGGCGGCGGATTGCGCGCGCGGCCGGGCGAAATTTCGCTGGCGCATAACGGCGTGCTGTTCCTCGACGAGCTGCCGGAGTTCTCCGCGCAGGTTTTGGATTCGTTGCGCCAGCCGCTGGAGAGCGGCGAGGTCGCAATCGCGCGCGCCAACCACCGCGTCACCTATCCGGCGCGCTTCATGCTGGTGGCGGCGATGAACCCGTGCCGCTGCGGCCGCGCCAGCGATCCCGGCTTTGCCTGCAAGCGCGGGCCGAACCTGCGTTGCGCCGCCGACTACCAGGGCCGCCTCTCCGGGCCGCTGCTCGACCGCATCGACCTGCACATCGAAGTGCCGGCCGTCACCGCCGCCGACCTGATTTTGCCGGCGCCGACGGAAGGCAGCCGCGAAGTCGCCGCCCGCGTGGCGCGCGCCCGCGACATCCAGGCCGAGCGTTACGCCTCGCGCGGGCTGCCGCATGTGCGCACCAATGCGCAGGCGAGCGGCACGCTGCTGGAGGAGATCGCGCAGGCGGATGCGAGCGGAATGAAGCTCCTGCGCGACGCCGCCGATTCGATGCGGCTGTCGGCGCGCGGCTATCACCGCGTGCTGCGCGTCGCCCGCACGCTGGCCGATCTCGACGGTGTCGAGAGCGTCGGCCGCGTGCACCTTGCCGAGGCCTTGTCGTATCGCGCGCTCACCGACGAGCTGCGCCGCGCGGCGTAATTAACCGCGCGTTCACCATGTTCGCGGCGCCGCACGGGGCCCGTTAAGGCAAAAACAAAATTGCAAGGGTTGCGGTGCCATATGGCGGGGCAATGCCATCCACCGCCGACACCGTCAGTGCCGCGAGGACGTCCGCCCGCAACAAGGCGGCGCTGATATTGTTCGGGCGCTCGGTTGTCATCACCATGTCGGTGATGTCGGCGGCACTCGGATTCCTCGCCGGCATCCGCTTCCAAAGCGGCACCTACGATCCGCACGCCTTTGCAATGGGCGCGAGCGCGCTGTTTTGCGGCGCCTGCGCGATACTCACGCTGCTGCTCATCCGCGGCCGCCTGATGAAGGATAGGCTGCGCGCGCTGGAAGCGCGGCTCGAGGAACTGTCCGACCGGAACTGGGAGCTGCGCGAGGCCGAGGAGCGCGAGCGCAGCCTGCTGGAGGCGCAAGGCGACCTGATCCTGCGCCGCGACGCGCAGGGCCGCCTGACTTTCGCCAACGACGCGGTCCGCGCGCTCGCCGGCGACCGTCCCCTGCAGATTGGCAAGCCGTTCGACCTGCCCGTGCTGGATCGCGGCGCGCTGCACGTGCTCGCCGACGGCACCCGCGTGCACGACCAGAGGATCGTTAGCGCAAATGGTCCACGCTGGATCGCCTGGCGCGAGGTCGCGGTGCGCACCGATAAGGGCACCGAGGTGCAGGCGGTCGGCCGCGACGTCACCGACCGGGTCGAGGCCGAACACGCATTGCAGGTCGCGCGCGACCAGGCCGAGACCGCCAATCGCGCCAAGTCGCGCTTCCTCGCCATGGTCAGCCACGAAATCCGCACGCCGCTCAACGGCATCCTCGGCATGGCCGACCTGCTGCTTGAGACGCCGCTCACGCCCGAGCAGGCCACCTACGCCAGGGCAACGAAAACCTCCGGCGAAACGCTGCTGTCGCTGATCGAGGAGGTGCTCGACTTTTCCAAGATCGAGGCCGGCAAGCTCGACCTCGAAGCGCGCCCCTTCGCCCTCGCAATGCTGGTCGAAGAAGCGGTGGAGCTCTTGGCGCCGCGCGCGCAGGCCAAGGGCATCGAGATTGCCTGCTTCGTCGACGAGCGCCTGCCGCCGATGCTGGTGGGCGACGTCGCGCGGTTACGGCAGGTGCTGCTCAACCTCGCCGGCAACGCCATCAAATTCACGCAGACCGGCGGCGTCTCGGTCATCGTCGAGCCGGGCGAGCGCGACCGCGACGTACGCTTCGTCGTGCGCGACACCGGCATCGGGCTCAAAGCCGAAGACCAGCAACGCGTTTTCCTCGACTTCGAGCAGGCCGACGGCTCGTCCACGCGCAAGTTCGGCGGCACCGGACTGGGCCTGGCGATCTCCAAGCGCATCGTCGAACGCATGGACGGCCGCATCGCGGTCGACAGCGAGCCGGGCAAGGGCGCAACCTTCAGCGTCACCGTGCCGTTGCATCCGGCGCTGGACGATGACGCTCCGCCATTCGTCGTGCCCGATCTCGCCGACGGCGCCGTGCTGATCGTCGCCGCGGCGGAAATCGAAGCCGCGCTGCTGGCACGCCGCATCGGCCGCTGGGGCGCCAAGACCTGCACCGCGCTCGACGAGCAGATCGCGCTGGCGCTGCTGCCGGAGCGGACGTGGGACGCGATGCTGGTCGATTTCCCGCAGGCGCAGAAGATGGCGGCGAGCGGCGTGCTCGCCATGCTCGACGTGCCGCGCCGCATCGTGCTGCTGAAGCCGAGCGAGCGCCACGACATGACGGCGCTGCGCGCGGCCGGATTCAACGGCTATCTGATCAAGCCGGTGCGCGCGGCTTCGCTTGCGGCTCGCCTGCGTGCCGCCGACGAATTCGAGCATGCGCTGGCGGAAGCCGTCGACGACAGCAACGACGCCGCGAAGGCGGCCGACACCGCGGCCAAGGGCAAAGGCCTGTCGATCCTGGTCGCCGAGGACAACGAGATCAACGCGCTGCTGGCGCGCGCACTGCTGGTGCGGCTCGGTCACCATCCGAGCATCGCCGGCGACGGCGGCGCGGCGATGGAAGCCTGGGCCGCGGCGCGCGCAGCCGGCATGCCTTACGATCTCGTGTTGATGGACGTGCAGATGCCGGTCATGGACGGCCTGGAAGCCACGCGCCGCATCCGCGCCGCCGAAGCCGAAGCGGGCGATGAGCCCGTGCGTATCGTCGCACTCACCGCCAATGCTTTCCCCGAGGACCGCGAGGCCGCGGTCGCCGCCGGGATGGACGGCTTATTGGTCAAACCGCTCGACCGCGAACGGCTGGCCGAAACGCTGCAGCAGGTCGCGCATCCGCTTGCGGCTTGAAGTCGCTTTCCCCACATTGTCATAAATCGGTGTCCGACCCATGCTCTACGGAGGGGTATGGCCGGCGACATCTCGATTCGGGGCGTGCGTCTCCAGCCAAATTATTGAAAACACGTCTGAAAGGACGACACGAGCCATGGCCAGTCGCGCTAGCCGCAGCCTGCCGCGCAGTCTGTTCGAGCGCTTCCGCCCAGTCCCGGCCGGGGGAAGCCCGAATTTCATTTCGACGTTACAGGCCTATGGCGGATTGCAGGCCTGGGCCGCGCGCGCGCACCGGCCGGCGCAGAGTCTCGGTCGTGTCGGCACTCTCGAGGTCCGGCTGGCGCAGACCGCCGCCGAGGTGCGCCAGGCACAGAAGCTGCGCTACCGCGTATTCTATCAGGAAGGGTCGGCCATTCCGAACCCCGGCCGGCTGTTCGCCCGCCGCGATGTCGACGCTTATGATGCGATCTGCGATCACCTCCTGGTGCTCGATCACGCCGCCTGCGACGGCCAGCCGGGCAACCGGCCCGCAGTGGTCGGCACGTATCGGCTGCTGCGCCAGCCGCTCGCCGAGGATTACGGCGGCTTCTACACCGCCGGCGAATTCGAAATCGGCGGCCTGCTCGCGCGCCATCCCGGCCTGCAATTCCTCGAGCTCGGCCGCTCCTGCGTATTGGCGCCCTACCGCAACAAGCGCACGGTCGAACTCTTGTGGCACGGCATCCACGTTTACCTGCTGCAGAACCGCTGCGACGTGATGATCGGCTGCGCCAGCCTCGACGGCACCGAGCCGAAGCAACTGGCACTGCCGCTGTCGTTCCTGCATCACTACGCGCGCGCGCCGGAGGCCTGGCAGGCGCGTGCGCTGCCGCTGCGCTATGTCGAGATGAACCGGATGTCGAAGGAGAGCATCGACCCGAAGGCCGCGCTGCGCGTGCTGCCGCCCCTGATCAAGGGTTACCTGCGGCTCGGCGCCTACATCGGCGACGGCGCGGTGGTCGACCACGAGTTCGGCACCACCGACGTGCTGATCGTGCTGCCGGTGTCGGCGATCAAGCAGCGCTATTTCGAACACTTCGACGTCAGCCGCCGGGCGGCGTGACGTTTTCCGCTCGTCCCCGCGAAAGCGGGGACCCAGGGCAGAAAGTTGATCGTCCGCGATTGTTGCTCTGGATTCCCGCTTGCGCGGGAATGAGCGGGTTGATGCTCACAGCCGCCGCAGCGACACTTCCTCGACCGCGTGATTTTCGTTTTTCTTCAGGATGAGATCGGCGCGCTGGCGCGTCGGAATGATGTTTTCGTGCAGATTGACGAGATTGATGCGTTCCCAGATCGACGACGCGGTCTGGGTCGCTTCCTGGTCCGACAAATTCGAATACCGATGAAAGTAGGATTTCGGATCGCGGAAAGCGGTGCTGCGCAGCGTTAAAAAACGGTCGACGTACCAGGACTTGAGCACGCCCTCGTCGGCGTCGAGATAGACCGAGAAATCGAAGAAATCCGACACGAAGGGGATCGCCTTGCCGTCCTTGGGCAGGCGTCCGGTCTGCAGCACGTTCAAGCCCTCGACGATCAGGAGATCGGGCCGGTCGACCTCGACCCATCGGTTCGGCGTCACATCGTAGGTCAAGTGCGAATAGACAGGCGCGCGCGCCGGACGGCGACCCGCCTTCACGTCGGTGAGAAAGCGCAACAGCGCCGGCAGGTCGTAGCTTTCCGGAAAGCCTTTCTTCTCCATCAGGCCTTCCCTCTCCAGCACCGCGTTCGGATAAAGGAAGCCATCGGTGGTGATGAGGTCGACCTTCGGTACGTTCGGCCAGCGCGCCAGGAGCGCCTGCAGCACGCGCGCCGTGGTCGATTTACCGACCGCCACCGAGCCGGCGACGCCGATGATGAACGGCATCTTGATGTCTTCGGTGCCGAGGAAGCGTTCCTGCGCGCGGAACAGCCGCTGCGTCGCCGCGACGTAAAGCGAGAGCAGCCGCGACAGCGCGAGGTAGATGTCCTCGACTTCCTTCAGGTCGAGCCGGTCGTGCAGCGACCGCAGGCGCGTGACCTCCTCGGAGGTCAGCGTCATCGGCGTGTCTTCGCGCAACGCCGCCCATGCCGCGCGCGAGAAGGTGCGGTAGGGCGACAGAGTTTCTTCGGTACGCTGTTCCATGATTTTTATTGGCGCCTGCGCGCCTAGCGCCGTTTTTTGCGCGAGGCCTTTTCCTGCAGGCCGCTCTGCCGGGTCCGCTTGCCCAGTTCGGCTTCAACCTCGCTGAGCGCGATGCCGCGCGCCTCCAGCACGACCAGCAGGTGATAGAGCAGGTCGGCCGCTTCCGCGACCACCCGGTTCTTGCGTTCCTGAACGGCGGCCAGCCCGGTCTCAAACGCCTCTTCGTTCAGCTTCTTGGCGCAATGGCCGATGCCCTTGTCGAGCAGCGCGCGGGTGTAGGATTCCTTGGCGCTCGCCTGCGCACGCTCGTGCACGCGTTGTTCCAGATCGGCCAAGGTGAATTTCTTCGGCATAGGTGTCCCCTCGGACGCTCTTTATCACGGATCCAGCCGCATCGGCAGGCCGGCCTTGGCCATGTAGACCTTGGCCTCGCGCACCGAATGCTCGCCGAAGTGAAAGATCGAGGCCGCCAATACAGCCGTGGCGTGTCCGTCGCGGATGCCCGCAACCAAATGATCGAGATTGCCGACCCCGCCGGAGGCGATCACCGGCACGCTCACGCTGTCGGCCACCGCGCAGGTGAGCGCGATGTCGAAGCCGGCACGCGTGCCGTCGCGATCCATCGAGGTGAGCAGGATTTCGCCGGCGCCGAGCGAGACCACCTCGCGCGCATAGTCGACCGCATCGATGCCGGTCGGATGACGCCCGCCATGGGTGAAGATTTCCCAGCGCGCGGGGCTGTTCGACACCTGCTTGGCGTCGATCGCCACGACGATGCACTGGTCACCGAACTTCTCCGCCGCGTCCTTGACGAAGCCGCGACGCGCCACGGCCGCGGTGTTGATCGAGACCTTGTCGGCGCCGCAGGTGAGCAGCTTGCGGATGTCGTCGACAGTGCGCACGCCGCCGCCGACCGTCAGCGGCATGAAGCAGGCTTCCGCCGTGCGCTGCACGACGTCGTAGATGGTGTCGCGGTTCTCGTGGCTGGCTGTGATGTCGAGGAAGCACAGCTCGTCGGCGCCCGCCGCGTCGTAGGCGATGGCCGCTTCCACCGGATCGCCGGCGTCGCGCAAGTTGACGAAGTTGATGCCTTTGACGACTCGGCCGTCTTTCACGTCGAGGCAGGGAATGACGCGGACTTTGAACATGACTTAAGCCTGCACCCGCGCCGCACGGATCAGCTTGAGCGCTTCCGCCGCGTCCAGCCGTCCGTCGTAGAGCGCGCGGCCGGCGATGGCGCCTTCGAGCCTCGAAGCCCGCGGCTCGAGCATGGCCTTGATGTCCTCGATGGAGGCGAGACCGCCGGAGGCGATCACCGGGATCGAGATCGCCTCGGCGAGCGCGATGGTGGCGTCGAGATTGAGGCCCTTGAGCAGGCCGTCGCGCGCGATGTCGGTATAGATGATGGCGGCGACGCCGGCGTCCTCGAAGCGGCGCGCGAGCTCCAGCGCCGACAGCTCCGACGTATCCGCCCAGCCTTGCACGGCCACCTTGCCGTCGCGCGCGTCGAGGCCGACCGCGATCTTCTTCGGAAAACGGCGCGCCGCGTCTTTGACCAGCTCCGGATTGCGCACCGCCGCCGTGCCGATGATCACGCGGTTGATGCCCTTCTCGAGCCAGCCCTCGATGGTCGCCATGTCGCGGATGCCGCCGCCGAGCTGCACACAGAGACCGACCGTCTCCAGGATACGTTCCACGGCGGCCGCGTTCACCGGCTTGCCGGCGAAGGCGCCGTCGAGGTCGACCACGTGCAGATGGCGGAAGCCTTGCGTCTCGAACAGTTGCGCCTGCGCGGCCGGATCGCGATGGAAAATGGTCGCGCGCGCCATGTCGCCCTGCTCCAGGCGCACGGCGAGGCCTTCCTTCAGATCGATAGCGGGAAAGAGGATCACGGGGTCCACCGCAAAAAATTGGCGATCAGTTTGAGTCCGAGACGCTGGCTCTTCTCGGGATGGAATTGCGTGCCGACCATGTTGTCGCGGCCGACGATGGCCGTGAGCGGCCCGCCGTAGTCGGCCTGCGCCACCAGGTCGGAACGCTGCGCGACTTTAAGCTCGTAGGAGTGCACGAAATAGGCGTGCAGGCCGTCCGGCCCGAGCGGAATATCGGCAAGCAGCGGATGGACTTTCAGCATGTTGAGCGTATTCCAGCCCATGTGCGGGATCTTCAGGCCGGCGTCGGACGGCTGAATGCGGTCGACCTCACCGGCGATCCAGCCGAGCCCCGGCGTCACCTGATATTCGCGGCCGCGCTCGGCCATGAGCTGCATGCCGACGCAGATGCCGAAGAACGGGCGGCCGTCCTTGCACACGCGCAGCTCCAGCGCGTCGATCATACCGGGGACGGCCTCGAGGCCACGCCGGCAGTCGGCGAAGGCGCCGACGCCGGGCAGCACCACCCGGTCGGCTTGCGCGACCTGATCCGGATCGCTGGTCACCACGATCGGCTGCGTGTGCCCGCTTTCGCGCGCGGCGCGCTCGAAGGCTTTTGCCGCGGAGTGCAGATTGCCGGAGCCGTAATCGACGATGGCGACGCTCATCCGCCGGCTCCCGGCTCCGGGAACAGGCCGATGACGTCGGACGACGGCGCGCGTTGCGCCGCGGTGCCGTAGCGCGGCTCGGACAGTTCCGTTGCGGCGCGCTTCGGCTCGACGCGATTGGCCCAGGCGGCAAAGAAGCGCCGCTCGGCCGCCTCGCGATCGTCGCCGACCACAAAGCCGAGCGTCGCCCAGCGCCGGCGCGTCAGCGTCCAGCGCCAGAGCGTCGACGCCTCGAAGCCGACCATTAAGGCGACCAGCGCGCTGGCCAAGACCTTCGCGCTCGCCGACACGCCGAGAAGATAGAGGATCGCGCCGAGCACGATGCTCACGACGACGTAGCCGAGCAGCGCCAGCCACAGCCGGCGCCAGAGCAGCCAGAAGGGCGCCAGCAAAAAAGCCCACCAATGGAATCCGTCGCGCACGAACACGAAGCGCTCGGGAGCGCTTGTCGTTTCGCCCGGCTTCGGTGGCGGTGCGTGAACGGTGAAAGTGGGCACGGTCTACAGCCTCTTGGCCATCGTCATATATGAGGCGTCATGCCCCGCGAAAGCGGGGCATCCAGCCCTGCCTCCTTACATCCGTCCGAAATTCAAAAGCGCTGGGTCCCCGCCTTCGCGGGGACGACAGCCGAGATTGTTTATCCCCCCAACGAGCCCTTGGTGGACGGCACCTCG
>Ga0265314_10006465_pt1 | contig 10371 bp, 8 predicted proteins | sample 4126metaG_FD_203106 | JGI IMG/M metagenome (GOLD analysis project Ga0265314, IMG submission 203106) | Rhizosphere microbial communities from Carex aquatilis grown in University of Washington, Seatle, WA, United States - 4-1-26 metaG | ecosystem: Host-associated > Plants > Roots > Rhizosphere >... | reverse complement strand
GTTCCAGGAAACCGGCCAACCCCTTAATCGTGTGGAATCCGCGGAAGATTGTGTGCACCGCATCCAGTTGCGAAGGATTCTGTTCGAGGACCAGTACGTTGGCCTCGATCGAAGAGAGATGATCCCGCGACTCGACGATGAAGTCCGACAACAGTTCGCGATCGGCGGCAATCGAGGTAGCCGCAGACGCCTTCTTGTCGGAGCGCTGCAGAGTCTCTTGCAGGCGTGTCAGGCCAGCTAGAAATTCGCCATGCCCGCGGCCCGTCTGCGAACTCAATTCGCGCGCGGCCGAAACGACATCGCTCAAGCCAGCCGACTCCGCCTGCCCCGCCAGCTCACCTAACGCGGCCAGCAGCGACGTAATTTGCTGAGGGTCCCCCTCGGCCAGCATGGCTTGAGTGGCCAACTCGTCAACGGCTTTACAGAGAGTCTCTCTGACGGTTCCAGAGTCCGAGCTCGTACTCATTCCCATCTCCTTTTAAACGCCGTTTAAGCTGCCGCGATTTGCAGAGCAGCGAGTTCGGAAGCCATCACGACCTGATCGATATCGAGCAGAATTTTGATGCTGTTCTTGATCTTCGCCATGCCCAGCAGATACGAAGTCTCGCTTCCCGAACCGAAATCCGGAGCGTCTTCGATGTCGCTCGCGGCTACGTTCAGGACTTCCGATACCGCGTCCACGATCACGCCGGCCAGCATCTTGCCGCCATCCACCTGCACCACGATGATCGAGGTGCGAGCCGTATATTCCGTGGCGGAAAGACCGAATTTCGAGCGCAGGCACACCACGGGAATCACTTTTCCGCGTAGGTTGATCACGCCCTTCACGTGCGTGGGCGTATGGGGAACCGGAGTGATTTCCAGCAGGCCCATAATCTCCCGCACCTGCATCACGCGGATTCCAAACTCTTCGCGGCCCAGCCGGAAGGTCAGGTACTTGCCGGGGCGCACGTCGGCGGTCTTGGGCGCGGTTTCAGTTGTAGTAGAAGTAGCCATCGTCTTCGTTTCCTTTTTTGAGTTCTCGAATGTTTAGAAGCTGCGGAAATTCTCAGTGCCAGTGGTATCCATCGGAAACGGATCGGTCTCGGGGAACGCGTCCGCGGGAACCCGGGTGCTGGCCGTCGCGCGAGGCGGAACCGAAACTGCCTTGAACTGAACCGGCGTGGGCGTCGTGGCGCCGGCGGACTTTTTGCGGCCGCGGTTTAGTGCACGGGATTTCTTCTGAACCGGCGTCGATCCGCCGGTGCCCACCATCTTGGCTAATTGGCCGACGACATCCCGCAGTGCTTCCGATTGCGCGGTGAGTTCCTCGGCGGCCGAGGCGCTTTCTTCAGCGTTCGCCGCCGTGGTTTGGGTCAGCTGCTCCATTTGCGCCACGGCCTTGCCGATCTGCTCGATGCCTTTGGCCTGCTCTTCACTGCCCACATTGACTTCATCCACCAGCGTCTTCACTTTGCCCGACTCATCCGCGATAGAGCGAATGGCTAAGGCCACTTGATCCACTTTCACCTTGCCGTCCGCCGAATTCGTGATGGATTCTTCGATCAGGCCGGCGGTATCCTTCGCCGCCTGCGCGCAGCGTTGCGCCAGATTGCGGACTTCCTCGGCCACTACTGCAAAGCCCATGCCCGCTTCGCCCGCACGCGCGGCTTCGACCGCGGCGTTCAAGGCCAGGATGTTGGTTTGGAACGCGATCTCGTCGATCACTTTGATGATTTTCGAAATCTTTTCGCTGGAAGCGTTGATTCCGTTCATAGCGCCAACCATCTGATCCAGCAACCGGCTGGTCTCAGCGAATTTCTGCTGCGACTGTGTCACCACTTCGGCGGCCGAACGCGAGCCGTCCGAGTTCTTGCGCGCCATCGCATTGATTTCTTCGGTCGAAGCCGAGGTCTCCTCAAGCGACGCCGCTTGTTCGGACGACCCTTTCGCCAACGATTGGCTGGAGGCGGAAACCTGGGAAGCCGCGCTGGCCACTTGCCCGGCGCCTTCCGATAAATCCGCGATGGTCCTGAGCAAAGTCTGATTGATTTGACGAATGATGACCACCACGCCGGCTCCGGCCACCAAGGCTAGTCCGATCATGAAGAACATGGTCCAGCGGCTGTGGGTGTTGGTTGCCTCCGCTTCCGCGGATTTCCCCGCCATCAGTTCGCCCTGTTGCTTTTCAAGCCCTTCAGCGGTGGCGTTGACTGTGTCCAGCAACGGATTGATCTTGCCTGACAGGAACGCGGACGCGGTCCTGATGTTGTTTCCGCGGATGTCGCGCATCAACTCTTCATGGGCCGTGGTGATCGCCGTCAGGTCGGTCTGCAATTCGCCGTGCTTCTGACGTCCATCGACGGTATAAGCCAAGGTTCCGAACTCGTCCAGGGCATTCTTGTAGCGCGCCGCGCTGGCTTCAAAGTCGTGATTGTATTTGTCTAAATTCGTCGAATCTCTGTTCTCGGCTGCACGGATGATTCCGCGTTCTTCCGCCATGAAATCGGAAAGGACCACATCTATCTCACCCGCCAGGAACTGCTTACGGGCGTCTTTTTCAATCACACCCTGCAGGAGGTTCCCTATCCCTGCGATATTCACCAAAGCCACGGTGCCCGCTGCCAAGGTCAACAGCAGAAGCGTTCCCAGCGCGGCATACAACTTCTTCCCCACAGTCCACTGAACGTTCATAGATCTCCCTTTGAGTTTTGTATTTCGTATGTTGTGAATCTGCGGGCGGATTAGGCGCGGCTGCTGCCGGCGCCGCCCACCAGGGCATCGAGAGACCCCACCATTTCCTGCATGTGCTCCGCCTGGGCGCTCAATTCTTCTGATGCCGCCGCACTTTCTTCCGCGCTCGCAGCGGTTCTTTGCGTCAAGGCCTGCATCTCCGTGATGGCCTTGGCCACTTCTTCTACCCCACGCGATTGCTCGCGGCTGCCGGCGTTCACTTCCGACACCAGCGCCTTCACTTTGTTGAGAGCGTCGCCCATTCCGGCGAGCGAGGTGGTCAGTTGCGCGGCCTTCGCGGAACCGTCTTTGGATTTCACCACCGACCCGTCGATCAAGTCCGCCGTATCCTTCGCCGCCTGCGTACAGCGATGCGCCAGGTTGCGAACTTCGTCCGCCACTACGGAGAAGCCCATGCCCGCCTCACCGGCGCGCGCTGCCTCGACGGCGGCGTTCAGTGCCAGAATATTCGTCTGGAACGCGATTTCGTCGATCGACTTCACGACCTTCGACGCGCTCTGGCTGGCCTCCGTGATTTCGCTCATGGCCGTGTTCATCTGCTCCAAGGATTGGTTGGTGCGCTCCATCCACTGCTGAAGCTGCGTCATGGTTTCTGCAGCCTCCGCCGTATGTTCGCTGTTCCTTTGCACCATCGAGTTAATCTCCTGGCTCGAAGCCGAGGTTTCCTCGAGAGAGGCCGCTTGCTCCGAGGCGCCTTGTGCCAGCGCTTGACTCGATGAAGCCACTTGGCCCGATGCCCCGGAAACCTGCACGGCGCCCTGCGACATTTCAACTACGGCCCGCCTCAGAATTGCTGTCGTGCTGCGAATGAAAATCGCGGCGAATACGCCTAAGCCCGCGAAGCAAACCAGAACCACCGCCATCACGCCCAGACCGGCTTCCGCCGCGGCCACTTTCTCGGAAGAGCGCTTGGTCAGCCACTCCCCGGTTTTTTCCAGAGCATCCGTGGGGGCGCGATCCTGGCCTTTCACCAAGGCGTCGGCGCCTCGGAAATCCTGGCCGCGGCCCGCGGCAAATACCTGCAGGGCTTTTTCGTACTTCGCGCTCATGGCGTCGTGGCCGTGCACGAAATCTTCCAGAATCCGGCGAACTTCAGGGTCGCTAGTTTGAGCAGCGATCTTGACCGCGGAAGTCTTCACCTTTTTGGAATAGTTGTGAAACTCCGTCTTGTACTTCTCTAAATTTTCCGGATTGGAGCCGCGCAGCAGGACATCTTTCCATGCCTGAACTTGTTTCTTGAAGTCCACCGTCAACGTGCCGACGTCCGACCGTTCCTGGATTTCACGGTTCAGAATGGTCTTGTAAGCGCTACCGGTAGCTTCCAGCTTCCAAAAAAGAAAGCCCGCCGACCCTAGCCCGATCACCCAGCTCAGACCCAGCAGCGTCCATATCTTTGTTGCAAGGTTCCAATTTTTCATACGTACCTTTGGATCGGCATGAGTGTTCCCGGCGATGACGATCGAGCGGCACTCGGTTAGCGCGAGCGGAACGGACACTGTCCTGCGGACTTTGGCGAAGCGGGCGGCCCTGCCTCTTCAAATCATTTCGTTTCGTCGCGATAAGTTTCGCTGTGCGCTGAGCCGCACAACCCTGCCATGCGAAAAATACTAAGGGTCGGCCTGCGAATCCTGGCAGCAGTCGCCATGTGTGCGCCTCTCCCGGCGGAAACGGAACTTCCCGAGCTTGTCCCGGACCGGCCCGAATATACCGACGCCGTAGAAGTAGTGGGGCCCGGAGTGATCCAGACCGAACACGGTATCACTCTTGAACGGAACCAGGACATACGTAGCCTATCTACGCCCGAGCTATTGTTGCGGATCGGACTGACCAAGCGCATCGAACTACGTTTCGGAAGCGAAGGCTTCCTGATGGAAAAGAGCGCGGCAGGCACCGCTGAAGGCCGCTCTGACACCGAGATCGGCGTCAAGATCAATTTATTCAAGGAAAGCCATTTCCGGCCGGGCTTCTCGATCATCCCTAGTGTTTTCGTGCCCAGTGGTGACCGGCGTTTTTCAAGCTTGGGATACGATCCCAGCGTTAGGCTGGCTTGGGAAAAGAACGTGCCCGCGGGATTCGCGTTAGGAGGAAACGCAACCTTCTCTTCATTTACTAGCGGGGAAGACCGATTTGTCCAGCGCGCCGCCAGTGGGAGCGTAGGACACAATCTGCCCGCCGGCTTCACTTGGTTTTGGGAAGTGTTTGGGTTTTCTCCGTGGGAGAAGGGGGGCAGGCCTGCATGGAGCGCAAGTAGCGGTGTGGCGCACGGGATTGGGAAGAACGCGCAGGTCGACGTGAGGGTCGGTAAGCGAATCTCCGCAACCGGTCCAAACTGGTTTGTGGGCATGGGCTTCACGATCCGCTATCCCCTACATTGGTTCGCGCTCTGACCAACTAGATCGCCGAGGTTTGCAAACTTAAGGGCTCCGAAAGAAGGTTGGACGGAAGCATCGCTTCCTGACCCGCGGGCTTTCGCGGCGGAGCGGCCTTGGGCTCGGAAAGCTGGCGCAGCAACCGGGCGTAGCGTGTGGGAAGACTGCCATCTTTTTTCTCCAGCCATCGCAGGCGGTCGAGGCATGAGCTGAGTCCTCGCAGCTTCCACACGGCTCGCACCGTCGACGGCAGTACGTCGCAACCGCTGCCGCGCAGCTTTGCGCTGACGCGGATATAACTATAGGTCGGGTAACGCGCGGTCATGTTCAAGATGGGTTCCACCAGCTCCGCCGGAGTCTGATTCGGCATACGCGGTTTGCGGCGCGGCTGCGGCGTCAGGCCCGCTAAGCCGTGCCTATCGAAAGCGCTTTTGATTTCGTAAAACCGGCTGCGGCTGATGCCGGCTCGCTTGCAAGCCTCGCTGACATTTCGCAGCTCGCGGGCCAGCGTGAGGATGTCGAGACGCTGCGTGGCCACACTATATTGAGCGCCCCCTACTGGGGTCGTCGCGGAGTCTTCTTGAAATCGGATTTCTTGGTTTAGCATCGGAATACTTTGTTAAAAGCACGAGCTATGCCACCGGGCAATCCCTCGTAAACTACTAATAAATAAAGGCTTGTATTACCTTTGGTCTGGCGATCCCGCCACAGAATCGTGGGCCTCCACGAAGACTTGTGGGGGTGCCTCTCGGAATTCGTGGGAACGAACTACGCGACTTGCGGCCGAGCGATGAACTGGGAGGAATGCGGTCCTTTGCGAACGGGGAGGGCCGTGACGGAATTTCCCTGCCAGTTCGAAAAAGCCTCCGGCTTGCCGTCTATGGTTCGTTCGAGGCAATCCGCCACTCTGGCGCGCCGCAGCAGCAAGCGATCCATCAAACGCCGCAACCGGTCGTGGTCGCCAGCAATCCATTCAGCGGGCAGCGCGGCGATGGCCTGCTCCACCAGTTCCTCTGGAAAGCGCCGCAGCGCTTCGAGCCAGGGTTCGAAATCGGACCAGTTGCGAACAGTCTCATAAGCCGCCGGCGACAAATACAGCCCTTGGCGGGGATTATCTACAATCTCCCAATTGGAACCACCAAAAGCGCTGCCATTATCGATCCAAATGGCTTGGAATTGCGGGCGCGGCAAGCGCGCATTCTTCACAAACACGCACTGGCGAAAGTCTTCGTTCCCCACCCATTTATCGAAGGCGAGCATGCCCGCAAACTCATGCAAATTCTCGACTTTGCGCAGCAAGGAATCGGGGATGAAATCGTACACCACGGTCTTCTCGGGATCGCCCGGAAAGCCGGAGCCGAAATGTTTCGCGCCATCCATCTGGACCACGGCTGTCCGCGGCGTGTTGAATCCGAAATGTTTGAGAAATAACCCGGACAAAAACTCATTCACCAGGGTCTGGCGATTCGCCGGCGTGTCTAGTTTGACCACGTAATGCCGCCCGTCGTCAGCCTGCATCAACTGAGCATGCGAAGCGCCGCGCATCTGGCGCAGGTTGTGGGTTGCGTTAACCATTGGCATGGAAGTCATCTCTGCCTCATCCGCGACGAATGCAGCCAGTGCCGTCCGGTCTTGCCAAACTTAGCCTTAGCGCGAGACTTCAGGACACGATAGTTCGTGCAAGTCAATTTCATCTCTTCGCGAATCTGATTCGCGCTTTGTTCCTGCAGGTAGAAACGCTCCAGGATTTCCCGCTCCCTTTGCGTAAGCGAGCTGAAAACCCGCTGCATGATCTGAGTTCGTTCCCGGCATTCCACCGCGTCATCCGGACGCGCGCCGGAATCTGCCATCGAGAATTCCTCGGTGATGTCCTGCTCGAGATTCCGCCGCCGCAGGGTGGCTTTCAAGTGTGCGGCGATCTTGCGCTGCAGCACGGTTTTTACGAACCCCATCAGCCGCGCCGGGTCGTGCAGTTGATTGCGCCGAATCGCCTCGACCACCACTAGAAATACATCGTGGGTCAAATCCGTCACGTCCTGATTTCCCAGCCGGTGGCGCAAATACCCGGAGGTTCGATCGCAAAAAGCGCTGTACAATTCGCCCATCGCACCGCTGTCGCCCGAGCGAATTCGGGATACCAGTACTCCGCATCCCGCGTAGTAGTCCTGTAACGCCTGCTCGCTTGCCGCCCCGCCCATCCACTTCATCGCCGTCGTTTGCATTGTTTTGAAGCCTGGATTATGCACGGCGCGTGCCAATTTTAATGGCCTTCAATTCCAAGCACTTAAAACCGGCGCTATCCCGTCCCCACGGTATGAATCGTGGACTCCCACCAACATCCCGTGCCCACCACCAAAAAATCGTGGATGTGCGCGTCAGCTGAGCTTTTCATGAATTATTCACATTTATGCGCTCCCTGGCACGAACTCGAAAGGGATACAATGTGTCAACGTCGTAATTTAAAGTGCAAAGCGGCTGACGCTCCTTCGGTTCGGGGAATGCTCTATGGCCCAACGAAATGTGAAAAAAAACCTCGTGTCTGCCACGACACGACCTCGAACTGCACCTGCCGTTTACGACGGTGATTGGGATTTCCTATACCAGACTGCCCCCGTTGGTCTCGCTATCTTCGATCGCGAGCTGCGCTATGTTCGCGTCAACGAAAGCTTGGCGCGCATCAATGGTGCGGCCGTCAATCTGCATCGGGGGGCAAGCCTTCGCGATGTGATTCCCGACCTCGCTCCTAGTCTCGAGCCGTTGCTGCGGGAAGTGATTGACACGGGTAAGCCGATTTTGGATCGGGAGATTCACGGCACCACTCCGGCGAGCTCCGGCGAGCGCTGGTGGCTCGTGAGCTTTCATCCCCTGCACCAAGGTCCGCAGGTTTATGGCGTCAGTTGCGCCGTACAGGAGATTACGGAGGTTCGCCGAGCCCAGCAGACGCACGCTCTGACGCAGCACTCCATCGATCATGCCTCCGACGAAATCCTGTGGCTCGACGCCTCCGGGCGCTTCATCTATGTGAATCAGACGGCTTGCCGCAGGTTGGAGTACTCGCTCGACGAGCTGCTCCAGATGAACGTCCGCGACATCGTCCCCGATCAGCCTATAGGAAGATATGCGCAAGTGTGGACGCAGATGCATGAATCCGGCTCGCTGTCGTTTGAGGCCAAGCACCGTACGAAGAGCGGCCGTGTGTTTCCGGTAGAGGTCACCGTCAATCTGGTGGAGTTTCAAGGGCGCGAGTATTGCTTCGCGGTGGTTCACGATATTTCAACGCGCAAAGAGGCCGAAGCACGCGAGCACAGCGCACAGAAAAAGGCGCGGCGTCTGCAAGCAAGGCTGGTGGAGATCGCTACCGATCAGGATTTGTGGAACGGCGGCATCACGGACGCAGTAACGAGGATCGACGAGATCGTTGCCAAAACGCTGGACGTCCAGCGCGCCAGCGTGTGGCTTCTCGATCGCGAAGGCAAGGCCGTGCGGGCTTTGGACGCATTTGACCGGCGAATCAACAGCCACACCTCCGGCGAGGTTCTATCGTTGGAAAACAGCCCCCAATACCTCAAGGCCGCGAGTGAAGGCAGGGTGATCGCCGCCATCGACGTCTTTACGGACCCCTGGACCGCCTCCTTGGCGGAGGGGTTTTTCAGGCCCTTGAATATTTTCTCCGTGGTGAACGCGCCGGTCCGGGTGGCCGGCAAAGTGGCAGCTTTGCTGTGCGTGGGACATTGTGGCTCCGCCCATGAATGGACTCCGGAAGAGATTAACTTCGTGGCCGAAGTGGCGGATCAGGTGGCGCACGCCATGCTGAACGCCGAGCGCCAGCAAACCGAACGGATGATCCAGCGCCTGGCTGAGAACGCCGCGAATAAAACCGGGCACGAGTTCTTCCGCTCGATCGTCGGCAGTCTGGCCGAGGTCCTCGAAGCGGACTTTGCCTTAGTCGCCGAGGTCCTTCCCCCGGATCAACAGCGCATGCGCACGCTGGTCAGGTTGGTGGACGGCAAGGAGAGTCCCAACTTTGAAGAATACCTGGCGGCAACTCCTTGTATAAACGTAATCTCGGGAGGAGCTTGTTCCTATCCCAGCGATGTGCAAACACATTTCCCACACGATGCCCGGCTGGCTCAAGCCGGGGCTCAAGCATTTTTCGGTACGCCGCTGGTTTCGTCGGCGGGAAAACCCCTGGGGTTCTTGGCCGTGCTGTATCGCCGCGCCATTGAGAATGTGACTTTGGTGGAAGCCGGTCTGGCCGCCTTTGCCTCGCGGGCCTCAGCGGAGATGGAGCGCCTGCAAAACGAAGAGTCCCTGCGGCGCAGTGAAGACCGTTACCGGGCCTTCGTCGTCAATGCCCAGGAGAGCATCTGGAGGGTGGAATTCGAGCCTCCGGTGCCGACGGATCTGCCTGAAGACGAAATGATGGCGCGCATCATGGATGGCGGATATTTGGCCGAGACCAGCGATTATGGGGCCCGCATGCGCGGTTTTAACGACGCCAGTGAAATTGTCAATATGCCGCTGCGGACCTTATTGTCCTACGAGACCAAGAATTCCGACACCATTCGCATGCTGGTAAGGAATAACTTCCGTATTGATGCCGGCATCTTCCCCATTATTCATCAGGACGGCAGCACCCGCCACGTATACCGCACCGGCTTCGGCGTGGTTGAAAACGGCCTGCTGCGGCGAGTTTGGGGTACCGGTCTGGACATCACGGATCTGATTCGCGCACAGGCCGAGCGCCAGCGGACGGAGCGAATGATTCAACGCCTGGGAGAGGATGCCACGAACAAAACTGGGCATGAATTCTTCCGCTCGATCGTAAGCAATTTGGCGGATGTCCTCGAAGCAGACATTGCTTTTGTCGCCGAAGTAATCGCCCCGGAACAACAGCGCATGCGGTCGCTGGCGGTGTGGAGGGATGGCAAAGAAGCTCCCAACTTCGAAGTCGATTTGCTGGGGACTCCCAGCGGGAACGTGATAGCGGGAGGCGCTTGTTCCTATCCCAGCGGGGTGCAGGAACAGTTTCCGCAGGATGCAGCCCTGCTACGGGCCGAGGTAGAAGCTTCTTTTGGAACGCCACTGATTTCTTCGGCTGGGAAATCTTTTGGAATTCTGGCAGTGCTTTACCATCACCCAGTGGAGGACGTACGGCTGGTAGAAGCCGGCCTGGCTGCCTTCGCGGCGCGCGCGTCCGCCGAAATAGAGCGCTTGCAAAACGAGGAATCCCTGCGGCGCAGTGACGAGCGTTATAAGGCTTTTGTGG
>Ga0265314_10006463_pt1 | contig 10372 bp, 10 predicted proteins | sample 4126metaG_FD_203106 | JGI IMG/M metagenome (GOLD analysis project Ga0265314, IMG submission 203106) | Rhizosphere microbial communities from Carex aquatilis grown in University of Washington, Seatle, WA, United States - 4-1-26 metaG | ecosystem: Host-associated > Plants > Roots > Rhizosphere >... | reverse complement strand
GCGACCAGACAAGGCATCACAAGAATGCCGGCATCATAATTTGTCATTTTTGTCTGGGAGGACAGCATGGGACCCACGCAACGACTCCGGTCGGTGAACCGTCGGACTATTTTGAAGACCAGCGCCGCGATTGCTGCGGTGCAATTTGCATCCCCTTACATCATCAAGGCGCGCGGCGACACACCGGTACGGATCGGAATGGTCGATCCGCTGACCGGCGTTTATGCTGCGATCGCACAAAGCGAAGTGGTGGGCGCCAAATTCGCGGTCGAGGAAATCAATAAAAAGGGCGGCATTTTGGGCCGGCCGGTCGAACTCCTGGTTGAAGACTCGGCCAATGACGTCGGTACCGGCGTGCAAAAAACACGCAAGCTGATCGAGCGCGACCAGGTCAGCTTTATCATCGGCGACGTCAATTCAGGCATCGCCATCGCGATGGCGCAGGTCACCAGCGAAAAGAAGGTGCTGCATATCGTCTCCGGCGGTCACACCGATCCGATCACCGGCTCGAGCTGCACGTGGAACGTGTTCAGGGTGTGCAACGCCACCGCCATGGATGCCAATGCGATCGCCTCCACGCTGATGGAGAAGTTCGGCAAAAAATGGTACTTCCTGACTCCGGACTACGCCTATGGCCACTCGGTGCAGGCCGGGTTTGAGAAGCTGCTGAAGGCCGCGGGCGGCACTTCCTCGGGCGCACTGGTCCCGCTCGGCACCGCGGACTACTCGGCCTATCTGATCCAGGCCAAGGCCTACGGCCCGCAGGTGCTGATCAACGTGATGGGCGGCACCGACCAGGTATCGAGCCTCAAGCAGTTCGTTCAGTTCGGCATGGACAAGCAGATGGCGGTCGGCGGCACCCTGTTCGAACTCGAAAGCATCCGCGCCGTGCCCGATACCGCGCGGGTCGGATGGTGGACCATGGAATGGTGGTGGGATCAGCCCGGCGTGCCGCATGTCGCGGAATTCAACGCGGCGATCAAGAAGATCACCGGCGGCGCCGCCACCGCGCGCAACTGGTTCGGCTTCGCCTCGGTGCAGACGCTGGCGCTGGTCGCCAACCAGGAGAAGACGCTCGACGCGCCGAAGCTGGCGCATGCGCTTTCCGGCTTCAAGCTGCCGCCTGAGGTCGCGCTGCAGCCGGGGGCGCCGGAATATCGCGCCGGCGACCACGAACTGATGAGCACCGTGTTCGTAGGCGAGGCACACCCGCCGCAGGGCGATCCCGACAAGATGTTCACGGTGAGAAATCCGGTGCCCGGCGAGAAAGCCTCGGACTCGGTCGAGGCCGGCGGCTGCAAGATCAAGTGGCCGGCCTGATACGCATCGATTGAAATCTGGTGCGCAAGGCGACCATTCTGGCACCCACTCCATGATCCGGGAGCAATTACTCCCGGATCAAACGTGTGCTCCCTTTTTCGGTGAATTATGACAACGCTGCTCCTGTTCAACATCACCAACGGGCTGATCATCGGTGCCTTCTATGTGCTGATGGCGCTCGGCCTTTCGCTGATCCTCAATTTGAGCAACACGATCAATTTCGCGCATGGCGGGTTTCTCGTCATCGGCGGCTACATCGCCTACACGATCACGCCCTATCTCGGCTTCTGGGGCGCGCTATTGGTGGCGCCGCCGTTGACCGCGATTGTCGGCCTGGTGGTCGAGCGTGTGCTGATCCGCCCGCTCTACGGTCGCGATCCGCTCTACAGCCTGCTGTTGACGTTCGGCCTCGCCTTCATCATCGAGGACGGCACCCGCTTCATCTGGGGCGCACAGGGCAAACCGATGACCATTCCGTCCTACCTGTCGCAACCCCTGAGCAGCGAACTGTTCTTCATCACCGGCTACCGCCTGTTCATGGTGGGAATGGCGATGGTCGCGATCGCATTGCTGTTCGTGCTGCTGCGCTACACCCGGCTCGGCATCCGCATTCGCGCAGGCACGCTCGACCTCGAGACGGTCGCCGCGCTGGGCATCAATGTGCAGATGCTGCGGTCGCTCAATTTCGCGGTCGGCATTTTTCTCGCCGGGCTCAGCGGCGTGCTTGCCGCGGGCCAGCTCGGGCTTGAACCGACCATGGGCACCGGGCTGCTGATGCCGAGCTTCATCGCCATCATCGTCGGCGGCATCGGCAGCCTGCCGGGCACGCTGGCCGGTGGCCTGCTGATCGGCCTGGCCTCGGGCCTGACCGCGGTGTTTTTCCCCGCCGCCAGCGAAGCGGTGATCTACGTCTTGATGGCGGTGGTGCTGCTGATCCGGCCCCGCGGACTCTTCGGCGAAGAAGGAATGATGAGTTGAGTGCCGAACAAACCCGCAAGCTGATCGTCATGGCGGCGATCTGGGCCGTGCTGCTGCTCGCCCCCTACTGGATGGTGCCACTCGGCGGCTACACCGCACTCGCCACCCGCGTGCTGGTGCTGGGGCTGGCCGCGATGTCGCTGAATTTCCTGCTGGGATTCACCGGCGTGCTGTCGTTCGGCCACGCCGCCTGGTTCGGGCTTGGCGCCTATGGCGCCGGACTGACGCTGAAATTTCTCGCGCTCTCGACGCCTCTCGCGCTGATCTTCGGCATCCTGCTCGGCGGCATCTGCGGCTCGCTGCTCGGCCTCCTGATCGTGCGGCGGCGCGGCGTCTATTTCGCGATGGTGACCATCGCGTTCGGCCAGGTGTTTTACTACATCGCGTTCCAGTGGAGCTCGCTGACCGGCGGCGACGACGGCCTGCGCGGCTTTTCGCGCCAGCCGCTCGATTTCGGGCTGTTCAAGATCGATATCCTCTCCAGCCCGAACAATTTCTACTTCTTCGTGCTGTTCTGCTTCGCGCTGGCGGTAGGCGCAATGGGCTTCATCCTGCGCTCGCCGTTCGGGCGCACCATGATCGCGATCCGCGAGAACGAGCGCCGCTCCCGCTTCCTCGGCATCCCCGTCGAACGCCACATCTGGATCGCCTTCTCACTGTCCTGCTTCTTCATGTCGTTTGCTGGTGCGCTCTATGCGCTGGTCAACAATTTCGCCGATCCGCACGGCCTGCATTACAGCCAGTCCGGCGATTTCGTCATGATGGCCGTGATGGGCGGCATGCGCAGCTTCTGGGGGCCGTTGCTGGGCGCGGCCGTGTTCGTGGTGCTGCAGGATTATCTGTCGAGCGTTACGATCAACTGGATGTCGTTCGTCGGCCTGCTGTTCGTCCTCGTGGTGCTGTTCTTCCCGCGCGGACTGCTCGGATTCCTGCAACGGAGCAAGGCATGAGCGAAGTCATGAACGTCCTCGAAATCCAGAACGTCACCAAGCGATTTGGAAACCTGGTGGCGGTGCGCGACGTCTCGCTCAACGTCGCGAAGGGCGAGATGTGCGCTATCATCGGGCCGAACGGCGCCGGCAAGACCACCTTCTTCAACCTGATCAGCGGATTTTTCCCGCCGACCTCCGGCGCGATCCGGTTCGACGGTCAGGACATCACGAAACTCTCGACCCATCAGCGCGTCAGCCGCGGCATGGCGCGGACATTCCAGATCACCGAGATCTTTCCCGAACTGACCGTGTTCGAAAATGTCCGCATCGCGGCCGAAGTCGCCTCCGGCTACCGGCTGCGGCCCTGGATCAGCCGCGCCGAGGCAGCGCAGGTTCACCAGCGCGTCGAAGATACGCTCAAGCTGGTGTCGCTGGAAACCAAAACCGACCGGCTGGTCGGCGAACTGGCGCATGGCGACCAGCGTTCCGCGGAAATCGCCATGGCGCTGGCGCTCAAGCCGCATCTGTTGCTGCTCGACGAGCCGACCGCCGGCATGGGCGACGAGGAGACCTACCAGATCACCCAACTGATCCGCAGGCTGCACCGCGACAGCAACTACACCATCGTGCTGATCGAGCACGACATGCGCGTGGTGTTCCACCTTGCCGACCGCATCTGTGTGCTCGACCAGGGCCGCATGCTGGCGCAGGGCACGCCGAAGGAAATCGCCGCCAACGAGACCGTTCAGGCCGCCTATCTGGGTAACGCCGCATGACCGCAGCCCTGACCGCCGAAGGCCTCCACACTTACTACGGCAAAAGCCACATCCTGCATGGCATCAGCCTCGAGGTGGAGGAAGGCAAGATCACCGCGCTGCTCGGGCGCAACGGCGCCGGCAAGAGCACGACGCTGCGCAGCCTGATGGGGCTGACGCCGGCGCGCGAAGGCAAGATCACCGTGTTCGGCCAGGACACCACGCGCTGGCCGACATTCCGGATCGCGGCCTGCGGCGTCGGCTTCGTGCCGGAGGGACGGAAGATCTTCGCCAACCTCAGCGTCGAGGAAAATCTCAAGGTGCCGCTCGAGCGCCCAGGTCCCTGGACCATTGAGCGGATCTATCAGCTGTTCCCGCGGCTCGAGGAGCGCAAGTTCAATCGCGGGCGGCAGTTGTCCGGTGGCGAGCAGGAGATGCTGTCGATCGGGCGCGCGCTGCTGCTCAACCCCAGGCTTTTGATCCTCGACGAGCCCTCGCAGGGGCTGGCGCCCCTGATCGTGCGCGAGGTGTTTCGCATCGTGCAGCAGATGAAGGACGAGGGCATCTCGGTCCTGCTGGTGGAACAAAATGCGCGGATGAGTCTCGAGATCGCCGACAACGCCTATGTGCTGGACGACGGCATCGTGGTCTATTCCGGCACCGCCGCGGCGCTCGCCGCCGACGAAAGCCGCGTCAGGTCCCTGGCCGGCGCCAGCGCGGAAGAGTGGACGGTGGCGTGAGGGGCTAAAAGTCTCATCGTCATGCCCGGGCCTGTCCCGGGCATCCACGTCTTGACAGCATCACAGCAAGAAAGAGTTGGATGGCCGGGACAAGCCCGGCCATGACGAGAGAGAACAGCTATTCTGCCTCACGCCCGATACGCGCTCTTGCCGGTGCCGCGATAGAGCACACGGACCTGTTCTTCCGAGACCATTTTGTGAAACGCCAGCGCCTCGGGCTCGAGGTCGCGGCTCGGCACATGCTCCGGCTCGAAATGATGATAGGTGTCCTTGCCGCGGACCAAAGTGGCCCAGTCGCGCTGGCCGACCGCCTGTTTCAGATGGGTCGGGATGTAGCGCACGGCGAGCCCGATCCGGCGGTCGTCGGACTGGTTCGGCTCGGAGCCGTGGAACAGCAGCACGTGATGCAGCGAGGCTTGACCGGGTTTTAGTTCGACATGAATGGCCTTGGCCTCGTCGACCTCGACCGCGATCTCCTGGCCGCGGGTGAGCAAATTGTTCTGATCGAACGTGTCGGCGTGCTGGACCTGCTCGCGGTGAGTGCCGGCAATGAATTTCATGCAGCCGGACACCTTGTTGGCCGGTGACATCGCGATCCAGGCGGTCGCGACATCGGATGAACTCAGCCCCCAATAGGTCGCGTCCTGGTGCCACGAGACAAAACCCGGATCGCGCGCTTCCTTGATGAAGAAGGAGGTGTTCCAGCACAGGATATCAGGCCCGAGCAGATCCTCGACGGCATCGAGGATTTTGGGATGACGAACCATTTCATTGATCCAGGTGAACAGCACGTGGCTGCGATGGCGCATCTCGCCCTTGATCGGGCCGCCGCTGCGCGCTTCGTAATCCTCCAGCCGCCTGCGAAAATCCGCGACTTCGCCCGCGCTCAGGGCATCGACCGGAAAATGATAGCCACGCTCGCGATAGCCCGCGACTTCACGTTCGCTCAGCAGGTTCGGCACGGTCTTCCTCCAGCATGCTGTTTATTTGTTGGGCACGGAGCCAAATTCGGCCAAGCGTGACCCCGTCACATCCCCCTGTCAAGAAGCGCGCAGCACCAGTGAATTTGCACCTGCGCGCGCGGACAATATGCGCCAGGCGACATCACGTTGCACCGGGCGACATCACGTTTTCGAAACAGAAAACAACGGTGTGATCGGCTTCACAGGCGACTTCATGTTGCCGTGCAATAAGTCCCGCAACACGTCGATTTCAAACCGATCATTCATCCTTGCATTGCTTCCGGAGATTTTGCGCCATGCCCATCACAGAACGAGAGACGATCGCCCGGCATCGACTACATTTGCAGATTGATAGCCACGCGCCGCAGCAAAGCTATTCGAACGGCGACGCTCTCGTTCGCAAAGGCCTGTTTGGGCGCTTGCTCGACGCGCTTCACGATTCCCGGCGTCAGCAGGCCGCGCGCACCATCCATCAATACCGGCACCTGATCGCGGCACCCCGCAGCGTCAAGACCGGCACCCCCAACATTTTCGAACGACCGAAAGGCAACATCAAGATGACGACCAGCGATGACGCAAACAACCGGCAGAACGGCCATTCAACAAAAGTCCTGACATGGTCGTTGATCGCCGCCTGCGTGATCGGCTTTGGCATCCTCCACATTGCCGGCGGAGCGATCATCAACGGCGCCGTCAAGCCGCCGGCGGAAATGCCGCCGGTACAGCTAACCGGGGACTGACCGGTCGCCTCCTCAAACCAGCGTGAGACCATCGTTCGCCGATGTCAGTCGCGCGAGCGCCGTTTGGAGGAATCGTTGCCATGACCGATCTTTTGCCAAATCTATTGCCCGTTGTCGTGCTCAGCGTCGCGGCGTTTTCCGGCGCACTGGTTTCCGGCCTCGCGGGTTTTGCCTTCTCCGCCGTCGCGGGCGCCATCCTGCTGCACTTCTTTCCGCCTCTGGAGGCGGTGCCGCTGATGATGGCCTGCAGCATCGCCTCGCAGGGCGCCAATCTCGTGATCTTGCGCAAGACCATGCAATGGAAAGGCAGCCTGGTCTTTATCGTCGGCGGACTGGTCGGGATTCCGATCGCGGTCTACCTGCTGCAGAACGCGGATACGCACATCTTCCGGCTGGGCTTCGGCATGTTCGTGGCGCTTTACGCCAGCTACGCCCTGTTGCGGCCACAACTCGCTAATCCGCGGCTGATCGAGAACCGGGGCCGCAACGCCCTGGTCGGTTTTGGCGGCGGACTGGTCGGCGGATTGACGGCGATGCCCGGCGCACTGCCGACCATCTGGTGCGACATCAACGGCGTACCTAAGCAGCAGCAGCGCGGGCTGGTGCAACCGTTCATCGCCGCGATGCAGCTGTTCGCGCTGGCCCTGATGCTCCCGCACAACAGCGTCTCGTCGAAGGTGCTGGTCGATTTCGGCATTTGCGTGCCGGCGTTGATCGCTGGAACGGCCGCAGGCATCATCCTGTTCGGTCGCGTCAACGAACTGGCGTTCAAGCGGACCATCCTTGCGGTGCTGCTGTTCTCGGGGCTTTGCCTGGTCGTCTAGCAGAGTTTGGCCGATCGGCGGCTTTCGCGATGGCGGCTTTGCCGCTACAATCGCCGCATGGTGATTTGCCGCAATCTCGCTGACCTGACCATCGCCTGACATGGCGCGGGCAACCAACCTCATGATCGGCACCGTGACGCTGACGGCGATCGCGGTGGGACTCGTCGCCTTTCTCGGCTTCCGCAAGATCCACGCGGTGCAGCAGCGCGGCCCGCTTCGCATCGTGTTCGAGGGTTCCGCCACCGGCCTCGCCAGGGGCAACAGCGTCAATTTCGACGGCGTGCAGGTCGGCGAGGTGCTGTCGATCAAGCTCGACGGGCCGCGCAAGATCGTGGCGCTGGCCACCGTGGAAAACAGCGCTCCGATCCGCAAGGATACCGTCGTCGGGCTCGAGCAGCAGGGACTGACCGGCGTGATGGCGATCGCGCTGGTCGGCGGCTCGGATGCGGCGCCTCCGGTGCCGCTCGACGAGGACGGGGTTCCGACCCTGACGGCGGATTTGAGCGAGGCGCAGTCGATCCGCGAAACCCTGCACAATGTCGACAATATGCTGGTCAACAACCGCGACCTCATCAAGGACGGGCTGTTGAGTTTCGAGACCTACACCGCGACGCTGGCGGGCAAGGGCGACGACATCGACCGTGTGCTCGGCAAGGCCGACGCGGCATTCGCCGGTTTCGACAGCGTTGTCGGCAGGCTCGACAATCTGCTGCCGGACCTCGACAAGGGTAAGGACGGCGAACTCTACAAGAAGGTCAAGACGATCCGCGAACTCGCCGACAGCTTCAACAAGCGCTCCGCCGTCTTCATGGAAGAAGGCCGCCGCTCGCTGCTCGATATCAGCGAAGCCGCCGTCAAGGTGACCCGCAAATTCGACGGGCCCGGCCCGAGAAGATAGCGGGCTCATTTTTTGCCGAGGCGCCTGCGTTCCCCGGATGCAGCCCAGCACGCCGCGCTTGCGGCGTGCTGCGCTGCTGGTCCGGGGTCCACGTTCTGCGGGTGGGTCCCGGCTCTGCGGAGCAGCGTTTCACGCTGCACCGCGTCCGGGACACGAGCGATTTCACCTTCCGCGCAGCAAATGCGGTACCGCCAGCGTCACCCAGGGCACGAAGGCCACCACCAGCACGCCGAGGATCAGCACGGCGAGATAGGGCAGCATCGCCCGGCTGGTCGGCTCCAGCCGGCTCTCCGACACCGTGCAGGAGACGTAGAAGCCGATCCCGATCGGCGGGATGAAGATGCCGACGCCCATCGCGAGGATCATGATCATGCTGTAGTGGATGATGTCGATGCCGTATTGGCTGGCGATCGGCATCAGCAGCGGCCCGAGGATGATCAGCGCCGGCAACCCTTCCAGCAGCGACCCCACCACGATCAGCAGCCCGATCGAGCCGAGCGTGAACACGATGCGGTTGTCGCCGATCGAATGCAGGAGCGCGGCGAGGCTCGCCGGCAGATTGGCCGCGGTCAGCGTCCAGGCAAAGGAGAACGAGGCCGCGATGATGAACAGCACCATGCCCGCCAGCAGGCAGGATTCCACCGCGATCGTGTATAGCGTCCGGATGTCGACGGCGCGATAGATCACGAACGCCAGCACCAGGCCGTAGAGTACGGCGACGCTCGACACTTCGGTCGGGGTCGCCACGCCAAAACGAATCCCGATCACCATGATGACCGGCATCACCAGCGGCAGCACCGCGCCGCCGGTGGCGCGCAGCAATTCCGGCCACGTCGCGCGCGGCACCGAGGCGACGTTGCCGCGCCGCGACAGCACATAGTTCAGGATCATCAGCAGAAGCGCGATCACGGCGGCCGGCAGCAGGCCGGCGATGAACAGGGTCCCGATCGAGATCGGCGCCACCGATCCCAGCACCAGCATGGCAAGACTCGGCGGAATGGTTTCCGACATCGCCGCCGACGATGCCAGCACGGCCGCGCCCTGCTCGGGCTTGTAGCCCTGTTTCTGCAATTCGCGGCGCAGCACGGAACCGACCGCGACGACGTCGGCGATCTTGGAGCCGGAGATGCCGGAGACCATGTAGATGGTCAGCACCACGACCTGCAGCAGGCCACCGCGCATGTGGCCGACCAGCGTCATGGCAAAACGGACCAGCCGAAGGCTGATGCCGCCCTTCTCCATGATCAGGCCGGCCCAGATGAAGAACGGCAAGGTCAGGAGAATAAAATTGCCGATGCCGTCGACGGTGTTCTGCGCCGCCGCGATCAGGGGCGCGACGCCGCTGATCAGGAGGAACATCAGCGAGCCCAGCAGCATGGCAAAACTGACCGGCAGCCCGAGCAGCACCGAGAGCAGGAACGCCGCCAGCATGATTCCGAGCGCCGCGCCGTTGCCGAGATGCAGCGATGGCGCCGCGCTGATCGCATAGACGATGCCGACCAGCAGTGCGACGGCGGCGACGGCAGGAAGCACCGCGCGCGGCGGATAGAACCAGACCAGCCGCTCGACCGCAAACAATGCGGTCAGCGTAAGCCCGACCGTCAGCGGCAGCACGATCCATGCGGCGTTGATCTGCAGGATCGGCGTGTTCGAGGTCGAGGAAATCGACAGCAGATCGAGCGAGACATAGCCGACCACGACCGCCGCGACCAGAACCAGGAGATCGATCCCGATCGCAAACGAGGTCTTCCAGCGCGGCGAGAATTTTCCGGTCAGGAATTCGACAGTGGTGTGGTGCCGGGCGCGGAACGCCAGCGCGCCGCCGACAAACGCGGTCAGCGACAGGAACAATTTGGCGGCTTCATCGGCCCACAGCAGCGATTCATCGAACCAGAACCGCGACACGATGCCGGTCAGCACGATCGCGAGCTGAAGCACCAGGGCGATCACCAGGACGGCGCGAAACGCCGCATCGAGCCCGCTGAGGCCGGCGCGCAGACGGTCCGCGACCGGGCCGCGCCTCAACACGCCCGCGCCCGGATCGGATGATCCGGGCACATGGGTTGTTTCCCGGGCGATCTTTTGCGCCATCTCGCCGTCAAGCAGCGAGAGCGTATCAGGCATGCCCGGCTTCCTTCAGGACCGCGTCGTACAAATCGGCCCCGATGATTTCCTTGAACTGCGGATACACGCTCTCGGTCGCCTTGAGATAATCCGCGCGGT
>Ga0265314_10006461_pt1 | contig 10375 bp, 9 predicted proteins | sample 4126metaG_FD_203106 | JGI IMG/M metagenome (GOLD analysis project Ga0265314, IMG submission 203106) | Rhizosphere microbial communities from Carex aquatilis grown in University of Washington, Seatle, WA, United States - 4-1-26 metaG | ecosystem: Host-associated > Plants > Roots > Rhizosphere >... | reverse complement strand
GCTCGCGATCGGCCGCAACGGTCAGAACGTGCGCCTCGCGTCCGAGCTGACCGAGTGGAAGATTGATTTGTATTCGAGCCGTGAGTGGCTGGAACGCGGCGGCGATGTGCCGCTGTTCGCGCCGCTGCCGGAAGAAGAGGGCGGAGAGGAAGCAGCCGATGTGAAACTCTCGGACATCGAGGGACTTCCGCCGGCCACCGTCGCGGTGCTCGAGGCCGGCGGCTACAAGACCTTGAACGACATCATCGACCTCGAGCGCGAGGATTTCCTCAAGCTCGCCGGCATCGCGCCGGAGGAAGCCGATCGCTTGATGGCGTTCATCAACGAAGTGACGGGTGAAGATGCGTCCGGCGAAACCGCGCCAGAGGGCGGCGCCGCGGCGTAGTGGACGATACGGTTTCGAAAAAAGTGCTCGGCCTCGCCGGGCTCGGTGTGAGGGGACGGCTCGCGGTGGTCGGAGTCGAGCGGGCGAGGGAAGCGGCGCACAAGGGAACGTTGAAGCTGGCGATCGTCGCGCGCGACGCGTCGAAAAACAGTCTCGACAAGATCGTGCCGCTGCTCGAGGCGAAGCGGGTCAGAATCATAGACGGAATCAGCGCGGCTTCACTCGGCGCTGCAGTGGGGAAGGACGCGACGGCGGTGGTTGGCATCGTCGACGCGCAGTTGGCGAAGGGCATTCGCGGTGTCGTCGACGCCGCAAATAAGCTCGCATGAGCGTCTCAGGTTTTTGGAGGTTGGCTTGAACAAGCTTCGGGTTCACGATCTGGCGGCAGAGTTCGGCATTCCGAGCGACGAAGTCATCACGATGCTTCGTTCGCTCGATGTCGTCGTCCGCAGTCACCTGACGCAGCTCACCGACGACCAGGTGGCGCGGGCTCGTGCACGTTGGGAGCGCGAGAAGCGCGCCCGTGCAGCGAAGGCCGCGACACCGGCCGCCGCGCCTGCGCGCCGGCGTCGCACGAGCGCCGCGGTCGACGCAGCGCCCGCCGTCGCCGAAGAGGAGAAGCCCGCAGCCAAGCCCAAAGCGAAAACAGCCGCGAAGGGCAAAGCGAAAGCCGCGCCGGAGCCAGAGCCGGAGCCGGAGACGAAACCCGGCACGCGCCGTCGCCGCGCCGCGCCGGTGCCGACCGCTGAGGAAGTCGCAGAGGCCGCAGCGCCCGTCGTCGAAGAGGCAGTCGAGTCGGCGCCGCCGAAAAAGGAACCTGTCGTCGAACAGCCCGCGCCGGTCGCGCCGGTCGCGCAGGTCGAGAAGCCTGTTGCGCCTGCCGCGACCGCTGCTCCAGCCGCGCCCGAAGATTCCGCCGGCAGCGCGCCGGTCGCACCTCCGGTGGTTCAGGCGCCGCCGGCAGCTCCGACGACGCCGCATCCCGCGCCGCAGGGACCATACTCCACGCCCGACCGTCCGCGTCCGCGGTCCGTCGTGCCCGGAGCACCCCGTCCGCGTCCGGTCACAAGCGGCCTGCCGTTCCCGCCCCGTCCCGTTGCCTCGGCCACGCCGGGCACCGGCAGTGGCGGCGGCGTTTCGCGTCGCGACGATCGCCGCCCCGGTGGCGGCGGCGGTGGCGGCAGCTCAGGCTCGAGCGGCATGGGCGCGCCTGCGCCGTCCGCCGGTCGCCGCAAGAAGGGCAAACGAGGTCAGGTCGATCAAGAGGCGGTGTCCGCGAACATCTCGCGCACCATGCGCCAGATGGGCGGACCCGGCCCCAAGCGTCGCGGTTCGCGCGATGACGGATCGCGCGAAGAAGTTGAAGCGATGCGCGCCGCCGCAGCCGAGGTCGAGAAGAAACTCGTCCGCGTCAACGAGTTCATCACCGTGAGCGAGCTGGCCGATATCCTCAAGGTGCCGGCCACGCAGATCGTGTCGTTCGCGTTCAAGAATCTTGGCCTGATGGTCACGATCAACCAGCGCCTCGACTTCGACCAGATCGAACTGATCGCGAGCGAGTTCGGATTCAACGCGCAGAAGGAAGAGGAATACGCCGCGTCCGCGGTCGAGACCATCGCCGACGCGCCGGAAACGCTCCGCTTCCGTCCGCCCGTCGTGACGATCATGGGTCACGTCGACCACGGCAAGACGTCGCTGCTCGACTTCATCCGCAAGGCGAACGTCGTCGCGGGCGAAGCCGGCGGCATCACGCAGCACATCGGCGCGTATCACGTCACGACGCCCAGCGGAAAACAGGTCACCTTCCTCGACACGCCGGGCCATGAAGCCTTTACGGCCATGCGCGCGCGCGGCGCGCAGGTCACGGACATCGTCGTGATCGTCGTCGCGGCGGACGACTCGGTGATGCCGCAAACGATCGAAGCAATTTCACATGCAAAGAACGCGGGCGTTCCGATCATCATCGCCATCAACAAGGTCGATCTCCCGACCGCGAACGTGATGAAGGTCAAGCAGGAGCTGCTCGCGCACGGCGTCGTGCTCGAAGAGTTCGGCGGCCAGGTGCTGCACTCCGAGATCTCGGCGAAGAAGGGCACCAATGTCCAGGCGCTGATCGACCAGATTCTCCTGCAGGCGGAAATTCTCGACCTCAAAGCGAACCCCGCGCGCCACGCGACCGGGTCCGTTGTCGAAGCGCAGCTCGACGCCGGCAAGGGTCCGGTGGCGACGGTGCTCGTCCAGAACGGCACGCTCCACGTCGGCGACGACTTCATCTGCGGTCTCTTCTCGGGCCGTGTGCGTGCGATGTTCGACGAACGCGGCAAGGCCGTGAAGGAAGCGGGCCCCGCGATCCCGGTGCAGGTGCTCGGCATGGTGGGCGTGCCGATGGCCGGCGATCAGTTCCTCGTCGTCGAAGATTCCACGGAAGCACGTGAAATCGCGCAGCGTCGTGAGCGTCTCGACCGCGAAGCCAAGAGCCGCCGCACCAGCAAGGGCGCGGTCTCGCTCGAGGATTTCATCGCGCACGCCGCGGAAGGCGAGAAGCGCACGCTCAAGCTGCTCATCAAGGCGGACCAGGGCGGCCCGGCGGAAGCGCTCGCCGACGCGCTGTCGCAGCTCTCGAACGCGGAAGTCCAGGTCGAAGTCATTCAGCGCGCCGTCGGCGCGGTGACCGAGGGCGACATTCTGCTCGCCAAGGCCGCGGGCGCGATCATCATCGGCTTCCACGTGCGCCCGGACAACAAGGCGCGCTCGGCCGCCGAGCGCGAAGGCGTCGAGATCAAGCTCTACAAGATCATTTACGAAGCCGTCGCGGATGTTCGCGCCGCGCTCGAAGGGATGCTGCGCCCGGACGAAAAGGAAGTCGTCTTCGGCGAGGCCGAAGTGCGCGACACATTCAAGGTGTCGAAGATCGGCACGATCGCCGGCTGCATCGTGCGCAGCGGCATGATCAGCCGTCAGGGGCGCGTGCGGGTGATTCGCGATGGCGCCGAGGTGTACGATGGCGTGATCAGCTCCCTGCGCCGCTTCAAGGACGACGTGAAGGAAGTGAAGGACGGATTCGAGTGCGGCATCGGCGTCGAGAACTTCAACGACATCAAGGTCGGCGACCTGCTCGAGTGCTATCGCAAGGAAACGATCGCGCGCACGCTCACGTCGGCGCACGCGGGATAAGGGTGTAACTATGCCGCGCGACACACGCCGGCCCGATCGCGTTGGTGAAGCCGTCCGCGAAGAAATCGCAGCCTTTCTCGCGGGCGGCGTGAAGGATCCGCGCGTCGTCGGTCTCGTGACCGTCACCGCGGTGGAGATGTCGCGCGATCTCGCCCAGGCGAACGTCTTCGTGAGCATTTACGGCTCCGACGCCGATCGCGCGACTACCATGGAAGGCCTCGAGAGCGTTGCGACAGGCCTGCGTGGCCGCGTCGGCCGCGCGCTGCACCTGCGCATCGCGCCGCACATCACCTTCCGTCAGGACGAGAGCATCGCGCGCGCTTCGCGCATCGAGACGCTGCTCGCGAGCCTCAAGCCGCAGGCTGATGCCGGCGCCGCCGACGAGCCCCGTGCGGCCGACGCGACCGGCGAACCGGGCGCCAAGCCCGAAGGATCCGAAGACGCCCGCTGAAGGGCTGTTGCTCGTCGACAAACCCGCTGGCGTCTCGTCGCACGACGTCGTCGCGGTGGCGCGACGCGCGCTCAAAGAGAAGCGGATCGGCCACGCCGGCACGCTCGATCCGTTCGCGACCGGCCTGCTGATTCTCCTGCTCGGCCGCGCGACGCGTCTCATGCGCTACGTCCACGACGAGCCGAAGATCTACGACTCGGTGGTGAAGTTCGGCGCTGAAACGGACACCGAAGATCCGGACGGTGTCGTGATTCGCAGCGCGCCGCTCCCGTCGCGCGACGCGCTCACCGCCGCCGCGCAAAAGTTCGTCGGCACGTTCGAGCAAGTTCCGCCCGCGTTTTCCGCGAAGCTGATCGACGGACAGCGCGCGTACGACCTCGCGCGCGCCGGCCGCGCCGTCGCCCCCGCCGCGGTGCGCGTGACGGTGCACGAGTGCACGCTCAGTGAGTTCGACGAAACCGGCGGTGGGATCGCGAGCTGCCGCATGCGCGTCTCGTGCGCCGGCGGCACGTACGTTCGCTCGATCGCGCGAGATCTCGCTCGCGCCGTTCAGAGCGCCGCGCACCTCACCGAGCTCCGGCGAATCAGCGCCGGCGGATTTCTCGCCGCACGCGCGTTCTCGCTGGAATCGGTGCAGAACGCCGCGGTGACCGTCGAGCCGCCGATCGCGGCGCTCGATGGCTATCCGTCGCAAAACCTCACCGCCGACGAAATCGTCAGCGTCGGACGCGGCATGAGCGTCGACGCGCGCGTCGACGGGGATTTCGTTTCGCTGCTCGACGAAAACGCGCGCGCGCCGAGAAAACTCGTCGCGTTCGCCGAACGCGTGCATCCGGAAGGAGGCGACCGTTTGCAGCCGCGCGTCGTCATGCGCGATGCGTGACGGCACCGTGCTTACCGTCGGCACCTTCGACGGTGTGCACCGCGGACACCGGCTCGTGCTCGCGCGCCTCGCCGCACGGTCGCGCGAAACCGGGCTCGCGAGCACGCTCGTCACCTTCGCGCCGCATCCGCTCGATATAGTGAACCCTGGCGCCGCACCGCTGCTGCTCACGCCGGGCGAGGAGAAGAGGGACGCGCTCGCGGCGGCGAAAATCGATCGCACGGAAATCCTGCAGTTCACCCCCGAACTCGCGGCGTTCAACGCCGAGAAGTTCGTGGATGAAATTCTGCTGCACCGCCTCGCCATGCGCGAACTCCTCGTCGGCCACGACCACGGCTTCGGCCGCGGCCGGGAAGGCGATGTCGAAGTCCTGCGCGCGCTCGGTATTTCGCGCGGCTTCCGCGTCGACGTCGTCCCGCCGGTGCCGGGCAAGGATGGCCGTCCCGTTTCCAGCACCGCGATCCGCCGGAGCATCGCCGGCGGCGATCTTGCGCGCGCCGCGGACGGCCTCGGCCGGAATTACTCGGTGAGCGGGGTGGTGGAGCACGGCGTTGCCCGCGGCAGATTGCTCGGCTTCCGCACGCTGAATATCGGCGCGCCGCCGCCGAGAAAATTACTGCCGCCCGAAGGCGTGTACGCCGTGCGCGCCGAGACGCCCGGTGGCGCATTCGGCGGCATGATGAACCTCGGCCCGCGTCCGACCTTCGGTGACAGCTCCGTTTCGCTGGAGGTACATCTGTTCGATGCCGACGGCGACTGGTACGGATCGCGCGTGCGCGTCGAGTTCATCGCGTGGATCCGCGAAACGAAGAAGTTCTCCGGCCCCGAAGCGCTGATGAAGCAACTGGCGCGTGACGAGCAGTCGGCGCGGGTGCTGATCGGACGGTCGCGGGCGGGTTTTTAAGCGGTTTCGGGGCGCGGTGCACGACCCAACCCAACCCCTTGTCACATCAATAGATCGCTTGACCAGTTGTCGCCCGCTGGCTACTCTTCAAGGCTTCTGTAAAACGGCCTCAATAATTCCTTCTTCACCGGTTTCGGAATGTCCAACCTGCAGTATCGTTTGGCCGCCATCGCCGCGCTGATCGTCGCGTCGGGCTGGGCACTTTTCCCGCGAACCGTGATCGAGCGTATCCCTCGAAACGGCTCTTTCGTGACCGACACGGTCAAGCGCGTGCCGCTCAAAAAGGGGCTCGATCTCCAGGGTGGAATGCACCTGACGCTCGCGGTCGATGAATCCAAGGGCGCCGTGAGCGACAAGAGCACGGCGCTCGATCGCGCGCTCAAGGTGGTGCGTACGCGTATCGACCAGTTCGGCGTCGCCGAGCCCGTCGTGCAGAAGGCGGGCGCCGACCGCATCATCGTCGAACTGCCGGGAATTGACGACGAACGCCGCGCGACGGACGTCGTGCAGAAGGCCGCGTTCCTCCAGTTCCAAATCACGGACAAAACGGGTGCATTCGAGCGCGTCGTTCCGCGCCTCGACGGCATCGTGAAAGACAAGAAGCTCACCGGTGGCGCCACTGCGCCCGACGTGCGCGGCGATTCGTCCAAGTCACCGGCGATCAAGTCGCTGTTCACGCCGAAGTCCGACTCGGTGAAGGCGAAAGCAGCCGGCGCCGATTCCACTTCGACGACCGGTCCGTTCTCGCGCTTGGTGATCTCGGCGGCGGCGCTCGGAAGCCAGGTGCCGGGACTGTTCTTCGTGGCGGTGACGGACCAGCGCGAGATTGATTCGTACCTCCAGAACGCCGACATCCAGGCCGCGCTCCCTCCCGGCAAGGTCGTGCGCTGGGGTGCCGACTCGATGGTCGCCAACGGCCGCGCGCTGATCCCGCTCTACGTGCTCGACTCGCGCCCGATCATCACCGGCGACGCGCTCATCGATGCGCAGCCGAACCTCGAGCCGATCGACGGCGCAGTGGTGACCTTCACGCTGAGCAACGAAGGCGGCCGCAAGTTCAAGAACGAAACGGGCAAGCATGTGAAGGATTACATGGCGATCGTCCTCGACGATCGCGTCATGAGCGCGCCGATCATTCAGAGCGCCATCGGCACGCGCGGGCAGATCACGATGGGCGGCAAAGACCTCTCGTCGGCGCAGGACCTCTCGATCGTGCTCCGCGCCGGTGCGCTGCCGGTGCCGCTCAAGGTCGAGGAAGTGCGCGCGATCGGCGCGAGTCTCGGCGCCGACTCGGTGCAGAAGGGCATCACGGCCGGCGTGATCGCGGTGCTGCTCGTCGTCATCATCATGCTCGGCTACTACCGTTTCGCCGGCTTGCTCGCCGTGTGCGGCCTCGCGCTCTACATGCTGTTCACGCTCGCCGCGCTCGCCGGATTCAGCGCGGTGCTCACCCTGCCGGGACTCGCGGGCTTCGTGCTCTCGATCGGTATCGCCGTGGACGCGAACGTGCTGATCTTCGAGCGGATTCGCGAAGAAATGGTGCACGGCAAGGCCATTCGCACCGCCATTGATGAAGGCTTCAAGCACGCGATGAGCGCCATCATCGACTCCAACGTTTCGACGGCGCTCACCGCCGCGGTGCTCTACCAGTACGGCACCGGACCGGTGAAGGGCTTCGCCGTGACACTCATCGCCGGCATCGCGGCATCGATGATCTCATCGATCTTCGTGGTGAAGACTTTCTTCCTTGTCTGGCTGAACCGCAACAAAACCGCCGAGACGCTGAGCATCTAATGTTTCGAATTCTGCACGATACGAAGTACGATTTCATCCGCTGGTGGCGCACCGCTGCCGGTCTCACGATCGCGTTCATCGTGATCGGCATCGGCTCGATCTTCGTTCGCGGCGGCTTCGACTACAGCGTCGAGTTCACGGGCGGCACGCTGATGCAGCTGCATTTCAACGCACCGCCGGAGCAGGGGAAGATCCGCGCGGCGCTGGATGCCGGCGGCATCAAGGACGAGGAAGTGACGACGTTCGGCAGCCCGAGCGACTTCACCATTCGCGCGCGCTCCGACTCGACGTCGGCCAGCGCCGATTCCGCGTCGCGCAAGATCGAAGGGCTCCTCGTCACCGGCTTTGGCCGCGATGCGTTCAAGGTCGTGCGCACCGAGGCGGTCGGATCGAAGGTCGGCAGTGAACTGGCGCGCGGCGCGATCATCGCGATCCTCGTCTCCTTCTTCGTGACGCTCGTTTATCTGGCGATACGCTTCGACTGGCGTTTCGGCATTTCGGCAACCATCGCGACGATGCACGACATCCTGACGACCGTCGCGTTCATGAAGATCATCCACCTCGAGATTTCGCTCACGGTCATCGCGGCGCTGCTCACCGTGATCGGATATTCGCTCAACGACACGATCATCATCTTCGATCGCGTGCGCGAGAATCTCCGCAAGAACCGCCGCGAACCGCTCTACAACACGCTCAACCGTTCGGTGAACGAGACGCTCCCGCGCTCGATCCTGACGCACGCTACGGCGCTCGCCGCGACGCTCGCGCTGCTCTTCTTCGCCGGCGAAGTGATCCGGCCGTTCGCCTGGGTCATGGCGTTCGGTATCATCACGGGAACGTTCAGCTCGATCTATGTCGCGTCGCCGATCCTCCTCTGGATCGAGACGAAGTACCCGCGCGAAAACACCGCGAAGACCAGCAAGGCGGCGAAGGCGAGCCCGGCGTAAGTCACGTTTGCAAACGGGATCGGTGACATGCGTTTTCTCGATTCGCACGCTCACCTCGCCGATCCCGCGTTCGATCCCGACCGCGCCGAAGTAATCGCGCGCGCCCGCTCGGCGGGCGCCGCGGCGGTCGTCGCGATCGGCGAGTCGCTCGCCGCCGCCGCCCGCGCGCGCGAGGTCGCCGCCGATCATCCCGGCTTCGTCTACTTCACCGCGGGCGTGCATCCGCATGACGCCGCGTCATTCGATCCGATCGCAGATCCGGACGCGATCCGCGCCGAAATGGCGCGCGGCGCCGTGGCCGTCGGCGAGTGCGGCCTGGACTACCACTACGATCATTCGCCGCGCGACCTCCAGCGCCGCGCGTTCGCCGCACAGCTGGCCATCGCGGGCGAGACCGGGCGCCCCGTCGTGGTGCACACCCGCGAGGCGGAGGGCGACACCGTGGCGATGGTGCGCGAAGCCGGTGCCGCGGGAATCCGTGGGGTATTGCACTGTTTCACGGGCACGCATGCGCTGGCACACGCGGCGCTCGAATCGGGATGGTACATTTCGTTCAGCGGCATCGTCACGTTCAAGAAGTGGGCGGACGACGATCTGCTGCGGCTCGTGCCCGACGATCGCTTTCTCGTCGAATCCGATTCGCCGTATCTCGCGCCGGTGCCGGATCGCGGGAAGCGCAACGAGCCGGCGTGGGTCGCGCGCACGGTCGAACGCCTGGCAGTTGCGCGCGGTGCGGCGGCCGACGCCATTGGAGAGCTGTCAGTCAGGAACGCCAGCAGCTTTTTTGGATTTCACACCGTCTGAAAGGAATCACACCATGAGCGTACGTTACCTCAGCACCGCCGACGCACCCGAGGCGATCGGCCCGTATTCGCAGGCGACCGCCGTCGGCGGGTTCCTGTTCACCGCCGGCCAGATCGCGTTCGATCCGAAAACGATGCAGGTCATCGAAGGCGACGTCGCGGCCCAGACGGAGCAGGTGATGAAAAACCTCACCGCCGTGCTGAGCAACGCCGGCTGCAGCTGGGCCGAAGTCGCGAAGACGACCATCTTCCTCGTCGACATGGCCGACTTCGCCAAGGTCAACGAGGTGTACGCGAAGCACATTGGCGGCGCGCGTCCGGCGCGCTCGACGGTCGCCGTGGCCGCTCTCCCGCGCGGCGTGCGCGTCGAGATCGAGTGCATCGCGAAGGTCGGCTGACGCGATCGTGGCTACGGCAACGAAGGCGGATGTGATTCGTCTCACGCAGTTCGCACGCTGCGCGGGCTGCGCGGCGAAAATGGGCCCGGGTGATCTCTCGGCCGCGCTCGCGCCGCTCGAGCGACGCAGCGATCCGCGCATACTCGTCGGCCGCGAAACGTTCGACGACGCCGGCGTCTACCAGCTCACGCCCGAACTCGCGCTCGTGCAGACGCTCGATTTCTTCGCGCCGATCGTCGACGACCCGTACGACTTCGGCCGCGTCGCCGCGACGAATGCTCTGTCCGACGTGTTCGCGATGGGCGGCGAGCCGATCACCGCGATGAACATCGTCGGGTTTCCAGTGGGCCAGCTTCCGCTCTCCGTGCTGACCGATATGCTGCGCGGCGGGCAGGACATGGTGCATGAGGCTGGTGCGCACATCGTCGGCGGTCACACGATCACGGACGAAGAATTGAAGTACGGACTCTCGGTGACGGGCACCATTCATCCGCAGCGCATTCTCACCAACGCCGGCGCGAAGCCGGGCGATGCGCTGGTGCTCACGAAAGCGATCGGCACCGGGATCCTGTCGACGGCGGCCAAGCGCGGCGCCCTCGGAGAGACCGGGCAGAAAGCGCTCGTGAAATCGATGAC
>Ga0265314_10006460_pt1 | contig 10375 bp, 5 predicted proteins | sample 4126metaG_FD_203106 | JGI IMG/M metagenome (GOLD analysis project Ga0265314, IMG submission 203106) | Rhizosphere microbial communities from Carex aquatilis grown in University of Washington, Seatle, WA, United States - 4-1-26 metaG | ecosystem: Host-associated > Plants > Roots > Rhizosphere >... | reverse complement strand
TCGATCCTATACTCCGTTAGTGAAACCAACCCGAATTTGATGGCACTCTCGGGTTACCTGTACGTCGACACTTATGCCATCGTCGACGTAAACGCAGTGTCTGTGCTTCTCACCGGTCCGGCCGGACTCTACCGCGTAGCTTTGCCCGGAGACGCGAGTGCGGTACCGCCGTTTCTCATCGGTCTCGGGTCTGCGAACGTATACGGCGCAACCGAGGATGCGAGCGGAGTCTATTGGCTTCAAAGTGATGGGAGCCTGTTCAAATGCTCACCAGCAAACTGCGCCGGAACCAAAAAGGCTCTGGCCACCGGCCAGAATGCAGAGTCGTCAATACTCAACCTATATCAGGACACATCGGCGCTTTACTGGTCCAATGGCTCCAAAATAATGCGTCTTGCCAAATAGCGGCGATAGCGTGATCGCCGCTCGCTACTTTCTCAAATTCAAACGTGACGTCTCCGAAGACGAAGTACCATCGCAAGCAAGAAGAACGCGAACGCTGGGAGATTTGTCGCTCCGGTACGGCCGCCACCCGTGCGGCACGAGCATCCGCTGCTTGAACTTGCCGAACCTGTTGAGGTTGTCGCAGCGCCAAAGCCGCCACTACTAGAGGCTCCGCCCGTGCTTGCGCTGCCTCCAAGCGCACTCTGACCGCCGCTGTTCACGCCTCCGTTTCCAATCGACCCACCGACGGCCATAGATCCGCCCACGCCAATATTGCCACCAGCGCCGACATTGCCTCCCGCCCCAACCGTGGCGCCACCAGTGCTCGCCCCCCCACCCGTTCCGGTCGTTCCGGTCTTTCCTCCAGTTCCCGTAGCACCACCGGCGCCTATGATTCCGCCAGTTGCCGTGCTGCTGCTGCCGCCACCTGTTCCGCCAACGGCTGTTGTCCCGCCGCTGCCACTCTTGCCGCCGGTCCCCTCGACGCCACCTGCTCCCGTCGTGCCACCGCCTCCTGTCTTGCCGCCGCTTCCCGTGGCGCCGCCTGCCCCCGAGCCTCCGCCGATTCCACCTGAACCGCCAGCTTGGCCCGCGTCTGGCGAGCTGCCCGAGTCAGCTGGGCAGGCGGCGCTTCCGGGACCGGGGTTGTCGCGATCGAATGCAACACCGTCGAAGGGAACAACGATGACCTTGCTCCCGTGGGTATCGTTGGCCAAGTCCAGGGTCTTGTCGACGTCGATAACCGCGAAGGTGAAGGCCGTGACATGGCCATTCTCCATGACCACGCCGGCGCGCTCCATCTTGTACCAGTGATTGACGGTGCCATCGGTATAGCGTACGAAATCGGTCGTGGGATCGTACGCCAAACCCATGTTCTTCCAATTGTTGATGCCGTCCACTGACGTGTAGTGATTTGCCTTTCGAGCATTGTAGCCGTTGGCGACCAGGTGGTATTGGCCGCCACTGCACCAAATGACTGGATCTTCATAACCCTGGCTTTGAAGACTCGGCACAGTCGCTTTGATCGTGTATGGACCAAGAATGTTGCTGGTGCTGACCATTTCCTGAAAACTCCGGCTCATAATCTCGAAGCTGCCATCGGCATTTGCCCAAATGGTCAGGTTTTCCGTCGTTTGCGTCGAAGTCGAGCCACCGCTAATCTGGAATTGTCCTTTCGACGTCCACGGGTCGGTAAGTGAGGTGGAAGTGTAGATATTTCCCGTACCACCATTGCCCAGACTGTCGAGAAGGATGTAGCTGCCGTCGCTGCCGACCGCGCCGGTGACGTTCTGTTCTTTTCCAGTGAATGGAGTCGTCGTGCTAAGAACGTAGGATCCTATGACCGTTCCATTGCTGACTCCCTCCGCAATCACCGAACTGGGCCAGTCGGCAAAGCCTTTGTTTTGCGGCCACTGACCGGCATACATGTGATACTTGCCATCCGACCCCTTCAGGATCTTGCCGTCCCAGTATTGGTATTGCTTGTTGGTCGAATCTTCGAGGCCATTGCACGTATCGCGGGGAAGAACGCCGGCAGCCCCCCATGTGTTTGATGTCAGCGGACAAACGATGGGGGTGGGCTGAAAATAGTCGATGAGCGTCTTCGTGCCAGCATCCGCTGCCCCCAGGGCGCGAGCCGGTGACAAGACGACCACGAGGGGCGTGACCAAAAACAATCCTGGGAAGGCCTTCTTGAAACACATGGGCGTTAGCTCCTTGTTCGACTGTCGACGGGCCGGAACCTGCCGAGAAATGGCGCGTGGAGATGGCATGGCGGGCCATTCTTCTTGTTGGAGAGTGACTGTGCGGTTGCGATCTAGCGGAGGGCCGAACGGACCGTTCGGGTTGAGAAATCTTTATCGATTTTCGCACTCGCGCTGTCCTACCGACCGCGTAAAATGCCATGAGCCACTTGGTGGTCTCCCGCTACTGAGAGACAAGGACTGGAGGGGTTCATGCGTCGTCTTTCACTCTTTGCGGGTCTTCCAATCGCGCTGCCTTGTCTGATCGCCGTCGCGTGCAGCAGTGGCGGCGGAAAGCAGCCGTCGACCGGCGGCTCTCTCCCCGGAGGCTCTAGCGGAACCGCGTCAGGCGGCACCGGGGGAAATTCCAGCACGGTCGTCTCTCCAGGAACTGGCGGCGCTGCCGGAACAACCAGCGCGGGAGGAACGGCAACTGGCTCGGGTGGAACCACAACAACGGGTGGCACCCCCACGCCTGGCGGATCCGGCGGTGCGCGTACCGGTGGGAGCAGTGGTCCGGGTTCGGGCGGGATGGGGAGCGGGGGCAGCGGGCTCGCCACCGGAGGAGCCACAGCAGCCGGCGGCAGTTCGGGGCGTGGCGGCAGCACAGGATCCGCGACCGGCGGCGCGCGGACGGGCGGCGCATTTGGTGCTGGAGGCCTGCCCGGTGCGGGAGGTTCGACTGGCGCTGGTGGCACGGGCGGCACTCCTGTCGATGGCGGCACCGCATCCGCCTGCGGCACAGGCACGACGCCGGCCGCGAATCCATTCGGGTGCACGTTCGCTTGGGGAGTCAATGGGAATCCAACGAGCTATCTGCAGTTCGCCTCCGCGTGGGCTGGCTACAACATCAAGGCCGATGGCACTTTCCCGGCCAACGGCTTCGACTCGGGCAACTGGCTCAAGTCCTTTGCGAGCACGACCGCAGTTCCCGCGTACTACGCCTACATCCTCGGGTATTACGGACACGCCAACGGTCTCCAGGACGGAAACGTGAATCCCGGCGGACCCAATCTGACGAACGGAATGGGACCGTTGCTTCTCGGAGTTCTCAATGCCGCGTGTCCGCAGGGCACGATTTGCGACCAGAATCTGATGGTTAAAGCCTACGCGTGGTACGCCGCTCAGACCTACGCCGCTTACAAGAAGCCGGTCATTTGGCTGCTCGAAGGAGACTTCATTCAATATTCGGTGGAGGGCTCGTCGTCGGGTCTCTCCTACGCGCAACTCGGCCAGCTTGCCGCGCAGATTACATTGGCCATCAAGTGCAACGATCCGCCCGCCGTCGTCGCCATCAACTATTCAACCTGGATCAGCTCCTCCCAATTGAGCTCCTATATTGGCGGCATCAATACCGCCAATACTGCCCTGGGCACGAGCTACGACATGATTTGGACAACCGGACAAGGCAGCAGCGCGAACGCCGGCAGCTCGTCCTATGCCAATCTGCACACGGTGACTGGGAAAACCATCCTCGTCGACGAGAGTTTCGGCCTTTCGGCCGCAGGAGATAGCTGGGCGAACCAGACAGCGGCCACCATCAATGCGCGCATCGCTGGCGGCGTTGTGGCGGCGAACATCACGACCTCAACGCCGACGTACCTGCAGACCAATGTGACGACCACGCTGGCACCGTCCGCGCTCAGCTCGACTTGCCCATGAGCTAGCCGCAAGTTCTTGTCGCGCTACGCGCAGTAACATCGTCAGACCTAGTCAGCCAGGGACTGTTGCGCATCTGTTGCGCAATCGACTCCTCGATCGTCCTTGAAAGCTGTCCTCCGAAGCTGTTACGGTGGGCCGCTTTTCGACCGGCTGCCTTGCAGGCCGGAATCATACGGAGTTCGCCCCTGATGTACTTTGAAATTCGCAGTGGATATCGCCTTTCCCTATTGGCTACGATATTCGCGATTGGCGCCGGCTGCGTAGACCAATCCCGTCCCGCAGACGTTGGAGGTGGCCCGGATGGGCCAGGGATTCTCGACGGTTGCCCTCCAGATCCCAGTTTCGATGTGCCGGCGAGTTCAAGCTTCCCCGCGACGCCAGTCTACAATGGCCTACGAGGCCAAGATTTCAACAGCGGTTGGAAGTTTAGGCAATGCGACGTCGCCGGAGCACAGGCCGTCACTTTCAACGATTCTTCCTGGCGCAGTCTGACCGTGCCCCATGATTGGAGCATCGAATTGGCTTTCAATCCAAGCTCTCCCGCTGGCAGTGGAGGTGGCTACTTGGACGGCGGGGTCGGCTGGTACCGCAAGACCTTCACGTTGGATCAGACGAATTCGGGCAAGAAGGTGCTGATTCAGTTTGATGGCGTCTACATGAACAGCCAGGTCTGGATCAACGGCACTTTCCTGGGAACGCGACCGTACGGCTATTCCAGCTTCGAGTACGATCTCACGCCATATGTGAATCTCGACGGCACGGCCAACGTGCTTGCCGTGCGGGTCAACAACAACCAACCCACCAGCCGGTGGTACTCCGGCAGCGGCATCTACCGCAATGTCTGGTTGACGGTGGTCAATCCCGTGCACGTCACCAACAGTGGTGTGTTCGTGAACGCTCCCACCGTAAGCAGCACGTCTGCCAGCGTGGCGGTCAACACGGAGATTCAGAACCAATCGGAAAGTTCCGCCTCGGTGACGGTCACGACCACAATCTCCGATGCCGATGGTGCGTCGGTCGCCACCGATACCAGCCCGGCCGGCGACATTGCGGCCAACACGACGACCACCGTCAGTCAAAGCCTCACCGTAGCCAATCCCCAACTCTGGTCCACGGATTCTCCCAACCTCTACCAAGTCAGGGTCGAGGTGAAGGTGGCAGGTACGACCGTCGACACGTACCTCACCTCCTTGGGTTTCCGCACCACCGCTTTCAGTACTACCGACGGCTTTTCGCTCAACGGCCAGAGCATGAAACTCCGCGGGGTGTGTATGCACCACGATTTGGGCGCCCTCGGCGCTGCCATCAACTATCGGGCCATCGAGCGCCAGGTCCAAATCCTGAAGGCCATGGGGGTCAACGCGATCCGCACTTCGCACAACCCGCCCGCGCCCGAACTGCTGGACGTCTGCGATCGCGAGGGCATCCTGGTCATGGACGAGGCTTTCGACTGTTGGGAAACAGGAAAAGTCTCAAGCGACTATCACCTGTACTTTCCCGAGTGGGCTCAAACCGATCTTCAGGCCCAGGTGCGCCGCGACCGGAACCATCCCAGTGTGATCATGTGGAGCATCGGAAACGAAATTCCCAACCCCACGGTCGCCACCGCCACGAATCTCAGGAACTGGGTGCTGGCTGTGGACACCACCCGTCCGGTGACCTGGGCATCGGTGAATACAGGAGACACCAACAATCAGGCCGTAGCCGCCGTGCTTGACTTGCAGGGCTACAACTACTCTGAATGGCGCTACGATACCGACCATGCGGACCGCTCCTCTTGGAAACTTTTCGGTAGTGAAACTTCCTCGGCCGTACGCAGTCGAGGCATCTACCACCCCCCCACCACACAGAGTATTTTGACCAGCTCCGACACACAGTGTTCGTCCTACGACAACAGCGTCGTGGGTTGGGGCTCCACCGCCGAGAGTTCCTACTACAACGATGTCAGCCGCAGCTTCGTCGGCGGTCAGTTCATCTGGACCGGTTTTGACTACATCGGTGAGCCAACCCCTTATCCTTGGCCGGCCAAGAATTCCTACTTTGGCATCGTGGACACAGCCGGGTTCCCGAAGGACATCTACTACTTCTACCAGAGCCGCTGGACGACCACGCCCATGGTCCATATTCTGCCTCACTGGAATTGGAGCACGGGAACAACGGTCACGGTCTTTGCCTACAGCAACTGCGACAGCGTCGAGCTTTTCCTGAACGATGTTTCACTTGGCGCCAAGAACTTCGCGTCTGGGGCCGTGCACTTAGAATGGAGCGTGCCGTGGGCGGCCGGTACCTTGCGGGCTGAAGGCACGCGCGGCGGCTCCGTCGTCGTCACGGAGGAAGTGAAGACGGCAGACGCTGCGGCGCAAGTGGCACTTTCCGCCGATCGGAACACCATTCATGCGGATGGCAGGGACCTGGCGTTCATCACCGCCGACATCCAGGACGCGAATGGTTTCTTGGTTCCAACCGCGGTCAATGCGTTGACTTTCTCGATAACCGGTCCAGGCGAGATCGTGGGTCTCGACAACGGCGATGCCATCGATACTGCGCCGTACAAGGGCACCAGTCGCAACGCATTCAGCGGCAAGGCGTTGGCCGTCGTGCGTTCGACAGGTTCCATCGGCCCAATCGTCGTTTCGGCCAGTTCGTCCGGGTTGACGGCTGCTTCGCTGATGGTCGATGCCGAGTGAAGACGGGTCTGAAGCGCGTTACGAATCGACGTGCACATAAATGTTCAGAATCTGGTGGAGAGATGTTGAGAATCTGATGGAGCGCCCAACCGCAACGGGCTAAATGAGTAGGCGGTGGGATGGGCGACGACACGTTCACCGTCGGCCTCGCCAGCGAGGATGGTGTACGTATTGTGAAAATTCAGCTCGTCTATCCGAATCCGAATCCGACGGTTGGTTTGAGTGGTCGAAAAGTCGAGAGTGCCGCACTTCAGCTCCTGGCGGCCATCACACCGGCGGAGCATGAAGTCTCCATCTTCCAGGAGCACCTGGGCGATGCGGTCGGCTTCGAGGAAGCGGACGTCGATTTGGTCGGCATCACGGCCATGACCATCCAGGCCCGACGCGCGTACGAGATCGCAGATGCTTACCGCCGCGCGGGCAAGACCGTCGTCCTTGGCGGCATTCATCCTTCCGTGCTGCCGGACGAGGCCCTGCTCCACGCCGACGCTGTGGTCGTGGGCGAGGCAGAGCCCGTCTGGGCGCAGGTCCTGGCCGACACAGCTGCTGGCAAGCTTGGCGGCATCTATCGCGGGCAGGAATTCGCGGATCTCAGCCAGGTGCCGAACTACCGGCGCGATCTCTTTCCCAAACGGTCGACCTTCTCCCTGGGATCCGTGCAGGCGGCACGCGGCTGCCCCTACGACTGCTCCTTCTGCTCGGCCACTTTGTTCGCAGGCCGCAAGTATCGCTTCCGCCCGGTGGAGAACGTCATCGCGGAGATCAAGTCCATGAAGACGCGCCTGGTCTTCTTTCTCGACGACAACATCTTCTCGAACGAAGCCTACTGCCGGGCGCTCTTCACAGAGCTCAAAAAGCTGAATGTCATTTGGGTCGGGCAAGCCTCGTTGCACCTCACCGCCAGCAACCCAGGCCTGCTCGCGCTTGCCGTGGAGAGCGGCTGCATCTCGCTCTTCGTCGGCATCGAGTCGCTCTCCGAGGCCAACCTGCGCGCCACGGGTTCGCTGGCCAAGAACAAGGCAAGTACGCCCCAAGAGATGGCGAAGAGCCTTCGCGTGCTGCACCACCACGGCATCGTGGTCATGGCCGGCGTGATCTTCGGGTTTGACGACGACGACGCGGGGGTTTTCGATCGCACGCGCGAGTTCTTGCTCGACAGTCGGGTCGGCCACGGTTCGTTCTCGGCGTTGACGCCATTTCCAGGGACTAGGTTGTTCGAGGAATTGCACGCCCAGAAGCGCATCACGACCTACGACTGGGCGAAATACGACGGGATCACACCGGTGTTTTTGCCGAAACTGATGAGCCCCAAGCAACTTCAGGACGGCACGCGCCAGATCGGCGTGAACTTCTACAGCACGCCAAAGATCCTTCGCCGTTTGTGGGTCAATCGGCGTCATCCGCTCATTTACCTCGGCACTAGCTTCGCCTGGAGGCACACCTGCCGGGTGGAGAATGGCGTTCCCTTCTGGGTGCGCAGTGGCCCGTGGAAGAAGCCGCTTGGAAGTTTGCCTCCCATCGACCGTAGGGAAACGGTGGAACCACGACTGCTGCACGCGCCCGACCCAGGTGCCGAATAGCAGCATCCGCTTGCCACATGCGGCGCCTCTGGCGCACAATCAGGCTGACGCGGATCTCCGCCGATGCTAGCGCTGTACAACGACCAACCTCGACCACGTGAGGGCGATTATGCCGTCGCCCGCGGCCAAGCCCGCTGCTAGAGATCCGTCATGAGCGGCGAACACGACACACCCATCGGGACGCCGGTGGTCATCGCACCGGGAAAGATTTTCCTGGTCGGTGAATATGCCGTCCTCGACGAAGGCTATGCCGTTCTGGCTGCCATCACCCGCCACGCTCGGGCGCAGTTCATCCCGCGCCTGGATGCGATGCCGCCGATGGTTTCGGAATTGGTCAGGCGCACCAAGGTCGAGCTGGGCGAAGCCGCCGCTGCGCTGCCACCTGGCGCGGTGTTGGTCAACGCCGACGATTTTCAGCTTGGATGTGCCGCAGGTGGCTTAGGTTCCAGCGCCGCGATTGCAGTGGCCACGGTGGGCGCCGTGTACGAGTCCCTGGGCCTGGCAGTTGAAGAGCGCAGAGCACAGATTTCGGCCCTCGCCGACGGCGGGCGCAGGGCAACCCAGGGCGACGTGGGCTCGGGCGCGGACACGGCGGCCGCAACCTTCGGCGGCTTGATTCAAATCACCCGCCACAAAGACGCCTTGCCCAGGATCGATCGCTTGGCGCCCCCTATCGGCCTTCACTTGGTCCTGTTCTCGGCCGGTCGGTCGATTTCGACGCGGCAAATGACGGCGGGATTGCGTGAATATGCGCGGCACGAACCGGCCGCCTTCGAGCATGCCATGGAGAGCATGCGCGAGCTCTCCCTCCGCTTCGTCACCGAAGTGAACGCGAGACACGCCACCGGCGCAGTCGCCGCCGCCGGCAAATATGGCGACGCCCTGGCCAAGCTGGCAGCGGCCGCGTCGGTTCCCATCCTGACAGAGACTTTCACGCAGGCATCCGAGCTGGCCCGTGAATTCGGCGGCATTGCCAAACCCGCTGGCGCGGGTGGCGGCGAAATCGGCATCGCCATGTTCGCCACACCCGAAGCTGCCCTTTTGTTCAGGAATGCCTGCGCCCATCCACTTGCGCCCATCGAGGGCGATATCGAGCCCTCCGGCGTACGCTGCCAAATCCTGGAGACGGCCGGGGACGAGTTCGCCGACCAAGATACGACGGTAGCCGGGCCGTTCGCCGAACTGTTCGAGATCGAGGATGAGCCCGTGCGCGAGGTTTCCCTCATCACCCGTCCGGCAGAAGAAATCACCACCGTGCCCGAGCGAAAGCCCGAGCGAAAGCCCGAGCGAAAGATCGAAGGCCCGGTTCTGGAATACACCCAGCCGCAGGCGCACGTTCTGCGCAGACGGATCATCCCGGCGGTCGCCATCGCCCTCGCCGTACTGGTGATCTGGTTCACCTTCCCCAAGCCGATCGGTGCTCTGGGACCGGGCGTATCCTCCCCGCCCAACCCAGGCGAAGGGGCCCCTTCGCCCACCGTTTTGCCCGAAAGCACCACCCCGCCGGCCGCCAAGGCGGCCCCGACCGAGAGCACGCACGAGCCGGCCGCCAAGAATTCCGCGCTACCACCTCATGAAGAGCCGATCTGGCCGCTGCACGGTCGCGCAACCAACCCCACTCGCAAGTCGGAGGTGGTCCGGCACGCCCACGTGGCCCCATCGCGCGCACCTTCTCCCGCGCGAACTGGGAAGACGTCAGATCGGCGGGCCGGCAACCTATCGGCAGACGACTTCTAGCCGTCAGGCCAATCGGCGCGAGCTTTCCTGGATCGTTTCGACCAGCACTTCCAGCAACAGCTCATCGGAGACGGGCTTGAGCAGGTAGCGATAGGCGCCGCACTCCTCCGCCACGCGGGCGCTTGCGAAAGCCAACACGTTCGACAGCAGCACCACGGGGACATCTTTGCACTGGTCGTGAATGCTCTTCAGCGTCCTGTCTTCGCATCCCTCGCGCGGATCAACATTTCCGACGACCACATCGAATTGCTTTTCCCCCACAAGACGAATGGCGCCCTCGCCGGGCGCAACCCGCTCGACGGCATAGCCGTAAGACTCGAGGGCGTGCTGGTACCTACGGGCCAGTTCGGCATCGTCGTCCACAATCAATATCGACGATCGCGGTCTGGTGGCGGTGCGCACGGCACACGCGGCATCCCGACCTGTTGAAGTTGTCCCGGCTGCCTCTGTATTGCCCAGATGGTCCTTGGCCACAATCAGGACATCGGGTCCATATCGGAAGAACTTGAGTATTTTTCGAGGG
>Ga0265314_10006457_pt1 | contig 10382 bp, 12 predicted proteins | sample 4126metaG_FD_203106 | JGI IMG/M metagenome (GOLD analysis project Ga0265314, IMG submission 203106) | Rhizosphere microbial communities from Carex aquatilis grown in University of Washington, Seatle, WA, United States - 4-1-26 metaG | ecosystem: Host-associated > Plants > Roots > Rhizosphere >... | reverse complement strand
TCGCATTCCCGCGATGGCACGCAAAGACAGGCCCTCCGCATGATCCCCTGGGTCCACCTCGACACGGCAAACGTCCCGGACAACGGCGGCACGCTCACCTTGATGCGGCGGGGCGAGGAGTTTTCGATACGGGCGGGGGCTGTCGTGCTGATGAGCAGCCGCATGAGCAGCTCCGAGATCGCGCTGGCCGATGTGGCGTGCGAACGCCTTCGCGGCCGCAAGCACTGCCGCGTGCTGATCGGCGGCTATGGCATGGGCTTCACCTTGCGCGCCGCGCTGGCGGGGCTTGGCAAGGATGCCGAGATCGTCGTCGCCGAACTGGTGCCCGCCGTCATCCGCTGGGCGAAGGGCCCGATGGCCCAGATGACCGGCGACAGCCTCGACGATCCGCGCGTGCGCATCCACGAAGGCGATGTCCGCGATGTGATCGCGGCGGCGCGCGGCAGCTACGATGCGATCCTGCTCGATGTCGACAACGGGCCCGACAGCGTCAGCCGCGATGCGAATGACAGGCTCTACAAACTGAACGGGCTTCACGCCGCGCGAAACGCGCTGCGCCGCAAAGGCCTGCTCGCGATTTGGTCCGCCGCGCCGAACGCCGCGTTCACCCGCCGCCTCGGACAGGCGGGTTTCGCCGTGGAAGAAATCCAGGCGCGCGCCAACAAGGGGCGCGGCGTCCGGCATATCATCTGGGTGGCGACAAATCCGGCGGGCGCCGCACCCGCAACTCATCGCCGGTAACGAGCGCCTCCGCACGCTTGCGGCGTGCGAAGGCTCTCCCGAAACACCGAACGCGCGCGTTGGCGGCTATTTCGTGCCGTCCTTCTCCTTGCCGGTCTTGTCCGTCATGGGATGATGATGGTGGTGGTGGCCATGATGATGGTGATGCCAGCGATGCATGTCGCCCATCCCATGGCTGCGCTGTTCCTTCGTGCCTTCGGCGCGCTCCTCCTGGGCAAACTGGTCGATCTTGTTGTTGGCGGTCTGCGCGCTGGCGGACGCCGACTGCGCCGCGGACATCGCCGCCGCGGCGTCGGACTTCGCCGAATCCGCCGTCGCCTGGGCATGTTCGACGGCTTCCTGCGTGGCGCAGCCGCCAAGAAGCAGCGAGCCTCCCAGCATGACGGCCAAAGCACTGGTGCTGATGAAATTGCGCATGATGTTTTTCCTTCCCGATCGGTTGTTGGATGTGATTGCGCACCGAAACGCATCCGGGCCTGTCGGTCCCAGGATGAAGGAATTCGACGCCCGCTTGCACGCCGCGATGTTGATCCGGATCAAGCACAACAAAACGACGAGGCTTATTCTCGCGGCGTTCGGGAACTTTTGCCCTGGATGGAGGTTCTATATGTGAGCGCGATATGCGGATCGGCCACGGCGCCGTCTTTTCCGCCCTTTCGCGGGTCTTACGCCAAAACACGATGTGACGACGATGCGCGGGTTCTTCCCGCACACGGCAGCACCGGCTGCGTTCTTCCGGATAGAAGGAGAACGCCTATGTCCGCCCTTCACAAGATCTCCACGCCTCATAAAGGCCGCAGCAGACTCCAAAGCGATCCGGTGCCGGCCTCGTCGCGCGGCGCATCCGCCTTCGAGCGCGAGATGATCTCGCATATGTCCGCGCTGCGCGCCTTCTCGCGCTCGCTGTGCGGGCGGCAGGGCGTGGCCGACGACATGGCGCAGAACGCGCTCGCCAAGGCGTGGCGCGCGCGCGAAAGCTTCGAGCCCGGCAGCAACATGAAGGCATGGCTCTTCACCATTTTGCGCAACGAATTCTATTCGCATGCGCGCCGCGCCTGGCGCGAAACCCATTGGGACGCCGGACAAAGCGAAGCCATTCCCTCCGCGCCCGACGAACAGCAATGGTCGATGGAGCTGGGCGACACCGCGCGGGCGTTGCGCAAGCTGCCCGACACGCAGCGCGAGGCGCTGATCCTCGTGGCGGCGGGCGGGCTTTCCTACAAGGAAGCGGCGGATGTGTGCGATGCCGCGGTCGGCACGATCAAAAGCCGCGTGGCGCGCGCGCGCGTGGCGCTGGCGGCATTGATGGAAGGCGGAACGGAATTGCCGGAGCGCCTGCCGAGCGGCGGACAGAAACCGTCCGAGGATATTCTTGCGCAGTTGAGCGTGCTGGCGCCGCATGCCCCGGGTGGCGTTTCCCTCGCGATCTGACCGTTAGCGCCAGCTGTATCTGCCACAACAAGCGCTTACGCCGCTCTCGTAGCCCGCGCGCTGAAGGTGGCGTGCGCGATCGAGACGCTCATGCCGCTGGCGCTGCTTTGCGTGGTGACCTGCGCGTCGAGCTGATGCGCCAGCGCGTTGACGAGGCTGGTGCCGAGGCCGCCCTTCGCCGGCGGGCCGTCGCCGTCCTGCCGCCCGATGCCGTTGTCCGACACCGAAAGCTTCCAGTCCGTGCCGTTCACCTCGTAGCGCACCGTGATTTCCGCGTCCGGCTTGTTGTTGGGGAAAGCATATTTCAGCGCGTTGATGACGAGTTCGGTGATGATGAGGCCCAGACTCACCGCATCCGACGAGACCACGGAGCCTGCATCGGCCACGACATGGATGATCGCCGGGCGGGTTTCGCCGATCATCGAATCCCCCAGCGAGTCGCACAGCTTGGTGAGATAGGGCGCGATATCCATCAGATCGCCCATCGCCGCGCTGTGCAGATGCTGCTGCACGGCGGCGATGGAGAGGACGCGGCGATGCGCGTCTTCCAGATGGCCGCGGGTTTCCGGCGAGGTCACCGCGCGCGCCTTCAGCATCAGGATGCTGGCGATGATCTGCAAACTGTTGACGATGCGGTGCTGCATCTCGGCCAGCAGCATTTCCTTCTGTTCCAGAAGATGCTCGGTCTGTTTCTGCAGTTGCGCGCGCTCGCGTTCCGCCTCATGCCGGGCCGTGATGTCCTCGAAGCCGAGCAGGATGGTGACCTGCGTCTCGTCCTCCTGCAGCACCTTGCGAAGGTGGAGCAGCAGGATGCGGTTTCCGATGCGCGGGAAATCGTGGGTGAACTCGAACCCGGTGATGGGGGTCTGCGAGGCCAGCGCTTTCTCGATCAGCGCGCGCATCACGGGCGTGTCCCAGGTGCCGCCGTCGAGCGCGAAAAGCTTTTCTTCGCGCGCGTTTTCCGGCGCAAGCTGGAAGGATTTGTAGAACGACGCGCTGGCGAAGAGGATGTTCAGATCGCCGTCGAGGACAAGCAGAGGCTCGCGGACGGCATCCACGATAATTTGCGCGAGAGAGCGTGCGTCAAGCCGCTCAAAGAGACGTTCCACGGCACCCTTCTTTCCCCATGCGCAGGGTACGCCCCCCCGAACCCCATAGCGAGTCGGGAAGAGACCTTTATTCTCGCAAGGCGAAGGAACGATCCCACGGCGGCGGGGTTGTCTTCTTGAGGTAGCGCAAGAGGCGCCGCCCCTAATCCGCGCATCTCCGTCTTGGAACTTCGCGCGGCCACACACCAAGGCTAATCATAATGTTGAACAAGATGAGCATGTTGCTCGCTGCGACGGCTGCCGTCGCGTTGAGCGCGGGCGCCGCAATCGCGCAGCCCTACGGCCGCGACAATGGTCCGAATATGTCGGTCACCGTCGGCGATCCGGCGCAGGCCGGCTATTACGGCAATGGCTACAATTACGGTTACGACGACGGTTATGCACGCCGCGAACGCGACGCCCATTACCGTTCGGACGCCTGGCGCGCGCAGCCCGCGGGCATGATCTCCGTCGATCTGGGCGCCATCGCGTTCGGCTATCACGACGGTTACTGGGACAACGGTCACCGCTGGCACAAGTGGAACCACAAGAGCGATTACCGCAATTATCGCAACAGCAACGGCAGCCACTATTACAGCCGCGATCACGACCGCTACAGCAATGACGGCTGGCAGCGCTAAGCGCTCCTGACGTTTGCATTTCACCGTGCGGGTCCACATCGGCCCGCACGGATTTTTTCAAGAAAAGGATAAAGCCATGAAAAATTCCATTCGTCTGATGACGGGCGCGGCAGCGCTCGCTTTGCTGACCCTCGCGGCCCCGGCGCAAGCCGGCAACAGCGGCGTCAAGGTCGGCACGCTGACCTGTAACGTCGAAAGCGGCTGGGGCTTCATCGTGGGGTCCAGCAAGGACCTGCGTTGCGTCTTCCGCCAGAACAACCGCCATGCCGTGCATTACAGCGGCACGATCAACAAGATCGGCGTGGACATCGGCTACACCGAAGGCGGCGTTTTGATCTGGGGCGTCATCGCTCCGACGTCGGACATGCATGCCGATGCGCTTGAAGGCGACTATGTGGGCGTCAGCGCGGGCGCCACGGTCGGCGTCGGCGTGGGCGCGAATGTGCTCGTCGGCGGCTTCGACAAGTCCATCGACCTGCAGCCGCTCAGCGTTTCGGGCAATGAAGGCCTGAACGTCGCGGCCGGCATCGGTTCGATCACGTTGAAATACGTCCGCTAATACGACACCGCGCGGGGCCCCAAAGTCCCGCGCGGTTTTCGTTTTCCCGAAAGCGCCGCGTCTTGTTTCTTTCCATGTTCATATGGCTTGCGATCGGCACGGTCGCCGGCGCGCTTTCGGCCTTCGCGGCGCCCGAGAACAGCTATGGCTGGCGCGGCGACATCGCCATCGGCATCGTGGGCGCCTTCGCGGGCGGCGTGGCCTGGCCGATGCTCGGCATCTATCTTGGCATCGGCGTGCTCAACGCGGCGGTCGGCGGATTGATCGGCATATCGCTGGCGCTGCCGGTGATGCGCATGGCCCGCCCGGACCTGATCCTCTATCTGCATCCCGCGCCGAAACTTCCGACCGATCTGCCCTAGCCCAGCGTCCGCGGCTTCAGTGCGATGACCGACGCCGTTGCGGGCGTGCCGCCGAGGAAGTCGGCGACGAACGGCGTGGCGGGATGGCTGCGCAGATCCTTCGGCGCGCCGATCTGCTCGATGCGGCCTTCGTTCAGCACCGCCACCGTGTCGGCCATTTCCAAAGCTTCGTCCTGATCGTGAGTCACGAAGATGGTGGTGAGACCCAGCTTCTCATGCAGGCCCTTCAGCCACACGCGCAGATCCTTGCGCACTTTCGCATCGAGCGCGCCGAACGGCTCATCTAGCAGGAGCATGCGCGGCTCGATGGCAAGCGCGCGGGCGAGCGCCACGCGCTGGCGCTGTCCGCCGGAAAGCTGGCTGGGATAGCGCTGCCCGAGATCGTCGAGCTGCACCAGCGCCAAAAGATCGCGCACGCGGCGCGCGATTTCCGCGCGCGGCGGCCTTTGCTTGCGCGGGCGCACGTTCAATCCGAAGGCGATGTTCTTCTCCACCGTCATGTGGCGGAACAAGGCATATTGCTGGAACACGAAACCGGCGCGGCGTTCGCGCGCGGGCTTGGCGAGCCAGTCTTCGTTTTCAAAGCTGACGCGGCCGGTATCGGCGAATTCCAGCCCGCCCAAAATCCGCAGCAAGGTCGTCTTGCCCGAGCCGGACGGACCCAGGAGCGCGACGAACGCCCCGGTCGGCGCGGCGAAGCTCACGCCCTTGAGCGCGGGGAAATTCCCGAACTGTTTGGCGAGCGATTCGGCGATCAGCGACATGGCATGCTCCGTCAGTGGCGATGCGTCGCGGCGATCTCGTCCGCGAAGCGCCATTCCAGAAGGGATTTGAGAACCAGCGTGACGATGGCGAGCAGCGCCAGCAGCGAGGCCACCGCGAAGGCGCCCACATATTGATAGTCGTTGTAGAGCACTTCGACATGCAGCGGCATGGTGTTGGTGAGGCCGCGGATATGTCCGCTCACCACCGACACCGCGCCGAATTCGCCCATCGCGCGCGCATTGCAGAGCAGCACGCCGTAGAGCAGCGCCCATTTGATGTTGGGCAAGGTCACGCGCAGGAAGGTCTGAAAGCCGGAGGCACCGAGCGAGACGGCGGCTTCTTCTTCATCCCGGCCCTGATCGGTCATCAGCGGGATGAGCTCGCGCGCCACGAAGGGAAAGGTCACGAAGATCGTCGCCAGCACGATGCCCGGCAAGGCGAAGATAATCCGGATGTCGTGATCGCGCAGCCAGGGGCCGATCCAGCCCTGCAGGCCGAACATCAGCACATAGATGAGGCCGGAGACGACCGGTGAAACCGAGAATGGCAGGTCGATCAGCGAGATCAGCAGGCTCTTGCCGCGAAAATCATATTTCGAGACCACCCATGCCGCGCAGATACCGAACGCAAGATTGAAGGGCACCGCGATGGCGGCGACGATCAAGGTCAGGCGCACCGCGGAGAGCGCGTCGGGATCGCGAAGGGCGTCCAGCGCCACCTGCAAGCCCTTGGCGAGCGCGCTGGAGAACACCGTGAGCAGCGGCAGGAACAGGAACAGGCCGATATAGCCGACCGTGATCGCGATCAGGAGGCCGCGCGTGAAGAGGGAGTCGTCGGTTGGCCTGCGCATCGTCTACCGCCGCGCCGCCAGAAGGCTTTGGAACAGATTGAGCGCCAGAATGATGACGAATGACGCCGCCAGCATGACGAGGCCGATGGCCGCCGCGCCGGTATAATCATATTGCTGCAGCTTGATGATGATGAGCAGCGGCGCGATCTCCGATTTCATCGGCAGGTTGCCCGCGATGAAAATCAACGAACCGTATTCGCCCACGGCGCGCGCAAAGGCGAGGCCCGTGCCGGTCACCAGCGCAGGCGTCAACGCGGGCAGCACCACGCGCCGCAGGGTCTGCCAGCGCGTCGCGCCGAGCGTGGCGGCGGCTTCTTCGGCTTCCTCGCTCATGTCGGCGATGACGGGCTGCAGCGTGCGCACGACAAAAGGCAGGCCGATGAAGATCAGCGCCACGATGACGCCCGCCGGCGTGAAGGCGATTTTCACCCCCAGCAGCGACAATGGACCGCCGAGCCAGCCGTTCGGCGCATAGAGCGCGCTGAGCGCGATGCCCGCCACGGCCGTCGGCAGCGCGAACGGCAAATCGACCAGCGCATCGAAGAGGCGCTTTCCTGGAAAGCGATAGCGCGTGAGCGCCCAGGCGACGATGAGGCCGAACACGGCATTGACCAGCGCCGCAATGGCTGCGCCGCCGAACGACAGTTTCAGCGACGCAAGAACGCGCGGCTCGGTGATCGCGGCGACAAAGCCGTCCCATCCCATCGTCCATGGCTTGAGCAGGAGCGCCGTCAGCGGAAGAAGAACGATGGCGGACAGATAGAACAGCGTGAACCCGAGCGTCAGCCCGAAACCGGGCAGAGCACTCGGGTTCCGCAAGCGCGCGAAGCGGGAGGGAATCGCAACGCTAGACATGCATCACTTCGATGGCTTGTAGATCTGGTCGAACACGCCACCATCCGCGAAATGGGTGGCCTGCGCCTTGGTCCAGCCGCCGAACACATCGTCGATCGTGTAGAGCGGAATGTTCGGGAAGTCCCTGGCATGCGCCGCCAGGATCGCCGCATCGCGCGGGCGATAGAAATTCTGCGCTTCGATCTCCTGGCCCTTCTTGGAATAGAGGAACTGAAGATAGGCCTCGGCGGCCTTGCGCGTGCCATGACGGTCCACGTTCTTGTCCACCACGGCAACCGGCGGCTCGGCGAGAATGGAGTTGGACGGATAGACGATGTCGAACTTGCCCGGTTCTTCCTTCAGCGCCAGATGCGCCTCGTTTTCCCAGGACAGCAGAACGTCGCCGATGCCGCGCTGCGCGAAGTTCGTCGTGGCGCCGCGTGCGCCGGCGTCCAGCACCGGAACATGCGCGTAAATCTGGCGCACGAATTCCTTGGCCGCGTCCTTGCTGCCGCCCGCCTTCTTCTCCGCATAGGCCCAGGCTGCGAGATAAGCCCAGCGCGCGCCGCCGGAGGTTTTGGGATTGGGCGTGATCACATGGATGCCCGGCTTCACCAGATCGGGCCAGTCCTTGATCTTCCACGGATTGCCCTTGCGCACGAGGAACACGATGGTCGAGGTATAGGGCGTGGAATTGTCCGGCAGGCGTTTTTGCCAGCCCGCCGGCAAGAGCTGCGCCTTCTGCGCGATGGCATCGATGTCATAGGCCAGCGCCAGCGTCACCACGTCGGCGTCAAGCCCGTCGATCACGGCACGCGCCTGCGCGCCCGAGCCGCCATGCGACTGGTTGATGGTGACGTTGTCGCCGGTCTTGGCCTTCCATTCGGCTGCGAACGCGGCGTTGACGTTCTTGTAAAGCTCGCGCGTCGGATCGTAGCTGACGTTGAGGAGCGTCACGTCCGCAGCCTGCGCGCTTCCCGCCGCGAACAAAACGGCGGCGGCGACAAGAGCATGAATTTTCTTCATCGAAATCTCCTTCGATATGCTTGAGATCAAAGTGCGAATTGCACGCGCAGGGAAACGTCATCCAGCTTCGCGCCGATGTCGCCACCGGCCGCATTCAGCCGGGAGACGTCGACGTGCTGATAGTCCAGCACGAACCTCACCGCATTGTTCGGGTACCAGTTCACGCCAGCCGTCCAGATCTTCTGTTCGCCGCCGCGCACGCCGCCTGTGGGCGTATGCAGACCGGCCACGCCTGCGTTGTCGTTCAGGTCAAGAACACTGTACCGGCCCGCCAGTTCCCACGCGCCCAAGCCGCCATTGTCGAAAGAGAAGGCATTGCGCGGTTTCGGAAGACCGTAGCTGCCGGTGGCGGCGTTGTAGGGCTTGGCTTCGCCGGTGAGCACCCAGCTCGCCTGCAGATACCAGCCGTCGAAAGACGGGTCGGGAAGCGCGCTGGCGCGGCGGGTGACGTCGAAATTGAAATAACCGCCCTGCGCATAGAGGCTGTGCCAGTTGCCCGCGGCTTCAACGCCCCATTCCAGAATCTTGCTGGCGTCTATCGTGCCGGTGTCGATCAGACGGATGTTGTTGTCATCGACGTTCAATTCGGGACGTTCGCGCAGACGCAGCGCCTTGGGCGTTCCGCCGCCGGCCGCCGTGTCGGCGATCTTGAAGACATAGGAGGAATCCGCGCCGACCGCGAAGTTGGAATCGTCGCCCTGGAAAAGCCGATAGGCGAAACGGCCGACCAGCGCCTGCTGTTCGTCGAACACGCCCGTGTCCTGCACGAGATCGCCGGTGTAGGACACCGCGGCGAAATAATTGTCGTCATAGGCGAAGAGCGTGGTGCCGTCGCGGCCGTCGGAGCCCGCGAGACTGCGCGCCAGATCGGTCGGCTGCGCGCGCTCCAGGAACAGAAGGTCGGACGCCGAGGTGGTGTCGTCGAAGCTTTCCGGCGTCGGGTAGGCGCCGATCTTCCAGTGCAGCTGGCCGAATCCGTCATACTGGATAAAGGCGCTGGCGATCGCCGAACCTTCGGTGCCGGAGCCGCCGAAATCGTAGATGAACTGGTAGGACCAGTCCTTGAACAGCGTGCCCTGCACGCCCAGACGCGCGCGGCGGAAATTGCTGCCGCTGGAAAAATCGGTGCCGGCGGACGCCTTGTCCTGTCCGTAATAGGCGCTGTCGAACTGCACCAGCGCGCGGATGTCGAGGCTGAAATCGCCGTCGGCGGTCTTGAAGGACGGGCGGCCGTTCTTGAGCGAAACGCTCACATCCGGCGGGGCGGACTGCTTCTGCACCACGTCCGTATATTGATCGGACGTGCTGCGCTTCAGATCGGCCACCTGCGCGTTGAGATTGTCGATCTGCTGCTGCAGCGCATCGATCTTGCCCTGATCCGCCGCTCCTGCCTGCGCGGCGGTGGAAAGCGCCAAGACGCTCGCACCGGCGAGCAAAATTCTTCCAAAACCCGACATTGACTGCCCCTGCTCTATTGCGGCGGGCAGTTTTTTCCATAATTCCTATCGAGTCAATAGAGATTTAGAAGATTGTTGGAATCCGCGAATTTCACGGTTTCCATTCAGTGCTTTCGGGTGGTGCGATGCCGCTTGGCGATGGCGCCGGCGAGTGTCTGGGTTTCCAGAACCGCAGCCGTCGCATCGCGCGCTGCGAGAAGAACCTTGCGGATGGCGCAGGTCTTTTCGTCTTCGCAATCCTCGCAACGGTGATAGGCGGTGACGCTGACACAGGGCGCCAGCGCCAACGGGCCGTCGGTCACGCGGATGATGTCGGCAAAGCTGATGTCCCTGGGGGCTTTCGCGAGCTGATAGCCGCCGCTGCGGCCGCGCTGGCTGCGCAGGATGCCGCGCTTGCGCAGTTCCAGCAGGATCTGTTCGAGGAATTTGCGCGGCACGCCGGCTTCCTCCGCGATATCGGCGATCATCATCGGCGCCTCGCCGTCATGCTCGGCGAGAACGATGAGCGCGTGCAGCGCGTAGCGGCCTTTCTGCGAAAGCAACGGCAAAACCCGGAAGTCCCATCGGATAGATGGACTTTCGGGTTTCGTCCGTCAATGTTCGTGGCCGGGAAGCGCCGGAAAATGAG